>Ga0181375_1000221_pt1 | contig 14620 bp, 17 predicted proteins | sample LowvirmetaG_FD_130090 | JGI IMG/M metagenome (GOLD analysis project Ga0181375, IMG submission 130090) | Marine viral communities from the Subarctic Pacific Ocean - Lowphox_11 viral metaG | ecosystem: Environmental > Aquatic > Marine > Oceanic | place: Subarctic Pacific Ocean | collected 2015-12-09 | reverse complement strand
TGCCGTTGCACGTTTGTAGGGTTAGCGGCCAGACCTACGACTGCCGTCTGGAAATGCCTGTCAATTAAGTTTGCGAGTTGCTGGCGCACCTGATCGCGTGCGAGGTTCTCACCAACAGCCTCTGTCAGCGTGATACCGCCATTCACCTCTGTATCGTTGGCGAAAAAGATAATGGCTTGCATCTGCTCTTCTATATTAGAGGTAGCAGGGTCCATCTGTATGATTGTATTGGCGTTTTGGTTGTTGCCGTCGAGTATTCTTTCTTTGCGACGCGTAAACTGCTCGCCCCCAACTTCGGTCACTGACTGTCGACGTACTGATTCGATTGCCAGACCAAGTCGGCGCTGGAAGTTCGGGGATTTATCTTGGTTGGCTTTGAAAAACTGATCGCGCAGAGATGTGCTGTCAGGCCCGTAGTTTGGAAGATTAATGTCTTCTTGCATACTAGCCGCTTTCATCTCACTAAGCTCTTGCGTATAACGCGCAGTCTCTTCTTTGAGAAATAATGCCTCTTCTTCTCTCTGAACTTTTTGAGCTTGAATCTGTAGACGCTCGCCTAACTGTTGGAAATCATTTCCTACTCCTATAGCCCCTTGCGCACCCGATAAGCCAAACTGTTCAGCATTTACTTGATTCGGTTGTGGCCTCGCAGGATTAACACGCGGGACGTTAGCGGCTGTTGGTTCCTGCCCCGGCTGTCGGGTCAGTGGCTGTTCTTTTAGTCTTGATGGTAAAGTTGTAATTGCCATTATGTAAATAATCTCCCTGCTCCGGTGAGGACTGTCCCGCCAGCGCGTAAGCGACTGCTAGAGAGCAAACTGTCTCTCTGAGCCTCAAATGATAAAGCTGAATTTAATAACGATGTCTGCTGGATAAAACCCCCCTCTTCTACCAGTGCCGACTGGAACGCAATCTCTCGCGTAAGATTGTCCGTTATGCGTAATGGAGCGCCTGTTGATCCGAGCTTGCCAGAAGCTGCCGCTCTAGCTCTACGGGTTCCTGACAATGCGCTACCGGATCTCTGAAATTCCTGCAAATCTCTAGCTGTTGCCCCAGCTGCGAAATTAGCTAGTTGCCGTGAGTCGGCGGCTCTAAAATCTGCAACGCTGGCTCGCGCATGGCCTTCGGCTAGTTGACCACCGGCTGTCATTAGATTGCCACCCGCAGAAATCAAACCGCCAACAGATTGACCAAGTAATTGCTGGCCGAATGTTGCTCCGGTCTGACCGGCAATATTGGCTCCGGTATTAAATAATGTATTGACACCGGGACCAACAGCGGTTCCCGTGAAATACTGCGCCCCTTCCCTTGCTATTTGCGAGGAAATTTCCCCCGGTATTGCAGCACTACCCGATAGACCAGCACCGCCACCACCTGTAAATGCTGTACCTATATTGCTTGCTGCTTGGTTTGCTGCTTCTTGCCCGGCTTGCGCCGATAACGCCCCTGATGATGGCCCGGCTATAGCTCCTCCGACACCACCACCAACACCGCCGATCAACGCGCCCATTCCAACGTCGCCACCTTGGACGGCTGAGCTAACAGCTCCAATAGCAGCACCTGTTATAGCGCCAGCCGTAACAGTAGCAGCCGCCGCGCTCATCCCAGTCCATGTTACTATAGCTGTTGATAAACCTGCGCCAGCCATTAAAAAGTCTCCTTACATAACCAATGTTCTCCACCGACTATTACACCCTGTTCTTCGCACTGTCGGCTAATATCTTCTACCCACGCCGGGTCAACTTCTCTCGGCTGTGGCCCCCAATATTCTACAACTCCTCCGGCAATCTCTATGCCAGTCAAATCCACTTCTCCAATCGGCCCGGTCATCGGTCCAAAAGATACGATGCGCCGACAGTCAACATTACGCAGACAATCAATCCTCCAATTATACTGCGCCTCTTCAACTGCGACGCCCACCATGACATTGTCGGGCCAAGTAAGATACCTATTAGAAACCGACTCAAGTCGTTCGGCGCGTTTCGCAATAACCTCAAAATGATGCCAGTTCGCAAGCGTCATAACATCAACAACCTCCTCGATAAAGTCAGCCCGGATTGCTTCGTGAAACAAATCGCTCCCCGGCGAGACTACATACACAGACGGCTCTAGGTTATCTAGTGGCTCCCTTAATCTGTCCGGATGTGCGTGCGGGTGGTAATCACGCCCATCCTCTAGGTATTCCCAGTAGGTGGGGCAATTATCGCAACCGAGCGTCAATCTCTCGCACCCAGTTGTTATGTTCCACGGTAATATTTTCATACTCTTGCGACTCTTATAATTTGTGGGTTATGATTAAACGCTAACCCTTCCGTGCTTGGCGTTGCTATGTATCCTTGTCTGCATACAAGGCCAAGTGTTACTTGATTTGAAAGACGACTGGCTTCCTCATCTATGTTGTCAATCACGATTAATGCCAAATCGCCGAACTCTCTTTTGTCATTTGGTATCGTTTTCCAACGGAAGTTACGTTGTATCTTATCCGCCATTTCTTTGACGCTCCCCCCAGAAAACTCGCGAAGACTCCTAAACGCTTGTTTTCTATTATGATACTTGCCACGAAACCAACACGCCGGGTCAATACCTGTCATTACTTCTACGCCGTCACAGGCAAAGATACAACAGTCGTTGGTTCCCCATTCAAAAGGAGAGTGTTCTCGACTCCACAAAAAGCCTTCTAATTTCTTTTGCCAGCCGTCGACTTTCACAAACTACCTCGAAAAGTATATGCCAAGTTATGTAAACATTCAATTTCTATATACTTGGGTTCAAGTTATATTCTGGGGCCAAGGCCAATAATGTAAACGGAACAGGATCAGGGCTGGTCAAATACATTCTTTCGTCCGTAGCCCAGTCACCATCAAATTCCACAAATTTTTCACCAGTAAATATTGGGGCTGGGGCATCCATTGGATCACCAATCTCTCGATGGTCATAATCAATCGTGTTAGATGACGATGTTCCGAGGCTGAATGTCTGGCTGTTGAGCATAGCCAAGGTTACGCCAAGCAATCGTTTCTTGCGACCAAGAGGCGTCCCTTGAGGGTTCCCGGCAGCAACTTTTAGTGTTTTTAGAACATGGGTGTACGGCAACCCCATCTGCACAGTTGATGCCGCTGTCTCCAGCGTGATAGAACCGGAACTCACTGTTTTACTAGCCACTTTTGCCCCGTCAGCCAGTATGGTTAATTCCTCACCTTCTAGATGATCCAACCCAGATAATGCTGTCGCCGACGTAGAATCATAGGTAATAAGAGAATCAGAATAATATGCGTCGTCCAGATCGTCACCCGTTTCAAAGTCACGCTCCAAGAACTCAACATATCTCGCAGTTGCGCTATTAATTGTGCGCTTAACGATAACCCAGACCTCATCTCTGTCTTCAGAATTTTGAATTTGCCCAGCTCCGTTGTTTCCGGGTACTGTGTCAACGCTTTCCACTACGGGGTCGTTCCCCCCAAAATTACCGCCAAAAATATGACGCGCCCAGCCGACAACATCCTCTTGGCGCCTGAATGTCATAGACAATAACTGGCCGTCATTTCTGACAGCCCAAACGATAGAATCCGGTTCTTCTGCGTATGCTATTTCCGTGATACCACCAACTGTAATATGCTGAGCAAGGCGAGTCATATCGAAAGCCTCATATCTCAACGACACCGCTTCCAGACCAAACTCAAGAATCTTACGTTTAGCTTTTTGAACAAATAAAACAACACGGTCAATACGGGTCGGCTGAATCTGCGCCGAACCATGAGTTGTTTGTCTACGAACAGTCAGATCAGATGGCGTGATTACAACACCATCAGAAGTTGGTATCCATTCACCACCAGCAGTCCCTATTGCCAAGGCATCTTCACCGGCTGACAGCCACCTGATAGCATTGACGTTATCAGCAGACAGTGTAAAGTTCAGAGAATCATCGTCTTCCACCGTTCCGTCAAAAGTGGTATCCGGCTCGTTTGTAGGGTCGCTATCCGGCGTCATATTTTCAAAGTCGTCAGACTGTGAGGCCCAAAATGTGGTTGGCTGGTCGGTGGTATTCCCCATCCATAAGCGTCCCTCAAAAAATGACGAAGCGCTGGGGCGCCCGGTAGTTTCTGACCATGCCCCCAACTTCCAGCGCGTATCAGCATTGGTAGTGGCAAAGTCGCGCTTAATATCAACAACCGCAACAGTCGTAGAGGTCACAGAGGAAATCACCCCATAACCCCACTCAATACCTGAAGCTGGGTTGTCAATTCTAATTAAGCGCCCAACATCCGTAGAAACAAAGCCATTACCATCATTAATCCCTGTCACGGCAGACGCCGTTACGTTTATACCCAAACCAGAAGCGGCAGCCGGTGTCATCGTTGTAGATTCTGTGTTTAAGTCAAAATATGGTCCGTCAATCCACTCAACCTCAACAAAAGACCAAGTAGTGTGACCGCGACGCTCTAATTTGTGTGGGGCATAAGATGCGTGAAACTGATATAAGATATCAGCCGACTGTGGCCCTTCCACTTGGAATAGATCGGCTTCCGCGTATGGCGTGCCAACTTCTACAGGAGCATTGTCTATTAAGCTGACATCGTCAATGCTAAGAGTTTTGTTTAACCCATTCTCAAACTGGAGATACATCGGGGAAGCTGTTGGGGTAAACGATATTGCGTGCCAACCAACCTGCGCTGAAAAATCTGCAAGAAATTGTGACCCGCCTGAAGCAGACCCCACTCTGACTGTTACTGCATCGCCAGCTACCCCTAGCACCCTAAACTTAATAACGTGTTCAACGCTGGTTGTTGTGACAGATATTGACTGTTCGGCTATGGCCTCGTTACCAGAACCCGCAGCTTGCAACTCCATATCAAGATTCGTAGCGTCATGCGCGATTGCACCGGTGCCATTTGATCTGTCAGTCCACCCCGAAATATTAGAGCCAAAAGCACCGTTCGTGACAGCTGCATCTGTGTTGGGAATCGTAATCTGCCCTTGATTGCGGTAGAACCGCATATATTCTTTGCCAGCTTCGATGACATATGCTTGAGTTGTGGAAAACTCAAACTTTTTAAGGCGTGCCTGTTCTGTAGCCCCGTTCTTAGTGGCCGCGACATAACGACTACCGGAACGTCGCATTGCCCCACCTTCAGGCAAGGCAAGCAAGTTTTCCATTGTCTCTACGCCACTTTTGTATTTTGTGAAGTCTAAGCGAGCGGACAGTCGCGGGGATAATTCGCCGGTGTTAAAACTAGCATTAAGATCATGAAATCTTGGCATCAGTAATGATAATGGTCACTGTACGATGTAATATTGCGGATACTCACCCAAGACCCCGTCGGGCGTCTTTCTGGGAAAGACTGGATAGAGTCGCTTGATTTTGCTTTACTTAGAGTCTTTTTCGATTTATCTCGCAGTTGCTCAAATAGTGCCTTGGAGCCAGCTATCGGTATCGCCAGTTCACGCGCAAGTGCGTTAATAAAGGCGCTTCTAAATGCGACAGACCACAGATTAGGGTCTTCCACGCGGGCAACATATCTCAAATACACATTCTCAACGTCAGTCACTAAAGCGTTTTGAGTTGCGTTCTGTTCCTCGCGATATAAAACCGTGCCAGCCCCATCTACGTTGTCATGTACTGATACAGTGCGAATCCAGTCACTGGGCAACGTGTAAGCGTAATCAAACCCAAATGTTGGGGTTGTCGCGGACCGTGCGAGCTTGACACGCTTGGTCGCGAAGTTCCAAGGGTAATCCAGCATCTCGTCACGCAAATCTGCATATATGTCGTTGACTGCATTGGCATTTTTAGTACCCTGCGTCAACGATGTTACCCGGCTTCCGCCAACTATCCTTAATGATCGGTTCGCAATATCTGTATCACTTGGCATTTGCTTTTTTCACCACTTTACGGTCAACCACATTAACAATAGGCAAGTCGCCCCTGATGATACGTTCAGCTGTGTCTTTGTTATCAGCTTCCGCGACTACCTTACCTTTGACTTTGATATCAAATTTACCCTTGCCTACATTGTAGGCCATCTTACCCTCGCCCTTAATATACGCTGGTGGCTCAGTCTTTTCAATGGGTTCTATGACTTCCTTAAAATCATCGCGCTCACTGAAATAAAGTACAGATTGGGAAATCATGCGGAAATCCACATCTTTATCATTGGCCTCACAAACCATCCCCTCACAATACGCGACGGCCCTTCCCCTTATAACACGGACAAGCCTGATGACATCACCGAACATAAGACTACTGCGCATAGAAGCAAAAAAGCCCGGAGAAAAACAAATATCAATAGCGTGGTCCTTACACTGGTAATTCCACATTCGGCCAAATTGACCATCTACTGCATTGCTGAAATTTTGTATTTTTGCGTTGGTATCACTGGTGCCGGTATCGTACATGAGAATCTCCTAAAATTATTATTAAGCCGGGCAATCTAATGGTCATTAGACCACCTTCTATGACTGTTGGCAATAGGAGAATACAGGAAGGGAAAGTGGTGGAGGGCTTTCGCCCCCCACTACCGGTAAAATTAAACAGGTAAAATCTCGACGAAAACGCCAACTTCGACTGTACCCGTAGAAGCACCATCGGTGTCTACTTCGATAGCCGTACCTTCGCTAACTGTGTTAGCGGCGGTGGCAGCACTCTCATCAACATCACCAGCGGCAGAACCAGAGTAGGCGATTGTTACCTGCCCACCCGTTACGTCCGTACCACCAATTTCAAGACCAACATCCGCATCAGCACCGGAGATTGTTCCGTACAATACCGTCTTGATTCGGCTGATAATGCCGTCACAAGGTGATACCATCCAAGAAGAATCAGCGGTAGAAACGTCCGTGATCTTACAACTCACCCATATAGGGGTTCCACTAACTTCGGTAGAAACGCTACCGGATGAGATAGAATCAACGCGGAGGATGTACCCACCTTGGTCGCCAATGACAACGATAGTATCATCAGCAGTCAGATTCAGGTCGTCGTCAGAGTTATTAAAGTAACCCGCAGTCATGACCGTGGCTCGCGTGTCCGTGTCAGACTTGTAGGTGTAGCTAGCCCCCCGTCCGGGGTAGCCATCGTGAAAATATAAATTTGCTGCTGCATAAGCCATGCGAATACTCCCAAAAAAGTGGCGCCCCCCGCGAAGAGGGCGCTCCTATTAGTCAGTATCGGCTACTGTACCAACGGTTACATCTGAAGTATCAACCGCGCCCGAAGACACAGCGTTGACAATATGGCGACCATAAGTGCTGATAGTCCCAGACCTTACGGCTGTTGACCACACAACAACGTCGATAATATCGCCGACGCCCATGATCTGGTCGTCATCTTCGTTGTTAAAATACCCGGCGCTGTCAAGCGTAGCGTGGGTGTCGGTCGTGTCATATCTCCAGTAGTTATAACCATTGAAGTTACCGATGTTAATTAGATTAGCTGTCGTAAAAGCCATAACAAAGAATCTCCAAGGTTAGGCTACTGGTAATGAACCCGTATCGTTGATATTACCCTCGATAACACCAGTGTCATCAATCAGGACACAACCGCCAGACATAGCGTGGTTGATAAAATGCGCGGCACGATCACCATGCCAAGTAATATCAGCACCTACTCCGCCTTCATTTGCGCCACGACCCGCAAGGTTGCCCGGATGTGCGCCAGCAGCGTAGCCGATAGCATTTTTGTTATATACGAAAATTTTGGATGTTGCGGTCCCGACGTTTGGAACGCCAGAGTGAACAGTCCACATAACATTAGCCCATTTCTTAAACATTCCAACAGCTGCGCCGTCTACATACGGTCGGCCATCGGAAGTTACGAAGTCTGCGCTTGCAAACTCAGGTACAGTAGAAAGCATTTCCCAAGATACAGGGGAAAGACAACCGTACATTGCACCCGGCTCATAAGAGTCGAGGCGGATCAGATCACCTACCATATTCAGGAAGCCATTACGAATAACGGCCTGACTGGTGATTGCAATAGTTACGGACGTTTGAGTGGTGCTGTCCAGACAGGTAAGAATCTGGTCATCAACTTTACGTCCCAGAGCATAAGCGCCACCGCGTGCGATAGCCATACGCTCCTCAATGTTGATTTTAGCTTCGTCGAGTTTGTCAACCCAGTCACCAGCATAGAAATCCGCCAACGTAGCGGTATGCGAAGTATGGGTCTGATTCATCGGAGTGATCGTACCGTGGCGAGCTTTAGTGGTAGCCGCGCCTTTGGCGATCTTCTGGAAAACTGCGGTTGAGCCATTTACGCCGTCTTTAAAACGAACAGTCGGCTTGAGAACCGATCCCTGTCGCTGGAAAACGTCGTGAACATCGCGTTCATACTGTGTAATAAACGCAGCTGTAATAGATGTAGACATTTTAAGCCTCCAAGATTAGCAAAGAAAAGTTAATATCCATGCCCTCTGGGAAGCCATTGTCTACTTTGTGGGGAGCCGTTGCCGGGGCCACGACCGTAAACTCTGGGTCGTCGGGTATCGAATTTGACGGGCGGGGCTATGTTAACGAAAACTGTTTCATTAACATAGGGAGCCACCCTTGTTATTTCACATATACAACAAACTTATATATCAATGCAAGTCTTTTATTTTACTAGCCTTCTAGTCGAGCCAGAGCCTCGCGTTCTTTAGCGTCCCATTTGCGGGCTTCGTCAGGTCTTTTGTTCTCCAAGGCTTGCATACGTTTTTCTCGGTATTCATTGGCTTTTTCTTGCAGGGTACTGGCCTCTGAATCTGTGAGGACGCTACCAATTCTGCCCTCTCCCATTTCCCTGCCCATCTGCGCCAACATTTTCAACATGATCGGATGATCCATCATGAATCGACCATCTTTAAGCTCTATCTGTTTTGCCGAATCAAAATCACCACCCATAAGATCGGTGGCTGCGCGACTGGCGTATTCTTTATTTTTATCGTACTCAGCGCCCCACTGTTCGCGCAACTTCGCCTCTGTTTGCTGGGCGAACTCAGCATCCAGCGCCTTGTCGGCATCTATTTGAGCCATCTGCTCTGCCCGGAACATAGCTTCCATGCGTTGTGCCGACTTTGCCGGGATATTTTCTTCATGAAACAACTGTTGCCACTTGGAAAGAGACTCTTTCTGTGCCTCTGGCGTATTCTCGTCGATCACCAAATTTTCAAACTGGTATTCATCAGCGTTTTCTGGAATCCCCATATTTTTCCTAAACGTAGAAATTTCAACATCATCCGAGTCCCTTGTTGGAATTACAACAGCTTTGGATAATTTTTTACGCAAATCGAGAGTCGCCTGAACGGCTTTTTCAGCTGTGTCATAGCGCTCCGCTTGTTTCATAACGTCTGCGTCCTCAATGTCATCACGCCAATTAAAATCAGATGACCTTGGTGTAGTCTCGGCGGGCGCCGTGGTTTCTGTTGATTCCCCTGCGGTGTCTGTTGCTGTTTCGTCTGTGGCCGTTTCTTCAGTCATTCTTTTGTCTCCTTGGTTTCTTGCGAGTTACCTTTGGTTTTGGTTGCGGTTCTGGTGGAACAGTCATCATTACGCGCTTTAGCTTCAGCGCCATTTCTCGATGACCTTCGTGAAGATGCGTCCTATATGGGTCAATCGCGCCTCTAAGCACAGACGGCTCAAAGATATGCCCCCATGTAAATATCTCATGGAGAACACGCTTGCCCGCAGGACTGCCAAAAGCTACCTGAAAATCTCGGTAGCGGTCTACATCTTTAGCGTCACCCTTGTAGGCTGTTGTCAAATCAGACAACAGTTCTTCAAATGCTGATGTGTCGTCGTCAAACTCTATCATGAATTTATTGCTGTGTTGCGACCCCTTGCTTTAGCTGTTCTGTCATGCCAGCCTTATCTGCCGTGTTTGCAAAGGTTTCTGCAACATTCGCTCCCCGTTCAAGTTGATCCATCTGTTGCGCTTGCTCAATTGACTTCTGCCGTTGCTTGCGCTTCGCCTCAATTAATTCTTTTGGATTGCGTACTTCGTTTGGCACTCCATCAGCTTCATGCGTAACATGAGCCAGCCCATCTACATTGATATGATCCAGTGCTTCCGGCATAACCTGTGCCAATTGCAACTGTTCCGCAACCCACAGTTTTGCCGCTGATGCTTTGATCTGTTGCTTCACTTTGTTGACCGGTGACTCAAATTCAAACCGAATATTTGCCCCTTGAAGTTCTGGTGGTATTTCCCCAAAAGCTCCCGCCCGCAACATAATGTTAAACGACCGCTGAATCATTGGCGCCGTGTAGTCAGTCTCAAACCGGCCAAATACAGGACCAATCTCACGGATGAACTCTTCTTTGCGTTGCATGACTTCCGTCGCTGTCATCTGTGGACCATCAATAGGTAGGTTTAGAACATTCCTGAAAAACGCCCTCATGACCTGATCCCGTGAGTCAGTCTGCATATCACGGGTGATAGGAAGATTTACGCCAGACTGCAATGGGAATACTGGGTTCCCGCCGAGTTCACGCGCTATATCTACGTCATAGTATGATATGGCGCCCGGAAATGTGTTCATTTCGTTGATAGCGCCATCGTTTGGTGCGAGTAATGGCGGGTCTGCGGCCCTTTGACCCGACACTAAAATCGTTTCACCCATAGCCTGAAGTGTTGCGGAATCGGGCAAGGCTATCATACCGGGGGAACGCCCGTAGTCCTCGCCAGAAGTTGTATCCCAGCGCGGGGCCACAAACGGGAACTCATGGAATCCCCCTTCTTCTAAAATGCTTTTCTCTTCAGATTCAATCCAAAAATCTGCGACAGGCATATTAATACCGAGTCGCGGGTTGTCGAACTTCTTATCTTTTCTTGGCATGACAGCGTGAGCTATATCAACCTTCTCATCCAACTTGCCTTTTTTGTGCAAATCTTGGACGTTCTGGCTCATCTTACGCCCCCAGCGATTAATCGCCTGTCTGACTGTCCACTTACGAGTATGGATCACCCCCTCTATGTTGCCGTCTTCGTCGTAGACGAGTACGGAGTCCTTTAGATGCAAGGACTGAAAAATAAGGTGGTTGAGGTTTTTACCCTCACCAATGAACATGATACCAGTACCAAAAACTACGAGGTCAAGATCCATTTCTCCTGTTGATTGGCGGAAACGTGCTTTAGGGTTGGTTAGCGCTTGGTCCATTGTCTGCTTGGCATTGTCCAACCAAATATCAACAGACTCTACACCGTTGAGGAAGTCATCATCAGCTTTAATGAAATACCACTCTGAGCTTTCCGGGCGTAACCAAAAGCCCATGTGATGACCAAGGCTACGAGCTGATTGCATAGGTGTGCCGTCGAAGATTTCTTCGGTACGGCTTTCTCCGGGGACTACAGCTCGCGTAAATCCTGCGCGACGAGGCAACATGATACGAGCAAGGTCTTCCCAATGTGGCAGGAACGATCCTTTGTTCTTCTCAAGCTCATCGCGTAACTTAATTATTTCTACCGCACGCTCATCAGAGGGCATGAATGTTTAACCTAATTTGGTTGCTGTCGGTCGCGCTAGACTTTCATCTGCTCCCAACGGATTAGCCACGCCTTGTCCGCCAGTTAGAACAGTCGCGCTCCGGCTTTTTCTTTTCTTAGCTTGTTTGGCTATAGCGCTATCTTGCACCGGATCAGGCGTAGCTACTTCCGCCCTCTGTACTGGTACTGGTGGTGGCATCGGTGCCTGTATAATTATTGGCGCTGGTTTTGGTATTGACGGTGAACCTCCCATCGCATAGTCTCCCATTATGGCTGTAAGTTATAATCCCTTGATGAGCTTACACCATATAAACAGTCAATTACAACAGTCAAATCCTATCTCCACCGGTGCGGGCTATATTGATTATTTTGTTTCTCTGGTCGCGGTTCAGGCTTGCCTGACTCAAATGTGTTTTGGAAGTGAGCTTTTTCTCTTTCTTTTAGATATAAGGTCAGCGTCTTCTCCGTCCAACCGTTCTTTTTTTCCTCTTCTGTTGGGATCATCTGCCTCTCCATTGATGGGGGTTATATTTTCGATTGGCGCGACCGGGTCGGCTGTGACCGCTTCCGGGGCTGACTCGAAGCCCCTCTTTCCAAGCGTATACGACACTGTCTCCTTTGTCCGGCGACCGTCCGAGCCGACGGATGATGTTGCCCCACCCGTCACCCGTACCACCCGTAGCGTCCGTTTTGCCACCCGATTTACCTTCAATTTGAATCCCTCTTGAAGTAAGTTTCCAGCGTGGCGCACACAGATCAGTCTTTAATTCGCGATCCGGTGGCAGAGCTATGTTCTCCCCGCTCTCCGGGTCAAGCGCCTCACGCAACCGCCACCAATTCTCGGCGCGTTGATTGATAAATGATAGACGCCCGGAACTATCATGTCCAGAACTTGTTTTACTACCTACCACTCCTATCACATTGACATTATTAGCCTTTAGGTGTTCGTATGGGGCTGTCCCGGCCCCACCTATAATATCCAGAAAAATTGGGGCGCCATCCCTGACTGTTGCCATACATAGCGCGGCTACATCAGAACCCTCTGGAGTTTCTATGCCTTTTTTTAGGATCTGCTCGCCAAACCAGTTGCCATAACGTGGCGTCAGGACAGTCTTATCTTTACCCCCGCGTGCGGGGTCAACTCCGAGTGCCGACATCTTCGTGGCTGGTGGCGGGTTCTCAGTCCAGCGAGCTTGAGCAATATCCACCCATGCTGAAGGAATAACCTGCCAAGCGTCATCTTCGCGCCCGGTCGTAAAGTCACCCATAAGCATTTGACTTCTAAGTGGTTCGGGTAATGCCTGAAGGCTTGACTTATAATTTGTTCCAGCTAGATATGGGTTGTCATCAACTGACGACGGGATAAAAGTGCGACTACGCGGTTGCGTGGCTTTCTTTGGGTTGTCAGGAAATTCTGGGTCAGGTATAGGGTCACCATTTGGCACCTCCGTGTCATTCCCGTCTTCATCAGAGATATACCATCTAAGTTCGCCGGGGAGGGCGGGATTTGGATGCTCTGGGTCGAGCCACGGACCCCAGAACGAAATAATCCAATCCCCTTCTGAGGATCGAGGCGGGTTAGAGGTACAGACTATCCGGCAACGCTGATTGGGGTCGGCTCCGGCTCCGGCTCTGTTCCATGTGAGGAGATACCTAAACTGACTCTCTAAAAACTGGTTAATTTCATCCCATGCTATCAGGTCAAACGGCATACCCTGATAAGACTCTTCATCGCCGGGGTGTTGCATACCGCCGAACATCACTTCCCGTCCGCCGTCCATCTTTAATCGTTTTTCCTGACCATTCCATCCTTTGCGCGTGCCTCTAAACCGGATCAACTCTTCAGCTATTTTATTAAGCTGCTTTACTTCGCGCCGGTAAATAACTGACTGGTGGTGTGCCGTGAGAGCGAGTCCTACTAGCAGTCCGGTCTTACCACCACCAGCAGCCCCTCCATAAAACAGGATATCCGCTTTACTGTCATAAGCCTGTTGTTGTGGCGTAGGCTTATCCGGGTTTCCCAAATCTATCAATGGTCGCCACGGGGCTTCCTGAAAATCCTTTGCAATCATCGCGTCAATTTCTTGACGCTCATCTGGCGAGAGGCCTTCGTACAGCTCCTCAAGTGACTGTGCTTTTGACATACTTAATTAGCGCCTATTTGGTTGGCCGGGAATCCAAGGGCTGGACTTTGTTGTTATGTAACAGCCAGCGAACGCTTCTTTTTGCTGTGAGTTAAACGCTAACGCGTCGCGCAAACAGTCGTCAATGGTTCCGTTGTAAACCTTGTCTTGCCCATCGAGAGTTCCGAGGGTCATAATCCACATAATTACTATTAGTTTCATAAACGTATCTCCCATGCTGGGCCAGCTCTGGATTCGATTTCGGAATCGCAATGCAGTAGGCCATCATATCCCCCGGCTTATTCTTTATATCATTGAACGTCATGGCGTCCATAAAACAACTTCTCATGCTGCCCGGATAGTATTCGCGAGTCTCTGACATTGTCGTCATATTCAGAATCACAAATAATATAGCTACCGTCATCCCAGTCTCGGCTCGTTACTATCGCTTAATAGCGCGACCCTATTCCCACGTTTGGCTCCGGGCCTTTTAATTTTACCAAGGCTCCTTTTGTTTTGCTTTATAAACGATGACTGTGGAGTGCCGGATGTTTTCGGTGTTTGCTGCAATAATGGGACAACTGGCGGTTCTGGTGTACCGACGGAAATCGCAGTAGCTGTCCGCTGTTGCAATATACCATTAATGTCTAATGTCCCAGCTTTCCTAGCTGCTACAACTCTTTCCATTTCTGAAGCTGGGAAGTTCTTTTCTGCTAGGAATTTCAGAGATGCTGATGCTGGCATAATTATCCGAGCCTCGCCGAACCAGAATTAGATAATAGCGACGACCTGTTCCCGCGTTTTGCGCCGGGCCTTTTAATTTTACCAACGCTCAGCTTATTTTGCCTGATAAAAGAATCTTGTGGTGTGCCAGATGTGGCTTGTGACTGTTGCGCTGTTTTGGCAACCGCCGGGGCTGTTGCGACTGGCGCTGGCGTTGTAGCAACCTGCTTCTTACCTACTATTACGTTTTGCGGGCCGGGGTTGAACTTGCCATCAAAGGCACCGCCTTGGACGCTGGTCACATTCTCACCCGCATTAT
>Ga0181375_1000211_pt1 | contig 15380 bp, 23 predicted proteins | sample LowvirmetaG_FD_130090 | JGI IMG/M metagenome (GOLD analysis project Ga0181375, IMG submission 130090) | Marine viral communities from the Subarctic Pacific Ocean - Lowphox_11 viral metaG | ecosystem: Environmental > Aquatic > Marine > Oceanic | place: Subarctic Pacific Ocean | collected 2015-12-09 | reverse complement strand
CGGTCTTAGCCTTGCCCAGCACATCCTTTTCCAGGGTCGATGCCGAGGCGAGCGTGATGCCCTTCTCGTCGTCGATGATCTGGGCCGAAATGTTCTTGTGGCTGCGAGCAACCGACAGACGCGGGCGCCCTTCGGCGACCTTCCGGAGTTTTGTGCGGACCCGCTGTGCGCGGCGCTGCATTTTTTCGCGTGGACTTTTCATCGGCTTACTTCTTCTTGCCTTCCTTGCGGCGCACATATTCGCCGACGTAGCGAATACCCTTGCCTTTATACGGCTCTGGCGGACGGTACTTGCGGATTTCGGCGGCAACCTGGCCAACCGACTGCTTGTCCGCGCCCGTGATCACGACTTCTGTCGGCTTCGAGGAAGCCAGCGTGATACCCTGAGGCGCCTTGTAAACGACATCGTGCGAGAAGCCGAGGGCCAGTTTCAGGTCATTGCCCTGCATCTGCGCGCGGTAACCCACGCCGACGAGTTCAAGTGACTTGGTGTAGCCTTCCGACACGCCTTGCACCATGTTGGCAGCGCGAGCGCGAGCCGTGCCCCACTGGGTACGAGCGGTCGAGTCGAGCGCTTCGGCGAAAGTCGGCAGGCGGCGTCCGCGTGCTTTCTCTTGCGCGATGCGATCTTCGGCAGCCTTCACCAGGTCGGCGCGTGGCATGACGGACAGTTCACCGTTTTCGAACTTCGGTGTGATCACTTCCGCGACCGTGAACGTCATTTCGCCTTTGGGGCCCTTGGCCTTGATCGTCTGGCCTTCGACGGAAACCGTCGTGCCATTCGGGACCGGGATTGCGAGTTTTCCAATACGTGACATCAGCGCTCTCCTAGAATACCCGACAGAGCACTTCGCCGCCGACATTTTTCGTCCGGGCAGCATTGTCCGACATAACACCCTGCGAAGTCGACAGGATGGAAATGCCAAGGCCATTGCGCACGAGCGGAATGTCAGAGACCGAAGAGTACACGCGGCGACCCGGCTTGGAGATACGTTTGATCTCCGAGATGACCGGTTGGCCTTCGTAATACTTGAGCTCGATTTCAAGATTTTTGTGGCCGTCTTTTTCCACTTCCGCGTAGCCACGGATGTAACCCTCATCAGCGAGGACATCGAGGACACGGGCGCGGACTTTCGACGCCGGGGTGACAACTTTAGACATGCCGCGCATCTGGGCGTTCCGGATGCGTGTCAGCATATCACCGAGGGGATCTGAAAGGTTCATTTAGCTCTCCCTCCTTACCAGCTGGATTTCACGAGACCGGGGATCATGCCAGTGGAACCAAGGTCCCGCAGCGCGATCCGCGACATTTTAAGTTTGCGATAGTAACCACGCGGACGGCCGGTCACTTCACAGCGATTACGAACACGGTTCGGCGCCGAGTTACGTGGAAGTTCTGCCAGCTTGAGACGCGCCTTGAAGCGCTCCTCGAGTGTCAGGTTCTCGTCCATCGCAATTGCCTTCAGCTCAGCACGTTTGGCCGCATAACGGTCAACGAGCTTCTGGCGCCGCTTGTTCTTCTCGATTGCGCTCTTCTTTGCCATATCAGCAGATCTCCTGGCGCTAGTTCCGGAACGGGAAGCCACACTCGGCGAGGAGTGCCTTGGCTTCTTCGTTGGTTGAGGCGGTGGTGCAGACAATGATGTCCATACCGCGAATCTCTTCCACCTGATCGTAAGCGATCTCCGGGAAAACGATGTGTTCTTTGAGGCCCATGGCATAGTTGCCCATGCCATCGAAGCTCTTGCCATTCAGGCCGCGGAAGTCCTTCACGCGCGGAAGCGCAATGTTGGTCAGGCGGTCAAGAAACTCGAACATGCGATCACGACGCAGCGTGACCTTGCAGCCGATCAGCATGCCTTCGCGCAGCTTGAAGCCGGCGATGGACTTGCGGGCCTTTGTGGCCACAGGCTTCTGGCCCGCGATCAGTTCCAGTTCGGCAAGGGCGGCTTTGATCTTCTTGGAGTCGGAGACGGCTTCGCCTACGCCCATGTTGATCACGACCTTGTCGAGTTTCGGAACCTGCATTGGGTTCGTGTAGCTGAACTGCTCTTGCAGTTTGCCCCGGATCTCATCGCGGTACTTCGTCTTGAGACGGGGTTCGTATGCCTTAGACATCGATGGATTCCCCTGAACGCTTGGCAAACCGCGTTTTGCGGCCATGCTCGTCTGTCTTGAAGCCGACGCGAACGGGCTTGCCGTCGCGTGGGTCAACGTGTGCAACATTGGACACGTGGATCGGCGCTTCAAAATTCTTGATGCCGCCCGGATCCATTTGTGTTGGCTTCTGATGGCGTTTCACGACGTTGACGCCGCGAACCACAACGCGGTTCTCGTCGACGAGCACTTTAAGCACTTCGCCTTTCGAGCCCTTGTTGCGACCAGCAATGATCAGCACCGTGTCGCCTTTTTTGATCTTCGCAGCCATGACTACAAAACCTCCGGCGCCATGTTGGCGATCTTGACCTGGTTTTTGCCGCGAAGTTCACGCGGCACCGGACCAAAAACGCGGGTTCCGATTGGCTCACCATTGTTGTTGATGAGCACGGCAGCATTGGAGTCGAACCGGATGGTCGAACCGTCTGCACGATTGATATCTTTCGCGACGCGAACGACGACGGCCTTGCGGACATCACCCTTCTTCACGCGGCCGGTCGGGATCGCTTCCTTGATGGAGACGACGATGACGTCGCCCACGGAAGCGTACCGGCGACCAGCACCACCCAGCACCTTGATGCACTGGACCCGGCGAGCGCCGGAGTTATCGGCGACGCGGAGATTTGATTGCATCTGGATCATGCGTCACTCCCTTCGCCGGAAACGAGTTCCCAACGCTTCAGCTTGGAATGCGGTGGGCATTCCTGGATGGTTACGATCTGTCCCTCGACAGCCACATTGGCTTCGTCGTGGGCGTGATATTTCTTCGAACGACGAACGATCTTTTTCATCACCGGGTGGGTGAAAGTCCGTTCGACGCGAACGATGGCTGTCTTGTCCTGCTTCGTCGAGACAACGACACCTTCCATAATACGTTTAGGCATGTTCTCTCTCCTAGGCCTTGCCTGCCACGGCCTTTTCGCGAAGGATCGTCTTGACGCGAGCAATGTCGCGACGGATCTCCTTGGCGCGGGCCGTCTTCTCAAGCTGGCCGGTGGCCGCCTGGAAGCGCAGGTTAAACTGTTCTTTTTTCAGCTTGATCAGCTCGTCCTTGAGCTGGTCGGCGCTTTTGGTTCTTACATCAGAGGCTTTCATGATCAGATCCCCTCAATCCGCTTGACGACTTTCGTCTTGATCGGAAGCTTGGCTGCGCCAAGGCGCAGGGCTTCGCGGGCGATATCTTCCGGCACACCGTCGATCTCGAACATGATGCGACCGGGCGAGACGCGGGCGACCCAACGGTCGACCGAACCCTTACCTTTACCCATCCGCACTTCGATCGGCTTTGCCGACACAGGCACATCCGGGAATACGCGGATCCACACTTTGCCCTGACGCTTCATGTAACGCGTCACAGCCCGGCGGGTGGCTTCGATCTGGCGTGCCGTAACACGCTCAGGCTCGAGCGCCTTGAGGCCGAACTCGCCGAAAGCCAGCGTGAAGCCGCCTTTCGCCGTGCCGTTGATCCGGCCCTTGAAGGCCTTCCTGAATTTGGTTCGCTTCGGCTGACGCATCTCTTACGCTCCGGAGGCTTGCGCACCGGTAGCCGGTCCGCGTTGGTTAGCATTGGCACGAGCGCGCGACTGGCCCGAAGACTCGAGGCGCTTGTCCTGCGCCATCGGATCGTGCTCCATGATCTCGCCTTTGTAGACCCAGACCTTGATGCCGATGATGCCGTAGGTGGTCGCAGCTTCCGCTGTGCCATAGTCGATGTCGGCGCGCAGCGTGTGCAGTGGCACGGAGCCTTCTGCATACTGCTCGGTCCGCGCGATTTCAGCACCGCCGAGACGGCCGGAAACCATGATGCGGATACCTTCAGCGCCAAGACGCATGGCCGACTGGATCGAGCGCTTCATCGTGCGGCGGAAAGAAGCCCGGCGCTCGAGTTGGCGTGCAATGTCGTCAGCGATCAGCGTGGCGTCGATTTCCGGCTTGCGGATTTCAACGAGGTTCACGCGAACTTCGTCCGTCGTCATTTTGCTGAGCTCTTTGCGGAGCACTTCGATGTCGCCGCCCTTCTTGCCGATCACCAGGCCCGGACGGGCCGTGTGGATCGTGATGAGGCATTTCTTGTGTGGGCGCTCGATGATGATCTTCGAGATGCCGGCTTGCTTCAGTTTCGCGCGGATGGCCTTGCGGATGGCAAGGTCCTCATGCAGCAGGCGACCGAAGTCGGCGCTGTCTGCATACCAGCGGCTGTCTGCCGTCCGGTTGATACCCAGACGAAAACCAATTGGATTGACTTTCTGACCCATCAGGCGGCCTCCGCTTCCATGCTTGTGTCACGAAGGACAATGGTAACCTGTGCGAACGGCTTCAGGACGCGAGCGGCACGACCGCGGGCGCGGGCCCGAATACGTTTCATCACGAGGTTCTTGCCCACGTGGGCTTCGGCAACGACCAGGCTGTCGATGTCGAGACCGTGATTGTTTTCTGCGTTGGCGATCGCGCTCTGCAGAAGCTTGCGAACGTCCTGGGCAGGACGCTTCGGCGAGAACTGCAGCTCGGCCAGTGCCCGCTCGACCGGAAGGCCGCGGATCTGCTGGGCCAGCAGGTTCAGCTTCTGTGGGCTCGAACGGTACATGCGCAGGACAGCGCGTGACTCGTTGGAAGCCTGCTTCGGAGGATTCTTGGTCTTACCCATGACTACTTCCGCTTCGCTTTCTTGTCTGCACCGTGGCCGTAGAACGTACGGGTTGGAGCAAACTCGCCAAACTTGTGGCCGACCATCTCTTCCGAGACCGTGACCGGGATGAATTTGTTGCCGTTATGGACCTGGAAGTTCAGGCCGATAAAATTGGGCAGGATTGTCGAACGACGCGACCAGGTCTTGATGACCGTCCGCTTCTCGGAGGCGCGAGCCTCTTCGGCTTTCTTCAGCAGATAGCCGTCAACAAATGGGCCTTTCCAGACAGAACGTGACATGTCTCGCGGCTCCTCTAGCGTTTCGCGTTACGGCGGCGGATGATCAGACGATCCGTCGCTTTGTTTGAACGGGTCTTCGGACCGCGGGTTTTCTTGCCCCATGGCGTCACTGGGTGACGACCGCCGGACGACTTGCCTTCACCACCACCGTGTGGGTGGTCGACCGGGTTCATGACCACGCCGCGAACAGATGGGCGCTTGCCCATGTGACGCTTGCGACCGGCCTTCGAGAGGACCTGGTTCATGTTGTCCGGGTTGGACACCGCACCGATCGTTGCAAGGCAAGTGTCGAGCACCATGCGAAGCTCGCCGGACGTCAGCTTGATCTGGGCATAACCACCGTCACGGCCAACCAGCTGGGCATACGTACCAGCCGAACGCACCATCTGGGCGCCCTTCTGGGGCTTCAGCTCGATATTGTGGATGATCGTACCGACAGGAATGTTCTTCAGCGGCAGCGTGTTGCCCGGCTTGATATCAGCCGTTGTCGACGTGACGACCGTGTCACCAACTTCAAGGCGCTGTGGCGCGATGATGTAGGACAGCATGCCGTCTTCGTACTTGATCAGCGCGATGAAGGCCGTGCGGTTCGGGTCATATTCGAGGCGTTCGACAACAGCCGGCATATCCCAGCGGTTACGCTTGAAGTCGACCATACGGTACAGCTTCTTGGCGCCACCACCGATGCGGCGTGCCGTGATACGGCCACGGTTGTTACGTCCGCCCTTTTTGGACAGGCCTTCGGTCAGCGCCTTGACGGGCTTGCCCTTGTGCAGGTCCGAACGGTCGACCAGCACGAGCTGGCGACGGCCTGGGGACGTTGGATTGAATGTCTTGAGTGCCATGGTCTACGTCCTTCCCCTACAGGCCCGTCGAAATGTCGACAGATTGGCCTTCAGCGAGCGTGACATAGGCTTTCTTGATGTCGTTACGACGACCAAGGTGACCTTTGAAACGCTTCGTTTTGCCCTTTTGGAGCACCGTGTTCACGGCCGTGACATCAACCTTGAAGAGGGACTCGATGGCCTCCTTGATCGACTTCTTGTCAGCGGTGAGCGCGACTTCGAAAACGATCTTGTTCTCTTCAGCGACCAGCGTCGATTTCTCGGTGATGATCGGCTTGCGAATGATGTCGTAGTGATGTTGCTTCGGATCAGCCATGACTATTCAGCCTCTGCTGCGATTGCGGGTTGGGCCAGCGTGCCGTCGAAGCGCGCCTGAATGCCTTCAGCGGCTTCCTTCGTGATGACGAGCGTCTTGCGGCGCAGGATGTCATACACGTTGAGACCGGCAACAGGCAGCACATCCACGTTCGGGATGTTGCGAGCGGCCTTGGCGAAGTTTTCGTCAACCGTGATGCCGGAAATGATCAGCGCGTTCTCGATGCCGAGGCCGGCGAAGTGAGCTGCCAGTTCCTTGGTCTTCGGCGCGGTCAGCGTTGCAGCGTCGATCACCAGGATCGAGTCAGCGACAACTTTCGACGACAGGGCATGGGCGAGCGCCAGCTTGCGGACCTTCTTGGGAAGATCGTGGGCGTGGCTGCGAACGCGCGGGCCGTGGGCCACACCGCCGCCGACAAAGATCGGGGCGTTGCGCGAACCGTGGCGAGCGCCGCCCGAACCTTTTTGGCGGATCGACTTCTTGGTCGTGACCGACACTTCAGACCGCGTCTGGGTCTTGTGCGTGCCAGCCTGGCGCTTGGCCAGCTGCCAGCGGACCGTGCGGTGAAGCAGGTCCTTGCGGATGTCGGCAATGCCGAAGATGGCATCATCAAGCGTGATGTTGCCAGCCGCTTTACCGGCAAGGGTTTTGACTGCGAGTTCCATTATTCAGCACCCTCTGTCTGGGCAGGAGCGTTTGCCGACTTGAAGGAACCGGCTGCAGGCGCGTCGGCATGCAGGGCTTTCTTCACGGCATCGCGGATTTCCACGAACGAACCGTCATGACCGGACACAGCGCCCTTCACGAGGATCAGGCCGCGCTCAACGTCTGTGCGCACAACCGTCAGGTTCTGTGTGGTGATACGGTCGGTACCGAGGTGGCCGGCCATTTTCTTGTTCTTGAACACGCGGCCCGGATCCTGGTTCATACCCGTCGAACCGTGCGAACGGTGCGACAGCGACACACCGTGCGTGGCGCGCAGGCCGCCGAAGTTCCAGCGCTTCATGGCGCCGGCAAAACCCTTACCGATCGCGTAGCTGGAAACGTCAACCTTCTGGCCCGGCACATAATGGTCAGCCTGAACTTCAGCGCCGATTTCAGGCAGGTCGCCCGAAACGCGGAATTCCTTGAGTTTCGACTTGGGCGCCACGCCGGCTTTCGCGAACTGGCCGCGCAGGGCCTTGTTCGTGCGCTTGGCTTTCTTTTCGCCAGCGCCGAGGATGACAGCCTTGTAGCCGTCGGTGCGGGTGACTTCGCCACCCTTCTTCGTGGTGACGGCGCGCTCGTGTTCGGTGCGCAGGCCAACGACCTGACAACCATCAAGCGACAGGACGGTCACCGGGATGTGGCGGCCATCTTCGTCAAAAATGCGTGTCATGCCCAGTTTGCGGGCCAGCACGCCGGAACGGGGGGCTGGAAGCGCCATTAGCGAGCTCCCTCAAGCTTGATTTCAATACCAACGCCGGAAGACAGGTCGAGCTTCATCAGCGCGTCAACGGTCTGTGGGGTTGGGTCAACGATGTCGAGGATACGCTTGTGCGTACGAATCTCGAACTGCTCGCGTGATTTCTTGTCGACGTGCGGCGAACGGTTCACGGTGAAACGCTCGATACGGGTTGGAAGCGGGATTGGACCCTTCACTTCAGCACCGGTACGCTTGGCAGTATTCACGATCTCTTTCGCCGACATGTCGAGCGCACGGTGATCGAAGGCCTTGAGCCTGATCCGGATATTTTGTCGTTCCATCGTTCGTCCGTCCACACAAAACACTTAAGCCCAGGGCGATGGCTCGTCAGCATCGAGCGCCCGGGTTGGGTAGGGTTAAATTGTCAGTTTCGAGGGAGCGTTCGCTAATTAAGCGCGGCCTTCCCGGCGAATTGGTGCTTCTATGGGAAGGAATCGCACAGGTCAACAGCCGAAACAGGGAATTTGCAGACCAAATCCGCGCAGGGGCTGAGGCGCATCCGGCTCCTTAATAGTGAGGCGCCAGCTCACGCGATCATAAACATCAAGCGCCCGCATATAAAGCCTAGGACTCCGTTGACCCGTTCCGATGACAATTTAACTAGCCCGCCCCGATCGACACAGGTGGTATTCTTATGTATTGGGCCTGCAGGAAGGAATCCGCATGACCAATACGCAACCGACCATTATCGATCTTTTCTCTGGCTGCGGCGGTTTCGGGCTGGGCGCAGAGCTGGCTGGATTTCATACGCTCGTCGCCATCGACAAGGATCCCACGCTTCAATCTTCCTATCGGCTCAATTTTCCCCATACGAAAGCAATAGTAGCCGATATCACCGCTTTGAACCGGAAGTTTTGGCGAGATCAATTGGGAGACAAAAGGCCGACTGGAGTGATCGGTGGACCACCGTGCCAAGGTTTCAGCCGGATTGGGAAACGCAATATAGATGACGAACGCAATAACTTGATCGACGCGTTCTTCGACCAAGTGGTTCTCTTGCAACCCGACTTCTTCGTAATGGAGAACGTGGCCGGCTTGCTGGATGATTGCTTCTCGGATCAGTTAGCCAAGACTTTGCAGCGTATTCGGAAGCATTACGACGTTCTCAGCCCTCAATTGATAGTCGCCAGCGATTTTGGTGTGCCAAGCACGCGCCGCCGGGTAGTTATCGTAGGGACGCGCATAGACCTAGGGATAGAAATCACTGAGTCTGATTTGATACCTTCTCAGCCGCAGCGCGTGACTGTTGCGCAAGCAATATCCGATTTGCCGGCCCCTTACGGAAAAAGGGGGGCAAGAGACACGTTTGATTGGGGATCCTATTCTTCAATTCAACCCGATTTTCTCTCTCCATATGCAAAGCTTTTGCGTGCTCACCCTCAAGAGGGCCTTGGGTGGGAGACAGCAGTGAAACAGCTCAGCAAAGGGAAGGTCTCGGGCAACCTATCTACTAAGCATACGAACGCAGTGATTGGCCGTTTTAAAAAAACAGAGTGTGGAAAAACTGAAGCAATCAGCAGATATCCTAGACTGGATCCTTACGCCTTGTGCCCGACGCTTCGCGCGGGAACGGGCGCTGATCGCGGAAGCTATCAATCGATGCGCCCTATACATCCAACAAGTCCACGAGTGATTACCGCAAGGGAGGCAGCAAGATTGCAAAGCTTTCCAGACTGGTTCGTATTTCACCCGACGAAGTGGCACAGCTTTCGAATGATCGGAAATAGCGTTCCACCATTGGTTTCAAAAGAAATTCTATCTAAGATGATGCTCAAGCTAGAATTGCAGTCTGCCGCTTCGACGGCAAGCAAACCGAAAACGGTGAGGAAACAGAATGGCGAGCAAAATACTAAAAGTCGACACATCGCCTGAAAAAGCATTTTTAATCGATTCATTCTCAAAAGATGCCTCCGTAGCTGATTGCATCTTTGATTTGATCGACAACAGCATTGATGCCGCTCGAGCACATTTACTGCAGAATGGGCTGGCTGAAACTCTAAAGAACGGATTGCTCGATACATACACGGGTATCGAAATAGACGTAAAATTAGACGGAACTGGTGTTTGTGTCGCTGATAATTCCGGAGGGATCCCGTCTAGCTTATTGCAAGACACAGTACTCAGATTTGGCCACCGGTCTTCCAAACCTTACGCAATAGGGCTCTATGGGGTGGGATTAAACAGGGCCATATTCAAACTTGGTAAAATCACCCTGATCGAATCAGACACCGGCAGCGAATATTCCCGCTTAGAATTGGATATGGACTCATATCGAATTGATGACGACGAATGGCTAGTCGAAGGACAAATCGAGGCATCTACAGGAAACGTTGGCACAAAGATCACTATATCGTCTCCTCCTGGACCTATTCAGCGCGAGATTTCCGACTCCTCTTATGCAGACAACTTGAGGAACGAGGCTGCGATCAGATATTGCCGGTATCTCCAAAAAGGCTTGCGATTGTTATTGAACGGCATCCCAGTCAAAGAGCGGGATGTTAAAGTTCGATCAGGCGGCCCCTTTGGACCGCTAACGAAGTCGTTCACTTTGCCAAATGGAATACAAGTCGACATTGAGGCGGGGCAACACGAAGAGCACAGGTTTACCCGAGAACCGGATCATGACGCAGCAGAGAACAAGAAGCTTACGCCCGAGTTTGGTTGGTCAATCATTTGCAATGACCGTGTAATTATCCGTTCGGATCGCACACCGAAAACAGGATGGGAAAAGAACTGGCACGGAGAGTTTAATGGCTTCGTCGGCGCCGTGTCATTCTCTGCTGCAGACGGTAAGGTCTTACCGTGGAACACACCCAAGAACGATATTGTTGAGACTAATGAAGCCTACCAATCAGTGTTATCAGATATGCGAGCCTTCACGCAACAATGGCGGAATTTTGCTTCGAAAGTTAAGCGAATGCCAAAAGCAAAAGTGCTCTCTGTCCCTCCACCAATCTCTCCCCCAAAATCCACGCCGACACCAATATCAAGGCCAAAGACTATAACAAAACCGTCTGGTTACAGATCCGTTCTCCCTCAAGATGTGAATGAACTTTTTTGTAAAGATAAAGTCTTGGATTTGGTCCACGAGGCTAAGCGGCATGATCTCTATCAATCACCCTATTCGGGCATGGCGCTTCTGCGTATGTTATTTGAAGTAACATGTAGCTCATTCTTCATCCGTCATGGCAAATATAAAGCAATGTTGGCATTTTGTGTCGCCAGCGCCGACGCAAAAATGGCCACTCCAATGACGCCGAAGCAAAAGGCTGACTTTGCCCCCTCATTATCCCAGCTGTTGGCATATCTCGACGCGAACTATGCAGATTGGGAAATGGGAAATGGGAAGCTGTTGAAGCCTAGCCTCGACAAGTTCAAGCACCATAAATCGGAATTGAACAGCGCCATTCACCACCCAGTAACTCCCATTAGCGCGATAAATGCAGCGAAAATTCGTGATGAAGTGATGGCGATATTACGCCATTTTATCGAGAAATAGGCGACTTGCTGAACGACCTCGCCCCCTCTCCCCCTCCCAATCCAACCCTAATTCCATCCGTGCCATACTCCCGGGATGCAAGTCTCTGACGCCTTCATTGCCCATGGTCTCGAGCAGGCGCGCTATGTCCTGTTCAATGTGCGCAACCTGACCGACATGGTGCGCGCGCCGGTCACGTTGCGGCGGGGCACGGCGCAACGGGCGCGGGCGAAGCTCAAGATATTGGAGACCATCGTCCGGCGGCTGCTCTGGCTGATGGCGCTCGGCCTGACGCTCGCGCCCGTGCGGCCCCGCGCCGCCACGGGCCCCGTGCCCCTTGCGCCAGGCGTGGAGGACGTGACGCAATCCTTCCCCTCCGTGCCCGCCTGCCGCATCAGCCTCGCGGGCCGGGCCATGGATATGACGCTGACCGAAGGCTCCGGGCATTTTCCGGATACTGTTCGGGCATCCGGCCCCGTGCCCGCCGCGCGCATTTTCGCCCGCATCATCGCCCTGCACGAGTTGCTCTCGGCGCCGGAGGCCCATGCCAAGCGCCTCGCGCGCAGCCTTGAGCGCCTTCGCCGCAAGGGCGAGGCCCGGCCCGTCTGCATGCCGGATACCGGCGCTTTCCGCCTGCGCGCAGAGCTGGGCCTCGTCGCCACCGCCCTGCCCGGCATGATCAATGCGCGGCTTGAAACATGGGAAAGCTCGGGCTGAGTCCGCCCCCTTTTCCACACTTTTTGCCGGGCGCAGCCATGCGTGCCGGTCGCTGGCGCAGGCTCAGGCGAGCTTTGCCAGATGCGCGCAGATCACTTCCGTCGCCGTGTGCAATATATTGGAACCATGGCCTTCCAGCACATGGAAATCCACATTGGCGCGGGGCGCCATATGCTCGGCCACATCGGTCGCTGAAATGATCGTGCAGTCGGCCGCCTGAAGCCATATCTGCCGCGCCGTCACGGCCTCAAGATCATCGCTCCAGTCGGCCATCGCCGCCCCGCCATCACGCAGCCAGGCCTCGGCCCCCTGCTCCACCGCATGATAAAGCCCCTCGGCCTGAACCTTCATCAGCGGCGGGTTGTCCAGCGTGGCAATATCCCCCGGCGAGCGCACATATTGCGCCTTCAGGAAGGCCTTCGTCCCCCGCCGCCGATAGACCGGCAGGCCCACCGACATCACCATCTTCATCACCGAAGGCGCATGCCGCGTGGCCATCGCCGCAAACCGCGTCTGCCGGTCCATATGGGCGAGGTGGCGCTCCTCATCGATCGGAATGCCCCCGCCCAGAACCAGAATATCCCCCAGCCGATCGCCCAGCGCCTTCGCGATTCGAAAGCCATGCGACGAGCCCCCCTGATGGATGCAAAGGCTGACCTTCGACAGCCCAAGATGATCGACCAACGCCACCGCGTCTTCAACAACCGTCTTGTCGAAATCCGCCCGCGACCGGCTCTGGCTCGTATAGCCAAACCCCGGCCGCGACGGCGCAATGAAATGAACATTCGCCCCGGCCAGTCCCGCCAGCATCTCGGCCGTAAAGAAGGGCCCCTGAAGGTAGCCATGTATGAACAGGACCGGCCTCTCCCCGGTCCCGGCCTTGTACCAAGCCAGCTCCCGCCCGCCCGGCCGCGCCAGCATTTCCATCCCGCATTTCGGCGTCACCCAGGTCTCGGCGCTTGGTGGATTGGCCTGTTCCGGCAATTGCCGCATCAGATAGGCAATGCTGGCCGAAAGCTGCACAACATCCGACATCCGCGCGCAGCCGGTCTTCCTCAGGATGCTCTTTGACTGGCCCTTGATCGTATCCAGCGCCCGGTCGCGCTCGCGGGCGATCTCCTTCTGGCTGAGATTGCCGAGATAGCCCTCCAGGATTTCCGTCTCGCTGGACGTCAGCCCAAACGCCTCGCCCAGCCGCGTCATCAAGGCAGGCGACCAGTCGATATAGGACAGGGACACATGCAGCAGATCGGCGCTGTCCTTCGGCCGCTGGATCAGGGCAAGGCAAGCCCGCGAAGGGCCGGTCTCGATATTCGCGAGAATGATCCGGTCCTGAGCTTGCGCCGTTGTCGCCCTCATGGCCCGGCGGATTTCACTCAATGCGCCCGGGTCCAGAGGCAGCTCGTCGAACGGGCACGGAAAGGTCCGCCCAGTCAGCTGCGCGGCCGCCGCATTGCCTGAAACCAGCCCATTGCGGGCCGAAACATCCAGTATCGCGTGGAACCGATCCGCGTTGGAAGCATCCCGCCGCGAGGCCGCCTCCACCAGCGCGCCAACCCGCTGGCCATGCGTATCCAGCGTATCGTCATCGCCCTCGTGACGCGGCACATCGCCCGCTAAAAAACCATCCTCGGCCCCATCAAAGAAGTAAGCCATCGCGGCATCGAGAAAGCCTTCAAAGCGCGCCGTCTCGTTCGGCACGTCATAGGCCGCTCCCAGCATGTCAAAATAGCGCTTGTTCAGGGACATGAGGCTCTCATCAAGGGAAACGTCCGGTCGAGCCTCTAGTCTAGATTGCGTCGCCCCCATCACAAGCGCCCGTTTCAGTCACAGGCAGAAAATTGGCCCTTATACCCCCTGCGGGGCATGAGCCCCCTCCCGCTTCGCGCTACCAGAATGCTGCAGACCTGCGGGCTGGGTGGGGATCCGGCCGAATACCAAAGGATATGAACGATGAAGACCATACCGCTGACGTCCCTCGGACTGGCGCTTATCACCCTCCTCGCTGCGCCCGCCGCCAGTGCAGATGCCATTTCAACCAATGAAATCGCCTGTTCGAAAGGTGGCGCCGAGGCATGTTTCTACGCCGCTGCCGACTATGCCAATGGCAGCAACGGCATGCCCCTGAGCAAGCCCAAAGCCGCCGAGCTTTTCATCAAGGCCTGCGAGCTCGGCGTTCCTGATGGCTGCTTCTATACCGGGAAGATGTATCGCTATGGTGTTGAAGGAATCGCGGCTGATCCAGCCCGCGGCATAGTCCTCTACGAGAAAGCCTGCGCGATGGGTCATGAGGATGGGTGCAACGCGACCTATGCCATCCTTGGCTCGGATGAAAAGGGCGAGAAGGACATCCCCCGCCTGCTCACGGCTTTTGAAAAGGGCTGCGCCAACGAATCGCTGAAAGCCTGCAGCTGGGGTGCATCATTCTTTTATGATGGTCTGAAGGGAAAATATCCGACCGTCATCGATTTCGTCCGCGGCGCGCCGCTTGCGGCAAAGGCCTGCGAACAGGTCGATCCCTATTTTTGTGTCACGGCAGAGCATATGTATGCCGATCCGTCGTCTCCGGCCTTCGACGCGTCCAACGCCCTGAAATTCACGCAGATAAACTGTGACGCGAACGTCAAGGAATCCTGCGCAAACCTTGGCCGTATCTACGCGATTGTCGAAGACTTTGACTTCGCCGTCGGGCCGTATGAAAAGTCCTGCCAGCTCGGCAACGAGAAGATCTGCGACTATGCCAAGGATGTGCGCCGCTATGTCGACGAGCTCGCCGCCTGGAATGCCAAGCAGGAAGCCCGCCGCGCCGAAATGGCCTCCATGCTGAATGCTGGCGACTATAATGGCGCCGTCGCCACAGCTGTCTCGGTCTACAGCTCCACTGTCTATGCTGAAAAGGCAGTGCGCGCGGCCTCCGCCGCTGGCCGCATGTCAGCTGTGGATGACTATGACCTGAAAGTGCTGGAGCACTGGTTCCAGTCCGGCCAGGTCGGGTCCATGGTCCGCGCCGAAATGCGCAATCGCGGGCTCGCCATTTCCGGCGAGGACAATTCCTGGGCCAATGACATGAGGATGATCAAGTCCGCCAATGACCGCTTCAACGCGGCCCGAACCACATCCACCTATCGCCCGATCGAACAGGCACCAGATTCCGTTACTCAAGGCCTCAGCACGGCGGATGCCAGAGCCCAGACACGCGAGAAATACCGCGATGCCCACTGCACAATGAACAACAACGCCAATCGCTACTTGTGCAACTAAGTACTCCTTGCGTCAGGAAAACCTGTTCCAAATGCAAAAAAGGCCGCCCTGATGGGCGGCCTTTTCTTATGTCAGTCCCTAATAGGATCAGGACCTATTTCTTGATTGCGGAGACGACGCCTGCGCCGACGGTGCGGCCACCTTCGCGGATCGCGAAGCGCAGGCCCTGGTCCATGGCGATCGGCTGGATCAGCTCAACGTCCATTTTCACGTTAT
>Ga0181375_1000210_pt1 | contig 15413 bp, 28 predicted proteins | sample LowvirmetaG_FD_130090 | JGI IMG/M metagenome (GOLD analysis project Ga0181375, IMG submission 130090) | Marine viral communities from the Subarctic Pacific Ocean - Lowphox_11 viral metaG | ecosystem: Environmental > Aquatic > Marine > Oceanic | place: Subarctic Pacific Ocean | collected 2015-12-09 | reverse complement strand
TGAGGCTTGACAAAGAGAGGCGTAACTGTAATGATTGGCGGAATATAGCGATTCAGATGGCGGAATATAGCAATAAAGAGGGTAAATAATGACCACACAAACTTCCGAATATAACACCGCTAAGATTCGCCTTGTTAGAGAGGGTAATATATACGGATTGGTAATTAGTTTGCGGTATTCCAAACGGGCTACTGTTGATATATTTGGTAGCCAGCAAGAATTATATGGTACGCTTGACAAGAGGCTCACGTCATTGCGGTATCAGAAGATGAAGATAACAGTGGTAGATAGCATTAAGGGCATTACGAATACTTGGCAACCCCTACCCAAAGCGGTGAAGCCCTCTCAAAAGCCAAGGTTTGTAGTGCCCAAATATCCAAAATACACTACAAAGAGAGGCAAGATTGAAACAGTGGCTTTAACTGATAAAGATGTGTCCATTTGCCAGGCAAGGAGGCTTGTTAGGCGTTGGACTAAGGGTATAATAACCATTGAGCAATTACTTAGCGACGTAGAATTTACCAAATAGATAGGTAGGAGGATAAATAAATGGCTATATCTAAGAACCACAAGAAGAAGACGGCTCATTCTAAATGGAAGAAAAAGCAGAATAAAATTAAGGCAATTTGTCGCTATAAAGAAAGCCAAAAAAAGAAAGATAAGGAAGATTAAGCATTTATGCCACCTATAGAATATACGGAATTCTGCAATGTTATTGGTATGTTCAATCTCAGTGCAGGACAATACCTAAAAGAAGTTTGGTCTACTACAGAGGCAGATGATATTATTAACCTGCAAAAAGATATACTTACCGCTATTAATTATGAGTCATACGAACCAGCGGAGGCTTTGACATTATTATTTACCTGGAAGGCTTCACCGCAAGGTTATAGTTTTTGGAGTGCAATTTTTACCAAGCTATCTGACATTAAAGAAATTGTTTAATGAATTGCAGGTAACTGCAATAATAAAGAGAGTTACATCAATCAAAGACGGAGGTAACTATGAGTGAAAAACAAGTAAAATACCAGCACGGAGATGTACTAATACGACCGACTGACGACCAACTGGATGACATACTGGCGAAACAACGTTTTCGTATGATAAATGTTAGTCTGAATGGTGGTAGCAACGATAGAATCGTGTTGGCTAAAGGCGAAGCAACTGGGCATGCACATGCCATTGATATGTCAAACCTTCCCAGTGATGTGGTTGTTACAACATATGGGTCGAACGGGTGGGACAATGTTGATTTGCTTGGCGTAAAGGGTGGCGATGTCGTGCTTACCCACGAAGAGCATAAGCCTATAACGCTTCCACCTGGCAATTATGAGGTTTCTATTGTCAGGGAGTTCGACCACTTGGCTGGGCGTGCCAGAAACGTGTGGGATTAGATATGAACCCACGTAGAATGCTGGCACATGGTAAGCCTGGAAATGCGTCTTCGTTTTACGGACCTTACGGCTATAGGTGCGACCTTTACCATGTTGTGAAGTTTTCAAATAACATTGTAAGGGTTTATGTGCCTCGTTCACACTACTATAGAAATGAAGCCGAAGCCATAGCCATTTTTAGGCAAGACAGTATAACGGTACGTAATAAGTGGAAAATTGACCCGTTTTTCCACTTAGGCTGGCTTCCTATTGACGGTTATAGAGTAATGCGTGGGACGCCTGTAATGCGTATTCCTGGTAGGGGTGAAGTCCCCACGTTTGATGGCGCCCGCTTTGATTATAGCGGACGCCTATTGAACAGTCCGCCAAAAGCTGTTCAGAAAGAATACATATTTGCTAAGGCGGAAGACAGAAAAATACGTAACCGTAATGCACGAGCCCGTTATCACAATGAAAAGGCGGTTGCAAGATTGCGAAAGGCAGGAGGGAGTACCGACATAGAAATAACGTTGGATGATGTACCACTCAACGATGTCTTTAAGCTTCGCAATTCGGCAGACAGGAACAAACTACTCAATCATTTTGGTGTAGAAAAGATACTCAGTTCCTTAGGTTCAACGGAACTGGATAAGGATGTGATTGATGGTCGTTTGTACCGTCTTGTGTCATTTGAAATGCCAGATGTTGGTTCTGATACTGGCATTTCACTTGCAACGTACCTGGAAATGGAAAACCCAAGCACGGGTGAAAAGCACCTTGAAGGTGTACCCAATGCAGGCGAGGGTTGGAATACAATTCCAGAGAATACTGTAATGGCTGCCCTTGCGTGGCGAGATAACGAAGTCAAATACGTGAAGCCAGTGGTACTAAAGTAATGGAATGTCAGTACGGTAATTGTAAGCAAATTGCTGGGTATGCTTGGCAGACCATAGATGGAAAAGGGCAGGCAAGGGATACATATGTCTGCCCTAACCATCAATTTGATTTATCTAATTTTGTTGGCAAAAATTTAGGGTTAGCAATTTCAGTAACAAAGACAAAGAAAGGTGTTAAAAATGCAGGAAAAAGAAAATAAAAAGAACGTAGATAGGTTGTGTAAGAAAATATCCAAGCATTTGGCAAAATATATGCGTAAACTTAAGACGTACAGAGACGTTGATGTGGTATTGATACAGTTAACTGAAGAGGGTACTCAAATAGCGTTAGCAGAATTTAATAGAGATGGAAATGCCGAAGAAATTAGAGGGCATGAATTTTCTGATAATGGACATGCTGAGGCATAGACAAAAAGGAGGAACCTAAATGACTAAACAAGAACCGCTTATCGAACGTGTGGTAGAAGAAATAAAGTCAAGTATTAATGAGGATAAATACCCCGCGGTTCGTATAACCAAAGAAACATTAGTTAATAAGTATGGCATCGAGGCAAAAGATGTACTGAATGCGGTGTCAAGATGGAAGAAGTGGAAAGACCTAAAGTTAGAGGTAAGGAGGTTTGGAGGTTACATTATTTTTGGGCTTCCAGATGATATAGACGTTGCAAGGTGGCCTGGTAGTACATACAAAGAGAAGCCCGCCAAGGAAAAGAAGGAAAAGAAGGTAGTATATAAGGGTAAGACAGCTAAAGATAAAAACTATTTTAAGTTTCCAGAAGAAACTGTAGTAGTAAAAGGTGCCATCCTTGCCCGTGAAAATATTTTTCTTAGTGGACCTACTGGTTGCGGTAAAACCACAATGCTTGAACTCTTGGCACAGATGAATAATGTTCCATATATACGCATGAACCTAAACGGAGAAACTACCGTTGATGACTTTGTGGGCGTCTGGACGTTAGCAGGAAAGAATATGGAGTTTGTGGATGGTGTCCTACCGCAGGCTATGAAAAGCGGTAAGATGCTAATTCTTGATGAGATGGATGCGGCTCAACCAGAAATCCTGTTTACTTTACAGGCTGTCTTGCAAAGCGCCCCGTTAGTTAATACCAAGAATGGAGAAACTGTTTCTCCAAGAGAAGGGTTTTTTGTTGCCGCAACTGCGAATACTGTAGGTCGTGGCGATATGGACGGGCTGTATGCAGGTGTTAGGACATTGAATGAGGCTTTCCTTGATAGGTTTCCTTATGTTTTACGTATGAAATACCCAAATAAAAACGCTGAAATAAAAATCTTAATTAACAGGTGCGGTATTAAGCAGGAATATGCCAACGAAATCGTTCAATTGGCACAAGCCGCACGTGGGGCGCTTACAGATGGTAAACTCTACTCGACGTTTAGCACAAGAAAGGCTATAAATTTTGCCAATGCGATTATTAAATTTCGTGACATAGAAATTGCATTGCGGGTGGCTATACTTGATAGGGTTTCTAAGGAAGATGCGTTGGCTATACGTGAAGCGGCGCAGAGAATATGGAATATATAAAAGAAGGGGCAAGTAGCACTAAGTCACGTGGATATGTGGTGTGAAAAAGGTCAGACCTCTTGCTTCTTCTATAAATTAAATAGTGGAGTTTAAGATGAAATATAGAGGCATTTATGGAGGCTACGGCTGGGGCGGTTACAGGAAAACTGTCCCAGGTCATGCGTTGCAGGCAGCTCAGAATGGTATTGTATCTATGTTTGGAAAACATGGCTATAGTGTTGTTTTTGTGGCAGATGCATGCCCCTGCGTAAACCTTAAGAGTAAAACGGTAACACTACCTGTATTTCCCGAAGATGTGGATTACGATATGCTTAGTCTGTTACGTGGCTATACAGACCACGAACTTGGGCACGTTATATTTACAGACCAGGATGTTGAGGCTGATATGCGGACATTTCTTGGTGATTTAATTAACTCCATTGAGGACGGCAGGATTGAGCGTGAATTGGCTAAAAAATATAGGGGTTGCAAGTATAATTTAGAATTTACACGTACCTTACATGAAAAAGAACTGTTAGCAAAGGTGAGCATAGCAGGTGATGACAATGCAAAGGAAATTATCAACGCCTCCGTTGCGATGCAGAGATTGGCGTATGGAGATAGTGCTAAGTCTGCAGCCAGAGGCTTGACAGGTGATGCAAAAGATATTGTGCTGAACCATGCAGATGAACTCGGTCGTGTTGACTCAACAAAAGATGTGGTTAGCATTGCAGAGGTGTTATACGAAGAGCTTAAAAATTATATAGAGGAGGGGGATAAGAGGCAACAAGAGGAGGGCGACCAAAAAGGAAAGTGTGAGGTTGATAGCAAAGAATGTGAAGAGTGTGGGTGTCAAGACGAACAAGAGCCCGAACAAATGCCTGGCGAACAAGAACCCGAACAAATGCATGTGGATATAGAACAAATTGCAAAACGGGCGAAGGAAATGGCGGAAGACTATGACAAATGGATAAAGACAAAATTGGTGTCGTCTTCTGGTGAGCGTAGAGAGGGTTATGCAGCGTATAAGGACAATGATAAGGTAAAAATCGTTCCAAATACTTATAGGGGTAACATAGATGACATAGTTGAGAAATTAGATACAAACATTGGTGCTACCCAAAACAAATTATTAGCCATTTTACAGACAGAAAGACCAACGCTGTCAAGATATCAGAAGAAAGGTATTGTAGATGACAGAAGAATAGGACTTGTGGCATTTGAAGAGAATAAATTATTCTTAAGGCGCAGAAGAAGGATTGGGCTGGACTCTACGTTTACCATTTTAATAGATTTGTCTGGTTCAATGCGAGGTCAAAAGATAGAGATGGCAATGCAGATGGCTATATTCTTTACAAGAACGCTTGAGGCGATGCATATACCTTGTGAGGTGCTGGGCTTTACAACAAGAGGGTTTCGGACGTTAGGCTTACAGTCTTATACACGTTCCATACCGTTGCGACATTATATATTCAAAAAATTTGACGAGAGATTTGGCTACGTTTCTTCAAGGTTTGGCTATTTCCTGGAAGATGACCATAATATGTGCCATAATGTTGATGGAGAGGCTATTGCGTGGGCAACAAGTAGAATATTGAAACGTAAGGAATCTAATAAGTACCTGCTTGTGCTTTCTGATGGCCATCCAGATGGAGGTGAGGCAGACGAAGAACAGGAGGCTTATCTGATAAAGGCTATTGAGGCGGCTACGTTAATGGGTGTCTGTTGTGTTGGTCTTGGCATATATTCTTCTAGCGTGGCTGATTATTATGATGATAATATTGTTATGTCAGCCACAAATAAAAGCATTGTGGCTGAATTCATGGAAAAATTTAAGAGCATAGTTATTAAAGCAAAGAACGAAGCCGACTAAATAACTTCATAAATATAGGAAGTTAGTATAGCATAAAGAATAACTTTAACATCGAAAGGAGGTTGAAATGGGAAATAAAAAGGTGGTTATACCGCCGTCTAAAAGCGGTTTTCACGATGGTGGGCAAAAAGGAAAGTATCACCACGGTTTAACAAGTGAGCTTCGCTCTATGACTGTTGGTGAATACATTACACGCCCACGGTCTATTGCGTTTGCGGCACACTCGTGTGCGAAGGCAATAGGAATGAAGGTGTCTTGTCGCGGTATGGGAAGCAAGACACATACACGCATTTACCGCATAAAGTAACGGCTTAGTGCGGGCAAGTTTTATATGCTAAATTTATATGCTAAATAAAGCTTGCCCGTCTAATTCCGAAAAATTTGTTTATATTTTCAAGTTTTCGTTGATTAATAAGTTTTTTCATCTTAAATTCTTTTACAAACTTAGGAAGAAAATTAAATGCCGAACGACATAATTAAAGCCTACGACGACCTACTTCAAACTAAGCGCCAAGAGAGGGCACACAAACAAGAAAACTACCATGCGTCAAGTGCTGGTATGTGCATGAGAAAGCACTACTTTGCCGTGATTGAGTGTGTTGAGCAAGCACCACCCAATGCACTTAGCTTGAGGCGAATGGAGCTTGGCACTGTAGTCCACAATGAAATCCAATCAGCCCTTGAAAAAGAAGAAAGAAAGAAAGAACCAAAGAAAGAAAGAAGAAAAGATGATGATTATTTAATTGAAGAGAGAGTAGCTGTAAAAGACCTGAATATAAGCGGAAGAATAGATATATTTAACAGGCGAACGAAACAATTAACTGATATAAAAACTGTGGGTGGGTATAAATGGCAGAAATTATTTGGAAGATACGGCGACCACGGTACAGTTGAAAACTATAAGCTACAACTTGGTACTTATGTTATGGGTTTGCAGGAAACCTTTAATGAATCCTGTAAACAACTTTTTTTATTGTTCTATAAGCTTGGCGACCCAAAGGCTGGCGACATGAGGTCTTTGTCCGTGCCAATGGAATACGTAGGTTTTGCCCAAGAATATTGGGAAAAGGTAAATGAATATAGAGGTGATGTACGACCGCCAATTGGACTTGGCTCAAGCCCAGCAGAGAGTTGGGAGTGTTCACCAAAATGGTGTCCATTCTTTAGTCATTGTGGTGGCGGCATTAAACCTGAATTGCTCGAAGGAGGCAAATAATGACCAAAAAGAAAACAGGCAAGAAGAAGAAGAAGGATACACCAACATTGTATTGGGATGGTAAAGTAAATCCAGCAATCTTCAATGTGTTTAACAGGCTGCAGAACAGGCTAAAGAGGAAGTGCAATGACAAATATTAATGTTGATGGTTTACCTAAGGGTGTTGCAGATATTGCAAGCGAAATAGAAGATGAAACACTTGCTAGTCTTGTGATACAGGTTTACAAAACTGGGATAGCACAAGGAATGGTAGATGCACTGAAGACTATGATGGAGGATGAAGATGAAGAAGGAATTGATGTTACCGCTGAAGGAATTGGCGGAACTGGAAACAACGCTTAGAAAAAAGCATAAAGAAATTAGCGATAGAAAGACGCCTAAGGCACATGTAAAAAGGCGCCCAGATGGAATGGACTATCTGGAAGAAGGTTACATGCGACAGGAGGGCTTGAATAAAAACTTCCCAATTTGGTCTTGGTCGCCAATAAAGCACAACCCAGTGCAGTTCTTAGGCTCTGAGTGGGCTGTTGTCAGCGGTGTATTGGAGGTAGTCGATGAAGGGGTGCCGCGAAAATTTTTCTCGCCCGGTGCTGCTCGCATTCAGTTCAAACGTGGCACCCCTCATACGCCAGAAAATGTCATTGATATTGATAAGAATGTAGCGTCAGCCAACACGAATGCGTTTAAGCGTGCAATTAATAGGTTGACCAACTTTGGTGATGATATATACCGCAAGCAAATAGAAGATTTGTCCCTAACAGATGAAGACATGGATACGGTCAACAGTCTATTGGGGCAGATAAACGATGCAGATACAACCAATGATGTTTTGTCTGCAATTGAAGATGGTAGAATAAACAAATCCAATGTGAACCAAACATTGCGATACCTAACAAAGCAAACAGAAGGAGAAGAATAATGGCAAGCGTAAGTGACGTACTCGGAAGTATAGAAGGTGATAACGCATACTTTGACCCAAACGCCGACGAGCTAATTTCAGAGGGTACATACCCAGCGCATATCGTAAGGCTGAACATACGTAGCGATATTTCGCTTAAAAATGGCGGCTCTGCAGATGTCTATGTTCCCACATACAGATTGGCTGAAAGTGCAGGAAAATTCTCTGGCGAAGAGGTAGATGATAATGGTATCTTTCGCTTTAAGGGAAAGCAACGCAAACGGTCAAAAGGTGGTGGTAATGTAGCATACAAAGAGATGCTTGATGCTGTTGGAATACCAATGCGTGAGACGGAAATAAGTGGAAAGAAGGTAATAGACTTACCACCCGTCAATGAACATGACATATTTGGGACGCCCGTTTTTGTAAATGTCTTTCACGATACATTTGAGGGGCGTTCAGGGCAGGTGACAGTAGAGCGGGCACGTATAGCACACGCATGGGGCGATGGTGACAAGCTTGATGTAGACGATGAAGTGCCGTTCTAATGAGCGACGATGTTTATGCCCCACCACATTCCATAGAAGTAGAAGAGGCGTTACTTGGCTCTATAATTTCCGACCCGACAACCATTGACGTTGTCAAGCCATACATACAAGAGCCCGAGGTCTTTTACGACCCCAAGACCCGTACGCTGTGGAATGTTATCATTGATATGCACAAGCGTGGTGATGTCATTGACTTTGCCACGCTTATCAATGAAATACCAGAAGATAAGAAGGCTTCAGCATCAGCTTATTATGTAACAGGCCTTGTTAGCGACCTGCCATCAGCCGCAAATGCGGAAATATACGCTAAAAAATTATATGAAAAGTGGTTATATAGACGGGTATTACGACACGCCGAAAAGATAAAAAAGATTACGTCTAGGCGGACGGCTCAAGCACACAAGCTCCTGGAAGAGGTACATTCAGAAGTTGGTGAAATACTCATGCTTAGACCAGGCAAGGAGTTCGACCTTGATGGTTTGTTGGCAAACACACAAGAGAACATGTTTGACACCAGCAATATCGTTAAGTTTGGTATTGGCTCATTAGACCGTCACACAGGTGGAATGACACGCGGTGAAATCACCATCATTGCTGGGAGGCCAGGATGTTTCAAGACAACCCTCACCGCAAACCTCATACGTAACTTTCTTCACAAGGGCTTAAAAGTATTGGTTCTGAACAGAGAGATGACGAACATAGAAATGATGAAGAAGCTTGTTGTGTTGGAGGCTGGCGCACTGTCCTATCAAGATGTAAGACTTGGTACATATACGGAAGAAGAATCAGAGATTGTAAATAGCACAATTAGCCGCATGAGCAGACAGTATGGTAACCTTGTTATGTTTGATGACATATCAGACATAGACACCGCAATACGTGAACTTAAAAAGCATAAGCCTGACATTGTTGTAGATGATTATATTCAACTTATTAATGTTCCCCACATTGACCAACGAAGGCTACAGTTAGAGTATATCCTACGCCAATACAAGTGGGCGATTAAAGCGGAAAAAACGGTTGCTGTCCTTGTTTCTCAGCTGTCACGGGCAAGCGAACAGCGCACAAACAAACGCCCCATACTGTCAGACTTGAGAGAAAGCGGAAGCCTGGAACAGGATGCAGAGATGGTACTGTTCAATCATTACGACTGGCAATACAATAAGGAAAATTCAGAATACGGCAGATATGGACTTGAGCTGATAATAGGTAAGCATAGATACGGCACCACCGGGACAGTTCCAGTTGGTGTACACGGTGATGGATGTAAGATATGTGAAACTGTAAGCATAGCAGAAAAGCTGGCATATAAATGAAGACAAAAACTACACAGGTTTTTTGTGCAAACTGCAGCAGTAAGCTTGACATAGAAGAAAACATGCCAGCAGGTGATATATGGGTAGATGCGTGTGAAACCTGCACAACAAATGCATATGATGGCGGTAATAGCGAGGGCCATTGTGAGGGCTATGAAAATGGAATGGAAGATGGAATGAAAGATGGGCTTCAGGAAGGCTACGAAGAAGGGTATGCGAAGGGCTATGAAATGGCGTTTATACGGTCTTCAAAAATAAAGGAAATAAAATGAGCAAAGCGAGCAGGAGAGGTAGGCGCAACAGACAAAGAGGTGCAGAGTTACAGAGACAGATAGTTAGACTTGCAAAGTCGTTCAACCTGGATGCCCATAACCGAGACAGGGGCGGTGCACAGCACGAAGGTGGCGACTTAGAAATAGAAGAAGCATACTATGGGTGTAAGCGCAAAAAGAATTTGGCTACGTTTCTTAAGCCAGAGAAACGGGAGATAGGTGTCTTCATACGTGAAGATAGGGGAGACCCGATGGTAGTAATAAACGCAACAGACTTTTTATTCTTATTATCATGCCGTAAATTAGCACTTGGAGGTGAAAATGAGTAGATTCTATGCAGAAATACAAGGCAATAGACGCCCCGTGTCCAGACAAGGTCTTGATAGTAGCGGTATCTGGGGCCATATAAGGGGCTGGAATACAGGAGTTGAAGTAAAGGGTCGTATCAATAGTGACGGCAATGAGGAGTATCACATTTGGCTTACCGAGGGTTCTAACGGTAACAAAACAACCCTTTTAGCTAAAATCACAGAGACATTTGCTGGTGGCAAGTTCGTCCCCGAAGTTGGAATGACTGAAGAAATGATAATGAAGGCAATTGCGGAATACCAAATAAAGGAGATAACATGAAGTTAGAAGTTAAAAAGTGGCCGCACAGCCAAGACATAATGGATGACCCAGACTGGTTTCCAGTAGGAGCAGTGGACGGAGAACGTGATTTTCTCGGGCCAAGTGCGTACGCAAAGATATTAGATGGTGATACAGTAGCAACAGAGGCGCTTAAGTTTTTGGCGGGACACCCCGCAGCGTCACTTAACTACCAATTTATAGCAACAGAGGCGCTTAAGGAAATGGGAGAGCTGGAAGATGAAGAATGAAACTGAAGCTATATGTGAACATTGCCATGCAACAGGAGAACCAAAAGAAATATTTGACAATGGATGGTGGTGGAATCCACACCACTGGAAGGCAGAATGGCATCATGCATCTAAGGGGCTTAATTCCTACATAAGGTCTGCTCCTCGCATATGCCCAGAGTGTTCAACGTCCTGGTCTAAAGATTGTACTGGATGGAGTTACCATGAAGATTTTCCAATAATGGGGTGTGTAGACTTTATATGCCCAAATTGCTCAGATAAGGCTGAAAAAGAGTCAGAAGAAGAGTTAATAGGTGAGAGTCCGGCAGGAGATAGTCGCATAGAGCGAAGACAGCCTTCAGCCTAACCTGAGCATGCCAAAAACAGACTACGAAAAGAATAATTTCGACATTGACCTTGACTTTGGAAGGAAAGGAGAAGATTGGGTTGTTGAAGTATTTGAAGGTAGTAACAAGATAGAGGTTAAGACAGAGCGTGGTATATGGAAAAATACGGGGAACATAGCAATAGAGATAGAATATCGTGGAAGACCGTCAGGCCTGACGACCACAAATGCAGACATATGGATTCACCTATTGGAATATGAAGGTAAAATAGTGGGCGGTTTTCTGTTGCCAATAGAACTGCTGAAAAAGAAATTTAGAACTGCGCTCAAGGGCAATACATTAAAGACGGTTATGGGCGGAGATGAAAATGCGTCTAAGCTCATGCTATTACCAATAAAGGAGGTATTTGAATGATTGACACAACCAAAGTATCAGATATAGAGGTAGAAGACGTTATGCTCTCAGACTTTCCAGATTTCTGTGATGCCTATATCGCATCTGCCACCTACGACGGCAAAGAGATGACTGAAGAAGAATTGAATGAGCTTAACGAGGATGCCGACTTCGTCTATGATGCGGTAATTGAAAGTATTTCATAAAATAGGAGGCATATAATGAAAATAGTAAATGTTAGGGCTTTATTACTTAACTCTGAAAAAGAATGCGATAAGCTGTCATTTGCCCTTAGTACAGCACATACAATAAGCGATAAGGCTAGCGATGTCGAAGGCACAGCCTTCTATGAAGACGCCATGCAGCATGTAAGTGATTTGAAACAGTCAATTAAAGAGCTAAAGGCGAATATAGGTGAAATATAAAAATAAGGTACTTATTGGAGACTGTGCATCTATATTACAAAACATAAATGAAGAAAGCGTAGACCTAACAGTCACGAGCCCACCCTATGATTCAGTCAGAGACTATACTGGCTATGTCTTTAATTATCAACAAGTTATAGACCAGCTATACATAGTTACCAAACTTGGTGGTGTGGTTGTTTGGGTTGTAGCCGATGAAGTACGCAATCAGTCTGAGACAGGTACAAGTTTTAAGCATGCACTGTACTTTATTGACGCTGGTTTTAATTTGCACGATACAATGATTTATCAAAAGCAGAACTTCATGCCTGCTAATATGATACATAGGCGCTATGCGCAGTCATTTGAATATATGTTTGTACTAAGTAAGGGCCTCCCCAAAACATTTAATCCCATAATGGATAAGACTAAGTTTGGTGGGCAAAAACTCGGCAGTCGTACGTTTAGACAAAAGGATGGTTCACTGAAGACCAGTAGTGGGGAAGTTGCAAAGGAGAAGATACGTTCTAACGTCTGGCCTTATAACATAGGCTGGATGAAGTCTACCACAGATGAGATAGCATTCGAGCACCCAGCAATCTTTCCAATGCAGTTGGCTAAAGACCATATAAATACGTGGAGTAACAAAGGAGACTTGGTGCTCGACCCTATGTGCGGTAGCGGCACTACACTAAAAGCAGCGAAGGAATTGGGGCGTAACTATATTGGTATAGACATATCGCCAGAATATTGTGCGCTATCTAATGAAAGAGTGGCACAAGAGGTCATCCAATTTTGAGCAAATTCGACGATAAATTACAAAGTCAAAGTCATCTGACATCTAAAGCAAGAACGTCCGAATGTGGAGCAAATACGGACGATTCTAAGCTATATATGGACTGTCCTATGGGGAAGAATTCGTGTCCTTTCTGCGCTGAATCACGATACAACCCTAAAACTGGTAATGATGATGGTGATATAAGCTTGTTCTGCGGACGGGCGCCGCCATCGTGGGATATTAGAGTTATGTCTCTGCCCAAATGCCCTGAAAAGATGAGTGCGTCAGAGCTAAGAATGTGGCAGAAAAAGATGAAAGAAAGGATGCCTACATGGCAAATAAAATGAGGTATACTGTCTTAAGAGCCGTTGCTATTCATTATTGTGATAATAAATTTACTTCGTAATAATTTCAAATGGTTTGTATAATATCTCCAACCTTCCGACCTTAGCGTTGTATTTAAGTTCAAACTGTAATTTCGGGGTTCTTTTATTTAATGTACTAACATATTCTTGTAATTTTTTAACATCGCCACCAAACTTGGGTGTGCCTATAGTTGCCTTTGGACGTCCTATCTCCTTAGATAGTCCGCTATAACGTCCATACCCACCAGGCCAGATAGGTTGCCTAACTAACCCACCCTCGGCAATCCTTAAATTTATTTTTCCCTTTGACGCCTGTGAAGTAATTAAATTAATTGAATTAGCAGTTAAATCACCAAAACCTATTTTAGTTCCTTTTGGAAGATGACTATATATACCCTCCAATAGTGAGCTTACAGATTTGGCCCTACCCAGTTGACTCCCCCCCTCGGTTGAGTTCAGATTATGTACAAAAACCTTATTTGTCTTTGGATTATATTTAAACTTAATCATTGCGCTCCCTATGGGATTGAGCCTGTAATCGACACCACTCGCTACATCTATGAAAAATTCATTTGTTTTTAATTTGCTACCCCATATTCCTCCAACGACATTTCCACCAGCATCAGTTACAGCCTTTGTAATCTCCCCTACAGGTGCTTTAGGAGAGAGTAATTTCTTCAGAATACCTGAAATGGATTTTGCAGAGACCAACGGAGTTAATGCAATATTTTCCAATATTGGGTCAAGCCCACCAATGACCCTAGTATCTGGCTGAGCAGGCTCACCCTGAGCAAACTCACCATATAGTTTACCTTTCATTTCTTGGGCAGTAGGCCACTGCGGCATAAGGCCTGCAGCAGAGGTAGAAATGGCAGGGGCACCTAAGTCTACTTCTGCAACTTCGCCATCACCAAAACCAGGAGCACCAACACCCATCTGCCCAGACTTAAGTGCTTGTAGTGCAATCAGCATGTTCATTTGCTCTTGTGCGCCATTGCCGTTCATTATTATTTATTTTGCTCACCTACAAGGCTAATGGCTGTAAGTGCGGGTAACGTATTTAATAGCTTACGAAGGGTTTCGGGTTTATAAAAATGACTTAACCATGCATATTCTGCATCTTTAAGGTTTTCTCTCAAGAGTTTCTTTGTTCCGTACAAAGATACTCTTGTTCTCCCCGCAGTGTTTTCCAACTTGTGACGAATTCCACCTCTACCATGAAAAGCAGCTTTAGATATTTTTTCTCCTGGGTTTACCCCAATTTCTTTTCTAAGCGCCATAAGAGTTGAATAGAGTTCATCTGGGTCTTTTAAATAATTAATCATTTCTGACCTGCCTTCCAGTTGTAGCTGAGCGAATAAGTTACGGGTGGCATTTGATTCTACCAAGTCCATACTCGATAATATCTTATCATGAATTGCCATTGGAAGCCTCCCATAAAATAAACGATGCGTACCTTCATGCACCACAGTACTCGGTAGTGTTGCAGCAACTGGTGCTTGCGAATATTTGTATTTACCAGGAAGTTTAAGCCACTCATCACTTAAAAAGATATCATCTGTTCCTGGCATATATTGTCCCAACACTCCTTCTTCCATTTCCTTGAAACCAGTAATTTTTGGGCTTGTGGTCATCTCTACTGCACGCTCTCGTGTGGTCGGGGGAAAGCCTTTGGAGTATAAATATGCGTTATTTGTAGATTCCGCTGAACGTTCCATTTTGGTCCTACCCATTCCAAGAGGAGCTAATAGTTCATCTTGCCAATCTCTTTTTCTGTCATAAGACTTTACCAACTTAGACATTCTTTCCCTGGTTTTTGGGTTTTCAACCCATTTGCCAAGCCAAGACAATGCATCTTTCGCTTGCTTTGTTCTTTGTGAAGCAGTTGGTATGGCTTTCTGAAATGCCTTTTTCTTCAAGCCACCCGCTCCCCCACTACCTACAGTTAATCCAGCACCAACAAAATATAATGGAAGTTTGCGCCAATCTAATTCTCCAGTGTCTACCCCAAGACTGGTAGCAAATCTGAATACATCTTCTAAAAAGCTACCTGCTGTTTCCTTTTCTGGCTGTGGGTATATATGCCCTACAGCTGACGTAGATACAGGAGATGCAGATTGCAGAAGCTCATTGAGGCTAATCAGCGTGTTCATTTGCTCTTGGGCGCCGTTGCCGTTCATTTTATTCCCCTAATTTAATAAGTCCTGGCTTCTAATGTTTTTTCTACGTCCTCAATAGTTGCACCAAGAGCGGCATCATACGCTGTCAAAATTGCGTACATCTTTGAGTTTTGTGTGGTATGTATCATTGAATAAACATTGTCTTCAATACTTTGTGTTAAGATATTAACAACCT
>Ga0181375_1000207_pt1 | contig 15547 bp, 29 predicted proteins | sample LowvirmetaG_FD_130090 | JGI IMG/M metagenome (GOLD analysis project Ga0181375, IMG submission 130090) | Marine viral communities from the Subarctic Pacific Ocean - Lowphox_11 viral metaG | ecosystem: Environmental > Aquatic > Marine > Oceanic | place: Subarctic Pacific Ocean | collected 2015-12-09 | reverse complement strand
GTAAGAAACTCTGACCAGTGGGTGGCAGTTGCTTTTGCTTGCAAAAGCAATGAGAGCCCATAACGGTTGCGATTAAGAAAGGGCGTCCCTCGGGGCGCCCTTTTTGCAAAGACAAAACCGCGTAAAATCCCAATAAATCACACGGGTATCGGCATTAGATGTTGATCTGCTCCAATCCCCCCTGTATTGGGCAGCAATTCACTTCGTGTGAAAGAGGAGGGTGAGTCGTGACTCGCCCTTTTCAGTTCGACGTGGCGGCGCAATGGTGCGTTTTCCACCTCTCAACTTTAAGCCGCGAAAGGCTATATTATGCAGTCGCAAAATATTCGCATTCGGCTGAAGGCATTTGATTTCCGCGTGCTCGATTCCAGCACCCAGGAAATCGTAAATACGGCAAAGCGCACCGGCGCGACTGTCCGTGGCCCGATCCCGCTTCCGAACAAGATCGAAAAGTTCACGGTTCTCCGTGGCCCGCACATCGATAAAAAATCCCGCGATCAGTTTGAGATCCGGACGCACAAGCGTCTTCTCGACATCGTTGATCCGACGCCCCAGACCGTTGACGCGCTGATGAAGCTCGACCTCGCCGCTGGTGTTGACGTCGAGATCAAAGTTTAAGGAGGGCACTTAGATATGTTGCGCTCTGGTATCATCGCGAAGAAAGTGGGCATGACCCGCTTGTTCATGGAAGACGGCAAACAGATCCCTGTGACCGTTCTTCAACTCGAAAACCTGCAAGTTGTGGCTCAGCGTACCGTTGATAAAGACGGCTACACGGCTGTTCAACTCGGTGCTGGCAACGCAAAGGCAAAACGCACCTCGGCAGCTATGCGCGGTCACTTTGCCGCTGCAAACGTGGCTCCGAAGCGTAAAGTTGCGGAATTCCGCGTGGACGAAGCCAACCTCATCGAAGTCGGCGCAGAAATTTCTGCCGAGCACTACTTTGAAGGTCAGTTCGTTGACGTGTCCGGGACATCCATCGGTAAAGGTTTTGCCGGTGCGATGAAACGCCACAACTTTGGCGGTCTGCGTGCGTCGCACGGTGTGTCCGTGTCCCACCGTTCGCACGGCTCCACGGGTCAGTGTCAGGATCCGGGCAAAGTCTTTAAAGGCAAAAAAATGGCCGGTCACATGGGCTCTGCCCGCGTCACCACCCAAAACCTTCAGGTCGTTCGCACCGACGCTGACCGTGGCTTGATCATGGTCAAAGGCGCCGTTCCGGGCTCCAAAGGTGGCTGGGTTACGGTCAAAGACGCCATGAAAAAGCCGTTCCCAGAGAACGCGCCGCTTCCGGCTGCTCTGAAATCCGCACAAGCTCCGGTCGCTGAAGCTCCTGCTGCAGAAGCACCAGTAGAAGGGGGTGAAGCATGAAACTTGATGTGATCAAACTCGACGGCGGCAAAGCCGGCACTTTGGATCTCGACGAGGCCCTGTTTGGCCTCGAGCCGCGTGCCGACATTCTGCACCGTGTGGTCCGTTGGCAGCGCAACAACGCGCAGGCCGGCACTCACAAGGTAAAGACCCGCTCGGAAGTGTCCTACTCGACCAAGAAGATCTATCGCCAAAAAGGCACCGGTGGCGCACGTCACGGCTCCCGCAAGGCTCCGATCTTCCGTAAAGGTGGGATTTACAAAGGCCCGACACCGCGTTCGCACGGTCACGAGCTGACGAAAAAGTTCCGTAAACTCGGGCTTAAGCATGCTCTGTCTGCAAAGGCTGGCTCTGGCAACCTCGTGATCCTTGAAGATGCGAAACTCGCAGAAGCAAAGACCGCGTTCCTCGCCAAAGCGATCAAAGAGCAAGGCTGGAAGCGCGTGTTGATCATCGACGGTGCTGAGATTGACGCCAACTTCAAAGCGGCTGCTGCGAACATCGCTGGTGTTGATATTCTCCCGACGATGGGCGCAAACGTATACGACATTCTGAAACGTGACACGCTCGTGCTCACGCGTTCGGCTGTCGAAGCTCTGGAGGCTCGCCTCAAATGACCACGAAAGCTGCACTTTACGACGTGATCCGTAAGCCGATCATCACTGAGAAAGCCACGATGGCTTCTGAAAACGGTGCTGTTGTTTTTGAAGTCGCCATCGACTCCAACAAACCGCAGATCAAAAAAGCCGTTGAAGAGCTGTTCGGTGTGAAGGTGAAAGCCATCAACACCGTCGTCACCAAAGGTAAGACGAAACGCTTCCGCGGTATGCTTGGCAAACGCAAAGACGTCAAAAAAGCCTATGTGACACTCGAAGAAGGCAACTCGATCGACGTGTCCACCGGTCTCTGATTTTTCAGGACTGGTTGAAATGAAGAAGCCCTCCGTGAAAACGGGGGGCTTTTTCTATGCTGGCACCATAGGTGGTTGGCGATGCCTAAAGGGGATCGAGTTCATCCTCCTGTCTTAGGCAATGAATCAACTCTAGAAGCTGGCACTCAATTTCAGGCTATGATCGTGCCTTTGATCGGGCTTATTGGTCATGGGAATATTTCGGAGCTATCTCCGGCGCGGAATTTAGGCGCAGCCGCCGCGCGAGCGTCTGCTCGTTATGACGGGTTGGTGCTTTGGTTGTCGCTGTGCCATCGTCGTATGATGGAGTGATTTGGCGGGATAAACTGCCCCAAATATAGGTATATAGCGCCACCCCACGGGCAGGCGCGCGTGCTGTTCGCCAACATAACCCCACTCCCCCCTAGACACCCCCACCCATCCTTGCTAAACGCACCCATCGCGTGGCCTCGGATTCGTTCTGAGGCCTCTTGGTATTGTGAATTCGGGCACCTCTCATTTGGTTGAAGGGGCCTACAACATGGCCACCTTCGGGGGGCTAAACATCAGGCGGACCAGTTACAGGATCCGCCTCAGCTAGACGGAAGACAGAAAGAATGGCACTCAAGTCGTATAAACCGACGACGCCTGGCCAACGTGGGTTGGTTCTGATCGACCGTTCGGAGCTTTGGAAAGGCCGCCCGGTCAAATCCCTCACTGAGGGTTTGACCAAGAATGGCGGTCGGAACAACACCGGACGGATCACGATGCGCCGCAAAGGCGGCGGGGCAAAGCGTCTCTATCGTATCGTCGACTTCAAACGGAACAAGTTTGACGTCGCAGCGACTGTGGAACGGATCGAATATGACCCGAACCGCACCGCGTTTATCGCGCTCATCAAATATGAAGACGGCGAACAGGCTTACATCCTGGCTCCGCAGCGTCTGGCCGTTGGCGACAAAGTCATCGCCTCTGCCAAGGCTGACGTGAAGCCGGGCAATGCCATGCCGTTCTCCGGTCTCCCGATCGGGACAATCGTCCACAACGTTGAGCTCAAAGCTGGCAAAGGCGGTCAAATCGCGCGTGCTGCTGGGACTTATGCTCAGTTCGTTGGTCGTGACGGTGGCTACGCTCAGATCCGCCTGTCTTCTGGCGAATTGCGTTTGGTCCGTCAGGAATGCATGTGCACCGTTGGTGCCGTGTCGAACCCCGACAACTCCAACCAGAACTTCGGTAAAGCCGGTCGCAACCGCCACAAGGGCATCCGCCCGTCTGTGCGTGGTGTGGTTATGAACCCGATCGACCACCCGCACGGTGGTGGTGAAGGCCGGACCTCTGGTGGTCGTCACCCGGTGACGCCATGGGGCAAACCGACCAAAGGCGCGAAAACGCGCAACAAGAACAAGGCGTCCAGCAAGCTCATCATCCGCTCGCGTCACGCTAAGAAGAAGGGTCGCTAAGATATGGCACGTTCTGTCTGGAAAGGCCCGTTTGTGGACGCTTACGTCCTCAAAAAGGCCGAAAAAGCTCGCGAGAGCGGTCGCAACGAGGTCATCAAGATCTGGTCCCGCCGTTCCACCATCCTGCCGCAGTTCGTTGGTCTCACCTTTGGTGTGTACAACGGCCGCAAGCACATCCCCGTCAACGTCACAGAAGACATGATTGGTCAGAAGTTCGGTGAGTATTCGCCGACCCGCACCTATTATGGTCACGCTGCTGACAAAAAAGCGAAACGGAAGTAAGTCATGGGTAAGGTAGCAAATCCCCGTCGCGTGGCTGACAACGAAGCAATGGCCAAAACCAAAATGCTTCGCGTTTCGCCGCAGAAACTGAACCTCGTGGCTCAGATGATCCGTGGTAAGAAAGTGGACAAGGCCCTTACGGACCTCACGTTCTCCAACAAGCGTATTGCGGCTGACGTGAAGAAATGTCTTCAGTCCGCGATCGCCAATGCCGAAAACAACCACAACCTCGACGTCGATGAACTCATCGTTGCCGAAGCTTGGGTTGGCAAAAACCTGACCATGAAACGCGGTCGCCCGCGCGCTCGTGGCCGGTTTGGCAAGATCATGAAGCCGTTTGCGGAAATCACCATCAAGGTGCGTCAAGTTGAGGAGCAAAACTAATGGGTCATAAGGTTAACCCGATCGGTATGCGCCTCCAGGTCAATCGCACCTGGGACAGCCGCTGGTACGCCGACACCAAGGATTATGGGAATCTTCTTTTGGAAGACCTCAAAATCCGCGACTTCGTCAAAGAAGAGTGCAAACAAGCCGGCATCAGCCGTGTGATCATCGAACGTCCGCACCGCAAGTGCCGCGTCACGATCCACACCGCCCGTCCGGGTGTCATCATCGGCAAAAAAGGCGCGGACATCGAAGGTCTGCGCAAGAAAATCGCCGCGATGACCGCATCCGAGCTGCACCTCAACATCGTTGAAGTGCGCAAGCCGGAACTCGACGCCGCTCTCGTGGCCGAGTCGATTGCACAGCAGCTTGAGCGTCGTGTGTCCTTCCGTCGTGCCATGAAACGTTCGGTTCAGAACGCCATGCGCATGGGTGCTTTGGGCATCAAAGTGAACGTCGCTGGCCGTCTTGGCGGTGCCGAGATCGCACGGACCGAATGGTACCGCGAAGGTCGCGTGCCGCTGCACACTTTGCGTGCTGACATCGATTACGCTCATGCCGAAGCCTCCACGGCTTATGGCATCATCGGCATCAAAACCTGGATCTTCAAAGGCGAGATTATGGAACATGACCCGCAGGCTCATGACCGTCGCGCCGAAGAAGCTCAAGCTGGTCCGGCGCCTCGCGGCGACCGCGGCCGTCGCTAAGGAGATCTGAGATATGCTTCAGCCAAAGCGTACAAAATTCCGCAAGGCCCACAAAGGCCGGATCCATGGTCAAGCCAAAGGCGGCTCTGACCTGACTTTCGGGACATTCGGCCTCAAAGCCGTTCAGCCCGAGCGCGTCACCGCGCGTCAGATTGAGGCAGCTCGTCGTGCGATGACCCGCCACATGAAACGCCAGGGTCGCGTTTGGATCCGTATTTTCCCGGATCTGCCGGTCACCTCGAAACCGACCGAAGTCCGTATGGGTAAAGGTAAAGGTTCTGTTGATTATTGGGCATGCAAGGTCAAACCCGGCCGCGTGATGTTCGAAATCGACGGCGTGACGGAAGAAGTTGCACGTGAGGCCCTGCGCCTTGCCGCGATGAAACTCCCGATCAAAACCCGCACCGTGGTCCGCGAAGACTGGTAAAAGTGGGTGCCCCACGGGGCACCTGCGCACAAGTGGTGGAGCGGGTGTCATAGACACCTGCGGGCCGCGCCCCAGTTGAAAAATATAAACCCCCCGTCGAGAAATCGGCGGGGGTTTTTGTTTGTTGCCTCTTTTGTCTCTGCCATGTGCTTGTCTCTCGTGCTGCGCGTGCACATATGCCTTGGCAAGCACAAGGAGAGCTAAAAGATGCGCGCGAGATTGGCCCAGGTTTTGGACCGCCCCCTGACCCGAAACCTGATCCTTGGGGTCATTCTGGCGAATGCCGTCATTTTGGGACTTGAGACCTCTCCCTCAATTATGGCGCGGGCAGGGGGGCTCATCACGTTTCTCGACAGCCTCTGTTTGGGCATTTTCGTCGTGGAGTTGGTCGCCAAAATCTATGCGCGCGGCTGGAGGTTTTTCCGCTCCGGTTGGAACATCTTTGATTTCATCATCGTTGCGGTGTCCTTTTCGCCGGCGGGTGGCGGATTGTCGGTGCTCCGGGCGCTGCGCATCCTGCGGCTCTTGCGCGTCATATCGGTCGCACCCACGCTGCGCCGCGTGGTGGAGGGATTTATCTCTGCCTTGCCGGGAATGGCCTCGGTGTTTTTGCTGATGGGGGTGATCTTTTACATCGCGTCCGTCATGGCAACGAAACTCTTTGCCGCGACGTTTCCGCAATGGTTCGGTGATCTCGGCGTGTCGGCCTATACCCTGTTTCAGATCATGACGTTGGAAAGCTGGTCGATGGGGATCGTGCGCCCCGTGATGGAGGTGCATCCACTGGCGTGGTTGTTCTTTGTACCGTTCATTTTGATCACGACCTTTGCGGTGGTGAACCTCGTCGTCGGTCTGATCGTGAATTCAATGCAAGACGCCCACGCCGAAGAAACAAACGCCGCCACCGGGGATTACCGGGACGACGTTGTTCAGCGGCTTGAGCGGATTGAGAAAGCGCTTATTCCCAGCGATAATTAAAGCTCACGGAAATCCGGTCAAACTCTGATCCATTCATCGGAACTTCGTGGCGCAGCCAGCTTTCCCAGAGCAACACATCCCCCACCTCGGGCTTCATATAGATAAAGCTCTTCAACTCACGCCGCGCGTCTTTGTTGCGCGGTGGGGCGGCCATCATCATGGCGTGGCGGGGGTCTTCGAGTTTGAGCGCAGAGGCACCTTTTGGCATCGCCACATAGGTGGTGCCGGAGATCACCGAGTGGGGGTGGATATGCGAGCCGTGGGTGCCACCTTCGGGCAGGATATTGATCCAGAGATCTTCGAGCACCAGCTTGCGCTCATCCAGGTTGAATTCCAAATCCTTGGCAAAGGCCGCAACATGTTTGTCGAGCGCTTTCACAAGGGATTTGAAGATCGGAAAGCGCCAAGCCAAATCGGTGAGAGAGGCATAGGAAGTGTAGCCCGGATACTCATTCGCCTCGCACCATTCCTGACCCGCCTCGTCATCTTCGGCGATGACGTAGCAGGATTGCTCCAATTCGTCCGCGTCGATCTTGGGCTTAAATTCGGACAAGGCGGCGTGATAGAGCCGGGTGACGAAGAGGGATTCGATGGTGGGCATGGTGGGCCTCAAGATATAGGGGTTATAGCTGTTGAGGTGGTTCTACGCGCTGCGCCGAGAAACACAAGGATTTGCCATCTTTCCCTTGCCCTATTCCCACGCTTCCCCTATAGGAACCCATCGCACGTGCCCGGTCCTCGGGATTCGTGTGTTTTGACATTCGCCCATCAGGCTCAGGGTCACCCACATAACGAACGTGGCGCTCTCTGATGTAAGACAAAGGATAAGGCTATGAACGCCCAGGAACTCCGCGCTAAGACGCCGGACGAGCTCAAGACCGAGCTTGCCAATCTTAAAAAAGAATCCTTCAACCTGCGCTTTCAGCAGGCCACGGGTCAGCTCGAAAACACCGCTCAGATTCGCAAAGCGCGCCGTTCGGCCGCTCTTGTGAAAACCATTCTGAACGAAAAAGCAGCTTCGGCTGAGTAAGAGGAGACTGACCTATGCCCAAACGTATTCTGACAGGTGTTGTCACCTCGAACCAGAACGAACAGACCGTGACCGTGTCCGTGGAGCGTCGCTTCAAACACCCGGTTCTGAAAAAGACCATTCGTAAGTCCAAAAAATACCGGGCTCACGATGAGAACAACCAATTCAACGTTGGTGAAACAGTCCGCATTCAGGAATGTGCACCGAAGTCGAAGACCAAGCGTTGGGAAGTTATCGTCACTGAGACGGCAGCGTCCTAATTTAATCGAAACCCTGGGGGAACAGGTCGCTGCAGACCTCCCCCATAGGTCGGGAGAAACCATATGATCCAGATGCAGACCAATCTGGATGTAGCTGATAACTCAGGCGCTCGCCGAGTTCAGTGCATCAAGGTCCTCGGCGGTTCGCACCGTCGTTACGCGTCCGTGGGTGACATCATCGTTGTATCGGTGAAAGAAGCCATTCCGCGCGGCCGTGTGAAAAAAGGGGATGTCCGCAAGGCCGTCGTCGTTCGCACCGCCAAAGAAGTCCGTCGCGAAGATGGCACAGCGATCCGTTTTGATCGCAATGCTGCCGTGATCCTCAACAACAACAACGAGCCGGTCGGCACCCGTATCTTTGGCCCAGTTGTGCGTGAGCTTCGTGCGAAAAACTTCATGAAGATCATCTCGCTCGCTCCGGAGGTGCTCTAATGGCTGCTAAGTTGAAAAAAGGCGATAAAGTTATCGTTTTGGCTGGCAAGGACAAAGGCAAAAAGGGTGAAATCACCACTGTGCTGCCGTCCAAAGGCAAAGCCATCGTGGAAGGCGTGAACATCGCCATCCGTCACACCCGCGCCTCTCAGGGCGATCAGGGCGGCCGCAAGCCGATCGCAGTGCCGGTCGACCTGTCCAACCTGGCGCTTTTGGATGCCAACGGCAAAGCCACCCGCGTCGGTTTCAAAATCGAAGGCGACAAAAAAGTGCGCTTCGCCAAGACCACGGGAGACGTGATCTGATGCTTGATACAGCAAATTACACCCCGCGTCTGAAGGCGATTTACAAGGACAGCATTCGTGCCACGCTCAAAGAAGAGTTCGGCTACAAAAACGACATGCAGATCCCGCGCCTCGACAAAATCGTTCTCAACATCGGTTGCGGTGCTGAAGCTGTGCGTGATTCCAAAAAAGCCAAATCGGCTCAGGAAGATCTCACTGCCATCGCCGGTCAAAAGGCCCTCATCACGAAAGCCAAGAAATCCATCGCTGGTTTCCGCGTTCGTGAAGACATGCCGCTTGGTGCGAAGGTTACTCTTCGTGGCGACCGTATGTACGAATTCCTCGACCGTCTGATCACGATCGCAATGCCCCGTATCCGCGACTTCCGCGGCGTGCCGGGTAAATCTTTTGACGGCCGTGGCAACTATGCCATGGGCATGAAAGAGCACATCGTGTTCCCCGAGATCAACTTCGACAAAGTCGATGAAGTCTGGGGTCTGGACATTGTCATCGCCACCACGGCGAAAACCGATGCTGAAGCCAAGAGCCTGTTGAAAGCGTTCAACATGCCCTTCAACAGCTGATCGCGCGAGGAGTTAGAGAACATGGCTAAGAAATCCATGATCGCCCGTGAGCGCAAGCGTGAGAAATTGGTGGCAAAATACGCTTCCAAACGCGCTGCTCTCAAAGAGGTCATTTACGATCAAGACAAGCCGATGGAAGAGCGTTTCCGCGCCTCCCTGAAACTTGCAGATCTGCCGCGCAACAGCTCGGCAACCCGTCTTCATAACCGTTGTCAGTTGACCGGTCGTCCCCACGCTTACTACCGTAAGCTGAAGGTCTCCCGGATCATGCTGCGGGAACTTGGCTCGTTTGGCCAAATCCCCGGTCTCGTGAAATCCAGCTGGTAAGAGAGGGCATAAGATATGAACGATCCTATCGGCGATATGCTCACCCGTATCCGTAACTCTCAACTGCGTGGCAAATCCGTTGTCTCCACCCCGGCGTCCAAGCTGCGGGCATGGGTCTTGGACGTGCTGCTCGACGAGGGCTATATCCGCGGCTATGAGAAAGGCACTGATGCGAATGGTCACCCGACCCTCGAAATCAGCCTGAAATATTACGAAGGCACTCCTGTTATTCGCGAATTGAAACGGGTTTCCAAACCCGGTCGTCGCGTGTACCTCGGTGTCAAAGACATCCCATCGGTCCGTCAGGGCCTGGGCGTGTCGATTGTCTCCACCCCCAAAGGTGTGATGTCTGATGCAAACGCTCGTGCCAACAATGTTGGCGGCGAAGTGCTTTGCACAGTCTTCTAAGGAGGTCTCTCGATGTCTCGTATTGGTAAAAAACCGGTCGAAATGCCCAGCGGCGTAACCGCCTCTGTGTCCGGCCAGACCATTGAAGTGAAGGGCCCGAAAGGCTCTCACTCCTTCACCGCCACGGACGACGTGACCCTCACCATTGAAGGCAACGTCATCACCGTGACCCCCCGGGGCAAATCCAAGCGTGCGCGTCAACAGTGGGGCATGTCCCGCACTGTGATCGGCAACATGGTCACTGGCGTTTCCGTCGGTTTCAAGAAAGAACTTGAAATCAACGGTGTTGGTTACCGTGCTCAGCTTCAGGGCAACATCCTGAAACTGAACTTGGGTTACTCCCACGAAGTGAACTTTGAGGTTCCGGCTGGCGTCACCGTCACATCCGCGAAACCGACAGAGATCACCGTGGAAGGCTCTGATCCGCAGCTCGTCGGCCAAGTCGCAGCCAATATCCGCGAATGGCGTAAACCGGAGCCCTATAAAGGCAAAGGTATTAAGTACAAAGACGAGTATATCTTCCGCAAAGAAGGTAAGAAGAAGTAAGGACGCTCAAAATGGCAAACAGCAAAAGAGACCTGTTCTTGAAGCGCCGCCTGCGCGTCCGGAACAAACTTCGCAAGAACAATGTTGGCAAACTCCGTTTGTCCATCCATCGTTCGAACAAGAACATCAGCGCTCAGCTGATCGACGATGTCAAAGGCGTGACCCTCGCCTCCGCTTCCTCTTTGGAAAAGGATCTGGGGATCATCGGCAAAAACAACGTCGAAGCGGCCACCAAAGTCGGTGCTGCAATCGCAGAGCGCGCCAAGAAAGCCGGTGTGGAAGTCTGTTACTTCGACCGTGGCGGCTTCTTGTTTCACGGCAAAGTCAAGGCTCTGGCCGACGCTGCGCGTGAAGGTGGTCTGAAGTTCTAAGACTGAGCGCGATCCGAAAAGTGGATATCGGTTTTCGGACCAAATTGCGCGAACACTAAGTCTGTGGGGGACAGGTTTGTCCCCCCGATGATCCGGGTCGGCCTCACATATGTGGGGCCTTCACCGCGATTGAAATTAACGGCGTCAGCTACGCCACCAGTTCAAAGGAATGCCAATGGCAGAACGTGAAAACCGCCGGGACAACCGTCGCGACCGCGATGAAACCCCGGAATTCGCCGATCGTCTTGTTGCGATCAACCGTGTCTCCAAAACTGTGAAGGGTGGTAAGCGTTTCGGCTTTGCAGCTCTCGTGGTTGTCGGCGACCAAAAAGGCCGCGTCGGCTTCGGCAAAGGCAAAGCGAAAGAGGTCCCTGAGGCCATTCGCAAAGCCACCGAGCAAGCAAAACGCCAAATGATCCGCGTGCCGCTCAAAGAAGGCCGTACCTTGCACCACGACACCAACGGTCGTCATGGCGCAGGTAAAGTCGTGATGCGCACCGCACCGCAAGGTACTGGTATCATCGCCGGTGGTCCGATGCGCGCTGTGTTCGAGATGCTCGGTGTTCAGGACGTGGTCGCAAAGTCGATCGGTTCGCAGAACCCGTACAACATGATCCGCGCCACGCTGGACGGTCTCAAATCTCAGGCTTCTCCGCGCTCCGTGGCTCAGCGTCGTGGCAAAAAAGTCGCCGAGATCCTGCGTCGCGACGATGCACCGGTTGCTGACACTGAAACCGCTGTAGAAGCGTAAGGAGTAGACACATGGCTAAAACCATCGTTGTAAAACAGGTCGGCTCCCCGATCCGTCGCCCTCAGGTTCAGCGCGCAACGCTGATCGGCTTGGGTCTCAACAAAATGCACAAAACCCGTGAGCTGGAAGATACCCCTTCCGTGCGCGGCATGGTGCGTTCGATCCCGCACCTCGTTGAAATCATCGAAGAGCGCGACAATTAATCGACGCTTTCGAGCTTGATTTTGAAAAGCCCCGCAGGAAATTGCGGGGCTTTTTGCATTTTCTTCTAAAAAAACCATCGGGCCGGGAATAAAACGCCCTGTGCCCCTGTATCTCTCATGTCTGCACATGGTCAGACCTCATGTCAGGGAGACAGAAGATGATGAAGATCCTCACCGCCACCGCCCTTACCCTTGCCACCCTTGCAGCCCCCGCGTTCGCAGAAAGCCCGGTTTTGATCGGGGAACTGAATGGCGAATCTCTGTTGATGGACGCCCAAAAGATGACGCTTTACACCTTCGACAAAGATGAAAAAGGCGTCTCAAACTGCTATGAAGGCTGTATCGAAAACTGGCCCGCACTCACCGCAGAGTCCGAGGCCGATCTTCCGAAAGGCTACAGTCTGATCACCCGCAAAGACGGTGTGAAACAAGTCGCCTACAAAGATCAGCCGCTCTATCTTTGGGTCAAAGACATGCAGCCGGGTGACATGACCGGGGACGGCGTCAAAGGCGTTTGGCACACTGCCCGGCCGTAACCGCCCTCCGACACAGGTTTGATCCACCCGGATCATGCGTCAGGCGGGGGAGCTGTCCCCCGCCGCTTTCAAGAGGCACTCATGGCCAAGTTCAAAGCAGAACTCGAAGCGGCACTCCCAGCGATCTGGCGCTATGCGTTTGCGCTGACCCGCGACCATGCGCGCGCGGATGATCTGGTTCAGGATTGCGTCGAACGGGCGCTGAACAAACGCCATCTTTGGTCGGCAGATCGGCCCTTACGTCCATGGCTGGCCAAAATCGCACTCAATGTGTTTCGCAATGGGCTACACCGCGAACGCGCCCATCTTCACCTTGCCTATGATGAGGCCGGGGACACCTCCGATTTGCCGGTGTCAGAGACCCATATGGATGCGCGCCTCGATGCCAAACGCACCCTCGCGCGTGTCGCGCAATTGCCCGAAGAGCAACGCCACGCTTTGCTGCTCGTCACCGTAGGCGGTTTGAGCTATGCGGAGACAGCCGAGGCCCTGGGTGTGCCGATTGGCACCGTGATGTCGCGCATTGCCCGTGCCCGCCATCGTCTTAAGCAAGATCCACAGCCCGTTCAACTCAGGAGCGTGACATGACCCATGCGGAGGATTTTGATCCGACCCTTCATCGCTATGCCGATGGGGAGATGACGCAAGATGAGATGCGGACATTTGAGGCACGCATGGAGGCCAATCCGGCGCTTGCCGCACGTGTGGCCGAGGTCATGGCGCTCAACGAGGCGCTGAATATGGCCGTACCTAGCCCACAGGCGACGTATTTTGCCAAGATGATGCCGGACATCAGCCCGGACATCAGCCCGCGTAGCACTTGGCCGCTACGGGCCGTGGCCGCCGTGGCTTTGCTCGGGATCGGATTGGGTCTGGGCTATTGGGGTGGGTTGGCGCGCTCTGCCGGACAGGGCGGTGTATCAGAGGGCCAACTCTTGGCCTCCGCCTCAGCCGCACATATGCTCTACACAGCGGAAGTGCTGCATCCGGTGGATGTTTCGGGCGATGAGCGTGATCATCTTAAAACATGGCTGACCAAGCGGCTTGGAGCCGAAGTGCGCATCCCGACGCTGACGCAGGAGGGGTTTTCTCTTGTGGGGGGGCGGCTCTTGCCAGCGCCGCACGGGGCCGCCGCGCAGTTCATGTATGAAACCGAGGCCGGACAACGGGTCACGCTTTACCTCACGCCGACGGCGCAAATGGCGGTCTCTTCGCTTAAATTCAACACTCATGATGGGCTGACCGCCGTGTCATGGCAGGACCCACATTGGCATTATGTTTTGGTCGGCGCGGCGTCGCGGTCCGAGATGGAGCATCTGGCCAAGCGGGTCCATGGCGATGCGATCTAAAGCCATGATGGCGCCGCCAATTTAAAGAAAATTGATCCTCAACGCCGCGTTTTGGCCTGATTCCTTTTCATCTTTGTTAAGGTGACAGGCACAATGTGGCGGGCAATCGGTGCAAGGCGAGTCTTGCCAAGAGACTGTGCAATGCCCAATGAGGTGATCCATGCCTTTCACACTGCCAAAACTCAGGGCCGGAATGCGTGCCCAGTCCCCGCTTTTCGCGTTGATTGATCGGGTGAAATCCTCTTGGGAGGCGGGGCCACCGCCGCATTGGACCGATCATATGCACCAAACACGGGAATAAGTGCGCATTATTTATACAAAATGCATAAATAAGTAACGGTTTTAAAACTGCATGCATTTTATGCATAGCCGCCAGACCGAAACAGGGGGATGTCAAATCTCCCGATCCCCCCTACATCAGTCGTGCTCCCAAAGAGACACAAACAGCACGGAGCGTACGGCTCCGCATTTTTAGGAATAGAACAATGGCACATACCGCTCACTCCACCCGCTCCGCCGGCTTCGGCTTCTCCCGCTTTCTTGGCGAAATCTTTGACAACATCCGTTTGTCCTTTGCTCGCCAGCGCGCGTACACCCAGACCTTCAATCAACTCGACGCCCTGTCGGATCATGAGTTGAACGACATCGGCTTGGGCCGCAGCGACATCCGCGACATCGCTCGCGACACCGCCGCCCGCGTTTAACAGCGCCCAGATTTAGGTCTCATTGAGAAGGACGAAACGATGCAACTTGTAGCTCCCTTTCCTGCCCAGCCCTTTGGCGCAGTGATGCGCGCGCTCAAAGCCGTGTGGCACACAGGCGCGGCCCCTAGTTGGACCGAATACCTGCGCGAAACCCGCGACTGAGCCCCTCAACGAGACTGGACAGATCAAACACCCTGCAGGAGACTGCGGGGTGTTTTTGGTTTTATCGTATTGGCGGTGCCCCAAACGACCTTGGCCGGTATGTGATCAAGCGGCTGGGGAGACGACCATGCGGCGCTTGGCCTATCTGAGCACTCATTCTAAAGTATAAGAGGGTGTGGCTTGATCTACGCGCACAACCCCTCTATACGCGCCCAGTGGACGAGACCGTTCATAAGAATCAACATTTGTAAGCCGTGGTTGCCCACTCCGTCGCTGGAGGGCACATCCGGCAAGGAGAAGCGACATGAAATTGCATGAATTGCGTGACAACGCAGGCGCCACCAAAGCTCGGAAACGCGTTGGTCGTGGTCCGGGTTCCGGCACCGGTAAAATGGGTGGCCGTGGTATCAAAGGTCAGAAATCCCGTTCGGGTGTGGCGATCAAAGGTTACGAAGGCGGCCAGATGCCTTTGTACCAACGTCTGCCGAAGCGCGGCTTTAACAAGCCGAACCGCAAAGAGTTCGCTGTTGTGAACCTCGGCCTGATCGAAAAATTCATCGAAGCGGGTAAACTCGACGCTGCAAACGTCACCGAAGACACTTTGGTGTCCTCCGGGCTGATCCGCCGCAAACTCGACGGCATCCGCGTTTTGGCGAAAGGTGAAGTCACCTCGAAACTGTCGATCACTGTGACCGGCGCATCGAAATCTGCGATCGAAGCTGTGGAAAAAGCCGGCGGTTCGCTGACTGTGACTGCAAAGGCCGACGCGGCAGCCGAATAAGGCTTGTGACAGAGGGCCTGGACCCTTAAGTCATCCTTAAGTTTTCCAAGCGCCGCCCCCGGAAGACCGGTCGGGCGGCGCTGTTCGTGAAGAGAGAGACCATTAATGGCATCCGCAGCAGAACAAATGGCAGCGAACCTCGACTGGGGCACCCTCGGGAAAGCCAAAGAGCTTCGCCAGCGTATCTTTTTCACCCTCGGTCTTTTGATCGTGTACCGTCTGGGCACCTATATTCCGGTGCCTGGGATCGACGGTGGCGCGCTTAAGAGCTTTATGGATCAGGCGGCATCCGGGATCGGCGGCATCCTGTCGATGTTCACC
>Ga0181375_1000200_pt1 | contig 15867 bp, 12 predicted proteins | sample LowvirmetaG_FD_130090 | JGI IMG/M metagenome (GOLD analysis project Ga0181375, IMG submission 130090) | Marine viral communities from the Subarctic Pacific Ocean - Lowphox_11 viral metaG | ecosystem: Environmental > Aquatic > Marine > Oceanic | place: Subarctic Pacific Ocean | collected 2015-12-09 | reverse complement strand
GTGTCAGAGCCGCCGCCCGAACTGTTATCGCCCAGCAAAAGCACCGAGCTGTCCCGGTCGAAATCGCCGTTTTCGGTGTAGAGGGTTTCATTTGATATGGTGGCGGACTGACCCGGACCCAGGTCGGTATAGCTGACATCAACTTGCACACCGTTGATGTCGGTCGACAGGCCACCCGCAATCGAGCCGCCGTCTGAGCCGAGGCTTTCCCAACTGAACGTGCTTTCAACCGCGATCCCCTGATCCACCATTTCGCCTTGGGGATCTTGGGTGGTGGTGCTGTCGATCGTGTCGTCGCCTGCGGTGCCTTCGATGATCCCATCGGTGTAATCGGCATAGCTGAACACCTGATCCGGGGTTGAATCCGTGGCATCGGGCAGGGAGTCATAGGCGACGACCTGATAGGTATGTCCCGGGATCAGCGGCGATTCAGACAGGGTATATGTGCCCGCCGCAGCGCCATTTTCCACGTCGAGAGAGGCGATTTGAAACACTTCGCCCGTGGTCATGTCTTTGACGGTCCAAACGGCTTCGGCGTCAATATTCGATCCGGTGGAGGTGTTCGCCCCCACGGTCACGGTGCCAGTTGTGCCGCTTTCCCCCGCATTATCGTCGGTCAGCGCCGTTTGATTGACGCCTGTGCCCGTGTCGTTGATCAACGCCGAGCCTGCGGCCACGCTGGGACCAGCATAGGTGAATGTCGATCCCGTGGTGTTCGAGATAAAGCTCGTCGGGGTGATCGTATAAAAATTCAGGTCATAGACGGCCATGGGAGTCCACTGGGTACGAGGTCAAAATCCAACGTCCACAAAGAGCATGCGTTTCAGCACGCCTTTGCGGATCTTGGTTAATGCTTTGACGCTGGTTTGAGGCGGGATTGGGGCAGGTTTGGGCAATTCATGTGAAATTTGGAGGCGTATGCGGCAGTGTTTCGACGTCATGGTCTTTTGGGCCGCTGTTCGCAAGCGATTTGCAGGCAATAAAATCAAATTTTAGCGAGGCAGCGGGCAAGGATTCACCTTTTATCAGCCCCCGTTTTTTATGATTAAACTTGCTGTGATCGGCCTCAAGACGGTCTTTTGGGTGTAAAATGACGACTTTTTTTCTTCGTGGATATGATCTGAGTGATTTTTATTCGTCAACGGGCTCCGTAACGGTTGCTCCGGGCGATGTCATCCAACTTGCGCCCACTTGGGACGCGGCCTCTGATTATCTTCAGGTCAACGTCACCGATGATGACAGCGCTTTTGATGGTGATTTCACTGACGACGAGGTTGGCAGCGATGGAACCCAGGCTGGCATCATTCAGGATGCGAGTGGAACCACCTTAGAGAGTGGCCAAATCTACCTTGACGAACGGATCACCCTGTCTGATGGGGAGGGTCAGATTGTCTATGTCTACACCGTTGAAATTGGCGGGGTTGTACAGGGTGTCATCACCAATCCACCTATCGTGCCGGGGGTGACATACACTGTCGTGGCTGTCGACGATTCTTCAACGGCGGCAGGCACGGCACCAAGTTACTCCGACTTCGCGTGGTCTCCCTATGATGCCGCAATCGGCCAGACCTATGACGGAGGGGCCTTTTCCGATCAGATCGAAGCGGGGGGCGGGAACGACACCGTATACTCCGGCGGCGGCGCCGATACCGTTTATGGCGGCGATGGCAACGATACGATTTATTACGGAACGGGCGGCGCGACCCAGTCGGATGGTGACACCGTCTATGGCGGCGAAGGCGACGATGTCATCGACGATGTCGGTGGGGCCGAATACGTGTATGACGATACGCTGTATGGCGAAGGTGGCAATGACATCCTCTACGGCGGCGGCGGGGATGATGAGATTTACGGCGGTGCGGGGGGCGACTTTATAGCCGGTGAAACGGGCAATGACGAGCTGTTTGGCGGCGAGGGTGCGGATCAGATTTCCGGTGGTGAAGGCTATGACATCATCGTCGGCGGTGCCGGGGATGATATGCTCTCGGGCGGGGCTGACGACGATGTGCTCGTCTTTCAGGACGGCTCAGGCATTGATGTCATTACTGATTTTGACATGAGGGATGACGATCTAAACGGCGTCACCAATGATCAGTTCGATGTCTCCGCCTTGACCGACGCCAATGGCAACCCGGTCAATGCATGGGATGTGGTGGTCAGCGATGATGGGACCGGTAGTGCGGTTTTGACCTTTCCGAATGGCGAAAGCGTCACGCTTTGGGGCGTCTCGCCCACACAGGTCGATACCGCGCCGGAACTCTATTCCATCGGCATTCCCTGTTATGTCTCGGGCACCCGGATCATGACCCCTTCGGGAGAAGTGCCTGTCGAGGATTTGCGTGCGGGGGATCAGGTGACGACGCTTGGGGCCGGGCCGCAGCCGCTGTTGTGGCATGGCAAGCGCTGCCTGGGGCGTGATATTTTGGCCGAACATCCCGAACTTTTGCCGGTGCTGATCCGCGACGGCACATTTGGCAATCGCGGCGATCTTTTGGTTTCGCCGCAACATGGGATCTATGTGCCTGACCCCCGGTTTGGCCCAGATACGGGCGCACACCGGGTTTTTGCGCGCGCCAAACATCTTGTGTCGACACAGGCGGGGGTGCGCGTGGCGTGGGGCAAACGGGAGGTGTGTTATCACCATCTGTTGCTGCCGCGTCATGCGGTGATCATCGCCAATGGGGCCCTGTCGGAAAGCCTCTATCCCGGGCGCTTTGCGTTATCGGGATTTGACCGCGTGGCAAGGGCCGAACTTTTCGGCCTTTTCCCCGCGCTCGAAGCGATCTTGTGTGTGCCACGTGCCGGTTTTGATCCTGTAAAGGCTGATCTTGTGGCGACACAGCTCTACGGTCCGCCCGCGCATCCATATCTGACCGGGGCGCGCTGCGCCATTATGGCAGGATCGCGAGCCAACACCAGATGGTGACAATCGACAGCGCCGTGGCAATCAACACGGAGGAGGCGGCCACCCGTTTCGCAACCCCATACATATTGGCGAACAGATAGGCATTGACGCCGGGTGCCATGGCGGCGGTGATCGTGGCGGAGCGCAAGGGCGGGGTCGCAAGGCCAAAACCAAAATGCGCCAAACCATAGGTGACCGCCGGGTGCAGGATGAGTGAGGCGAACACGGCCCAAGCGATGATGCGCATGTCGCCTTCGGGCCGATAGCGCAGCAACACGCCGCCCAACCCGAACAGCGCCGCCGGGATCGCCGCCTTATTCATCATAAACACCGCGTCCCAGATCGGTTGCGGCAAGCGGATGCCGCCAACATTGACGATCCACCCGGCCAAAATGCCCAAAACCAAAGGGTTGCGCAGGATCGCGGTGCCGATTTGTCGGATCAACCGCATCGCCGAAAGACCCTGTCCCGCTGTGCGCGCCAGCTCCATCGCGGTGATGCCAATGGCATAGAGCAGCGGCGCATGGATCGAAATGATCGCGAAATTCCAACTCAGCGCATCGGCCCCATAAGCACGCTCGGTGATCGGAATCCCAAGCAGGAGCGAATTGGAAAACAACCCGATAAAGCCGATGGCGACACTGTCGGTCAGATCGCGTTTGAACAGGTAGCGCGCACCCAAAAAGCCGAAAATTCCGCCCGAAAACGCGCCTGCGTAAAAGAAGATCAGGATCGGCGGGTGAAAATTATGCGCCAGATCAATCCGCGCAATGCCCGCGAACAACAGCGTCGGCACGGCAAAGTTTTGAGCGAATTTCATCACCCCATCGATGGTCGTATCCGACACCCAGCGCCGCCATGCCGCCACATAGCCAAAGCCAATGACGATGAACACCGGCAAGATGACGTCGATCAGCGCTTGCATGTCAGATCGCGCCCGTGATCGGTAAGACCATGCCATCATGGGCCGGGGTGATGTGATCGGCGGTCTCGGCATCGACCGTATCGTGGTCAATATCGACATGCATATTGGTCAACACAGAACGGCGGGGGGAAAGGCGGTCGATCCATTCCAATGTGAGCGCCAAATGGGCGTGGGACGGGTGTGGTTTATAGCGCAGCGCGTCGATCACAAAAGTATCAAGCCCGTTGAGCAGGGACCAACTGGCCTCATGGATTGCAAGCACATCCGGGACATAGGCCAGATCGCCGATGCGAAAGCCAAGGGCGTTGATCTGACCGTGATTGACCGGGATCGGGGTAAAGGTGATCGGCCCGCCGGGGCCGTCGATGCTCACCGGGCCGCGAATGGCATGAAGGTCCAAAATCGGCGGATAATTCGAGCCCTCGGGTTGCACAAAGGCATAGCCAAAGCGCGAGATCAGATCGTTTTCCGTCTCGCTGTCGGCCCAGACTTTGACTCGCTCACGCATGTTGAACACGATCTGGCGCAGGTCATCGAGACCATGGACGTGATCGGCATGGGGATGGGTGTAAATCACCCCATCGAGCCGCGTCGTGCCCGTCATCAACAACTGTTCGCGCATATCGGGTGAAGTGTCGATCAACACGGTGGTGGTGCCGTCCGGTCCATCACGTTCGACCAGGGCGGAACAGCGCATCCGGCGGTTTTTGGGATTGTTCGGATCACAATCGCCCCAAATTCCGCCAATGCGCGGCACACCGCCCGAGGAACCACAGCCCAAAATGGTAAAACGCGCGCTCATTGCGGGTCCCCGGGGAGCACGGCCTTGGTGAACAGGCGTTCGAAATTGGCCTCCGTGAGGGCGGCAAACGCGGCGTAGTCCATGCCAAAAGTCTCGGCGGCGATGGCGGCGGTTTTAGCGGTGTAGGCGGGTTCATTGCGCCGTCCGCGATGCGGCGGCGGGGCCAGATAGGGGCTGTCGGTTTCGACCAGAATTCGGTCTTTTGGCACGCCGCGGAAAATATCGCGCAGCTCGCCGGATTTCGGAAACGCCGTGATCCCCGACATCGACAGGTAACAGTTCAACTCAAGCGCCGCCTCGGCCAAGGCGCGCGAGGAGGAAAAACAATGCATGACGCAAGGGTAGGCGCCGATCTTGTATTCTTCGGTCAACAGTTGTGCCATGTCCTCATCCGCGCCGCGGGCATGGATGATCAGCGGCAATTGGGTCTGGCGCGCCGCCTCGATATGCAGGCGCAGACTGTGCTTTTGCACCTCGGCGCTCTCGGCGGTGTAATGATAATCTAGGCCGGTTTCGCCAATGGCGACAAATTTCGGGTGCTGCGCCAGCGCCACCAAGTCCTCGACCGTCACCATCGGTTCCTCGGCCACGGACATCGGATGGGTGCCCGCCGCCCAAAACACCGGGGCATAGGCCTCTGAGATGGCTTTCACTTGATCAACGTTTTTCAACTTGGTGCAGATCGTCACCATCCGGTGCACGCCTGCGGCCATCGCGCGGTCGATCACCTCGGGCAATTCCTCGGAAAAGTCAGGGAAATCAATGTGGCAATGGCTGTCAGTGAGGCGCGGGGGGAGGCTGGAAGGCGTGGTCATGAGGCTGCTCTAAATCTATCGACCGCCGGGCGCAAAATGGATTATCCAGCGATGCGGGTGGCCGTGTCGTTGATCTTAAATACCATATCTAGGATCAGGGCGGCGGGGTCAAGGTTGACGGCCTTGGCATGGGCCGCGCGGGCCGAAAGCTCCTGTTGCAACACCGCCCAATCGCGGGCGGCAAAGCCATCGGGGGCCAAACGCCGCATCACATCGGCCTCACCGGGGGCGGCCTCGACAATCGGCGGTCGTCCGGCCCCGGTGCGCGCCAAACGGGTCAAAAACCGATCCATCAACCCAAGGGTCAATTCGTAGCGGTCCAAATTGGCCGGACCGACACAGGCTTCGGCCAGTTTCAACGCCCGGCCACGATCCAACTGGGGCAGGGTGGCAAACAGCGCCACGACATCGCGATAGGCGGCCAATCCGTCCAAATTCGTCAAGCGCAGCGCCTCCCCAACTGATCCGGCTGACAGTTCAGCCAATGCGTCTGACTGCTCTGCGCCGTCAAAGCCCGCCGCGTCAAGAGCGCGGGCCAAATCATCAGGCACAAGCGGGCCAAGACGCAATTCGCGACACCGCGAGCGGATGGTCGGCAAAAGCCGGGTCGGTTGATGCGAAATCAGCAACAGCGTGGAATGTTTCGGCGGCTCTTCCAAGGTCTTGAGCAGGGCGTTGGCGGCGGAGACGTTCATCTCATCGGCGCTGTCAACGATCACCACACGACGCCCGCCATCGGCGGCGGACATGTGGAAAAACCCATTGAGCTTACGCACCTCATCGACGGAAATCCCCGCGCCGAATTTGTTTTTCTTTTCATCCCAGGTGCGGCGGATCAGACAGAGACGCGGTTCGGCCAGTTGCGCCGAGCGGCGATAGATCGGGTTGTCATGGCCGATGTCGAGATGGGTGGGGTAAAGCGGGGCCTCACCAAAAAGACCCGTGCCTTGTCCGCCGTGCCCGTCTTGGCCCTCAACCGGTTGAGACAGCAAAAACCGGGCAATGCGCCATGCGAGCGTGGCCTTGCCGACGCCACGCGGGCCGGTGATCAGCCAGGCGTGATGCAGGCGATGCGAGGTGAAGGCGTCGAGAAAATCGGCCTCTGCCTGGGCTTGGCCAAAGAGTGTTGTGGTCTTGCGTGGATGCGGTGCTCCGGGGGCGCAATCGGCCTCGGGCAGATCTTCGATCTCACCAACGGGGGCTCTCATGGGCGGGCCTGTTGTGTCGTCGGCACAAGGCGGGCGGTGACCAGATCGGCCACCTCGCGGGCCACCACGTCAATGTCGCGACCGGCGTCAATCACGGTGAAGCGCGGATAGGTCCGGGCCAGTGCCAAAAACGCGGCGCGGCATTTTTCCTGAAAATCCTGACCGAAATCTTCAAACCGCTCTTCGACGGTTTGGCGGCCCTTGGCGCGGGCCAATCCAATGGCGGGGTCCATATCAAACAACAGGGTCATGTCCGGCTCGATCCCGATCATTTCGTCATGCAGGCGGTTGACCTTGGCCTGAAGATCGCCACGGGTGACGCCTTGGAACACGCGGGTTGAATCGGCAAAGCGATCACAGATCACCACCTGTCCGGCGTTGAGGGCGGGGAGGATGGTTTTTTCCATGTGATCGCGGCGCGCGGCAGTGAAGAGCAAAATCTCGGTCTCCGCCGACCAGCGATCCGGGTCACCTTCGAGCACCAGCGCGCGGATTTCTTCGGCCCCTTTGGAGCCACCCGGTTCGCGGGTGTGGATCACGTCAAAGCCCGCCACGCGCAGGGTCTCGGCCAAAAGCCGGGCTTGGGTGGACTTGCCGGACCCGTCGATGCCCTCGAAACTGATGAACATGGCGCTCCTGTCGGTGTTGGTTCGTCTATTCGGACACGGCCAATCCCGTTTGTCCCTCCAACTTGTCCTTAAGCACCACAAAGGCGGTGCGCAAGCGTGGGACCAACCCGCCGCGCGCGATGGAACGGTCAGCGATCAAGGGAATGCGGGCTTCGGGCAGGTCTTGGCGTGCGATCACCAGCTCGGCCAAAACGTCGCCTTGGGTGATCGGGGCCTCAAACGGGCCGGTGTAGACCACCTTTGCGCTGCCGTCTTCAAGTTGGGAGCCGGGCAGGAGCACGGAAATATCTTCGCCCGCGACCAAACCGACCTCGGTGTCATCGCCCATCCAGACCTGCGCCTTGGCAAACTCATGGCCTTTTTCGGCAATGGGTTTTTCGGCGAATTGGCGAAAGGCCCAGTTGACGACACGCTCAGATTCCTGCGCCCGATCCGCCATCGAGTCGAGCCCCGAGAGCACAAACACCACCCGGCGTGTGCCTTGGGTGGCCGAGCCGACCAGACCATATCCGGCCTCCTCGGTGTGGCCGGTTTTTAGCCCGTCTGCGCCAATGCCAAGTTTCAACAGCGGGTTGCGGTTGTGCCGGTTTTGCGGCGCGCGGTTGTCGTAGGGGAATTCCAACTGACCAAAATAGCCGTAATATTCTGGAAATTCGGTGATCAAGCGGATCGCCAGCATGCCCAGATCCTGCATTGACATTCGTTGATTTGGGTTGGGCCAGCCGGAGGCATTGGCAAAGGTCGAATTGTTCATGCCAAGCGCCTTGGCGCGGTCATTCATCAGGCGGGCGAAATTGTCTTCGGTGCCGCCAAGCCCCTCGGCCACCACGACACAGGCGTCATTGCCCGACAGCACGATGATGCCCTGGATCAGCTCTTCGACGCTGGGACGATCGGTTTCGTTGAGAAACATGGTGGAGCCGCCAATGCTTTTGGCCCGGGTTGAGACCGAAAACTGAGTGTCCAATGTCACCCGGCCATCGCGCAGGGCCTCAAACAACATGTTGAGCGTCATCAATTTTGACATCGACGCCGGTGGCAGTGGTGTTTGGGAATTTTTATCCATCAACAGCGTTTCGCTGGTCAAATCATAGACCCACGCCGCACCTGCGCGCGTTTCAAAGGCGGTGGCGGGCGTGGCGATACCCGTCAAGGTGAGACAAAAGACGAAGCTTTGGGCAAAGCGACGAAATATGTGGCGAAACGTGGTTTGAGGTAGCGTGCGGAGCATGGAGAGGTATCAATCCTTGGTCTTATGGCCAGAGGGGTCAACAAGGGCCATCGGTGCGGCGGCCCCCATCGGTCTCAGGGTTCGGGCTCAGAACAGGCCCTTAATGGGTCACAGAATAGGCGTCCGTGAAGCCCGCTTTTTTCACTTTTTCGAGAAGAGCGTTGCGTTCAGAGGCAGAAGACGCCGGGCCGACCACAACGCGCCAGAAGGATTTGCCGTTGGAATTGCCGGGTTTGACGGTCGCGACAAGCCCTTGTGAGGCGAGCATTTGAACGGTGCGTTCGGCATTGGCCTCGACCGAGAAAATTCCGATCTGCAAATAGGGTTTGTCCATCGTCGATGCCGCAGCTTTGGGCGCGGGCGGGGTTGCGGTGGCCGCGGGCGCTGGGGCGGGCGCGTCGATCGCATCCAAAGTGGCGGCGACATCGGCGATGGGGTCATCCAAGGGGGCCGCCGCGATGGTTTCCGTTTCGGCGATGGTCGCCACGGTGTCCGGCTCTGGGGCCACGTCTTCGCGACGCAGCGCGGTGATGTTCAACTCGGACGGAGACCCCGCCAACATGCCAAGCGCGTCGGCCGCATCAGACGAGACCTGAACGCCGGGGCCGGGCGAGGTGACTTCGCGTTTGAACAGTGCGCCGATGACGAATTTGCCATTTTGGGTGTTGCGGATGATCACGCGTTCGGGGTCTGTGACCTTGGCATGGGCCACCCAAACCCCGCCGAGCGACGGACGCCCGTCCCAAAGGCCCTTGTCGGTGACCTGAAACACATCGGGCGCTTCGACGTCGCGCTCGACCAATTTGGTCGAGGTCGAGGCGGGCGCGGGGCCGTTTGTAGGGGCTTTCAAACTGTCGAAAAAGCTTTGCCCGTCTTGACAGGCCGCAAGGGCAAGGGCGGAGGAGACCAACAAAGCCAGACGCAATGTGCGTGAGAAACTGCCTTTGGATGTGATGTAGCGGTCGGCCTGTGCGGTTTGCCCGGCCTCTGCGTGCCCTGCGTGCATGGAATGGCCCATGATATTGCCCATGTTGTTGCCCCGTGATCCCTTATGCGTGCCTGTTGCGGCACGGGTCTTATTTGCTCTGCTCTGCTCTGATCCAATGCGCAGCCCGGGCCAAATGGGGCAGGGGCGCACATAGATTGTGTGCAGTCTAACCTCAGAGCCCCAAACAGGAAAGCCCCGCGTGCGGTGTTGGGCGAAAATCGGCAGAGGAAAGGCCAAGAAATGAATGTGATGGGTTTTAGAATCAAAACAGGGAGGCTAATCCTGTCCGAACCCGCTTTACGGCTCTAGGAGGAGTGGCAGAGTGGTCGAATGCACCGGTCTTGAAAACCGGCGTGCGTGAAAGCGTACCGTGGGTTCGAATCCCACCTCCTCCGCCACTACCTATTGAAAGTATTGTATTTTTAATTATTCTTCTTGCCGTACCCGCCAATAAACCCGCCATATAATTTGCGCTTAGATGCGACTTGTCGCGACGGTCTTTCCGCGTAGGGCGTTCACCTCACCCCCTCAATAAAAAAGTGCCCCCTTGGATTCGGAGACCTGCGTCCCTCCTGTGTTCTCACTCGGAAATGAGCGCAAAGGGGGGTATGGGATCAAAGCCGATTTAGGCGCTTTGCCTATTCCGCCATCACCTCAACAAAGCGCATCGGTCTCTCCTGCATAGAAATTTCAGGGATGGTGCCAGTCCGCTGGGACAATTCCTTAGAGCCTTGACGCCCCCCCTCACGCCAAAAAAACACCCGGCGTAGGACTACAGGGGGGGGATAAATGTTGAGTTTCCAAACGTCGCACGTATTGCGCTATCGGTACACTCGGGCCGGGAATGGCTTTTCAAAGAAATGAGCTTTGGCCGTGTGAAAGGGATCATTTTTTAAGCTTTGCAGTTGGCTTTTGTTTTTTGGCCGACTTTGCCGCCGCTTTTGCCTCAGCCGCCGCGCGCTCTTGGTTCAGCTTGAACAGCCGCGACAAAATTTCGTCTTCGGTCAGCAAGCCCGCCCGCCAATCGTCGCCCCAGCCGTAAGCCTCGGCCACGGCTTCGTCCAAAGCCTTGTGGGCGTGGTCGAGCCATGCGGGGCGGGTGTTGTAGAGGTTGGTGAGGGTGCGCTTTTTGAGTTCCTTGGCGGCGGCTTCGTTTTTTGGCAGGATGCGGTCGGGGTAGCCCGGCACCACCTCGGGCACACGATCCACCAGATCGGCGGGGTTGAGCCAGTTTTCACGCAACTCATTCAACCGGGCGGCGGCGGCGGCGATTTTCACCGCGCGGGGGTCATCGGCATAATCGACGGCGGGAATGTTGGGGGTCAGGCCTTCGGGGAATGGGAAGGTCTCGAACGTGGTGGAGGGAGTGTAGCGGGGGTCGTTGCCTACGCCAAGGAACGTGCCCATGCGAAGCGACCAGATTTCGTGGAAGGTTGAGTGTAGAATGCCGAAGGTTGTATCGTCGTCGCGGGCGATGGCGATAATCGCAGAATCCGCCAACGTCGCAGCTTCAACCCACGCAAATAAGCGGTATTTGGAAACTCTTGGGCTAAGTATATATCGTTCCAATCCTTTGAGACCTTTTCGCATTTCAGGTCGAGGCCTCTGATGGAGCCACCAGCCATCAAGCGCACGAATTTCGCGGCCTCTTAGCAATGGTTTTCCAGCTTCGGCGCGTTCTGTGTTTTCTTTGTCGATAGCAAGTCGCAAGTGAGTAAAGGGGGCTTCATAAAGGGCCGCGTCGGCCTCAGTCATTTCAGTCCCAAAATCCACAATCCATTGGCCAGTAGGCCGCCTTGTCACATCCATGCCATTTGACCACGGACGCAAGACTTCGGCATTGCCTCGACCATTCGGATTGATTGGCATTTTGAGCCATTGCCTTGCGTGTTCGCCGTCAACCTCGAACGGTCCAGCCTTGATTGTTCCCTGAAACGCGACACGTTTGTTCTCAGTCAAAGAAATAGACTTCGTCAGGTCGACACCGTCACTGTTGGCGGTCAAGTCAGGATAAATCGTCGCGACGGCCTTGCCGTTTAAGCGAGCTTCGCCTACCTTGTCTTTATCAAAGCCAATGATGGAAACGCGAACCGATGCGCCATCTACTGTCCATTCCTCATCGGACCACGCTTCAAATATCTGCCCCTCAGATGTAATCGGTTTCAATACTTCTCTGTTTGAACCGCCGCGAATGGAATTAGTGCAAACCAGCCCCGCCCTTTTAAGGTTCCCCGCCTGCATCTGCGCCCATGCTTTCACAAACCAATAGGCGACCAGATCAACTCCGCCCGGTGTCTCTTTGTAAGCCTTGCGCAGGGCAACGGTGTAATTCTCGCCCAGTTCGGCAATCATCTTCTTGTTGCCCAAAAACGGCGGGTTCCCAATCACCACATCCGCCTTGGGCCAGTTTGCCCGAGTGCCATCTTCGTTCAACACAGCGTCGCGGTTTTCAATCGTGTTCAGGGTCCGCAAGATCGGGTTCTTGGCGGCTTCAAAGCCATTGCGGCGCATCCATTGGATTTCACCAATCCAGACCGACACGCGGGCCAGTTCGGCGGCGTAGCTAGACAGTTCGATCCCCAGCACCACCTCTGGCCCCAATTGAGGGAAGCCACGGGGTAGGCCCAGCGCCTCGGCCTCTAGGTTGACGCGGTGTTCGATGTTTTTCAGTTCCAGAAGTGAGATATAAAGGAAGTTGCCAGAGCCGCAGGCCGGGTCCAGCGCGCGAAAGGCTTTGAGACGTTCGATAAAGCCACGGTGCAGTGCCTCGGCTTTGCCCAAAGCTTTGGTCGCAGTTCCTTTTTGCGCGGTGGTCAGCAACTTGGTTTTTGTAGCCTTGGGGGCGTTTTCGATCAAGGTTTCAATTTGGCCGCGCACCTCGGCCCATGCGGCCAAGAGTGGTTCGACAATCACCGGATTGACGATTTGCATGATCTTGTCGCGGTCGGTGTAGTGCGCGCCCAATTGGCTCCGTTTTGCCGGGTCCAAGCCGCGCTCAAACAAGGTGCCTAAGATAGAGGGGTCAATGTCGGACCAATCGAGTGTGGAGGCACGGATCAAGTCATCAAGGTCTTGCCATTCCAGAGGCAAAACGTGGTCACTGTCAAACAGGCCGCCGTTGAACCATTCCACGGATTCAAAGCCGACAAGCCCGCCCGTTCTCATCGCCCCAAACAATGCTTTCGCGTGCGTTGCAAAGGTTTCGGGCTTTGGGCGCGCGGCCTTTATCATGCGCTCAAACATTTTGTTGGGCAGTAGGTCCACGTCCTCGGCAAACATGCAAAACACCATTCGGTTGACGAAATGCGCGACCTCTTGCGGGTCGTGACCGCGCATCCGTAGGCGCTGGGCCATGTTCGCAAAGTTTTGCGCGGCTTGTTCGGTGACCAGTTGCCGTGTTTTGGTCGGTTTGAGTTTTTCGGGGTCTAGAAAGGCATGGCGCAACAGGTCGCGATTGGCGGCGTCCGTGAGGTCATCAAGGTTGATCGTGTGGACGTTTTGGACGGTGTTCGTCCAGTTGGTGTGGATGCGGATCACGTTCATATCGGACACGATCAACAGGGGCGGATTTTCCAACGCAATGGCGTATTGCAGCAATTGATCAAAGGCTTTGCCGAGATTCGCCCGCTTGCCTTTGTACTCCCACGCAAAACAGTCCTTGCGCCAAACGTCGGCCCAGCCTTCGCCGCCGCTGGTTTTGGACGCGCCCTTTTCAAACGTGAACCAGTCTCCTTTTGGATCGGCGGTGACCGGGTCGTCTACGTCTAAGAGGCGGCATAGGTCATTGAAATGGGATTGTGACGCGGTACGTTCTTTGAGTTCGACGTTTTGCCATTTTTTAATGAATTCTTGCGGTGTCATAAATGTTCCCACGCATATCAATTTCGCCTAATAGACGGTGCGCGGTTTGCAAGGTCAAGCCGGGGTCTAGGCTAAAGCGCTATTTGGCGTCTGGCCCGTAAAACATTTCTCGCTCTTCTTCACCAAGAAAATGCGCAAATCTGGCGATAAAATGCTGGTCGGCTTGGTGCTCACACCATTCAATTTCAAACCGCTTTCTTTGATAGGTCCGTTGCCACATGCCTTTGGGTTTCGGCGCGATCCAGTGCGCGGTGCCGGGTTCGCCGCCCAGCGCGGTGCGCAGTTTATTGGCACGGCGTAACATGCGATCATACCGGGCCTCAGATTGGCTAGAATAGGCTACTTTGTAGCAGTGGCGGCACAGGAAGTATTTGCCGCCTGAGAACAGCTTGCCAACGCGCCGCCTGCAGGGCTTGTCATAGACAACGCCGGGGCAGATGAAATAGGGGCGGCTGTTGCCGTAATTGCAGTTCAGGCGAGTGATGGGGATTGGCTGGTTTATTAGTTCCCAATCGTCGCCATATTGGCGCACCTTGTAGTCCAGCACGAAACGCGCATCCTCGGCGCGATAACCAATGCGCGCGACTTCCACGCCATCTTGCGACCAGACCCAATGCCCATGAGCGCCGGGGCGTAAACAGCCTGCGCGGTGCAATCGGTTCACGTCAAGCGAGCGGCAATGCTCGGCCTTTTGTTTATGACTTGTGCGTCCAGAGCCATATCCCCCCATGTGTGCCTCCTGACATTTTTCCGAAATCATTAGTAAAGTTTAGGGTAGTCGGTTCGATAAAGCCCACCGCGATTACATTCCCGTTCGGGTGCGCCACATGCTCAGGGTAATCGGTTAGTTTGTTCCCCACAATTTTTGCGCTAGGGGGTGGTAGATTAAGGATGTCATGATCTCTAGGACAGCTAGAAGCGAGAACTCGCGCTTTTCGTCATGGTTTTTAGGACGGCCTGTCATGGTTTTTAGGACGGACTTTTTCATTTCGTCATCATTTTTAGGACAACACCATCCTGATTTTTAGGACAGGGTTTTGTTTTTCCATTTAGGCCCTGTGGATTGTTGCTTGCGATGATTGACACAGCGAAATCATGGCCCTCCCGCCACTCCAGATAGAGCTTGCGACCAGTCCGAGGGTTTGCGCTGGGCAAGGCAATCTCGGTTATCTCAAACGCTGGAGATTTTGCGGCTCCGCTTGTGCCCAAACACGGTGCCTCTGTCATGTGCAGAAATCCTTTAGCCTGTAGCTCATGGATTGCGCGGGCGGCGGTGTCGCGGCTCACGCCCAAGGCAGCGGCAGCTTGCCGCACGCTCAACCTAAGCTTGCCGTTTTTGTTGTTGTTCGGCCCCCGCCATTCGAGTTTGAACCACGGGTAAAGCGCCTGTGCGGTAGCAGGCAAGGCGCGCCATGCAGGCGTTTCCATCGTACTGCGGATCAACTGAGTGTAATGCTCTTGTCGATCTATCGGGTCGCGTTTCGATCTTTTAGCCATTGCCGCCCTCCAGAGCGTCACACAGGCGCAAGGCGGTCTCTTTGTGGCGGCACCGATTGCAAACCAGCGCCTTTCTCCAGCCCGTCCTAAGCGTGTCATCATCAGAATGGTGTAGGTGCCGCCCTCGAATATGAGAACGGCGGTGTAGGCGTGTTTTGCCCATTTCTTCTGTGCCATGCGCGGCCTCATGCTTGTTGAAACACGGGGGGCGATGGCCTATTCTCTTAGGCATCCAAACCGCCACAAGACTTAGCGCCGCGCTCCTCGGGGTGCGGTTTGCTTATGCGGCGGCTGCGCGAGCACTTTCCCACGCTTCAATTTCTGAGAGCTTCCACCGCGAACACTGCGGCCCCAGTTTTACGGGCTGAGGAAATCCGGGTTCGGTTTTCGCCCAGCGCCACGGTGTCGAACGGTGAACGCTAAAACGGGCGGCAAGTTGAAGGTCGGTGATGTAAGTTTCTGCCATTGCGAAAGGCTCCAATCAGTTTCGATTGGTGGCAACATGACAATCTCTTTTGGGACAGTGGCGGGACATGTCCCAGTTATTTGTACCTATTCCACAGCTTTCGATTAGATTCTGTGGTTCCAAGGCCGGAGCGCGTGGCGGTTAATTCAGCGGCGCGCGAAACGCTGTGCCCAATTTTAAGGTACTTGCGCATTGTTTGTAGGCGCAATGCCGTGTCCGGTCTATAATGTTCTCTGCGGGACTCTCCGCCTTTTCGTGCCGAATTAATTGTCCCCTTTCCTCTAAGAGCATCAATTTCGCTCTCGCTTTTGAGTAGATAGGCTTTGTACGACGCGCCAATCTGCACCGCTGCATGTATGAGTGCGCTAAGTGCGGCATCGTCCTTTGTGAATGTCGGGTGGCTTAAATCGGAGATGACTTTTTCCCATCTAAGAATGTTTGCAGCATGCCAATCGAGCGAGTTTATGGGGATAAAATCGTTTCGGGACAGGTAGGAAAGTTTACAGCACTTTCTCCAAGGATACAGTGCAGTCCAAGCTT
>Ga0181375_1000191_pt1 | contig 16318 bp, 15 predicted proteins | sample LowvirmetaG_FD_130090 | JGI IMG/M metagenome (GOLD analysis project Ga0181375, IMG submission 130090) | Marine viral communities from the Subarctic Pacific Ocean - Lowphox_11 viral metaG | ecosystem: Environmental > Aquatic > Marine > Oceanic | place: Subarctic Pacific Ocean | collected 2015-12-09 | reverse complement strand
TCTCGCGACCCCGTTCCGTCCGCCCCGTCCAGCGCCCCGTCAGTGACTGCGTCGCTGCCGGTGAAGTGGGTTTTAGTGTTACTACCCGACACCCGCAACCCCTTTTTTCAGTTTTATGACAGAAGATCGGATATTTTCTCTGAAACCCCTTATTTTATGGGCGATGCAGCATAATTTTTTTGCATCTGCGAAGGCTGATTTCGGCTTTTTGGGGCGATACGCAGGTGAATCACCGAGTCCTCTCAGGGTGTTTGCGAGGTGAATCGGCAAATCACTCGCCCCATAGGTGCAAATCACCCAAACATGCCCCAACGTAAGGCGAGTGATTTTGTGAATCAGCGGGTGAATCGGGCGAGTCACCCGACTCGCAAACCATCTGATGCGACTCACCGGGTCGCCAAAACGAAAGCGATGAGCGATTCATTCAATGATCTGGTTGTTCACAGGAACCGGGAAAGCCTCATCCATTGGCTTTAAGTAGGGGGCCCCTCTTCCGCATCTGCGTCACAGGTAGCCACGACATTCTCCTGCAAGATCAGCCGCACTGTCATAGACATCACCACTGTCGTTGCGCGGATATTTTAAGAGTGCCTTTACCAAAGGCTGCCAAACCAATCTGTCCCCAAAGACCATCACATGTGTTCGCATAAAAAAGGGCGAGGTCTCCCCCGCCCGTCTTCCTATACATATATATGTGCGCGCTCAGGCGTACCGCACGTCATCCCCTTCGCTCTCCGGGGCTTTGAGCGCCTCAATCGCCGCATCAATGGTGACATTGCCGCAGACCGTGCCATCGGGCCGCTGCACCGGACAACACTTGCTTGGCGATCTGTGCAGCTTCGGCAGCGCGTCTTCGATCGAATCCGTGGTCAACACAGGTTTGCCTTGAGAGTTCGCCGGGGCTTTCATGATCGAACGAATGCGCACGACTTTGGCCCGGTTCACGTCCTTGATGAAATCCGTGATGTAATCATCGGCCGGGGTCATGATGATCGCTTGCGGATCGCCGGATTGAATGATCTCGCCATCCCGCAGGATCGCGATCCGGTCGCCGATGTTGAGCGCCTCATCCAAATCATGGGTGATAAAGATGATGGTCTTATGCAACTCCTCTTGCAGCTCCAACAGGATCGACTGCATATCGGTGCGGATCAAAGGATCAAGCGCCGAGAAGGCTTCGTCCATCAGCAGGATTTCCGCATCGGTCGCCAAGGCACGGGCCAGGCCCACGCGCTGTTGCTGGCCGCCGGAGAGCTGTGAGGGGTATTGATCCTCAAATCCGGCCAAACCGACCCGATCCAACCATTTGCGCGCCCGTTCCTCTGCTTCTTTGGCTTGCACGCCTTGGATCTCCAGCCCATACATCGCGTTTTCCAACACGGTGCGGTGCGGCAAGAGGCCGAATTTCTGAAACACCATCGACATTTTAAACCGACGCAGATCGCGCAACTGTTTGTCGTCCATGGCCAGAACATTCTCGCCATCGACCCAAATCTCCCCGGAAGTCGGTTCGATCAGCCGATTGAGGTGACGGATCAAGGTGGATTTCCCCGATCCCGACAGGCCCATGATCACTTGAATCTTACGCGCCGGGATATCGAGGTTGATGTCATTAAGCCCCAACGCGTGGTTGTGGAGGTCCATCAGCTCGGGCTTGGTCATCCCGCCGTGGACATGCTCCAACACAGCTTCGGGCGTTTCCCCAAAGATTTTGTACAGCCCTTTGATGCGAACCTTCGGAGCGTCTTCACCCGCATCCGCACGCGGCACCGTCTCTGTCATCTGAACCTCAGCCATGCCCCGTCTCCCGATATGCTTGCAAGCGCTTGCCGTAAGTCTGGCTGACGCGGTCGAAAATAATCGCCAAAGCGACAATGGCGAGGCCATTCATCAAGCCCAAGGCAAGATATTGGTTGCCAATTGCACGCAACACCTGTGTGCCAAGGCCATGCACGCCAATCATCGACGCGATCACCACCATGGAGAGTGCCATCATGATGGTTTGGTTCACGCCCGCAAAGATGTTCGGCAAAGCCAGGGGGATTTGCACGCCAAAGAGTTTCTCGCGGCTGGACGCGCCAAAGGCCTCCGCCGCCTCCATCACATCGCGGTCCACCAAACGAATGCCCAGATTGGTCAAACGCACGATGGGCGGAATGGCGTAGATGCACACGGCGATCAGCCCCGGCACCTTACCGATGCCCAAAAGCATGACGACCGGAATAAGATAGACGAAGGACGGGATCGTCTGCATCACATCGAGGATCGGGGTGACAAGCGACTGCGCCCGATCACTGCGCGACATCAATACGCCGATGGGAATGCCCAACGCCACACACAAAGAGGTGGCCACCGTGATCATCGCCAAGGTGGACATGGTGTCTTCCCACATCCCAAAGATGCCGATCAGCAAAAGCGAGATGACAGCACCCGTGGTGATTTTCCAACTGCGCGCGCCAAACCATGTCAGCGTGGCGATCACCAAAATGACCAGCGGCCATGGCGCGCCGGTTAAAACATCCTCAAACCAGATGAGGAATTGAAGAAGGGGATTGAAGAAGGCCTCGATCGCCTCGCCATTGGCGCGCGAAAAGGTGCGAAATCCTTCATCAATCCCCTGCTTGAATGACGACAAATCCTGTCGGCCAAGAGAGGGGAATTCTGTTAAAAACTCCAGCATATGTGTGTTCCTTGTATATGGAAGAAGGGCCCGCAACCAAGTTGCAGGCCCTCGGAATCCTTAAAACGCGGGCTTAAAGCGCGTCCTTGACCTTTTCGGCAACCTCAGGGGTCACCCACTGGGTCCACACCTCTTCATGCTTGGCGAGGAACTCATAAGCGGCATCTTCACCAATCGCTTGGTTGTCGGTCATGTAGACCAACATCTCGTTCATCACCTCACCGGGGAAAACGCGGGATTTGAGATAGGTGAGAACGCTCTCCGGCGCAATGTCCGACACATCGGCGGTGACAACCGTCGACACTTCGGATTTGGTCCAGCTCGACGGCTTCGGATCCATACACTCGGATTCGGATTTCACGATACATCCGTCCCAGTTCTCAGATCCGGCCCATTCGGTTTCAAACGCCAAAGGCACCAGCTTGTATTTGCCGATCACAGCGGTCGGGTTCCAGTAGTAACCGAACCACGGCTGTTCACGCTCGGCCGCTTTCGCGATAGAGCCTTCGAGGCCTGCGGCAGAGCCCGGATCAACCAGAACCCAGCCTTTTTCTTCCATGTCAAAGGCACGGAACATATTGGCGTTGGCGGGCTGACAGCCCCACCCCGCCGGGCAGCCCATAAAGGCACCTTTGCTTTTGTCCTCAGAGTAGGGGAAAAGCTCCGGGTGTTCGATCAGCTTTTCAACCGTGTCGAGTTCCGGGTGTTCGGCGGCAAAAGACGGTGTCACCCACCAGCCCTCGCCCAGACCCGTGATCGGGCCATCAAGCAGTTTGATCATGCGACCGTCTTCTACCGCTTTCGCCAAAGGCTCGCGCACCGCATTGGTCCAAAGCTCGGGCGCGATCTGCGGTTCGCCTTTTTCATTCATCGAGGCAAACAACGTGTTGGTGCCGCCATTGACCAGCTCGACGTCACAGCCAAAGCCTTCTTCAAGGATGATGGCATCCACGTTGGCCATCAACTCGCCAGACGCCCAGTTGAACTCTGCCACTTTGAGATCACCACAGTCCTCAGCCGCTAAAGCGCCGCCAGCCATGGTGCCGAGTGCCAATACACTGGCCGCAAAAAATTTAGTTTTAGTCATAAGGGGGACCCCCGCTTACTTCGTGTGTGTTCCCCGGCCAGACGCGAACGAACGCGTCCCTCGGACCGGCCACCACCCCGAATTGGGCGATTTCTCCGCGCTTGCCGTTCGTAACCCATGAAAGAGCACCCAGAGCACGCCCCTATATATAATGTGTACAAAACACTCTCGTGACACACTCATATATAGAGGCCCCGAGGCACGAGGCGGCGGAGCGTGGCCCTAAACGAACACATCACACCTTGTGATGCAACCCGATAGCCCGGCTGATGTATCGGCTTTTGTCCGATATATCCGCAAACTCCACGTATCTCATACCATTGTCGGCCCTCACATCATCGTCCTTGTCGAACCTCACACTATCGTCGCCCTTTTCCACGTGTTGCAGCGGTTGCGTGGCCCGACGCGGAGGTCTATCTGTCAAAACGACCCCCACGACAGTCACGGGACAAAAGGATAAAGCATGGCCGCTGACCGCACACTTACGGACGCCGCAGAGCGCGAAAAATCGAAACGGGTTGGCGCGCTCGCCGAGCTTTGGCCCTTTATCAAACCCTATAAGCGCCTGATGAGCGCCGCCTTCGCTGCCCTCGTCCTCACCGCCTGTATTTCCCTGATCCTGCCCGTCGCCGTGCGCCGTGTGGTCGATGGATTCCAAGAGGCGGGCGGATTGCTTTTGGACAAATATTTTGGCGCGGCCTTGATGATCGCCGGGCTTTTGGCCCTGGGCACCGGGATGCGCTATTATCTTGTCACCCGTTTGGGCGAACGCGTGGTTGCCGACATTCGCAAATCCGTGTTTGACCGGATGATCCGCATGTCACCGGCGTTTTATGAAAAGATCATGACCGGCGAGGTGCTCTCAAGGATCACCACCGACACCACTTTGATCCTCTCGGTCATCGGCTCGTCGATCTCTGTCGCGCTGCGCAACGCTTTGATCATGATCGGCGGCTTGGCCCTGATGCTGTTCACTTCGGCCAAACTCACCGGGCTTGTCCTGTTGATCGTCCCCGTTGTGATCATCCCAATCATCGTCCTTGGCCGCCGCTTGCGGGTGCTGTCGCGCGAGAACCAGGATTGGATCGCGTCTTCGTCAGGCACCGCATCTGAGGCGCTGCTGTCGGCACAAACGGTGCAATCCTTCACCGCCGAAGACCCACAGGCCGCCCGTTTTGATGAGGTTACAGAGAAAAGCTTCACCGCCGCCCACACACGGATCAAAACCCGCGCCGTGATGACCGTGATCGTCATTGCGCTGATCTTTTCCGGCGTGGTCGGCGTGCTATGGATCGGCGCGCGCGATGTGCGCAATGATGTCATGTCCATCGGCGAGCTGGTGCAATTCGTGATCTACGCCATCATGGTCGCCGGGGCCTCCGGGGCCTTGTCTGAAATTTGGGGCGAATTGCAGCGCGCGGCGGGCGCGACCGAGCGGCTGATCGAACTGCTCTCCTCCACCGATCCGGTGCACGATCCGGTCGATCCGAAACCCTTCCCGACCCCGGCCAAAGGCGCGATTTCCTTTGACAAGGTGCGGTTCTTTTATCCGTCTCGCCCCAACAGCCCCGCTTTGGATGGTGTCTCCTTTGACATCAAACCGGGGGAAACCGTGGCGCTTGTGGGTCCGTCGGGAGCCGGGAAATCGACCATTATTCAACTGCTTCAACGGTTTTATGATCCGCAACAGGGCGTGATCTCCATCGACGGCCTGCCGATCAATGAGATGCTGCGCTCTGACTTTCGCCAACATCTCGCACTTGTACCACAAGACCCGGTGATCTTTGCCGCCTCTGCCGCAGACAACATCCGCTTTGGCCGTCCTGACGCCACGATGGAACAAGTCATCACCGCCGCCAAAGCCGCAGCCGCGGACGATTTCATCGCCAAACTGCCCGAAGGCTACGACAGTTATCTGGGCGAGCGCGGCATCATGTTGTCGGGCGGGCAAAAGCAACGCGTCGCCATCGCTCGCGCGATCCTGCGCGATGCGCCGATCCTGTTGTTGGACGAAGCCACCTCTGCGCTTGATTCCGAGAGTGAACAAGCGGTGCAAAAAGCGGTCGAAGACATGGCCCGCACCCGCACCACCTTGATCGTGGCGCACCGTTTGGCGACAGTGAAAAAGGCCAGCCGCATTTTGGTGTTCGAAGATGGTCAGATCGTTGCCACCGGCACCCATGAGGCTTTGGTGGCCGAAGGCGGGCTTTATGCGCGCTTGGCCAAGTTGCAATTCACCAACGGGGAATAACACGCAGATTTCCCGTTTTCATTTTGTCACGAACCGCTGATACTTGGTGAAACCACCTGAAACATAGGAGTTGGGTATGGGGATCTGGAATTTTGTAAAAGGCGCCGGCAAGAAGGTCTTTAAGAAAGAAGAAGACAAGCCGAACGCGGATGACCTGTTGGCAGAAATCGCGGCACTTGGCCTTCAGGCTGATGGCATCGACGTGGCCGTGGATGGCGACAAGGTTGTCTTGGGCGGCACCGCTCTGTCTCAGGAAGCCAAAGAGAAAATCATCATGGCCGCGGGCAACATCGAAGGCATCGCCTCGGTCGAAGACACGATTGCGGGTGCCGATCCGGTCTTTCACGAAGTGAAAAAGGGCGACACGCTTTGGGCCATCGCCGCCACAACCCTTGGCAACGGCAGCCGTTACACCGAAATCTTTGAAGCCAACAAACCGATGCTGTCGCACCCGGACAAAATCTATCCGGGCCAGATGTTGATCATTCCGCAGGCCTAAGCCGCGCGCGCTCACACTGACTTTGAGCATATCGACTTTGAGCGTCATGAAAGGTGCCCCTTTGGGTGCCTTTCATGCCTCATCGTAACAAGCCCAGGCACATCCCGCGGCCCTTATCTCTGTCACACGAGATAAATGTGCCTAATTTTGCATTTTGGGCTGCACATTGTTTCTATTTTGGAAACAATGTCTTGGCCCGCGTCACACCCTGCGGTTAATCTTATCAGGTATTTACGAGGAATCGGGCCACAGGCAGTGGGTACGAGTGAAGAGCAGGACAAGCTGGAGGAAACAATCATTCAGCAACTGGTGTTTGACCGCCAAAACCCGGGCACTGTGGTGCGTGGGCTTTTATCTGGTCCAAACCCACCTGACCCGCTGCAAGCCGTCTTTGCCCTGACCACCATCGCCGCCGACCTGGCGGGGTGGCACGAACCCGACCTGCAAGACCTGTCATCACGCTGTTTCGAAGAGGCCACTTTGATGATTTGCGAACTTTGGGCCGAGGGGTTTCGCCTCACCAAACCCAAAGCAACCAAAGACCAGACGGCAGAGCAGGAGGAGAACCGAAAACGGTCTTAGACCTTTTCCACCACCACAGAGCCAACAGAATAGCCCGCGCCAAACGAACAGATCAGCCCCAGATCGCCAGCCGCCATGCCATCCGAATGTTTGGCAAAGGCAATGATCGACCCCGCCGATGAGGTGTTGGCATAATCCTGCAAAATATTGGGTTGCTCGCCCGGCTCCGGCACCCGGCCCAGAACCTTTTTGCCAATATAATCATTCATCGCCTTATTGGCCTGATGCAACCAAAGACGCTTGAGCGCGGTCGCATCAAGGCCCTCCTCCTCCATATGCTGCGCAATATGGTGTGACACCAAAGGCAGCACCTCTTTGAACACTTTGCGGCCGTTTTGCATGAACTGCATGTCGCGGCGGTCGTCCATTTGATCATGCGCCCGGCGCAAAAAGCCCATGTTGTTGCGAATATTGTTGGAGAACTGCGTTGCACAGCGGGTCGAGAGAAGTTTGAACAGCGGCTTTTGCGCCACCTCCGCAGCCTCAAGCACCACGGCAGTGGCAACATCGCCAAAGATGAAATGACAATCGCGATCCCGCCATTCCAAATGCCCGGAGGTGATTTCAGGGCTGATCACCAGTGCCCGTTTCACAGAGCCCGCGCAGATCATATCGGACGCCGCCTGTATCCCAAACGTGGCCGAAGAACAGGCAACATTCATGTCAAAGGCAAAGCCGCCCGCACCCAAAACCTGTTGAATTTCAACGCCCATTGCCGGATAGGCCCGTTCCATGTTGGAGGCGGCACAGATGATCAGGTCGATGTCAGCGGCGGCAACCCCCGCCATATCGAGTGCCTTGGTCGCCGCGTCCAATGCCATTTCCGCCATCATGGACAGCGTGTCATCCGCGCGCGGCGCATAGCGCGGGCACATCCGGGTCGGGTCCAAAACCCCCTCTTTGTCCATCACGTAGCGGGATTCGATGCCCGAAGCGGCGGTGATGAACGCCGACGAAGACGGCGCCTTGGCCTCCACTGTTCCTGCCGCAATGGCAGCGGCGTTTTCGGCATTATAAAGCTCAACATAGGCGTTAAAGGAGGCGACGAGTTCGTCGTTCGAAATGGCATAGGGCGGCGTAAACACCCCGGTCCCACTGATCACAACCTGTTGCATCATACCTCTCCCCTGTGGCGCTTTGAGTGCAGGCAACCTAGTCGCGCACATCCTTGCCGTCCAGCGTTCACACCGGGCACGGCCACAAACTGACGTTGCGTCGAGCCTGCGCAAGGTCTGATGAATAAACGATGACGCTGCGTTGCAGGCCATGGGCGGCGTCTTGCGCACGCTCCTGTTTCCCCGCATCATAGCCGTCGAGGAATACATCCGGGCTTGGACCCGGAGGAGAAGGGGAGGAGACGATGCCGCAGGACTTTAGTTCGCTTGAGGCGCGCAATGCAATTGAGGCAGAGATGGAATGGGAGGCCCGTGGCGAGCCCGTGACCATCTATGAGCGGGTGACGAAAACGGCCGAGAAATTCGCCGACCGTCCCGCGTTTTCCTATCAAATCACCTCCGGTCCAAAAGACAAGGCGGAGACGATGAGCTGGCGCGAAACCCAGCAAAAGATGGTTCAGGCCGCCAATATGTTCCGCGCCCTTGGCATCGGCGAAACCGATGTTGTGGCGTATATTCTACCCAACGCCAACGAAACCGTCGTCACCTTTTTGGGCGGGATGGTGGCCGGGATCGTGAACCCGATCAACCCGTTGTTGGAACCGGAACAGATCGCCGCGATTTTGCGCGAAACCAACGCCAAAATTGTGGTGACGCTCAAGGCCTTTCCAAAGACCGACGTGGCCCAAAAAGTGGCCGAGGCGGTGCGCCATGCCCCCAATGTGAACACGGTGCTTGAAGTCGATCTTTTGCATTATCTCACGCCGCCGAAAAAATGGATCGTCCCCTTTATTCGCCCCAAAAATCCAACCGCCGTGGCGCATCACGCCGATCTCTTGGATTTCACTGCGGAGTTGGCGAAATACCCCTCGGATCGGTTGACCTTTGAGGACAGCAAAGCCGACCGCGTGGCGGCCTATTTCCACACCGGCGGCACCACAGGGATGCCAAAAGTCGCGCAACACAAATACTCGGGCATGATCTACAATGGTTGGCTCGGCAGCCGTTTGTTGTTCACCGAACAAGACAACATCATGTGCCCCCTGCCCCTGTTTCACGTCTTCGCCTGTCAGGTGATCGTGATGTCCCAGATCACATCTGGCGCGCATGGGGTCTATCCAACCCCTGCGGGCTATCGCGGCGAAGGCGTGTTCGACAATTTCTGGAAACTCTGCGAACGCTGGAAAATCTCGTTTATCATCACCGTCCCGACCGCGATTTCGGCGATGATGCAGCGCAAAGTCGATGCCGATATTTCCACCGTCAAAATCGCCTTTTCAGGCTCCGCACCTTTGCCCGTTGAACTGTACAAACGGTTTGAAGCGGCGGCGGGTGTCGAGATCATCGAGGGCTATGGCCTGACCGAAGCAACCTGTCTTGTGGCCGTAAACCCGATCGGTGGGAGAAAGAAAATCGGCTCTGTCGGCATTCCTTTCCCGCACACAGATGTCAAAATCCTGCGCCATACCGCCGAAGGCCCGGTGGAATGCGATGTCGACGAGGTGGGCGAGATTTGTATCGACAGCCCCGGCGTGTTCCCCGGGTCGACGTATACAGAGCAAGACAAGAACCACGACCTGTTCCACCATGATGTCTATCTGCGCACGGGCGATTTGGGCCGGATCGATGCCGATGGCTATATCTGGATCACCGGGCGTGCCAAGGATTTGATCATCCGCGGCGGCCATAACATTGATCCCGCCGAAATCGAAGAAGCCTTGGCCGGGCATGAGGCGGTCGGCTTTGTTGGCGCGATTGGTCAACCCGACGCACATGCGGGCGAAATTCCTTGTGCCTATGTCGAACTGGTCGATGGTGCGAATGTGACGCCCGAGGCCTTGATGGCCTATGCCAAGGTCCATATCCACGAACGCGCCGCGATCCCGAAACACATCGAAATTCTGAACGAGTTGCCGAAAACCGCTGTTGGCAAAGTATTCAAACCGGACCTGCGCAAACGTGCAATCACGCGAATTTACAATGGCGCGCTTGAGGCGGCAGGACTTTCGGCTCGGGTGATCCATGTGGTCGATGACAAAAAGCGTGGCCTTGTGGCGCAGGTTGATCCGAAAGCCAAACCTGAGGAGGCAACTGTGTCACAAGTCTTGGGGCGCTTCACCAACCCGTGGGAATGGGCCGAGTAAACTCCAACCCTCAAAAGCCCGGCCAGTGCCGGGCTTTTTTGCGCGTTATTCACAGGGCGACGGCACGAAACGCCTGAAAACCCTAAAAATTTGTGTCAAATCATATCGAGTTAACCGAATTTCAACCCTTTATACGCCATGATTGTGCCCAGATCGCTGATTAGCGTGGTCTCATTGCGATCAAAGCCCGAACAAAAGGGCCTCATGAAAGGCAAACCCATGGTTGTTGGACTTATCCTCTTCTCATCCTTAGTTGCAGCCCTCATGACGGGGCTGGGCTTGGCGTTTGGGATGCCCATTTGGGCGGCACTGATCACCTATGCCGTGGTCGGATCGCTCACATTGCTTTGCGCCGCAGTCGTTCTCTACGCCCGTACGCTGGCGACATCAAATCAGGACTGCGACCACCACAAAGATCTCGCCACCGCCTGAATCGCTGTTTCAGAGAATAATTACGTGAGCGCCTTTAAGGCTGGCTCAACACCCTTAAAGTTGCGCCACAGTTTGTTGCGTCACAGTTAGAAGCCGCGTCACGGCGCCTCGAACCACACACTGACAAATGTTGATGTCACCTCGCCGCAAGGTCGCCCAAACATCCATTTTGGGCCAAGTCTACGTTGTCAGCAAGGCCCCTTATGCCGGACAAAGCCCGCAGTTCCTCGCACATCGCCTACAGTCCATCAATAGAACCAATCAGCGCTTAAACGCACATCCTGATTGATCTGTATGCGAAGGGGCCTTTTGAACCAAAGCGACCTCACTCAACTTAGACAATCTCTTGAAAAATGGTGCTGCTGGAGAGAATTGAACTCTCGACCTCTCCCTTACCAAGGGAGTGCTCTACCTCTGAGCTACAGCAGCGCCGGATCGGCTGGGCAAAAGCCCCTCACCGTGGGCGGCTAATTAGACGTGATCGCGCGGCGGCGCAAGCGCAATTTCGTGAAAAATTTGACCTTGGGCAAAGTTTCTGATGCCGCATGCAAAACGGCGTGCGCGGGAAACAGACCACAAAGGACGCAAGGGCGTGCAAAGGCTGGACGTGACAGCGCGCTTTGGCTACATGAAACCCCATGGAAAACAAATCCGATCCCACCCGGAAAAGCGGCAAACCCGCGCCCAAAGGCCGTGAAGAGCGCCTCAAGGCGGCGCTAAAGGCGAACCTTGCCCGGCGCAAGGCCCAAAGCCGCGCGCGCAGCACTTCCGAGGGTACGGACAATAAAGACGAGTGAGGCGGCATGGATTCGATTTTGGTGCGCGGCAATGGGCCGGTGACTGGGGATATTGAGATTGCGGGGGCGAAAAACGCCTGTCTGACCCTCATGCCCGCCACTCTTTTGTCTGAGGAGCCGCTGACGCTGACCAATGCGCCGCGCCTCTCGGACATCAAAACCATGACCGCGCTTTTGACCTCCCTGGGGGTCGAAATCAGCGGCCTGCAAGAGGGCAAGGTGTTGACCATGTCGTCGCACACCACACCCAACCCGGTGGCGGATTACGAAATCGTACGCAAAATGCGCGCCTCCAATTTGGTTCTGGGTCCACTCTTGGCGCGTCTGGGTCATGCAATTGTGTCGCTCCCCGGCGGCTGCGCGATTGGTGCGCGCCCGATGGATTTGCACACCACGGCACTTGAAGCGCTTGGCGCAGAGATCGAATTGAAAGACGGCTATCTCCATGCCAAAACCCAAGGCGGCTTAAAGGGCGCGGTGCATAAAATGCGCTTTCCCTCCGTGGGCGCGACCGAGAATTTCGTCATGGCCGCCACTTTGGCCAAGGGCACATCCGTGTTGGAAAATGCCGCACGTGAACCGGAGATCGTCGATCTTGTTGCCTGTCTGAAAAAAATGGGCGCGCAGATTGAAGGCGAAGGCACGGACCGGATCGAGATTCAGGGTGTGGATCGTTTGCATGGTGCGACCCATCCGGTGGTGACAGACCGGATCGAATTGGGCACGTTTATGTTGGCACCCGCGATCTGTGGTGGTGAAGTGACCTGTTTGGGTGGCAAACTGTCCTTGGTCGAAAGCTTTGTCACCAAATTGAATGAGGCGGGCATCGAGGTGACGGAAACCCCACGCGGCCTGACCGTCAAACGCACAGGCGACCGGGTCAAGGCCGTCAATGTGACAACCGAACCCTTCCCCGGCTTTCCGACCGACCTTCAGGCGCAAATGATGGCACTGTTGTGCACCGCGACGGGCACATCGGTGTTGGAAGAAACCATCTTTGAAAACCGCTTTATGCACGCCCCCGAATTGATCCGTATGGGCGCACAGATCGAGGTCCACGGCGGTCATGCCAAGGTGCACGGGGTTGAACGCCTCAAAGGCGCACAAGTGATGGCGACCGACCTGCGCGCCTCGGTTTCTCTGATCTTGGCGGGTCTGGCCGCCGAGGGCGAAACCGTGGTCAGCCGGGTCTATCACTTGGACCGTGGCTATGAATTCGTTGAGAAAAAACTGTCCGGCATTGGCGCTCATATCGAGCGGATCAAAGCGTAAAGGAAATCCCATGGTCGAAGACGCCCGGTTTGAAGACGGCGGCGAAGAGCCGATTTATCTCAAAGCCCTAGATACAGAAGACCTGACCGTGATTTCGGCGCTGGCACAGGATGCCATCGTGCCGATGGGCGAAATTTCCTATGACGCGACCCAGCGCCGCTTTGCCATGTTGATCAACCGCTTTCGCTGGGAAGACGTCGAGACGGCCGCCAAACGCGGTCGCCCGGTGGAACGAGTCCAAGCTGTTTTGGTGTTTGACGATGTGATGACGGCACGGTCCTCCGGCATCTCGACGACGGACAAAGACATGGTTCTGTCGCTCCTGAACATCGCCTTTATCGCCGGCCCGGACGGCACGGGTTGCGTTGAGGTCACACTCGCCGGCGACGGTCAAATTGCGCTGGACATCGAAACGATTGACGTCACACTTAAAGACGTCACGCGCCCCTATATCGCACCCTCACATAAGGTTCCGACCCACGACAGCTGATCTCAATTACGACGATCACGCATTTTAAAACCGGTTTAGCGACCCTTATTTCATACCAACTATAGAAAGATCTTTCATGAAACAGTTTCTTTTGGCCTGCAGCTGTGCGCTTTCTCTCATGGCAACAACACTCCCCGCTCAGTCTGCTGGTAGCGGCGGTTCGGTCGCCATCGACAAAGATTTCGGCATGTACACTATCACATGGGACCCACGCGGCACGACGCTGGTGCGTTGGGAAGTTTACAACAATGATGGTCTCATCGCCATTTGCGGTGGCTATTCCAGCTCAGGCGGAAGTCTTGCCTATGAACTGACGGAAATGGCCATGAAGGACGCTCGGATCAAACTCAACGGCGAGGTGATCGCCAGAAATTTGACCTTCTTCTCCAAACTGAAAAATCAGAAGCAAAAGGTTGAGCATGTCGGAGATCCGGCCAATTGCATTGTCACCGATGTGCCTTCCCCGAAAGGCAAAGCGGAGTTCGAGCTCTACTTTGTGAAAGACACCTACCGCTATTGACAGTGAGCGCGGGGCAGCCACTTGCGCATAGGCCGCCCTGCAACACACGCTGGCTCTGCCAGAGCCGCTTGAGCCGCCGAGCAAGCCGGGGTATGCCGTGTTTCGAAGGAGACCGACATGCCCCAGTTCCTGTCCACCACGGACCCCGACTTTGAGACCCGCTTTGCCGCCGTTTTGACGATGAAGCGCGAGGACAGCCCCGATGTGGATGACATCGTGGCCGGGATCATTGCCGATGTGCGCGCGCGCGGCGATGCGGCGGTGTTGGAGCTGACGGCCAAGTTTGATCGGCTGGACCTGACGCCAGAGACAATGCGCTTTTCTGACGATGAGATCGCGCGCTATTGCGCGCAGGTCTCCCCTGCGGACAAGACCGCTTTGGAACTCGCCGCCGAGCGCATCCGCGCCTATCACGTCCGTCAAATGCCCGACAATGCGCTTTGGACCGACCCGGACGGGGCCACTTTGGGCTGGCGCTGGTCGGCCGTGTCAGCGGCGGGGCTTTACGTGCCGGGCGGCGTGGCCTCTTACCCGTCTTCGGTCTTGATGAACGCGATCCCTGCCAAGGTCGCGGGCGTGCCACGTCTGTGCATCACCGTGCCAACCCCGGATGGCGTGGTGAATCCTTTGGTCCTGATGGCCGCGCGCATCGCCGGTGTTGACGAGATTTACCGCATTGGCGGCGCACAGGCGATTGCAGCGCTGGCCTATGGCACCAAAACCATCCCGCCCGTCGACAAAATCACCGGACCGGGCAATGCCTTTGTCGCCGCCGCCAAACGCCGGGTGTTTGGCAAGGTCGGCATCGACATGATCGCCGGACCGTCCGAGATCCTGGTCATCGCCGACAAACACAACGACCCCGACTGGATCGCGGTCGATCTGCTGTCACAGGCCGAACATGACGAAAGCGCGCAAGCGATCCTGATCACAGATGATGCCAAATTCGCCCAGTCCGTCACCGCAGCCGTTGAAAAGCGGCTTGAGACTCTGGCGCGGCGCAAAATTGCGGGCAAATCATGGGAGGATTTTGGCGTGGTGATCACCACGCGCGATTTGGATGAGGCAGCTCAGCTCTCGGACCGCTTTGCCCCCGAACACCTCGAACTCTGCGTCGAAGACCCGGATGCTTTGTCCGCCAAAGTCACCCATGCGGGTGCGATTTTCTTGGGCGCATTCACGCCTGAGGCCATCGGCGACTATGTTGGCGGGCCAAATCACGTCCTGCCCACGGCGCGTTCGGCGCGGTTTTCGTCGGGCTTATCTGTTTTGGACTTTCTCAAACGTACAACCTTGGCCAAGATGTCCCCAGCGGCTTTGGCGGCGATTGGCCCGGCGGCGGTGCGGTTGGCGACATCCGAGAGCCTTGAGGCACACGGATTGTCGGTGCAAGCGCGGCTTGATCGGTTGAATGAGGGTGGCAATGAGTAAACTTTTATCTGTTGAGATCGACGAGGCCGGGCTCGCCCCACCGACACCCGAGATCGAACAAGAACGCAAAGTCGCGATTTTCGATTTGTTGGAAGACAACAGCTTTGCCCTGCCCGCCCGCGAAGACCGGACGGTGCCCACAGGCCCGTTCAACTTGCTTTTGGCCATTCGCGAACGCCGTCTGGTGTTTGATCTGACCTCACAGAGCGGCGATAAGGCGGCCGAATTTCACCTCTCGCTTGGCCCGTTTCGACAGGTGGTCAAAGATTATTTCCAGATTTGCGAAAGCTATTTCGACGCAGTCAAAAAAATGCCCCCCAGCCAAATCGAGGCCATCGACATGGCCCGGCGCGGCATTCACAACGAAGGCGCGCGGGTGTTGCAAGAGCGACTTGAGGGCAAGGCCGAGGTCGATATCGACACGGCGCGACGCCTGTTCACCCTGATTTGCGTTTTGCACTGGGGATAGGCAGCATGGTGACAGACCTCCCTCATTCGGTTTTGTTCTGTTGCGATCACAACGCGGTCCGTTCGCCTATGGCGGAGGGCTTGATGAAGAAATTTTATCCCGGTGCCGTCTATGTTCAATCGGCGGGGGTGCATTCCGATCTTGAGGTCGACGGGTTTTCCGTTGCGGTCTGTGATGAAATCGGGGTCGAATTGCACCGCCATCGGGCGCGCTCCTTTGATGACCTCAAAGACTGGGGCGATGACATTTCCTCCTATGATCTGGTGATCGCGCTCTCTCCCGCCTCCCAAAGACAAGCGCTTGAACTGACCCGGTTTTACCACCTGGACGTCGAATATTGGCCGATCATGGACCCCACGGGCATCGGCGAAACCCGCGAGGCCAAACTTGACGCCTACCGCCAAGCCCGCGATCAAATCATCGCTCGGATGCTGGCCCGATTTGGCCCAGCCCAAACCTCCTAAAGGACCTCTCCCATGACTGCCGCACAAGACGCCACCCTTGCGCTGTTGACCCGCTATTACGCCGCCTTCGCCATGCAGGATCACG
>Ga0181375_1000190_pt1 | contig 16380 bp, 26 predicted proteins | sample LowvirmetaG_FD_130090 | JGI IMG/M metagenome (GOLD analysis project Ga0181375, IMG submission 130090) | Marine viral communities from the Subarctic Pacific Ocean - Lowphox_11 viral metaG | ecosystem: Environmental > Aquatic > Marine > Oceanic | place: Subarctic Pacific Ocean | collected 2015-12-09 | reverse complement strand
CTTGTGTTGCATCAAAAGTTAAATTAGCTTCTGGAAAATAAGCCGCATCATTAAATTTAACGACACCCGTTCCGTTGTTGGTAAAGGTAATGTCTCCGTTCGCAGCATCTGTGATTGTAATCTCTCCTGAATTTGAGCCTGCATTGGTATTTAAAGTTAAATCGTATGCACCACTCGAAGTAAGAACTCCTGATGCTGCGCCGTTTCCTACTGTCAGGCCTGCAGCACTAACATTTCCAGAAGTAGAAACTGTTATGGCACTAACATCTCCAAGATCAGCCATTACATCGAGCATGGTACTACCATCAGAATAAACAATGGTTTTAGCACCTTGTGCTAGAGTTACTCCTGTTCCTGTAGTAGGACCAAATGTTAAAGTATATGAACCTGTTGTGTTATTGAAAACTGTAAATGAGTTTTCAACATCACCCGTAAATACATTGATATTTCCTGTTAATGTTCCAAAAAGTTCTAGTGTACGATTGTGTAATTCGTCGTCTGTGGTTGAATCGTCTGTGTTAAGTGTAGAGTTATTAGAAGTTAGTGTAACATTCGTACTTCCTGCGACATTAACATTAGCCCAACCATCTATTCCCGCATCTAATCTGTTGAATGTGTAATTAACTAAATCGCCCCATGTACCTGAGTTTTCACCCGAGGTTTGTCTCTCTAGTTTTAATCTTGATGTGTAACTTGATGCCATAATTTAATCCTTATACTACAATTTTATTCTATTAAACAGTAGTAATATTAGCCCATGTATCTGCAGCTCCAGTATCTATTTTACCCCATGGAACAATAGTTTGTACAGTAATATTTAAATCTATTCCCGTAATTAATATATTCTGTTCTGTGGAAATGTCTACATTATTTAGTGAAGAAGTTAAACTTTCTCCAGTTATTGTTACTCCATGTCCTTCAGCTACGGTAACGTTACCTAAAGCACCAGTTAAAGCTTCACCCGTAATAGAGATATTCTGTCCACTTGATATGGAGATAGTACCTAAACCAGAAGTTAAAGCTTCACCCGTAATAGTAACATGAGCAGCTGATCCTGTAACAACATTTCCAATAGCTGTATTTGCTTGTGAACCTGTAACTGTAAAATATGCTCCTCCGACAATCGTAACATTAGATACGGCGCCAGTTAAAGCTTCACCTGTTATATCGATAATATTCTGACTGGTTGTAGTAACATTACTTAGATTAAGAGTAAGGTCCTCGCCAGTAATAACCGCACCAGCCCCTGCACCTATTGTTATACTACCTAGATTAGATGTTAATTCTTCGCCTGTGATTGAAAAAATACTTCCAGTTCCTGCGATAACAGTTCCGATATAAGTATTCCATTCTCCAGAATTCCATTCATTTCTACCCCAACCGACACCCCAATTAAGATCACTTGTAAGTGGTAAACCAGTTTGAGATATTATTGATCCAGTTCCCTCAAAAATTGAAACATTTGATACAGAAGTAGTAAGAATTCCTGCGCTTGTAACTGGAACAGCAGAATGTGAATTATTCCAAGTTCCTACATTCCACTGACCATATCCATATGTACTCGCCATAAGGAGTTACCTCCCTATGTTATACGGATCAGTGCAGTAGAAGCATTGGCATTTGGAAACTGAATCTCGAATGTACCGTTCGTTGATGTTTTAACACTTCCGAAATCTAAAACAGCGATAGCTGCATTAGAAAAGGTAGTATTATAAATCACTGCAGCTTGAGCTGAGATTGTCGCATTAGCCCATGAGACATTATCAGCATCAAAAATAGCAGTACTTCCATCAAGCGTTACAGCCATACCTGTCATCGCTGCTCCACCTGCTGTGTAGTTAGTTCCACTAGCTTCATTCGTAGTTGCATAAGCTGTAGTGGAAGCATTCAATGTTGCTGTGTTATCAAAAAGAGCTACTTTTAAAGTATCAGCTTCCAGATTAGCAGTGGTATCCATCAAGTCTTCTTTAAAGACGTTGCAAAGTGCTTGTACGATCGCCATTTTATTGTCCTCCTGTTAAAGTATTCTCACCAAGAGGACTGCCAGGAAAAGTATAATCAGTTCTTCTTCTTCTTCGAGCTTGATTATTAATCGTAGCAACCGCTTCGGTGTATTTTTTATTGTATATTGTATAGTCTTCTATGTTCTTTGTAAAGAGATTTGCTTCAGAAAGACAACCAAAAAGTAAACCATAAGGAGCATTATTCGAATACCAATTAGTTGTTACATTAGAAGATAAACCAGCTATATTAGAAGTATATCCTAATTGACACGTATATCCGCTATCAGGTGTAGGAGCTATTAATAGAACATCATCTGTAAAATTGGCAAAATATTTAGGTACTCCTGTAATTGATACATTAGGCCAGTATTCTTGTAAATATTCTGTAGGTTTAATCTGTAAAAAACTTTTCTCACCATTAACTATTACATTTAAATAATTAATTAATTTAGTACTTGTAGGAATATTTAAATAAGGATCATCAGCAGTAAAGGCAGAAGCTTGTTGTGATTCAAAGCCTATAGGATCAACTTCTCTCGATAATCTAAATTCTGTTGCTGCTATAAAATTTGGAATCTGGGCAACGAAATCAGTTCCTGTATTTTCCATCCAGGTTTGAATATCACTTGTTAGACTTGTGTATGTCATCGCCATTTTTCTTTTCCTTTTTTACAATATGGTCTTTTATTTTATGTTTATCTTTTTCCGCCACACTAAATTTTGACCAAACGTTTCCTTTAAATGCATGTGTTCCATAATGAGTTAGTGGACTCATTAGATCAGCATAAATCTTTCCTTTTATTTTTTGCCAAAGTCGACAAAAAGCATAATCCTCACTTAAATATCTATTACTTTTTTCATCAATAATACAGTCAAAAAATGCATAGCAATTATTTGATTTAAAGACCTGACCATTGATAATCTGATCAGTCGTATATTTAAGATAAGGAAAAGCTTTTATTAGCTTAAAAAAGACTTCTTTTTTAATCAACATAAAGCCAGTAGCAGAATCCAGGACCTCCACGAATCCTTTATCCATTTGAATATTTTTAGGATTAACGAAATTAATGTTATAACCTAGAGATTTTTGCTCCAACATATCAAACTCTCCTTTCTTACACATTTTTTCAACACCTTGCCAATCTATACTTTTTCGAGGATATACTCCTGTAACTATATCCTTATCGAAGTCAATCATTCTCTTAACACTTGCTGCTGTAAAACCTATATCAGCATCAATAAACATTAAATGAGTATGCTCCTCTGGTTCTTTTTCACATAAATCTAAAAATTGAGCAACAAGAGTATTTCTCGCCCGAGTAATAAGACTTTCGTTTCCCATTGTATTTATATGTAATTTCCAATCTTTTTGTTGAGAAAAAAGAGATGATAGTTTTAATACTCCATGAAAATAGCCTTCGCATAATAGACCTCCATATGCAGGGGTTGATAACGTAACGCCAATTTTTTTATGTTTTGGAATATCTTTAGATTCACTATCACTCATGTGATAACGATAGTAACACTTCCTAAGCCAGATGTTAACAAATTTGTTGTAATTGAACCAAGACCATTGTATTGTGAAGGAATTGTCGGTGGAAAAATAGGTTCAAGCTGGTCAGGAACTCCTCCCGTTTGAGATAAGTTCGCTTGAGGTCTAGCATTTTTTAAAGCTGTCGCATCAGTAAAATAAGTTAAAGAGAGCTGAGGTTGTTTAGGTTCCCATTCTGAATCATGAACGAAAGCTCCAGTCCATTCAAATCTCATTTCATTATAAGGAAAAGCTAATCCACTTCTATCTGAAATTGCAAGTGCAAATTCTCCTGGAGCCCACTTCTGAAAAGGGGCTCTTTTAGGTCTCTTTCCTTGTCCTGGTAAATTAGACATAATATTTAAGTTCCGTTATAATATGAAGTCGATGGAATAATCTTAGTTGAAGGACTATCATCACCAGCTATTAGTCTTTCAAAAGCAGATTCATAATCTATTTTTAATTCCGCACGCCTATTAATATCAATATTAGGTCTTTTTTGAGATAAAAAGAAAGTTAGTCCCGAACACATACATTCAATCGCACGCGAGGGAACATCTGTATTTTGTTCTACTCCAGCAACAGTACTTGCTGTAACGTCCATAATTCTTCGAATCCTCCAATAATTTACAACATCTGTGGAATCATCTGGAGCTGGATATAAATAAATCTTAGGTGTTGATGTTCTTTGAAGATAAAATTGAGTCGGTCTTGACTCTGTCGCTTTATTTTGAATTGCTGAATAATCATTAAGACCTAATCTTGACATCGCATAATATAATCCAGTACTTTCTTTAATATTAGCATTAATTATATCTATTGTATCTGCGGGAAGATCGTATGAGATTGTACTCTTAACTATTGTTAAATCCTTTTCTTCGACAGTCCATTGATTGTAACCACGATTAGCCCAATCACTAAACATAATATTTAAACTACGTCTAGCAGATCGTACATCATAGCCTAGAATTGGATCTCCTCCAATTCGATCATATGCTTCTTGTATTACGTCATTTACCGTTAAAGCAAATGTCGCTTGATCTGATAAAGCCATTTTTGATTATCCCCAAAATGCTGTAATTGCAGTAACATTTGTCATTGTTGCATTACAATTGGTTGAAAATCTTATTCCTTCTTGTGGAAACGAAATCCATATTTGACCACTATCAACTCCTGCTGCAGTATCCATCGTTAATAGATTAGTTCCTCCGTCGTCAAAAACGACTGTTCCTGCATTAGCTGTTGGAAGAGCTACGCAACCATAAAGTCTAACGGGTCCTGCAGAAATTGCTCCAGTTGTTGTTCGTCTAACTGCTGTAATATTTGATCCTGCCATTTTTTCTCCTATGTATATTTTACTAAGTTTGTTAATCTCTTTTCAAGATCAACAGCCCTTTGCATTGGGCTAGTATATCCTGTTATTTGGGCGAGTAAAGCTTTTTGATTCTCCTTTTGTTGAAGGTCGCTTAGAACAGTCGTACCCTTATAAGGATCTGCTGTTTCCCCTTCCCACTCAGGGACATCAAGTGGTACACCTGTGGTGAAGCTCTCGAAAGTATCGATAACTTCTTTAATTCCGTCTAGTTTTTTTTTAAGTTCTTTATCGGATTCTTCTTCTTCCAATTTACCTTTTTCTATAAGCTCCTTAGCTTTAATAACAGCTGCTGCATCATATTCAACTTGTCCTTCTGTATCAAGTGTTTCATATTCACCAACCTCTGTCTCTAATTCCTTCTTTGCTTTTTCTTTTTCTGAAAATTCTAAATATTTCTTCTTCTTTTCATCTTCAGCGTCATCGTCATCTTTTTTAAAAAAATCAGAAGCTTTGTCAGCAGCGGTCTTTAACCATTCAGGACCATACTGATTCCAATATTCTTTAAATGCATTCTCTGCCATAACTTATAAAACCTCTAATTTACTAAAAAATAAATCGCAATAATTACTACCACTACAGTAGCGGATATCTTTGGATTAGCTTTTGCTAGTGCCCAAAGTTGTTTTACTTTTTCCATAAATTCCTCCGTTATGAGAGGGCCCGAAGGCCCCCTAAATTATAATTATGTTACGCTGTTATTCTGTATATACGATACTGTAACTACACCTTCACCAACAGATCCATCGCCATCGGTTGCTGTAAACTGAGCAATTACATTAGCATCAGTTGTTCCTACATCTGCCAATGCGGGAATTGCTGCAGCAATTGGTCGTGTTCTTGCTATCGTTTTTGCAGTTGTTGCAGCAATCATTGCTGTTCCATTTGCACTTGTTCCCACAGATAAAGTTGCAGCATTGGTATCGTCACCTGCGATGATGACATCCATTGTAACATCAGTTATTTGTGAGTTTGCCGGAATAACACCTACTGTAGTATTTGCACTTGCTCCGCTCAAAGTTATTGATTTTGATTGTGACATTTCTACAAAACCAACGTTTGTGATATCAGAACCTACAGTAGTTCCTGTTGTTTCTCTTATCGTTCCAGCTTTTACTGGACCCGAAAATGTTGTTGTTCCCATAAGTCTATCCTCCTTTTAAAAATAGTCTGCTTGCGCAGTCGTCTGGGTTGTTACTAGGCGCCGTTAAGCGCCTAGTATTTATTTAGTTATTACGCTCCTTCAGTACCGTAGATTCCTCTCCAGTCTGTAAAGCCAAAAGAATATCTTTCTCTTGTTTTGTAACGTAAGTTGCCAGTTCCAAAATCGCCTTCTACAGCTTTTTTGATTGGTGCTCTGACAAAGTGTTTCATTCCATCTGGACAATCAGTACCTATGAACCATTGATCTGCGTCCGTAAGTCTTTGATTGACAACCACACCGCCTGGAATCATACCTAATGCTCTTACAGCATTGATATCATTATCAGCAGTTCCTGGTCTTAGATTAGATTTTAGCACTCTTTCAGCAACGAATAGCAATTCTGGAGGACAAATTAATTTTTGTCCTACCAATGCTATTGGGATTTCTCTGTCGTCTTTAGCTTCTGCTATTTGAATTAGCAAAGTTTCTAAAGAAGTTTCAGATAAATCAGCTGCTGTTGCCAAAGTGTTGGACTGCGTACTACCGCCTCCAGTTGGATGTGAAGCACTTAATAAAGATACCCCGTCTCCTCCTGTTGATGTAGTAGTAGCGTTATTCAAGACATTTGCACCTTTGATCTCTTTAGTGTGTTGCATTGATCTTGCCAATGCTCTTGCGTATTTCGCACCAAGAGAGCCGTACAAACCATCTTCTTCAGCTTCTTCTGTAATAGAAAATGCTAAAGCAACTGTTTCGTGAACGTACCTAGCGACGTAGCCTTCTCTGCCACTATCGTAAGTAATCATTGCACCTTCTGCCTTTGTTGGCGCTTCTCCGAAGCCGATCATTTGAACGTCTTCTTCGAATGCCTTCATAGATTGCTCTGTAGAATAGATTGCTCTCCATTGTTCTGGATAACGATCATATTCCATACCAAACACGGTATTTAAACCTAGGTTGAGCTGTTTGGTAAATAATGCTCTATTTAAAGCCATAACATATCCTCCTAAATACCAGCCGTGTTAGCTCTAAGCTGATGGTTGTTTATATAAACTTCCACACTAGCTGCTGCTCCCACTGCATTGCCTGGTTCATCGATCAATCGTAATATTCTTATAGGAAGTGTAGCAGTGACAGCAAATGTGCTCACTGTTATTTCCTGTTTTGAATATCCAAAGTCAGTATTCCCAGCTGTTAATGTTACATTCGAATTCAAGCCTACGTCTGTGTTAGCAAACGTTCCGTCGCATTGAACTTTGAATGTTATGTCTGGATCATCATATACCCATGCCTTGACCGATGAATTGGTCTTAACAGTGGTACTGGCAGTCCATACTTTGAGGAATTTTACATCCCCAGTAGATTGATCTGTATACTCGCATCCCGCAAATACGCCAATCGGCTTAGTGTCATTAGCCATAAGGGTAATTGTCCCGTTGGTTAATAACTGAACTGCATCTCCTGTGAAGATAGAAGTTCCAGAGCCATTAGCGATCTCGTATGCATTAGCACGGATCACACCACCTGACATATGTCTCATGGGTGTAAACCCTTGAGGCGCGTCTAAGTTAGCCATAATAATCCTCCTTGATTATTTTGTTACTCTTTAAAACCGCCTCTAGTGACTTCTGTTTTGTAGGTCTTTTCGATAGGATTTCCAGGTTTTTCAACTTTGTGCAAGTCTTGAGCGACTGACCTTTCAAGATTTTTTGTTCTCCCGTGATAATATTCATCGCGTTGTTTCTTCATCTCAACAGGCATTTCACAAAGAAGCATTCCTTCTACTCCTATATATCCAGCAAATTTGCCATGTTCCATCGTAGGAAAGTTTTGTTCCTTGACCGTCTTAGGGTCACGAGGTTTCCATCCCTCTCTCATACGTCTAGCAACATTTGTTGGTGTCTCTTGACCTAAAACACTGGTTGCAATCCAACGTTGAACGTAACCTTCTCTCGGTTGAGGTGCTTCCAATAAGTCAGTAGGACGCCACTGATTTTCACGAGTAGATTGCTCTTCACGTGTTTCGTTTTTTATTTTATTATTATCCATAATAGCAGGCTCCTTTATTGTTGACCTGTATCACTAAGGTCTTTTACTTCCTTAGCAAAACGTTTCAGTGCCGTCTCATCATTTATATTAATACCGAAACTCTTTGCGGTATTTAAATCCTCTTGAGTGAGCTTAACTCTGTTACTCTTTCCAGATTTTCCTCTGGAAACTGCAGCAACAGGAGATTGCACTCTAGCTGTTTTTGATTGTACCTTATTTTCGTCTTCTGGTACAGCTTTTTTATCAAAGAAACTAGGCAGTGTTTCTTTAAGCCGTTTATCCATTTCGTCATAGTATCCTGGATCATTAACGTCCCATCCTTCTTCTGTTAATTCTCCATCGATTCCATAAACTAATGAAGTTGCTCTAGAATGACCTGGTTTATTAAACCAGAATCCATTTTTTTGAACCCAGTCCCTAGCTAGTGGAGGAAGAGGTTTTTTCTCTGATTCTTCTTTAGAAGGTTTCTCTTTTACAGCTTCATCATCATCTAGCTGTCGTATTTCACTACGAATATCAGCCATTTTTTCCATTAGTTTTACTTGTTCTTCAGTATTACCTTCGTCGATAGCTGATTTCATTTGTTTAGAAACATTTTCGTAATTATTTTTAAAACCAGTCTTTAAGCTTGTTCTAGTTTTACCTTCCAGATTTTTATATCTTTCTTCCCACTCTAATGCTTTTTTTTCAGCATCAGAACGCTTTCCCACTTCTTTGGCGATACGCTTTCTAACTTTTTCTGAGTAAGGTAAATCAGAAGAATACTGTGGAATATCTTTTTTTACTTCTTCTTTTGGTGGTTCTGTTTTAGGTGAACGTTCGTAGGTCTCTTGTTCTGCATCATCCTTAGCTGGAGCTTCCATTTCTTCTTGAAGCTTCTCTAAAGGATTTTTTTCTACTTCTACTTCCTTAACATCTTTCTCATCGAGATTAACCTCGATTTCTTTTTTCTTTTCTTCTGGCATAGTTTCTCCTATGTTTACATAAATTAATTTATGTTTACTATATATTACGAGATATTATATCTGGGTTTTCCAGTGTACCTAATACCTCATCATCATTTATTAACACCATTTTAACATTTTGTACAGAGATTTTTGCACCTGCGTATCGTCCATAAAGAATCCAGTCCCCTACTTTACACCAGGGCTTTTTTCTATCAGAGTAACACTCTGGTCCCATCACGATTACTTGACCTATACTGTTTAAATATGATTGATCTTCTCTACTTTTATCAGTTAATATGATTCCTCCCTTTGTCTTTTCTACTACTGGTACGGGTCGAATAAGTATGCGATAACCTACGGGCTGAGGTAATTTCTTAGGTGTGGGAATAGTATCGTCAGTCGCCCATGTTTCCATTTTATTCATCATCTACTTCTCCTTTTCTATATTTTACTACAAGATCATTTATGATTTCAAGAGATTTATTTAATCCCTGATTATAACCATATATTCTTTTAAACTCAGATAGATCCTCTACACCTTTATTCAAAAGATTATTACCTAATTCTTGTTTATGAGATTTAATATTATTTTTGATTGCTTGAAGTAGCTTCTCCATATTTCCTTGCAATCTCTTTTAGTGTATCATCAAAAGATTTATTAACTTGTTTCGAAGCCAGTGCGAATAATTTAGGCTTAATAACTTTAATAGACATTTTTTTATTTTCTAGAAATTTTTTAGCTTGTCTAATATCTTCTCCCTTTACACTCATTTCTTTTTATCACTCCTTGCAACCCGTGATGCAGTTTCAATAATTTTAGCTTTTGCTTCAGCATCCAATCTTCGTTGAACATGTTCGTCCTTCTTTTCTCCTGATCTGAATCTTTGTTCCCTGATTTCTAAATCTTTTTTCTTTAACGCGAGTCCTTCCATTTTAGCTTGTGCCTCGACATCTTGTTTTTGTTGTTCGACTGGAACTGGCATTGAACCAGCGAGTTGTCGTGCTGCTTGTGCTGCTGCAGTTGCGATTGCATTTTCTTCTTTTATAGGAAGCTCTTTAGGTGTTTCACCTTCAAGCTCTTTATTAAACTCTCCTGAGGATGTTGGAGTCTGAGGCGATGCTGATTGCATCTGTTGTTGATATAAGTATGCCATATGTTGACCAAGATGAGCCAGCATTGGAGGATAGAGCATCTCACGAGCTGCTTTACTTCCAGCATATCGAGGATCTGCCATAAATTGTTCATGAACTGCAATATGGGCAGCTTGATCTTGATCTTCAAAAGCTTTAATTGCTTCTCCATTTAAAACAGCCATATTCTCTGATACTGGATCACGTCTAGGTGTAAGTTCGTCTTCGAGTAATAAGTTCTCATAATCGGGTACATTTAATGATTGTAAAAATCTTCTATATGCTTCTTTAACATTAATAAGTTGAGGTGCAGATTGTGCGAGTTGTAGACCTGTTTGAGCTAAAGCTATTCTTTGAGCTTGAGAAAAAATATTAGGATCTGATACAGGAACTACATTAATATTCTGATCAAAATCTTTTCGTCTTATAACTTTCTTTTCCCCTATAACATCATAGGGATATTCAGCATCTAAATATTCTCCATTCAGTTTATAGATTAATTGAAACTCTCTTCCTTGTGCTTGATGAATTCTTTTATGTATTGCACTAAAGACTTTCGATCCTTGTTCGATTAAAGCAATCGTTGTTCCAACTGGACCTGATGCAGCAGAGTCACCTACCATCGCATCGGCGATAGAAGCAAAACGTCTACCAGCTTCTGACATTAGTCCTAGAAGTTGAAGGAGCGTTTGACTCGGTTCTTTGAATGGAAGAGGGACAAAGCTTTTTCTTAGATCATCTCCATAAGCTTCGACTTCTACCCATTCTCCTGGAGAAACTGTAATATCTCCACCTTCGATCCGTGCTCCTTTAGCACGAAATCCTCCATTTAAATTTGAGAATGCAGCAGAATCCAATAAAGCTCTTAATGCTCCCGTACTCGCGTGTTGTAATCCGCCGATCATATGAATTAGTCCAAAGCCATAGAAACCTAAGCCTGGAAGATATTTATAATGGACGAAATAATTTCTTTTCTTCATCAGTAGATCAAACTCTTGCCAGTTTCTTCTTACTGATAAAACTTGTCGAGTTTCATAGTCTATCGTTACAATATAAGGAAGAGCTAGATCGCTTTTATCTTCTCCTAAATCATAGTCAGCGTGAATCTCTAAAACTGTATGAAGATTATCAGCCATTGACGGACTCATTCCTTCTAAACGTTGTAGTGTTTTTTGAACTGAATCTTGTGTATTAAGATTGTATCCTTGTTCTTTCGTAATAGGAACTTGACGATAATATCCCGAGACCATATACTTTTTAATTTCATTAACAGATTGTTTCATTACTTGGGTATATCTCTCTGCTGAAATTAAATCAGTATTATCATTAGAGATTACTAATTCCTCTGCTGGCACGAACGTTGTACAAATTCTATCTAGGGTATTATCAAAATATACTTTTTTAAATGCGCTTCCTGCCAAAGAAAGATAAAATAACATTTGATCCAGTTCATTAAAATAATCTGGAATCTGGGTAGTAACTTGATAATTCATAAAGTCCTGAACTCGCTGTGCTTGATTGATTTTTTTATCTGTGGTTTTTCCAATAATTTGAGTTTTTACTGGACCTTGAGCTGGAAATAATTCAGAGATAGCTCTAGCTTGAAATTGAGTTGCTGCTTCTGCAAGTAAAGGATGATGAACACCCGAAGCACCTGGAAAAGGATCACTTCTATCCTCGACGATTACTCCAAGCATCTTTAATCCCTTAGAGTATTGATCCTCCCAATTTTTTCTAGAGGACTTATCATCTTCATAAGCTTTAATTAAATCATTAGCTAATTTACCTATAACTGGTTTACCTAAACTTTCAGCTAGATTTTCATAAAAGTCCCTCTCTAAAGGAGTTTGATATTCTTCTTCACTCCCGGGAACATCTACTTTTATTTCTTTACCTTTATCGTCTTTATAAGATAAAGGTTTTTCTTTTAAATCTACTTCGAGTTCTGCCATTATGCAGCACTCCTTTTTTTACCCATTTTTTTGAAAGTCTTAGTTTGAATCCATTTTTTCTTATTTGTAGACATATTTCCTCCGTATAAGCCATATTAACTTGTTTTTGGAGGATTTGGAAACAAAAAATTAGGTTTTATTGCATTTACACTGACATTTCTTGGCGAATGGCCGTGAGATAAATTCTATGAACTTAAGTATTGTTTTTTTAATCATCTTCCTTGTCCTCTGCTTGGTTTTCTTTTACTTCTCTTATTAGGGCGTTTAACATGTCGTCCCTTACGCTTCTTATGTACCTTCTTTAAGTGCTTATAGCCATAACTAGGCTTGGTCATCTAATGTCTTACTTTTTCCTTAAATAATTTAATTGCTTTTTCTAAAGTAATATCAATTGGAATATTTTTAACACCTACCTTTTTTAATTTGTCTCGAATAGTTTTTCCTGGTACTTTTTTAAGTTCGCTATAATATATTCCCATAATTATGCTTGTTTTGGTTTATCGGCACTTCCTAGTAAAGGAAGCTCCTCTTCTTCTGTCATCGTTATTCGGGCAGGATTCGTATGTGTAAATCCTTCTTGCTTCGCTTGATCGACTCCCGATAGTGTCTGATACGATGTAGTAGGTGCTGACAATAAGCTTTTAGCAGCTCCTGTAACTCCTTTCGCAACACTTTTTACTGCGCTTGTGAAAGGTTTTGTAAACGATGAAATTCCGAGTCCCATAATATCCTCCTTAAGGTTGTGGTGGGTAGTAATCTTTTTCTTTTAGTAACTCGTCGGTATTAAATTCTGTTTCAGCTTTATTTGTATGCGTGAATCCTTCTTTCTCTGCGGGGGCAAAGAGGTCTTTGACAAAATCCACATGTTTCTTAAGTTTCATGTGCTCAAAGACCTCTTTAAAATTTATTTTTTTCTTTTCAGCCATAGCTATTATTTTACTTTTTTCTTTAATTACTTCTTAACTTTATCAAATCTCTTTTTAAGAGCTTTAATAAGGGCCATATTATTTATTTCTGTATTACCTTTTGCTGCATCTTTTAATTTTTTAACATCAGCGTCCGATACAGGATATAAATCTTTAGCGTCCTTTTCTGCTTGCTTCTTCTTATCTTTTTCTATATTTTCTTTAGTTGGTTCTTTTCCCATATATTTTTTTCTAGCCATATTTTTTACCTATTGCTTTCGCTTTCGCGTAACCTTTTGCTTTATTTTTATTAGCATTCGACTTCTCATTAATTTTCACCTGTGGGCCTAACGCACCCACTGATTGTTGAATATCATGCCACTCCTCGTGAGACATATCGTCCGATCCCTCAGACGTACCCCCGATAGGTAGATTTGGATCAGGTAGACTGTGTGGTTTTTTTACTTTAGGCATAATTAATCCTTTAATTTTTTAATCGAATGTCGATTAACAGAAGCGTACTTGTTGCTCTTAGCTGCATCTTCATCAGCAGAAGCTTCTTTTTTTCTTTTAAATATTTTTTTAATTTTCTGCTTTAAAATTTTACTAGATCGAAGCGGACCAAACATAATATCTGCAGCCATTCCTGACGTTGATTTTGTTGTCATTATAGTCCTCCCACTGTATATTTAAATTTAGGAAGAAAAGGATACTCTGTTGATTCACGCGAAGCTTGCTTCACGACCTCGTCTCCTGGATCTAATATTGCTTTTTTAATCATTGCAGCAGGTTGAACTGCTTCAGGAAACTTTTCATAAAATCTTCTATTCGCTGCCTTTACTTGCTCAACACTGTATGTTTTTGCTCCTAGCTTAGGTGATGCTCCCACCTTTGCGAAAGGATTATTTTTAATCGTCATCTTTGTATACCTCCGATGTTGCTATTTTGTTATTAATTATACCTTGAAACGTAGAAGAAAGAAAGCTTGGAATGAGGAATTCTGAAATAATATTTTCGGGATGTCTAGTGTTTAAAGCTAAGCATGGGGCTCCCTTTTCGTCCCATACGCATAGTGCGTATCCCTTTATATCCACCTTATCTGTAAGCCTCATAGTATTTTTTAATAGATCATCCCTTAAAAACTCGTTAGCTTTTCTTTTTTGATCCGCACGGATTTTCTCTTTATTAACGTATTTAAGAGTAATAGTGCTTTTCTGTTTCTTTATATCTTCTGGCATTTCTATCTATCATATCATCGGGATCATCTGGATGTGTTATTAAAAACCCTTCCCTGATCCTCATTAAAGCTTGTACAACTGTGTCAACTATATCATCAAACTTCCCATAAGGAAAGTGCGCACATTCCTCTAGAACCGAGCTTTTAAAGTCGTCGTCCAATATATGAATCAATCCAGCCTCAAACATAGGGGCTACACTATGGCAACGTGAGACCTTATCTTTTTCTGGACTAAACTCGACGACGGGAAGACCCGCACGTCGCAGATCCTGGATCAATGATTGTCCAGAAGCTCTTTTCTCGATTAAAATTTCATCAGGCTTATAATTAAAATAACTATCACGCGCACGCTTTCTTAGATCGGGATACTCCAGTCTTTCTTTCCAAGCATCTAGCATTAAACATGCTGCGGATGGAATCCCATTATCGTCATAGACGTTGAACACTCCCCACGTCGTACACGCAGTGTAATCCGCAGAGGCTTTTGTCGAAAAAGCTGTATCGTAAGATTGAACGATATAAGAACAAATCGGTAATTCTTTTTCCGCATAGATTTTCCACCAGTCCCGTTTAAGGATCGCTCCTTCTTCTTCTGTTGGTTTCTGTTGATATAAGGCGTTCCATATACGACTACCCACTGTTGTCTTAATTTTGTCTAATTCCTTTATCCCATAAGCCTCGGCCCATAAGGCGTTACCACTCGCGTCAATCGCCGGAAGGTCGAGTATCTTCCAGTCTTCTCCACTTTCGTTTAAGATATAACCTGCAAGATCGTCCTGGTGCCAACGGGTCTGGATTAAAATAATCTTTCCTCCTGGTTGAAGTCGCGTGTACGCGACGGATTTATACCATTCGATTAAATTACGTCTTTGAACTTCTGATTCGGCGTCCTCGCGTCCTTTAATTGGATCATCGATAACCATAAGGTGTGCGCCTCTTCCCGTGATTGCTCCCCCCGCACCAACAGCAGCGTACGTTCCACCGTGGACAGTATGGAACCTTCTCGCTGACATGGAATCTGATCTAAGGCCAACGTTGGGAAAGACCTGATTGAATTCTTCAGATTGAACATAGTTTCTTACTTTTCTACCAAAGTCGTCTGCAAGCTCTTGTGCGTATGTCGCTTGAATAATAAAGTCCTTAGGATTATTTCCCAGATACCATGCTGGAAAGAACTCGCTGCACAACATGGATTTTCCATGTCGAGGAGGCATAAAGATAGCCAGCCTCTTCAACTCTCCCTTCTCCACCATATGAAGATGTTTCGCGATGAGTTGTATATGCGCAGGCGTTTTATAGCTGTTGTTATACATATAATTAGCGAACGATAAAATGCTGCTACGTGCACCCTTTGTTTTTAGTCTGTTCGTAAGGTGTTCTATAATTTCGCTTATACGGCGATCTTTGGTTTTTTGAAATAATGTTATTGCGTTCTTAAGGTTTACTTTTGTCGTTTCGGGGTAGTGCTGCATGGATCCCTGCTCCTTTGATATTTTTAGACATTATCATCTTTTCAAAGGGTTGTCTAATGCCTTGTTTAACTTCTGCGAAAAACTTGGACTTCTGTCCGATGCGCTCAAGAAACCACCCTATCTTGTGCATTGAGTGCGTTCGAAGTTTCTGGTTGTGCTGGGAGTCAAAGTCCAGAGGATCCTCGGGATGAAGTTCTTTATATACTCTCCCTTTAAAAATCTCGTCGTTATTATTTCCCGTTAGATCAGCACGATCATGAAAGCATTCGATATCAATCCGTTCGAAGATATCGAGGGCGTACGCGATCTCGCTCAACCATCTGTCGTTCTGTGGGTTATTCGAGACATAGTCAAGAAGTAAAAACCAGTCTTTTGGAAATATAGGAAATATCGCGTAAGGATGATTATTATGATTATCCCTCGGCGCGAAAAGTTTGAACTCGCCTTTATGACTCATAATGATTTCGTCCCAGTTCTCTGTTTTCATTAAAGCGTCGTCGTTCCAGATAAAGAGCCACTCTTTCTCAGACGCTCCTGCAAGTGTATTGATGTACTTATGAAGGTTCGCATAGCCTAGAGGTTTTCCTAAAAGGATCTTCTTTCTAAGATGTTTGAATACTGCGCCGTTGACAAATCT
>Ga0181375_1000183_pt1 | contig 17339 bp, 16 predicted proteins | sample LowvirmetaG_FD_130090 | JGI IMG/M metagenome (GOLD analysis project Ga0181375, IMG submission 130090) | Marine viral communities from the Subarctic Pacific Ocean - Lowphox_11 viral metaG | ecosystem: Environmental > Aquatic > Marine > Oceanic | place: Subarctic Pacific Ocean | collected 2015-12-09 | reverse complement strand
GCCTGATGGCGACCTGCGCGTCAACGCCGTGCAGAACGAAGAACAGCGCGGCGGGCAGACCTTCTCGATCATCCCGTTCATCGACAGCGGTGAGCAGCCGCAGGACGCGGGCGCGGGGCTCTCGCTGGTCGCCTAATTGGCACGCGAGGGGGGAGACCATCTGAACCCAAAGGGGAACCGTGGGATCGCGGTTCCCCTTTTTCTGTGCTGGTGGTTTGAATGAACCCGGCCTACATTGCAGACGTTCGTGTCGCCCGCAGCTAATGCTACCGAAGAGCCCAACCCGGCCGTAGCGATTTCATGCTGCGCTCGCTCGCAGCACAGATTCTGCTGCAAGACTGTATGGTCGCATGCTGCTTAGCGGCGTCCAAAGCAGTCGTTTATGGATGCCGCAGCGAGACCGAAAAAGGCGATGAATGTCTGGCGGGATGCTGCATAACTCCGCCCTCGGTGTATAGATGGCCGCTTTTGGGTTACCATCTAAAATGGTTCTTTCCATCCTTAGCAAAGAGTTTTGGATTCTGGAAGCGATCTGCGGGTCCAACAGGGATCCATGTGTGCGCGGCGGATTCAATGGACGCAACTGGGTATTTCATTCGCTCCATGGGTGGACATGCACATCCCGCCCCGAATGCTGTTTCATGATCTTCACAGCGACATCCTCACGCTCCTTGTCGGATACTCTCACCCAAAGCAGGATTCCACCGTGCTCGATCTGGTTTGCGTAGTAGTCTCTATGCTGCTGGCCCACACGCCGCGCCAGCAGTGTTCCGACCACTGCGGCTGGCACGCCACCAATTCCGATTGCAGCAATTGATGCTACAAGTGTGCTTGCCGCCGTGAGCATTGCGGCCATTGCAACATATGACCCGAGAAAGAAGAAACCGCCTGCGATCGCGCCTTCCAACTCGCCGATCGCCTCCTCAGAAACAAATGCTGCGCGGGGAGCCTTTGGATCATCCTCCAGATCGGATGCGCGCCAATACGCCTTACCAAGCTTTTCCTCCAAGACTTCCTGCTTGCCGAGGAGGCTGATGTCATACCGGCTGAAGCCCACCATCCGAAGATCATAGAACGCTTTTTGGAGGTCATCGAAACTGTCGAACACACCTACAGCTTCCGGTATGTTGATGACAGTCGTCTGGTTTTCTGCGTTCACGTTGCCGTTCATGAAATCTTCTACCTTTGAAATGTTTGTCTGGTCCATTCGCTATACGCGATGAGCCGAAAAGCCATTGATCAATATCAATCGGTTTTTCCCTAGATCGCTTACCGTCGCTCAAATACGAAGGGCACGCCATTGGGCACCGATACCATCAAAAGGAAATTCGCAATGAAGGGCTTTGCTGACGACATCGAAAAGCTGACCGAACACAACGAAAATTTCCGCCAGGTCCTCTATACGGGTCAAAACCTTCAGCTGGTGCTTATGGCGCTTCAGCCGGGTGAAGAGATCGGTGAGGAAACCCACGGCGACCGTGATCAGTTCTTTCGTTTCGAAACCGGTGCAGGGGAAGTGCGGATTGACGGTGTAGTCAACAAGGTCAAAGCAGATGATGGCGTGATCGTTCCCGCCGGTGCCAAACACAATGTGATCAACACAGGTTCAGAGCCTTTGCGGCTTTACACCATTTACGGGCCGCCAGAGCATTTGGACGGCACCATTCACAGAACCAAGGCGGATGCTGACACGTCCCACGAGCATTTTGACGGGCAAACAACGGAATAGTTGAGATCAGTCTTTCGAAGGCGGTTTTTTCGGCAGGTAAAGTAGGATGCCAAACAGACCAATCTTCAAAACTGTTCTCGGCGACTATTCTGGTCGCACAAAACACGTCACGTTATAGTAACCGACCCAACTTGCATCAGAAGTGCCCGGAATCGCAAAGTCAGACGTTACTGACCAGACGCGACCAGTGTGGCGCTTACCGGTTCAAGGATAAATGCGCCCGCATGGGCAAGCGAAGCAAATGCGGTCCTCGTTGAGCGCGGAATGACACTCATAAGTACGGCGAACCTATTGTGATTGGTTCCACCCAGAGCGTCCACTTCCGAGATATCAATCACTCGCATACCATTGGCCGCAGCGAGAACCTGAACCCGGGGGTCACTTGCATCCGTTGTTCCCACTCTGCGACGCGATCCTGCTAACCGCTCTGAGAGGCGCAAAACGCGATCATCGGGCGAAACGAGCAAGGTCATGGGTGGGGTCAGTGCGCCAATGGTTTGGACCTGACGGCGAAAGACATCTATGTCGATATCCGGCGCGGCCAGCACCACATTATCTAAACGTGCGATTACCCCGTCCTGGCCACTAAGCCTGAGCTGACGCAGAGCTTCGGCGACAAGCCAGCCGCCCATGCTGTGTCCAAATAAGGTGATATCTCCGACAGCCGGGTCGTCAGCGACAATCGTCAGCAGTTCAACCAGATCGTCACGCGAATAGGTGGCAGCATCACTGTCGGCGATATAGCCCGTTATGGATGCAGCAGACGGCCAGGCAAAGAGGATGGGCACTTCGTCCAGGTTTCCATCAGCGGCGATTTGTGCCAGCCGAAACAGGGATTCCACGAAGTTATGGTTATAGCCATGAACAAAGATCACGATATCGCGCCTGCCAGCGACGTTTGCACCTCGACCGGATCGCTCTAGGCCGACATCCAACGTAAATTCCGTCAAGACCGTTCGATCTGTCACTGCAAAGCTGGTCTGCGGGTCCGGTTGTGATACTGGCCATTCGATACGTGTGACCTCATGATTTGGTGGAATGGAGACCGTGAATGCTTCATAATTGAGCGCGGGCGCTCGGACCTCGGAATAACTGCCTGTGCTGGTGTTTCGTGCGCGTGTCGTGGCAACGAGAAGGTTCACTCTTTGAGCCGCAGTCTCGCCTTGAGCGACCACAGACAGGGTCTCTGGTCCGGGTCGAGGTGCACAACCAGCCGCTGCAAGGAACAGCAAAATAAGAAGCGACCGAATTAATGAATTGGAAACATTGCATTGGGAAAATGCCACTTAGTGTATTCCTTGTATCGCTGAAATCTCAGGCCAATCTGTCAAATCTGCGTTCCCCATGGATGCGCTGACGCTGTGAGAACGTTGTGCGTCGATGTATTCCAAACTTCTGCAATGGTCATCCTGCCAAACTCATCGAACGGCGAAACAGAAACAGGCTTGCAGCAAAAAAGCTTAGACCGAGGCCGGCCATCAGCGACAATTCGAACCAGACTGCGGTTACACCTGCTCCCCGAAACACTACGGCCTTGGCAAAAGCCAAAAAGTGCCGTGACGGGAGTACCATCGTCAGGCGTTGCACGATGTCTGGCTGGCTTTCGACCGCGCCCATGCCGCCTGACAGCATGATGATCGGGATCACGACCATAATCACCAGAAGTGCAAACTGAGCCATGCTGCGCGCCAATGTTCCGAGGAACATCCCGATTGCGGCGGCGGCGGCCAGATAGATCGCAGTCCCGGCCAGCAGCAGCGGAACCGACCCGGCAACCGGCACCTGCAATACCTGTTGCACGACGAAAAACAGTGACAGCGTGAAAGCCGCCAAGACGACGACGACATTGGCCAATACCTTTGACAACGCGATCTCGAAGGGCGTCAACGGCATCACCATCAAATGCTCGATGGTGCCTTGTTCGCGCTCGCGCAGCATCGCGGCCCCAGTCAGTGCGATGGTCAAGAGTGAAAGCTGGTTGAGCAACGAAGATACGGCCTTGAACCAGACCGGATTGCCATTGGGGTTGAAGGCGCGGCGCAGTTCCAGCCGCAAGGCAGCCTCTGGCGCGTCCGGGCTACCCGAAAGAAAAGCGCGGGTTTCCGACACCAGGATATTGCCGATGTAATCGGTGCCAAGCTGCGCCTGGCTGACCGCAGTGGCATCGACCTCCAACTGCGCGGCGGGCATCAGGCCTGCGATCACATCCGCCTCGAACCTGGGCGGAAAGCTGAGGACGAACATGATCTGCCCGGCGTCCATTTCGGTCGCTACCTGGTCGGGCGTGATCATCACCGGCGTCTGAAACCATGGCGGGCCAAGCGCGTCGGAGATTTGCCGCGTCAGCGCAGAGCTGTCCTCGTCAAGAATGGCGATGGCTGCGTTATAAACCGTGTCTCCGGCCCCGCTGGCCTCGAGCATCACGGCGACAACAAACGACCACATGATCAGGATCACCATCACCGGATCGCCGAGCACACTTTTCAGCTCTTTACCTGCGAGCCAGAAGATATTTGTCAGCCTTCGCATGATCACTTCTCCTGCTTGCGCAGGGCCAGAACGGCCAACAAGGTCAGGACCGGTCCAAAGGCGGCCAGACGCAGCAGGTGCCCCGACAGTTCAGACAGGCCGAGCCCCTTGGTAAAGGTGCCGACGCTGATGCCCATATACCAAGTGGTCGGCCAGAACGTGCCCATGATCCGCGCCGCACCTTCAAGCGAGGAAACGGGCGTGATCATGCCGGAGAATTGCAGCGTTGGCATTACCGAAAGGATCGCCGCCGCGAAGACCGCCGTCACCTGCGTGCTGGTCAACATCGATACGACAAGACCGTAACCTGTCGCCGCCACCGCATAGAGCAATGCGCCCAGCACCAGCGCCGCAGGATCACCCTTGAGCGGCACACCCAGCACGGTCACCACAAGCGCCGTCAGGATCACGAAATTGAGCAGCGTGATGCCGATATAGACCAGCTGCTTGCCGATCAGGAATTCGGCGCGGCTGGTCGGGGTTACGTAGAAATTAGTGATCGTACCGATTTCCTTTTCACGCGCCACGCTGACCGCCATCAGGATCGCCGGGAACAGCAGCAGCAACAGCGGCGGGATGGACGGGCCGATCGCGGGCAGGCTCTCCATCGCCGGGTTGTACTGAAAGCGCGGGATCAGTTGCACCGGTGGCGTTCCCGCTTGAGCTTGGGACATGACCAGCACATTCAACGCAGGGGTTCCCTGCGCATCACTGGAAAGGATGCTCGCATGCGCCCCTTCGACATAGCTTTCCACCGTTCCGGCGCGGTTGGTGTCAGACCCGTCGATCAACCCGGCGATTTCGGGAGTTTCGCCGCGTCGCACAAAGCGACCGAAATCAGGCGGGATTTGCAGCGCCAGCGCCAATTCGCCGCTTGCCATCCGGCTTTCCAACTCGTCCACACCTGAAATCGGCGGGCGTTCGGAAAACCAGGCAGTGTCCTGAAACCCCGACAGGTAGGCGCGGCTTTCCGGGCTTTGGTCAAGATCAAAGACCGCGAAGGGGATGTTGCGCACCTCTTGCGAGATGCCGAAGGACATGATCAGCAGCAAAAGCGCAGAGCCCACGAAGGAAAACACGAGGCGCACCGGGTCGCGGCGCACCTGCATCGCCTCGCGCGTGGTGAAGGCCAGCAGCCGCTGCAGGCTGAACCTCGACGCGGTTTTCGCGTGCTTCTGGTCACTTTTTGCCGTCAACAGGCCCTCATCAGCCGGGGCCTCGGGGGGCTGGGCGTCTAACATATAGGCGATAAACGCATCCTCCAGAGTCTCGACGCCACGCCCCTCGATCAGCTCCCTGGGGGCATCCGACACCAGCACCTTGCCGGCATGCATCAGCGATATGCGATCGCAGCGCATGCCTTCATCCATGAAATGTGTCGAGATGAATATCGTCACCCCGTCGCGATGTGCCAGTTCCAGCAGCATGTCCCAGAACGCATCGCGGGCCTGCGGATCGACACCGGACGTCGGTTCATCAAGGATCAGGATGTCAGGCGCGTGGATCACCGCAACCGCCAGTGACAGGCGCTGTCGCACACCCAACGGCAGCGATGCGGCACCCTGATCGAGATAAGGCTCAAGCCCGAAACGCGGGACAAGTTCATCCATCCGCTGGGTTGTCAGCTCGCTGCCGAGGTGAAACAGCCGCGCGTGCAGCAACAGGTTCTCGCGCACCGTCAACTCGCCATAAAGCGAGAAGGATTGCGACATGAAGCCGACGCGCCGACGCGCATCGAGGTTCTGCGCGTCCACGGGTTTGCCAAAGATCCACGCCTCTCCTGTCGTGGCGGGTGTGAGCCCGGTCAGCATCTTCATGGTCGTGGTCTTGCCGCAGCCGTTAGAGCCGAGAAAGCCGAAAATCTCGCCGCGCGCGATCTCGAAGCTGACAGAATCGACAGCAGTGAAATCGCCAAATCGTTTGGTCAGATTTTCGGCGCGAATGGCAGGAGGGCCCGTCTCGGTTGCGGTTGTAGGGGCAGGCTGAGTGGTTACTCCTGGCCCCTTGCTCTCGCCGCCAAGCAACGCCACATAGGCGGCCTCGACAGTTCCGGTTCCAGTGCGCTCCATAAGTTCGGCGGGGCTGCCAGTCGCCAGGATATTGCCCGCATCCATCGCCACCAGATGACCAAAGCGCGCGGCCTCTTCCATATAAGCAGTGGACACCAGCACGCTCATGTCGGGGCGGTCGGCGCGGATCGTGTCGATCAAATCCCAGAACTGGCGACGCGACAACGGGTCAACGCCAGTCGTCGGTTCATCCAGCAACAGGAAATCGGGATCGTGGATCAGGGATGCACACAGGCCCAGCTTTTGTTTCATCCCGCCCGAGAGCTTGCCTGCGGGCCGGTCCATGAACGGCGCAAGACCGGTGGCGCGGGTCAACCGCGAAATCTGCGCGGCGCGCTCGGCCTTGCCCAGCCCGAACAGCTTGCCAAAGAAATCCAAGTTTTCCTGAAGGCTGAGATCGTGATAGAGATTGCGGCCCAGCCCCTGCGGCATGAACGCGATCCGCCGCCCGACATCGGCCCGGTGGCGGGCGCTGGCCATATCGCCGCCCAGCGTCTCGACATGACCCGCCTGTAACTTCTTGGCCCCTGCGATCAGCCCCATCAGGGTTGATTTGCCCACACCGTCCGGCCCGATCAGCCCGATCATTTGCCCTGCGGGCAGGTCCAGTGTCACATCCCGCAGCGCCTGCACCTTGCCGTAGAGGTGTTTCACCCCTGACAGCCTTACCGCCATCCGTTCTGAGTTGCCCTTGGCGTTCATTGGTCAGTTTCCGCCAGCCGCGTCATCCTGTGGCGCGGGCAAGACAGTGGCGACCGGTGGTGTCAGCCCCTCTGGCCAGTCGGGCACGCTGCCGTCCGTGCCAGCCAGACGCACCCAAGCCACGCCGCGAACGCCGGTTTTGACCTGAGCGAGACGCTCGGCCACCAGTTCTTGCGGAATGCGCACGCGGATCCGGAACATCAGGCTTTCGCGTTCTTCTTCGGTTTCGACCTGTCTTGGCGTGAACTGCGCCTGCGGTGCGACAAAACTGACGATGGCCGGTACGGAGACGTCGGGCATGACATCCACCACGATGCGCGCCTCGTCGCCCAGTTGAACCCTCGGGGCGGCGCTCGCGGGCAGAAAGAACTCCATGTAGACATCGCCAAGGCTGACCAGCGTCAAGACCCGGCCACCGCTGCCCAACACCTCGCCGGGCTGCGCCAACCGGTAGAGCACCCGGCCAGCCTGTGTCGCGTAAAGCGTGCTATCCGCGATCCGGGCGTCGATCTCTCCCAGCGCGGCGGTTTCGGCGTCGACTGCGCGTTCTTGGGCAACGGCACTGGCCTCTGCGGCGACCAGCCCTGCCTCTGCCAATCGCGTTTCGGTGCGGCGGATATCCAGATCCTCGCCTGAAACTACGCCGCGTTCGTTCAACGTTTCGGCACGGGCCAGTTCGCTTTGCGACAGCGCAAGCGTGGCCTCGGCCTGTGTCACACCAGCCTGTGCCACCGTCACCGCCGCCTGGGCGCTGGCAACGGCAGCCTGCGCGCGCAATCTTTGGGACTGCAGCTCGGTCGTGTCCATCACCGCCAGCACATCACCGGGCTGCACCAAATCGCCCTCGCGCACGGTGATTTCCGAAACCCGCCCGGCCAGACGGGTGGAGATGTCGACCAGATCGGCCTCGATCCGCCCATTGCCACGAGCAAACCCTTCGGGGGGCAGGTCGCTGGGTTCCAACAAGACCTTCCAACCGGCGTAGCCCAAGAAAGCCGCCAGCACGACGAATACGAGAATAATGGAAAACTTACGTGACATAACTTAGGCAACTCCTTCAGGGTCATTTTGCGGCGCGTCCGGCGGCTGGCCTTGATAGAAATCAAGTAACGCCGCGATGGCCTGATCTGCCGTTTCAACCAAGGTGAACAACTGGCAATCCTGCGGGGAAATCATGCCCTCGGCGACGAGGTAGTCGAAATCCACCGCCCGCGTCCAGAATTCTGGGCCGAATAGCACGATTGGTAATTTCGGCATTTTCCCAGTCTGCACAAGCGTCAGAACTTCGAACAATTCATCCATAGTGCCAAAGCCGCCCGGAAACGCCACAAGCGCCTTTGCCCGCATCAGGAAATGCATCTTGCGCAGGGCGAAATAGCGGAAGCGGAAAGCCAGATCAGGGGTGATGAATGGATTTGGCGTTTGTTCGTGTGGCAAGGTGATATTCAGCCCAGCCGATCGCGCGCCCACGTCGTATGCACCAAGATTTGCAGCTTCCATTATCCCCGGGCCTCCGCCGGTCACGACAACAAAATCACGCCGGTCTTCCTGTTGAAAACGCAACGATACCAATTCGGCAAAGCGTTGGGCCTCGACGTAGTAGCGTGACAGTCGCACCTGACGTTCGGCCTGCGCCACCTGCCGCTTAGCTTTTGGACTGGCAGGGTTGCCTTGCGTCTGTGCGTCCTCTAGCTGCCTTTGCGCCCTGTCCGGTGAGACGATGCGCGCACTCCCCATTACGACAACCGTTGAGCGGACGTCATGGCGACGCAAAGCGCGCTCGGGTTTGATCAGTTCGAGCTGCAAGCGCATGGCCCTTAGGTCATCCTGTTCCATAAGGTCGGCGTCCTCGTAGGCGAGGCGATACGCCGGATTTTTCTGGATGGCTTCGGCCAATACCTTGCGTTCGTCTTCGCTGATCATTGTTGACCTCTGAGGAGGTCGACTTTCGATCCAAGCTCCGGCACCGAAACTTTCCAGCCCTTGTCAGTACGCAGTTTCTCGGCGAATTCCTGTGCTGTATCGGCCTCGCCATGCACCACAAATGTCTGTTTGGGAGACGTCTTGAAACCATCTGCCCAAGCAAGCAATGCGGTGCGATCAGCATGGGCCGAAAACCCGTTCAGAGTGTGAACAGCGGCTCGCACTGGTACGTCTTTGCCAAACATGCGCACCTGTCTTGCACCATCCACAAGACGTCGTCCCAATGTACCCTTTGCCTGAAATCCCGTGATCAGGATCACGCTTTCGCGTCGGGGAAGGTTTTCGCGCAAATGGTGGCGGATGCGCCCGGCAGTGCACATGCCGCTTGCGGAAATAATGATCGCGCCAGAGCGAATCTGGTTGAGCGTTTTGGATTCCTCGACGCTGGCCGTGAACTTCAGATAGGGCAGGTTGGTTCCAACCTTATGCCAACCAGCCAGCTTTGTTGCTTGTTCGTCGAACAGTTCCAGATGCTGGCGGGTGATCCGTGTGGCTTCTGTGGCCATGGGCGAGTCCACAAAAACCATCAGGTCATGCAACCGTCCCTCACAAGTCAGCCGGTGTAGATGGTAGAGAACCTCCTGAGTTCGACCAACCGCAAAGGCGGGCACGATGATGTTGCCTCCACCGGCATGGCGGGTGTTTTCGACGATCTCAATCAACTCTTCCACCGTCGACGTTTGATCCTTGTGATCGCGATTTCCGTAAGTGGATTCGATCAACAGACAGTCGGCCTCCTCGATGATGGTCGGATCGCGCAGGATAGGCCGCCCTGGCTGGCCCAGATCGCCGCTGAACACGATCTTTGTGGTCTTACCGTTTTCAGTGATCCAGACTTCGATGATCGCGGAGCCCAGAATATGGCCGGCATCCCGGAAACGGCAGCGCACTGCGGGGTGCGGATCATGCTTGTCGTCATAACCAACCGCCTGAACCTGGCGCAGGCATTCCCGCGTGTCTTGCATCGTGTAGATCGGCGCAGATGCCGCTGTCGTCTTGCCGCGACGGGACCTGCGTTTGGCCCTCTCAGCGTCAGCTTCCTGAATATGAGCGCTGTCTGGCAACATGACCCCAAGCAAATCTGCGGTGGCCGACGTCGTATAGATCGGACCTTTGAAGCCCGCGCGGGTCAGTTTGGGAAGCAGACCGCTATGATCAATGTGGGCATGGGTTAGAAGCACGAAATCGATCTTTTTGGCATCAAAACCGAACGGCTGGCGGTTGCGCGCCGGAGCTTCGCGCCCGCCTTGCACCATGCCACAATCCACCAGGAATCGCAGGCCCTTCGTTTCCATGAGATAGCAGGATCCGGTCACTTCCTGTGCTGCGCCCATAAAATGCAAATTCATGACGTAGTCCTTCCTGTCTCCGCCATGTCCTGCTTGGTCGCTATACCGCGCTGATAGATGGCGAACACGCGCGGCGCGTCGGCGCGCATCCTTTCCATATCCCCCGACATAAGGGATTGCATGACCAGCCCCTGAATGGTGCCAATGAACAGTGTGGCTGCAGCCTGACTATCCAGATCCTCGGCCAGTTCGCCGCACGCCTTTCCGGCCTCGATCAGGTGGTTCAGGCGCTCTGCGTATTGCTTCATCATCGCGCGGGCCAAGCGTTTTGCTGGTGTCGGTTTCGCCCCCTGAAGCTCGCCGAACAACATGCGCGGTGCGCCGGGGTGTTCGGACACAAAGGTGACATGGGCCAAAAACATCGACCTCATCGCAGCCAGCGGCGACTCGACGCCCTCTGCCGCCTTGTCGATCCTTGCCATCAGGCGTTTGGCCACCCACTTCATTACCGCCTGCCAGATCGCCTCCTTGTTGGGGAAGTGGCGAAACAGTGCGCCTTGCGTCAGGTGCATGTGTTTGGCGATGGCTGCCGTGGTGATGTCGCCTGGGTTGGTCGTCGCGGCCAGTTCAATCACCGCCTCGACGGTGACATTGCGACGCTCCTCGGCGGGCAGGTTCTTTGGTCGGGTGTGTGTTGTCATTGCGGCATTTCCATCCGCCAGACCGCAAAGGCCAGCCAGCCCATTGCCAGAACCATGCAAACACCACCGACAATAACAAAGAGCGGCGGCGCACCGATCAGCACTTCTGCCAGTATCCCCACGGGCATGAGCATGCCCGCCAGTGCCAGCCAAGAAATCCATCGGCCAGATGTAGCGGGTGGCGGAAGGCGCAATAGCACCAACCCGACCGCAATGTTGAGAAGCGCAAAAAGGTTGCCATGTGCGTGGGCCAGACGCGATTCGAAATGCACTCCGACGCCGTAGTCAGCAATCCACTGCTCCCTGCCCGGTGCAAAATCGCGCAGAAAGATCAATACGAATCCATAAAGCATGAAGAGAGAAAGAAACAGGAACCCTATGACAATGTTGGATTTTCCAGTGTGCATCACGATCTCCGAATTCTGAATGCGGACCATTTCCCGTCGATTGGCACAGTATGTCTTGAAATTAGATAGTTATCAATTACTATCTTTTAGTGAGTCGTATAGACACGGCAACAGATGATACGCAGGTCGAGCCTTCATCCTGCCGACCGGGTGGTCAGAAAGGGACAGCAACCATGGACAGAAACGGCGAGCATCAAGTCACCCAATTGCACGCGGATGGCAAAGGCAGTCGCCCTTCAAAGGCAATGACAAAGGGCAACGTACGCAAACCAATTGCGATGGTCAGGCCCATTTCTGCGCCCGATGGTGACGCTCCTTCTCCCGAGAAATCGACTGGAGCGTCAGGTCAGAAACCACGCGAAAATGGTCCGGCCACCTCATTGCACGACGCGATGAACCACACCGCTCAAAGCGCCATTTCACGCGCCACCCACGGGCTGTCACCCGCTGCGCTCATGGGGGCCTGGTTCGATTGGGCCACCCACATCACCGCGGCCCCCGGCAAGCAATTGCAGCTGGTCGAAAAGGCCACTGACAAGGCCCGCCGCCAAACCCGTTTCGCATTCAATTGCGCGACAAAAACCAACAAATCGGAACCCTGTATCACGCCTTTGCCACAGGATAACCGGTTCAGCGACGACGCCTGGCAAATGAAGCCGTTCAACATGATCTATCAGGGCTTCTTGCTGCAACAGCAATGGTGGCATAACGTCGTTACGGACGTTCCCGGCGTCACGGGCCAGCACGAGCGCGAGTTGCAATTCCTGTCGCGTCAGCTGCTCGATATGTATTCGCCGTCGAATTTTCTGCCAACCAATCCCGAAATTCTGCGCAAAACCCGTGACGAAGCAGGGCAGAACCTGATCCGGGGCATGCAGAACTTCGTCGAGGACGCACAGAGCGTCATGACCGGGGCACCCCCGGCAGGCGCAGAGAACTTCCAACCGGGTCAGGACGTCGCGGTGACACCCGGCAAGGTGGTTTTTCGCAATCGGTTGATCGAACTAATCCAGTATGCCCCACTCACGGACACCGTACGCCCCGAGCCGATCCTCATCGTCCCAGCCTGGATCATGAAATACTATATCCTTGATCTGTCGCAACAAAACTCGATGGTGCGGTATCTTGTGGAGCAAGGTTACACAGTCTTCATGATCTCATGGAAGAACCCGGACGAAGACGATCGCGAGCTGACGATGGAGGATTACCGACAGCTGGGCGTGATGGCAGTACTTGAGGCTATTCAAGCGATTGTGCCGGATCAGAAGATTCACGCGACCGGATATTGTCTGGGCGGTACACTGCTAGCCATTGCTGCCGCAGCGATTGCACGCGGTGAGGATGATCCTTTTGCGTCTTTGACACTGCTGGCCAGTCAGGTCGATTTCACCGAACCGGGCGAATTGCAGCTTTTCATCAACGAAAGCCAGCTTGCCTTCCTCGATAGCGCCATGTGGAAACAGGGTTATCTCGACACCACCCAGATGGGTGGCGCTTTCCAGATGTTGCGTTCGAATGATCTGATCTGGTCGCGCGCGGTTCGGGAATACCTGATGGGCGAGCGTCAGCCGATGAACGATCTCATGGCGTGGAACACGGACGGCACGCGTATGCCCTATGCGATGCACTCGGAATACCTGCGAAAACTTTACCTGAATAACGATCTGTCCGAAGGGCGGTTTCAGGTCAAGGAACGCCCGGTTGCGCTGTCCGATATCCGCGCGCCGATCTTTGCCGTCGGAACGGTAAAGGATCACGTCGCGCCCTGGCACTCAGTCTTCAAGATACACGCACTCACTGATACCGACGTGACCTTCGTGCTGACCAGTGGCGGGCACAACGCAGGCATCATCTCGGAGCCGGGCCACGCGCGACGCTCCTATCGGATCGGTACCAAAGACGTAATGGATCGCTATGTTGATCCAGAAGCCTGGCAAGCCGAGACAGATGCTCAGGATGGTTCGTGGTGGGAGTCTTGGGTGGCTTGGCTTGGATCGCGCTCGGGCAAGCTAACAACGCCGCCGGGGATGGGTAACGCAAAATCAGGCTATCCCGTCCTCACCGAGGCACCAGGCACATATGTCCTTCAAAAGTAACCTGCGCGGGCAATGCTCGCATTTGAAAAAAGGATAGGAAAATGGCTTCAAACCGAAATACCAGCCTAAGGGTAGCCGCCATCGTGGCGCTGGCGTTCGGCGCGCTCACGGTGCTTTCTGGCGGTCGCGCCCTGTTTGGCAGCGCCGAAGCCCAGGCCGCAGTGGGCAACGCGGTGCCCTTTGTGCTGTGGTTCAACTTTCTGGCCGGGTTTGCCTATATCGTCGCGGGAATAGGGCTGTATTTGCGACACGCGCCAGCCGTCTGGATTTCGATCGGCATTTTCGCAAGCACCGCGCTGGTGGCATTGGCGTTAGCAGTCCACATGATGCAAGGCGGCGCATTCGAGATGCGCACCGTTGGTGCCATGATCCTGCGCACAGGGGTTTGGGCGGGCATATCAGTTGTGGCCTGGCGACAGATCAGGCAAGCTCCAGTCACCTGAGTAAGCGTCATCCTATCATCTTGAGCCGTCCTCGGCGGTGTGTGCAACACCGCCAATGGGCTGCCCAAATTTCCGGCCTAGAGAGGGAACGACCGGTTCGGTGATTTTAGCCGCAATGCCGAACTAATCATGCCGCATATGCCAAGAGTTTCTGCGCAAGCGAAAGCTGCTCGTGCACAAGTCGGCTCTGTCCCGCATCTTATCCGTTCAGCTCAAGCGCGGCGAAGGTCCGGTCTACAATTTCCCCGCCGCTCCACGGCTCTAAGGTTAGTCAGCGAACACCTGTCTCGCTGACGCCAGTCTCATCCAATCCCGGCCGCCGAACGCGACAAGAGCGAGATATATCTGTGCGGCGTCCACATCCGGTTTGAATACGATGGTCAGTCGCTGACCGGTGCCGCCATGGCGCACCAGCCATCCGTCCAACTTGCCGCTGAGGCGAGCACCAGATTTTGGGTTTGCGGCAATGTTCTGGATAAGGGCATCGATTTCATCTAGTCGACGGCTCGCCGCTGCAAGGTCACCGTCAGTCACGTCGACAATATGATCAACGATACCGATAAGGTCCCGTTCGAAGAACGGATGCCGAATAAATCGCATCAGGTCTTTTTGGCCATCGCGGCAAGATGGGCCCGGGCGCCTTTAGTGACGTCGGCGGCATCGCCGACGGGTTCCCATTGGTCGAGTGGCAGGGATAGTCGGCGCTCCAGTTCTGCTTCAAGCAAAGTACGCTCACGGTCACGTTCTGCCTTGGCCTTCGCCAATTCACCCGAAACAGCCGCACTCACATTGGGGTACTCGCCTGCTTCGACCAGTTCCCTTGCGAAGGTGTAGGCGGTGTCGGTAAAGCTGACGGATTGCTTTTGAACGCTCATTGCGGACTCCTTGGTACTCCAATAGACTACCAAGTAGTGCTATATCTGGCAAGCTTGGCAGGCCGACCACGAGAAATGCGTCAACAGCCTTGCGGCCTCCCCTGCTCGGCTTCGCGTGTCGCGGGGGAGAACGGCCCTTCGGTCCGTCGCGCATTCGGCCATGCGGCCTCACCGCGGCGTCGCACCCAGGCTCCCGGTTTGCCCGCCTCGCGAGCACGTCCCTCCCCGGCCGCTCCGCCGGATTGCGCTGTGGTCTGTTTTGGCCCGAGGCCAAAACGATCCCGCCGCTCCATCCGTCTCACGCGTCCGGTCTGGCCGTTTGCCTGCTCGGGTCGGGCAAACCTACCGTCAAAACACACACACATGAGCGCGGAAGCATATCCTCCGGATGGCCCCCAAATCAGCCCGCGTCAAGGATCGCAAAACTTTTCGGCGGGGGCGGGGCATGTGGCGCGGGATGGTCCCGTGCGTGAGGGCGCGCATGTGTCCGGTGCTGCGCGCAGAAAACTTTTGCGCCCGGCAAGCCGGCGGCTGCGCCGTCCCTGACCCGGGCAGATTCGGAAACCAGGCATTCGGCCATGCCCCCACACTCACGTGGTGGCTCTATAACCGTACACTGGAGACCAGACATGGCTTACGACACCGCAAACACCTACGAGACCATCGAACTTTTCGGGCTGACCGAGAAGGACGCGCAGCTGCCGATCCCGGAAGATCACATCCTGACCGACCGCATCATCCGCGAGAGCTTCGAGGCTTTGCTCGGGCAGCTGCGCGGGACCGGGCTTGAAGCAGAGATCGAACCGCTGGCCCATGGGCTCGCGACGATCCTCCAGCGCCGCAAGTTGGCGCTCGGCAAGGAGGTCGACCGCACCGCCGACAAGATCGGCGCGCTGGCAAAATCCCATGACGGATCGGAGATCGCCGAGACCGCGCTCGAAGAGGCGCAGGCGCGCTTTCTGCAGCTGCGCGAGATCGTCAGCGCCATTGAGGTGATGAGCGAGGCGGCGGCGGAATGCTACGAGATCGAGACGGGCCACGCCTTCATCCCGGCAGCCGGGTCGCGCGCAAGCGTCCGGGCGCAAGAGACCGGGGCGGTCTTCGAGGCACGGCAGCTCCTGGAGCAGCACGACCGCGAGACTGCCGAGAAGTCGAAAGTCGAGGGGGTGCCCCTGATCGTCTCGGGCGCCACCGACTGGACCGATGTCGATGTGATCTTCAACACGCTCGATAAGGTTCGCGAACGGATCAAGCAGAACCGTAACCAGGAGATATTCCTCTGCCACAAGGGTGGCAAGCACGGGGCGGAGATGATTGCGGCTCGGTGGGCCCGGGCACGCGGGGTCGCGCAGGCGCGCTTCGATCCGCGCTGGTCCGCGCACGGGCGGGCGGCACCGTTCAAGTGCAACGACGAAATGCTGGACGACAAGTTCGCAGCGACGGGGGTTGTACTCTTCGGCGGCAACGGGGTCGCGCTGAACCTCGGGCAGAAGGCGGAAGCGAAAGGTCTGACGGTCATGCGGGTTGCGGACCCGGCGAAGAAGGCGTCGCAGGATTGAAGAGAGGGGTCGCGCTTGGCGCGGCCCTTTCGTCATGTCTCATGGTGCGTGCAATCGGTCACGCGTGATCGGCAGTCTGCGGCGTCCAGTACCGTTATCCCTCTACCCGGTCCGTCAGAGTGCGGCCCATCCGCATCGGTGCGGGCTCGGGATGGTGCGCACCTCTCGCACATCGTCAGCATCGCAAGACGCGAGGGGTCGAGACGTCGCACATGAGGCTGAAGACCTGCACGTCCCTCGGGTGTGTTTCGGAACATCGCACCTAAGCGGTCGGGCTCCGTCAGCACCCCGGCCAGGCTTGGCGGGACGAGGACGCGGATGGTGGCTGCGGCCTGATGGCAAGGGTCATTCGGGTCTCTCCTTTTTGCTCATAGATGTGCATCGCACGGGGTCGGCCCGTTCGTGCCCTGCGCTTCGCTTCGGCAAGCACAAATACGGCTTCCACGGCGGAGCCGCGGACCCTCCGCATTTGCGCTTGCGACCGGGCCTCTTGCCCCCGTGCCGGGTGATCCCCATCGCAACAAGGAGTAACCCAAATGACCAACCACTACGTCGCCACCGTCCCCGTCAAGTTCACCGATACCGATGGCCAGGAGCGCACCCGTTTTCAGCGCGTAGGTGCGATGTTCCGCAACACCCGCAACGGGGACGGCTCGGAGTTCTTCAGCCTCAAGCTCGACTTCCCGGTCGCGGTTTCGGAGCTGGTGATGTTCCCACCGAGCGCGAAAGATCCCCAGGACTGAATCCTCTGACGAGGATGGGCCGCCCCGGGACGATCTTGGGGCGGCCCGATCCCTGTTCCAGGGATGCCGGTCCCTGTGCGTTCAACGGACGCACTCCGCCCGGAATGACCAGGCCGCGACAGACCGGCCAGTCAGCCTCAAGGGGGCCATCCACAAAAACCTATCGGCCAGGGCCTCCCGGTTTTTGCGGCAGAGATTTGGGGACCCAAATCTG
>Ga0181375_1000180_pt1 | contig 17539 bp, 17 predicted proteins | sample LowvirmetaG_FD_130090 | JGI IMG/M metagenome (GOLD analysis project Ga0181375, IMG submission 130090) | Marine viral communities from the Subarctic Pacific Ocean - Lowphox_11 viral metaG | ecosystem: Environmental > Aquatic > Marine > Oceanic | place: Subarctic Pacific Ocean | collected 2015-12-09 | reverse complement strand
TCGCGACGCGGTGGACGGCAGGCTGTCGATGGGCGAAGCAGACGCGCGCCTCGCGGCGCTGAGCGGTGATGCGCGCCTCAGCAATGGCTTCTACCATGGTGCGGCGGGCTACCGGCGGATCGCTGCCGCGGCGCTCGGCTGACGGCAATAAGGAGACGCACCAGAATGACCTCGACCGCCGAACAGATGCGAGCCTGGACTGGACCCGCGATCCTGACCTTCGGGTTCCGCCCTTTCTTTTTCGGCGCAGCGGTCTGGGCTGTGCTGGCGATGGCGCTTTGGGTGCCGATGCTGTAGGGACACCTGATAGTGCCCACCGCTTTCGACCCGTATCCTGGCACGCGCATGAATTCCTGTTTGGCTATCTGGGGGCCGTCGTCGCGAGGTTCCTCCTGACCGCCGTGCCGAACTGGACCGGGCGCTTGCCGATCGTCGGCTGGCGGCTAGGGATGCTTGCCGGCCTTTGGCTGGTGGGGCGTGTGGCGGTTGCGGTCTCGGCCGGCTTGCCAGATGTGTTGGTGGCCGTGGCCGATCTGGCGTTTCAGGTTGTCTTTGCGGCTCTCATCGCGCGCGAGATCGTAGCGGGCAAGAACTGGCGCAACCTGATCGTGCTGGCGATGCTGGGGGTCTTCATCATCGGTAATGCAATATTCCACTGGGAGGCGGCACAGGGCGATTACGCGGCCCAGGGCTATGGCCTGCGTCTGGGACTTGGCGCAGGCATCATGATGATCGCCGTCATCGGCGGCCGTGTGGTGCCGTCCTTCACCCGCAACTGGCTGGTGAAACGGGGCAGCAAGGCTTTACCCGTGGCGCCGATGCAGTCCTTCGACAAGGCGGCGCTTGTGGCGCTGGCGCTTGTGCTGTGGGTCGCCTTGCCGCTCGGGGCACTGACCGGGGTGGCCCTTGCGCTGGCAGGCGTGTTGTACATCCTTCGATTGGCCCGTTGGGCGGGGCATCGGACCTTTGCCGAACCGCTGGTGACGGTGCTGCACGCGGGCTATGCCTTCGTGCCGCTGGGGGCCTTGGCGCTGGCCGCGGAAATCTTGGCTCCGAGGTCCTTCGGGATGGCAGGTGCGCAGCATTTCTGGATGGCCGGCGCGATCGGGTTGATGACATTGGCCGTGATGACACGCGCCACGCTGGGCCATACCGGGCAGGATCTGAGGGCGGGAGCAGGGACCGTCACGATCTATCTGGCCCTGATCCTGTCCGTATTTGCGCGGATCGCGGGCGGCGTATGGCCTGAATTCTCAGGACCGTTGAACACTGTGGCAGGGCTGTCCTGGACCCTAGCCTTCGGCGGTTTCGCCGTCGTTTACGGTGCGCTCTTGCTGCGCCTGCCCGCCGCCAAGCGGATCTGAGGCGCGCATCCATGGGTTGGTTCGAGTTCGCCCTGGCCTATGTCGTGTTCTTCCTGTCGCATTCCTTGCCCGTGCGGCCGCCGCTCAGGCCCTGGCTTCAGGCGCGGCTTGGCGCTTCCGGCTTCACACTGGCCTACTCCGCCCAGTCATTTGCGGTGCTGGCGTGGCTGATCGCGGCGGCAGGCCGCTGGTCACGTCACCCGCTGCTTGCCGCTCTGGCGCTTTGGGCGGCGGCCCATGTCGTGCCGAACGGGGATCTGGCGCATCTGATCTTGTTCGGCACCTTTGCCGCATTCGCGTTCCTTGGCGGTCGGCTGATCGACCGCAGAAAGCGCCATGAGATGGGTCCGGAGTGGCAGCGCCTGGTGTGGCTGTCGAAGGCGCGCCGCGCCTGTCCTGGCGCGGGTTGGGAGGCACCCTTGCGCGGCTTGTGGCCGGTATTGTCCTCTACGCGACGCTCCTTTGGGTGCATCCCGTTCTCTTCGGCGTCAGTCCGCTTCCTTGATGGTTATTCCTTGATGTCTTCGATCCAGGTCTTCGCGGCGACGGCACGGGGCAGACCAAGCGGGCCGATGGCCAGCATCGCGACCTGCGTCATCGCCGCAGGTTCGATCCCCTCCGATCTGGCGCGCCGGGTGTGGGAGTGCACCGCGCCTTCGGATCCAGCGCCAATGGCAAGCGCAAGTTTGACGAGACGCTTTTCCCGGGGCGTCAACGGGCCACAGTCGGCGCTCGCCTTGCCCAAGGCGGCATAGGCCTTCCAGACATCGGGATATTCCTCGGCGAGGTCTCCGGCGGCGCCAGGCATGGATTTGGTCATCTGTCTGTCCTTCAGGTTGAAAAGTTATCAATCAGTGGATTGGGTTTTGCGAAATGCTCAAGGTCCGCCTGATTGCCGATGGTGATGCGGGTGCCGGACACGGCCACACCATAGGGCTGCAGACCCTTGAAAGCGCGGCTGAGGTTTTCGGGGGTCATGCCTAGCACCGAGGCCAAGCGGCGCTTTTCGAAATCAAGCTCAAACACGGCCCCGCCGCCCGCCCGTCTTTGTTGGCGCAGCAGATGATTCGCGAGCCGCTCGAGCGAGGTTCTGAGCTTGAGGTCCTTCTGGGACTTGATGACGGAGCGATAGCATTGTGCCAGCTCCGTGACGATGGCGCGGGCAAAGTTGCTGTCAGCGTCGAAGATCGCGCGCACATCCTGACTAGGGATCAGCGCGATTCGGCTTTTTTCCAGTGTGCGCGCCGACATCAGATAGGGCGCATCCTTGATGGTTGCGGCGAGAATGAAGGTCGAGATGGGGCGGACCGTCGCCATGCTGGTATCCCGGCCATTCCAGGTCGAAAACAGATCGACCGAACCCGAAATGACAATGTGAAGAAAATCGCTCGGCTCTCCTTCAGTGATCAATTCGATCTGGGCCGGGAAATTCTGAACATAGGCGCCCCGCATCAGGGATGTGAAATGATCATCCGCCATCTGCGAAAAGAGATTCAGTTGTCGAATGTCCCGGTATTCTGAATCGGGCATGCCATCCCCCCTGATTTCATGTGCTTAACAAATATCATCAGATCAATTGATAAAAGTCAATCTTTCAGTTGACCTTCGCCGCGGCGGCCTTGATCTGTCACCGACCAGCGGATGACATGTTTCTGTAAGCCATTTATTTCGTTATTCTTTTTGAGGTTTCGTGATCTAGATCAAGTCATGTGCGCCGCTCCGGCCTCAGGTTTGGCTTTGAACCCCACGCAGGGGTGAAAGACCAAAATTGCCGGAGATCCTGCCATGCAGACCCAAGCCACAGCCTCGCGCGCCGATCAGACACGCGCCTTGAGCCTGAGCACGATCGCCTTTACCGCCTGTTTCGCGGTCTGGACGATCTTTTCCATCATCGGTGTCGCCATCAAGGCCGAGCTTGGTCTGAATGACACCCAATTCGGCCTTTTGGTCGCGACGCCGATCCTGACCGGGTCCATCACCCGCCTGTTCCTCGGCGTCTGGACCGAGAAATACGGCGGGCGGCTGGTGTTCTCGGCTCAGATGATCCTGACAGCACTGGCCACATGGGCGCTGACGCTGGCCGACAGCTACATCATGTATCTGATCGCGGCGCTCGGCATCGGGCTGGCGGGCGGATCGTTCATCATTGGTGTGGCTTATGTCAGCCGCTGGTATGACGCAGGGCGTCAGGGCACGGCGCTGGGTATCTTCGGCGCGGGCAATGTCGGCGCGGCCGTCACCAAGTTCGTTGCCCCCTTCGTCATGGTCGCTTACGGCTGGCATGGTGTGGCCTATGTCTGGGCGGGCGCGCTGGCGATCATCGGCGTGCTGTTCTTCTTCCTGGCCAAGGATGATCCCCGACTTGTCGAACGCCGCAGGACAGGCACCAAGGCCCCGTCGCTCGCGCAACAGTTCGCGCCACTGAAGAACCTGCAGGTCTGGCGATTTTCGCTCTACTACTTCTTCGTCTTCGGTGCCTTCGTCGCGCTGGCTCTCTGGTTGCCGCATTACATGATCGACGTCTACGGCATTGACGTGCGTTTCGCGGGCATGGCGGCGGCTTCTTTCAGCCTCTCGGCCTCGTTGTTCCGAGCCTATGGCGGGGTCCTGTCCGACAAGTTCGGCGCGCGGTCCGTTATGTACTGGACCTTCGGGTTCAGCATGCTGTTCCTGTTCATGTTGTCCTATCCGCCGACCGATTACATCATTGCGGGCAAGGACGGCCCGATCGCCTTTTCCACACAGATGGGTCTGTGGCCATTCATCGTCACGCTTTTCGCGCTTGGCTTTTTCATGAGCTTGGGCAAGGCGGCAGTGTTCAAGCACATCCCTGTTTACTATCCCAACCACGTCGGCGCAGTCGGTGGCTTGGTCGGCATGATCGGCGGCCTTGGCGGTTTCGTGTTGCCTATCGCCTTTGGCGCGCTTCTGGACCTGACGGGCATTTACACCTCGTGCTTTGTGCTGCTGTTCGTTCTGGTCGCCATCGCGCTGACCTGGATGCACCTATCGGTCCGGGCGATGGAGCGCGCAGCCCATGGCGAGGTGCTCGACCGGCTGCCGCAACTGCCCGAAATGCAGGATATCCATCACCCCGAGCGCACGGCCATGCCGCGCGTGATTGAGGATTGGCGTCCCGAGGATGCGACCTTCTGGGCTGACAAGGGCCGGGCAGTCGCGCGCCGCAACCTGTGGATTTCCATTCCTGCGCTGCTACTGGCGTTTTCGGTCTGGATGGTCTGGTCGATGGTGATCGCGCGCCTGCCGGCCATCGGGTTCAACTTTGCCCCCGAACAGCTGTTCTGGCTTGCCGCCTTGCCGGCGCTGTCGGGGGCCACGCTCCGCATCTTCTACGGCTTCATGGTGCCGATCTTCGGCGGAAGGCTCTGGACGACAGTCTCGACCGCATCGCTGCTTTTGCCCGCCATCGGCATCGGCTACGCCGTGCAGAACCCGGAAACCCCCTATTTCATCTTCCTCGTGCTGGCGCTGCTCTGTGGCCTCGGCGGGGCCAACTTCGCCTCTTCCATGGCCAACATCGGCTATTTCTTCCCCAAGGCGGAAAAGGGCAACGCACTGGCGCTGAATGCGGGCCTCGGCAATCTGGGCGTCAGCGTCATGCAGTTTCTGGTACCGCTGGTCATCACCGTGGGCGTCTTTGGTGCCATGGGTGGCGCGCCGCAGGAACTCTCTGACGGCGGGCAACTTTGGATGCAGAACGCGGGCTTCGTCTGGGTGCCGTTCATCCTAGCGGCCACCATCGCGGCCTGGCTGGGCATGAACGACATCGCCGATGCCAAGGCCAGCTTCGCCCAGCAATCGGTGATCTTCGGGCGCACCCAGAACTGGCTGATGTGCATCCTCTATATTGGCACCTTCGGCAGCTTTATCGGCTACTCGGCAGGCTTCCCGCTCCTGAGCCGGATCGCCTTTCCCGAGATAAACGCGCTGCAATATGTCTTTCTTGGTCCGCTGGTCGGCGCGCTGAGCCGCGCCGGCACGGGCTGGGTTTCCGATAAGTTCGGCGGCGGACGCGTCACCTTCTGGGTCTTTGTGGGTATGATCACCAGCGTGCTGGCCGTCATTCTCTCGCTTCAGGCGGGCAGTTTTGCGGGTTTCTTCGCCGGCTTCATAGCACTGTTCTTCTTCACGGGGGTCGGCAACGCCTCGACCTTCCAGATGATCCCCGTGATCATGGGCCGCGAAGTGCCGCGCCTGATGCCGCAGCTGACGGGAGCCGACCGCGCGCGCCAGATCGCGATGGAATCGGGCGGGATCGTCGCCTTCACCAGCGCGATCGGGGCTTATGGCGGGTTCTTCATCCCCAAGGCTTACGGTTCGTCCATCGCAATGACAGGAAGCCCCATCGGCGCGCTGTGGCTGTTCCTGATCTTCTACGTCCTGTGCCTTGCTATCACCAGGGTTGTCTACACGCGCCCCGGCGGCCTTTTGCACGACATCGAACACGGACGGGAGCCTCAGGGCTCCGCCGCCCAGCCCGTAAAATGACCCAACCGATTTTCCGGACGGCGCAGGTCGTCGTCCGGACCCAGACACCCGAAAGGACAGCCCAATGAGCCATCTGCTCGACAAACTGAACTTCTTCCAGAGCAAGGAACTGGAGCAATTCTCGGACGGTTGGGGTCAGACCACCCGCGAGGATCGCGGCTGGGAAGACACCTACAGAAACCGCTGGCGGCACGACAAGATCGTGCGCTCGACCCACGGGGTGAACTGCACCGGGTCGTGTTCGTGGAAGATCTACGTCAAGTCCGGCATTGTCACCTGGGAGACCCAGCAGACCGACTATCCCCGCACGCGGGCGGGCCTGCCCAACCATGAGCCGCGGGGTTGCGCGCGCGGCGCGTCCTACAGCTGGTATCTCTATTCCGCGAATCGGGTGAAGAACCCGCTGATCCGGGGTGCCCTGATGCGGGCCTGGCGCAAGATGCGCGAGACGATGACGCCGGTCGCCGCCTGGGCCGCGATCCAGAACGATCCCGTCTTGCGGGCATCCTATACCAAGACGCGCGGCAAGGGCGGTTTCGTGCGGGCAAGCTGGGACGAGGCGACCGAGATTGTCACTGCCGCCAATGCCTACACCGCCAAGACCTACGGTCCGGACCGGGTGTTCGGATTCTCGCCCATCCCGGCTATGTCGATGGTCAGCTACGCTGCAGGCTCGCGCTACCTTTCGCTTCTGGGCGGCACCTGCATGTCCTTCTACGACTGGTATTGCGACCTTCCACCCGCCAGCCCGCAGACTTGGGGCGAACAGACCGACGTGCCAGAATCGGCCGACTGGTACAACGCGGGCTTCCTGATGCTCTGGGGCTCGAACGTGCCGCAGACGCGCACGCCCGATGCCCATTTCTATACTGAGGTTCGCTATCGCGGCACGAAATCCGCCGTGGTCAGCCCCGATTATTCAGAGGCGGCCAAGTTCGGCGACATCTGGCTGAACCCGCAGGCGGGTACAGATGCGGCGCTGGCGATGGCCATGGGTCACGTGATCTTGCGCGAATACCACCTCGACCGGCAGGCTGAGTATTTCGAGGAGTATGCCCGCAAATACACCGATATGCCCATGCTTGTCCGGCTGGACGAAAAGGACGGCCACCTTGTCCCGGGCCGGATGCTGCGTGCTGACGATTTCGACGGCAAGTTGGGCGAGACCAACAACCCCGACTGGAAGACTGTGGCCTATGATGAGGCCTCGGGCCAGATCGTTGCCCCCAATGGGTCCATCGGGTTCCGGTGGGGCGAGGAGGGCAAGTGGAACCTTGAGCAACGCGCCAAGGGAACGGATGCCCAACTGCGCCTGAGCCAGATCATGGATGGCGACCATGATGAGGTTGTGGGCGTCGATTTCCCCTATTTCGGCGGTGCTGCGACGGGCGACTTCGTCAAATGCGACCACCCCGAGGTCCTGACCCGAAACATTCCTGCCCGCCGCGTGACACTGGCCGACGGGTCGGAAGCCTTCGTCGCCACCGTGTTCGACCTGTTCTGCGCCAACTACGGGCTGGACCGGGGCCTTGGTGGCACTTGGGTGTCCAAGGATTTCAACGACGACAGCCCCTACACCCCGGCATGGGCCGAAAAAATCACCGGCGTGGAGCGCGAAAAGATCATCGCGGTGGCGCGCGAGTTTGCGGGCAATGCCGAAAAGACCCATGGCAAATCCATGGTTATCCTCGGGGCCGGTCTCAATCACTGGTATCACATGGACATGGCTTACCGTGGCATCATCAACATGCTGGTGATGTGCGGTTGCATCGGCCAAGAGGGCGGCGGCTGGTCGCATTATGTAGGGCAGGAAAAGCTGCGTCCGCAGACCGGCTGGCAGCCACTGGCCTTCGGGCTGGACTGGAACCGCCCGCCGCGTCACATGAATGCGACCTCGGCCTGGTATGCCCACACTGACCAATGGCGCTATGAGACATTGAGCGCAGGCGAAATCCTCTCTCCGACAGCGCCAGAAGGCGACTGGGACATATCCCTGATCGACTACAACATCCGCGCCGAACGCATGGGCTGGCTGCCGTCCGCCCCGCAGCTCAAAACCAACCCGCTGGAGGTGTCGAAAGCGGCGAAAAAAGCCGGCAAGGACATTCCCGCTTATGTCGCCGAACAGCTTAAATCCGGCGATCTGCAGATGTCGTGCGAAGACCCGGACGCCCCGGAGAACTGGCCGCGCAACCTGTTCGTCTGGCGCTCGAACCTGCTGGGGTCCAGCGGCAAGGGGCATGAATACTTCCTCAAGCACCTTCTGGGCACCGATCACGGCGTCATGGGCAAGGACCTGGGCGAGGAAGGCGGTGTAATGCCGAAGGAGGCCGTCTGGCATGACGAGGCGCCCAAGGGCAAACTCGACCTGCTGGTGACCATCGACTTTCGCATGTCCACTACCTGTGTCTATTCCGACATCGTGCTGCCGACGGCCAGCTGGTATGAAAAGGACGACCTGAACACATCGGACATGCACCCGTTCATCCACCCGCTTCAGGCGGCGGTGGACCCGGCCTATGAAAGCAAATCCGATTGGGAGATCTTCAAGTCGATCGCCCGGAAATTCTCGGAAGTCGCGCCCGAAGTGCTCGGCGTGGAAACGGACATCGTCCAACTTCCGCTGCTGCACGACACTCCCGGTGAATTGGCGCAGGCCCATGTGAAGGACTGGAAGAAGGGCGAATGCGATTTGATCCCTGGCAAGACCGCGCCGAACTACATCGCGGTCGAGCGGGATTATCCCAACCTCTACAAGAAGTTTACTTCGGTCGGTCCGTTGCTCGAGAAACTCGGCAATGGCGGCAAGGGGATCAACTGGGACACCAAGGTCGAGGTCGGCCATCTGCGCGACCTGAACGGCGTGGTGCTGGACGAGGGCGTGTCGAAAGGCATGGCCAAGCTCGACACTGCCATCGACGCGGCCGAGATGATCCTGATGCTGGCTCCCGAGACCAACGGCGAGGTCGCGGTCAAGGCGTGGGAGGAGCTGGAGAAGCCCACCGGCCGCCACCATGCCCATCTGGCCGAGGGCGCGCATCACACCAAGATCCGCTTTCGCGATATCGCGGCACAACCGCGCAAGATCATCTCCAGCCCCACATGGTCGGGGATTGAGTCCGAAGAGGTCTGCTATAACGCGGGCTACACCAACGTCCATGAGCTGATCCCGTGGCGCACCCTGACGGGGCGCCAGCAACTCTACCAGGATCACCTGTGGATGCGCGCCTTTGGCGAGGGCTTCGTCAGCTACCGCCCGCCGGTGGACCTGAAAACCATCACCAAGGCCGTCAACAACGACGCGGCAGAGGGCAGCCCGCATGTCGTGCTGAACTTCATCACGCCCCACCAGAAATGGGGTATCCACTCCACCTATACCGACAACCTCTTGATGCTGACGCTGAACAGGGGCGGGCCGGTCGTCTGGATGTCCGAGATCGACGCGCAAAAGGCGGGCCTTGTCGATAACGACTGGGTAGAAGCCTACAACATCAACGGCGCGCTGACCGCGCGGGTGGTGGTGAGCCAGCGGATCAAGCAGGGCACACTGTTCATGTACCACGCGCAGGAAAAGATCGTGAACACGCCAGGATCAGAGAAAACCGGCCATCGCGGCGGGATTCACAACTCGGTCACCCGCACGGTTTTGAAACCTACGCATATGATCGGCGGCTATGCGCAATTGTCCTATGGGTTCAACTATTACGGCACCGTGGGCAGCAACCGCGACGAATTCGTGATCGTGCGCAAAATGAAGAAGGTTGATTGGCTGGATACGCCTGCAACCCAGAAAGTGGAGGCAGCAGAATGAAAGTTCGCGCGCAAATCGGCAAGGTGCTGAATCTCGACAAATGCATCGGGTGCCATACATGTTCTGTCACCTGCAAGAACGTCTGGACCAGCCGCGAGGGTGTGGAATACGCTTGGTTCAACAATGTGGAAACCAAGCCCGGCACCGGCTATCCCACCGATTGGGAAAACCAGAAGCGCTGGAATGGCGGCTGGACACGATCGAAATCGGGTAAGCTGCACCCCAAACAAGGCTCTAAATGGCGGATCCTGGCGAATATCTTCGCCAACCCCAACATGCCTGAGATCGATGATTACTACGAGCCGTTCGATTTCGACTATGACCACCTGAAATCCGCGCCCGACATGAACGCCTTTCCCACCGCGCGCCCCCGGTCCAAGATCACCGGCGAGCGAATGGAAAAGATCGAGAAGGGCCCGAACTGGGAGGAAATCCTCGGCGGCGAATTCGCCAAACGCTCGCAGGATTACAACTTCGAGAATATCCAGAAGCAGATCTATGGCGAGTATGAAAATACCTTCATGATGTATCTGCCGCGCCTGTGCGAGCATTGCCTCAACCCGACCTGCACAGCCTCCTGCCCCTCGGGCGCAATCTACAAGCGCGAGGAAGACGGCATTGTCCTGATCGACCAGGAGAAATGTCGCGGCTGGCGGATGTGCATTTCCGGCTGCCCCTACAAGAAGGTGTATTACAACTGGGAAAGCGGAAAATCCGAGAAATGCACTTTCTGCTATCCACGCATCGAGAGCGGTCAGCCAACGGTTTGTTCGGAAACCTGTGTCGGGCGAATACGCTATCTGGGCGTCATCCTGTATGACGCCGACAAGATCGAGGCGGCGGCCAGCAGCGAGCGGGAAACCGACCTTTACGGCGCGCAGCTTGACGTGTTCCTTGACCCCAATGACCCCGAGGTGATCGCCGCCGCCCGCCGCGACGGTGTGCCGGAGGATTGGATCGAGGCAGCCAAGGTCAGCCCGATCTGGAAGATGGCGATGGACTGGAAGGTCGCCTTCCCGCTGCACCCCGAATACCGCACCCTGCCGATGGTCTGGTACATTCCGCCGCTGTCGCCGATCCAGAACGCTGCACAGGCCGGACAAATCGCGATGAGCGACCAGATGCCCGACGTGCGCAGCTTGCGCATTCCGGTCAAGTACTTGGCCAACATGCTGACGGCAGGCGACGAGGAACCCATCGTTCATGCGCTGGAACGGATGTCGGCCATGCGACTCTACATGCGCGCGCTCAGCGTGGACGGCGTGCGTGACGAGGGCATCGCCGCTCGGGTCGGCATGTCGGGCCGGATGATCGAGGACATGTACAAGATCATGGCCATCGCCGACTACGAGGACCGTTTCGCGATCCCCACCGCGCATCGTGAACAGAACGAGGCCGGTGCCGACATACGTGGCGGCTGCGGCTTCACCGACGGCAATGGTTGTTCCACCGGCGAGACGGGCAAGACCAGCCTGTTCGGCGGCAAGAAGAAGTCCTTTGCCCTTCCGCTGGAGTCATTCTGATGATGGACCGTACACTCAAGGCGCTGTCACTGACGCTGAGCTATCCGAGCGTCGAACTGCAAGACGCCATGCCCGAGATCGGGGCCGTTCTGGCCACCGATCCCCGCATCGCTCCCGATACGCGGGCGGCGCTGCAAACGCTCACTGATGGGTTGGGGCGGGGTGATCTGTTCGACGTCCAGGAGAGTTATGTCATGCTCTTCGACCGCTCGCGCACCTTGTCGCTGAACCTCTTCGAACATGTCCACGGCGAAAGTCGGGACAGGGGCGGCGCAATGGTCAGCCTGATCGAAACCTACCGGGAGGGCGGATTTGAGCCCGCCACCACGGAACTGCCTGACCACCTGCCGGTGCTCTTGGAATTCCTGTCGACGCGTCCCTTCGCAGAAGTGCAGGAAACCTTGGCGGACGCGGCCCATATCTTCGACGCGCTTGCCACCCGTCTGGTGCGGCGCGAGAGCGGGTATGACGCCGCGTTCGTCGCTCTTTCCCAGCTAGCCGGTGCGCAATCCGACGCTGAGGCCGTGGCGGGAATGCTGGCGCAACCGGATGACGACCCCACCGACCTTGAGGCGCTCGACGCGGTTTGGGAAGAGACCGAAGTCACCTTCGGCCCCGATCCCAACGCGGGCTGCCCGCAGGTGCGCGACATGCTGGCGCAGATGGATGCCCCCAAACGCCCCGGCCCCCAACCCGGCCCAGGCCTGGCTGCTGAATAGAGGACAAGACAATGCACAATTTCCTTTTCGGTATATACCCCTACATCGCGCTTTCGGTTCTGCTGCTTGGCTCGATTGCCCGTTACGAACGGGATCCGTTCACATGGAAAACCTCATCGAGCCAGCTTTTGCGGCGGCGACAGTTGATAATCGGGTCGGTGTTGTTTCATATCGGCGTGCTGGTGATCTTTTTCGGTCATCTGGTTGGCTTGCTGACTCCGATTGTGGTTTTTGACACCCTCGGGATCAGCCATGCCGCCAAACAGCTTCTTGCTGTTGTTGCGGGCGGGATCGCCGGTGTCATGGCGATGGTGGGCGGGCTGATGCTGTTCCACCGCCGCTGGATGGACCCACGCATTCGCAAGACGTCAACCTTCGCGGATATCGCCATTCTGGCGCTTCTGTTGGCTCAGCTTGCGCTGGGGCTGGGAACCATCTTTGTGTCGGTTGACCATCTGGACGGGCATGAAATGACCAAGTTCATGGCTTGGGCGCAGATGATTTTTACCTTCCGGTCTGGCGCGGCAGAGCACATCGCCGATGTCGCGCTGGTGTTCAAGATGCACCTCTTCCTTGGTCTGACCATCTTCCTCGTCTTTCCGTTCACGCGGCTGGCGCATGTGATTTCGGGTTTCTTTGCCCCGCTGCGCTACTTGTTGACGCGGCCGGGATACCAGATCGTGCGCTCGCGCCGTCGCCGCCCGCTAGAAGAACGTCGCCGGGCCTATGACGCACGGCAGGGCAAGACTGACCCCAAAACCACCACACCGGCGGAGTGAGCACGATGAACACGGCCCTTTTCCCCGATGTTGTCGTGAACGGCGAAAACATTCCCTCGGCGGCCATCGCCGCCGAGGCACAGAACCACACTGCGCCCAAGGACAAACCAGGCATCGCCTGGCGCAAGGCGGCGCAGGCGCTCGCGATCCGCGCCCTGCTGCTACAAGAGGCGCGGCGGCGCGGGCTGGTGCCCGACCCGATTGAGCTGGCACCTGGGCGCTTCGAAACCGAGGACGAGTCCCTGATCCGCGCCCTTCTGGACGAAGCGCTGACCATCGCGCCCGTGACGGAAGACGCGGTGCGTGCCGAATGGGCGAAGGGTCCAGACCGCTATCGGTCCGCACCGCTCTGGGATGTCTCGCACATCCTGTGCGCCTGCGACCCGCGCGACGAAGAAGAACGCGCCGCAGCCGAGGTGCGGGCCAAGGCGCTTTTGACGCGGCTGGATGGCGACGCTAAGGGCTTTGCGGCGGCTGCTCGCGAAAGCGATTGCGACTCCAAGGCGTCGGGCGGGCATCTGGGTCAGCTTGGACCGGGCGACACCGTGCCCGAGTTCGAGGCGGCACTGCGCAGCCTGACCGAGGGCACCATCAGCGCAGCACCCGTTCTCTCACGTCACGGCTGGCACATCATCCGCCTGAACGCCACCGCACCTGGGCAGGTTCTGCCCTATGAGACTGTCCACCCCAAGATCGCGCAAGCGCTGGAAAAGGCGGCCTGGGCGAAGGCATCACGGGACTTCGTCGAAACTCTGGCCCAAGGCGCAAAGATCACCGGCTCAAGCCTCGCACCGATCTGAACCCCGCGAAAGGACGCGTTATGCAACTGTCAGAACCAGCGCGGCGTGGGAGCGGCGATAAACCGACAAGCCCGAGCCTGCTTGGAAATCCTCTGGATTTCATCAGCGAAGACCACCTGCGCGAACGTCAGGTCTGCGCGGTCATCGACGGGTTGGCCACGGCGGACGCCCTCGATCGCCGATCGGCCACAGCGGTGCTGCGCTTTCTGAACGAGGAACTGAACGTCCATCTGCGCGACGAGGCAGAGGATCTGTTCCCGCTTCTTGCTCGGCGCTGCACGGAAGAGGATGCGATCGAGGGCACGATCGACCGGATCAGGACCGATCAGGATGAGGCAATGCGTCTGCTGCCTCAGGTGCGTGCGATGCTGGCCGGTTGTCTCGATAGCGGGGCCAACCTCACCGTCGAGGAGCGCGCAGTGTTGTCCACGTTTGCGGGGCATGTGCGCCGCCACCTGGTTGCCGAAAACGCAATCCTCATGCCGATTGCACGCGCCAGGCTGACCCAGGCCGATCTGCGGACCTTGTCGAAACACATGCGGTCACGACGCGGGCTGCCAGATCTCCCGGAGACCCCAAATGCTGAATGATCTTCTGACGCACAACGTGGCGTGGTCGAAACAACGCCACGCCGAGGAACCAGACCACTTCGCTTGCCTTACCGCCCTCCAAGCGCCCGAGTTCTTCCGGATCGGTTGTTCGGACAGCCGGGTTCCGGCCAACGTCGTCGCGGGGCTCGATCCGGGCGAGGTTTTTGTCCATCGCAACGCCGCAAACATCGTTCATTTCTCAGACATGAATCTACTGTCGGTGCTGGAATCTGCGGTCGATGCGGTGGATCTGGGGCGCGAGTCCGGCCTTGAGGCGCGGTGCGATCGACTGACCGAATGGAGCGTGATCGAAGGCGTCCGGCGCGTCTGCGAAACGCCGATCCTGCAAAGGGCGTGGGCCCGCGGCACCATCGTGCGCGTGCATGGCCTGATCTACGGCCTCAACCTGCGTGACCTCGATTGCAGCTTCGGGCCTGGGCATTTTCAGACCATCCATTCCACACAGGAGGCAGCGCAATGACACTTCAACAGGCCATCGCGTCACCGGGCTGCGGCTGTGACCGCCAAGACATGCTCCATTCTCTGATCAGCATCGACGAGGCCCTTGCTCGGATTGCAGCGCATGCAGTGCCAGTCGGCCGAACTGAGGCCGTCCCGCTCGACAGTGCCGCTGGCCGCATTCTCGCCCAGCCGGTCAGGTCCCGTTCCATGGCACCATCCTTCGACAATGCGGCGATGGATGGTTATGCGGTCGCGACATCGGGCCTGACGGGGCACGGTCCTTGGGAACTGCGGGTGGTTGCGCGAGTGCCCGCCGGGCAGGAGACGACGACATTGGTCGCGGGGGCCGTGGCGGCCCGGATATTCACGGGCGCGCCGATCCCGGGTGGTGCGGACGCTGTCGTAATGCAGGAGGACGTCCGGCGGGACGGGGACGTCATTCACCTGTCCCGCCGTCCTGTCCCGGGCCAGAACATCCGCCTTGCGGGCAGCGACATGGCCAAGGGCACGATGGTTCTGGACAAGGGCCGCAGGCTCGCCCCCCGGGACATCGCCGCCTGTGCGAGCGCCGGCGCCGGCATCCTGCGGGTGCAGCGCAAACTGCGCGTGGCCCTGCTGGTCACCGGCGACGAGCTGCGCGGCACGGGCACCGCGCGCGAGTCTGCACAGATCTGGGACGTGAACACACCGATGTTGACAGCAAGCCTCACACCTGTTGGCGTTGAACTTGTCGCCTCAGCCCATGGTGCCGACAGTCTTGCGGGCCTTGTCCGCCAATTGGGTGACATGGCGGCACAGGCCGATCTAGTCATCACCACGGGTGGCATTTCGGTGGGAGAAGAAGATCATGTGAAGCCCGCCTTTATGGCACTCGGGGGCGAGGTCCTTTTCAGCGGCGTGGCAATCAAACCGGGCAAGCCGGTGTCGGTCGGGCGTATTGGGAACGCGCATTGGCTTGGTCTGCCCGGCAATCCGGTGTCTGCCTTCGTCACCTGGCAGGTGTTCGGAATGGCGCTTGTCCGCGCCCTGACCGGCGAGGGGACAGGTGCCCCGACCCGGCGGCACGTCGTGACCGCAAGCGAAATCCACCGCAAGCCCGGACGCTGCGAACTCCGGCCCTCCACGCTGGCCGGGTTCGATGCCCATGGCCGCGAGATCGTCCATTTCGAGGATGCCACCCATTCGGCCCGTGTCGGGCTACTTTCCCTTGCGGACGGGTTGATGTTTTTGCCCGCCGATACCGAATGCCTGCCAGCCGGTGCGCTGGTCGAATTCCAACCTTTCTGCCAATCCTGAAGGAGCCCGGATATGAAACTTGCCTACACGATGGCGCCGGGACGCGGCGATACCGATCTGGTGCTTGAGCGGCTGGCAGCGGATCTCGCGGCCCGGGGCCTCAGATGCTGCGGCACCGTCCAGATCAACAGCGAGCGCCCAGACGCAGGTCCCTGCGACATGGATGTGCGGGTGTTGCCCGATGGCGCGGTCTTGCGCATCAGTCAGGATCTTGGTCTGCAAGCGCGGGGGTGTCGCCTCGACCCTGCCGCGCTTGAAACGGCCGTCGGACTGGTCGCGACTGGCCTGTCAGCCGGCGCGGACCTTTTGATTGTCAACAAGTTCGGTAAACACGAGGCCGAGGGGCGAGGGTTCCGCGGCGTGATCGCCGAGGCGGTCGCGATGGATATCCCCGTTCTTGTCGGCCTTAATGCGCTCAACCGACCGGCCTTCGAGAGTTTCGCGGAAGGGCTGGCAATTCAACTGCCGTCTGATCCCGCTGCTCTGATGGCGTGGGTGGAGGACGTGACAGCGAAGGCGGACGAAGTGGTCTGAGATCAGCCAACGCTCGTGGTCTGTGGCCCATATTCACGCCATTCCGGCAAACCGCCGTCCAGGCGACGCGCGTTGAAGCCGTGTTTGCGCAAGGCGGCCACTGCCTGGTGGGCATAGATGCAATAGGGGCCCCTGCAATAAGCCACGATTTCGGCGGCTGGATCGAGCGTTGGGACAATCCGCTCAATCTCCGTCAGCGTCGCGTTGAGCGCGCCCGGAATGTGACCCGCAGCGTATTCATCTGCGGGGCGGACATCGAGCACGGTCACGGAACCCTCGGCGATCCGTGCTGCGAGGTCTTCCCTGCTTACCGGCTCGGGGGCATCCTCGCCGCTTGAAAGCCCACGCAGGATACGCTCGACCTGCGCGAGGTTCCGCTCGGCAACGATGCTCAGAAGGTCCATCAGCGCGAGGGTCTGGCCCATATCCGTGAGCAACATCGCCTGAGCTTGCAAAGCTATGGGTGCCCACGGATGACTGAAGAACTGCATGAGCTGGGGCTGAACGTGGGGCACGGGCGTGTGGGCCGTTTGATGCGCGAGAACGGCATTAAGGTCGTCAGAACCCAAAAATATTAAGGTCACAACAGATAGCGATCACACGTTCAACATCGCGCCCAACCTGTTGGATCAGGACTTCACTGCGGATGGCCCGAACCAGAAATGGGCCGGTGATATAAGCTACATCTGGACCAGCGAAGGCTGGCTATATCTGGCTGTCATCCTCGACCTCTACTCTCGCCGCGTCATCGGCTGGGCTGTCAGCAATCGCATGAAGCGGGACCTAGCGATCCGAGCGTTGGACATGGCTGTGGCGCTAAGGCAACCGCCCGAAGGCTGCATTCAGCATACGGCGTCCGTGGGTCGCAATACTGTTCCAACGAGTATCAGCGACGGCTGTCAAAGCATGGCTTCAAGGTCTCGATGAGCGGTAAGGGGAATTGTTACGACAATTCGATGGTTGAGACGTTCTTCAAATCCATCAAGGCGGAGCTGATTTGGCGCAACCGCTGGGACACACGCCGCCAGGCAGAAGGCGCGATATTCCAGTATATCAACGGCTTCTATAATCCGCGTCGTCGCCACTCGTCGCTAGGCGGCAAAAGCCCCTTGGCATTTGAGCGAAAGGCCGCATAAATGAGTTGGGAGACCG
>Ga0181375_1000171_pt1 | contig 18483 bp, 17 predicted proteins | sample LowvirmetaG_FD_130090 | JGI IMG/M metagenome (GOLD analysis project Ga0181375, IMG submission 130090) | Marine viral communities from the Subarctic Pacific Ocean - Lowphox_11 viral metaG | ecosystem: Environmental > Aquatic > Marine > Oceanic | place: Subarctic Pacific Ocean | collected 2015-12-09 | reverse complement strand
GCCGTCCACCAGCGGGCTGTCGGCGTGCAATGCGCGCAGCGCTTCATCGTCAAGCGTGGCGGCACCGGTGGAAAAACGGATCTGGTTCAGCCGCATGCCCGGACGTACGAGCACCGAAAAAGACCGCGGACAAATCTCTGCGTAAAGCGGGCCGGTATAGCCTGGCGCGATGCGATCAAATTCGGTCCCGCCGTCGGTGATGGTGCGCGTGAGCAGGTCCAGCCGCCCGGTGGAGCTTTTGGCATTGGCCGCCGCAGAGGTGCCTTGGGGCAGGGCGAGGCTTTCCATCAGCGGGACAACGTAGACGCAGCCCTTTTCCAGCACCGCCCCATTCGTCAGGTCGACGCGGTGCATCTCGAACTCTTCCAGACGGTCGGCGACCTTGGCCCCATGCCCCGCAAGAAAAGACGCACGCACGCGGTAAGCCACTGTTCCTAGACGAAGATCAAGGCTCGCAGGCTGGATCTGGGCGCTGTCGACAGGTGGTGTGCCGATGATCTGACCCGAAGCGATCATGTCGGTGATATGCTGGTTGGGAACTACGCCGATCATATCCGGGCCTTTCAAATGCAAACACCCGCACCCATTTGGGTACGGGCGTTTGTTGTATGTCGGTTGGTCGGGCTAGCAGGACTCGAACCTGCGACCTTCCGTCCCCCAGACGGACGCGCTACCAGGCTGCGCCATAGCCCGACATGAGGCGTTTCATACCTGATAAAACCGTGCGTGCAAGGGGGAATTGTCGCAAATCGCACGCGCGGCTTAGACTTTTGTGCCGCGGACCACATCGGCCCGAATGGAATCGCGCAGTTCGCCCAAACGGTTAAGCAAAGGCGCGATATCGCGGGCCGAATCCTCGGGCAGATCGCGGCACAGCAATGCAGCAGAAAGCACAGAGGGTTTGGCGGGGAAGTCTTCTTCTGCCGTCAGAGGCGGCAGATCGATCACACGCGGCTTGGGACCTGCTACAACAGGGTCTTCCGGTGCCTCGTTGATCTCTGGCGCATCGACGTCCTGCACTTCGACGTCTCGCGTTGCCGCCTCCAGCGTTTCGGCGGTGCTGTCTTCCGGCGCTGCCTCTGGCGCGCTGTCGATGGTCGGCGCGGGCGCGTCTTGATCCGGGGTGCGTGTTTGCGCTGCGGCAGGGGCGTCGTCCGGTGTGTTATCGCTTGGCGGCACCGGTGCGTCGGTCATCGGGTGGCGCAGGAAGCCGGGCAGGGTGGCACCGTCCTCCGCAGAGGTATCAGCGGGGGCGACGGTGGTCTCTTCCGGCTCCGCCTCTGTCGCGTCGAGGGTCGGTTCGTCGGCAGGTAGGGGTGGGGTATCCTCTGCCGACATCTCGGGCGCGGAAGCGGCTTCTACGTGTGTTTCGGGCGCTTCGACAGGGGCAGGCTTGGCCGCTTTGCTCGCGCGTTGCTCGAACGGGAGGACAACACCCTCGTGGGTCTGTTCTGCGTCTTCTTGCATCGGCGCGGGGGTCATGTCGATGGTGGCGCCACCGGCATCCAGATCATCCTGCGTGACCCCGTCAAGAGGCGCAGACAGGGCCGCGACATGGCCCATGCCTTCTTCGCGCAATACCTTCTGGACGCCTTTGATCGTCAGCCCGTCTTCATGCAGCAAGCGTTTGATGCCGCCAAGCAGCAGCATATCGTTGGGGCGATAATATCGCCGCCCGCCTGCGCGTTTGATCGGTTTGACTTGCGTGAACTTGCTTTCCCAGAAACGCAGGACATGCGCCTGAATTTCAAGCCATTCTGCAACTTCGGAGATGGTTCTGAATGCGTCCGGAGACTTGGGCATTAGGTTATCGCTTGTTCCCGTCTGCAACCCGGTCCTTCATCAGATGGGACGGGCGGAATGTGAGCACGCGGCGCGGGTTAATCGGGACCTCTTCGCCGGTTTTGGGGTTCCGGCCAACGCGGGCCGACTTGTCGCGCACCGAGAAAGTGCCGAAAGATGAAATCTTGACCTGTTCGCCTTTGACCAGCGCGTCGGACATATGTTCAAGCACCGCTTCGACCAGCTGTGCGCTTTCATTGCGGGAAAGACCTACTTCACGAAAGACTGCTTCGCTCAAATCCATCCGGGTCAACGTTTTGTCGGCCATATCTTCCCCCCATGTGTTTTAAGCAGCATAGGCTGTGATTTTTCCGCAAGTCAACAACTATGGGGCGTAACGTGCTGTTCGCGCGAAGAAAAGCCGCTTACCAGCGCAGAACGATCGCGCCCCAGGCCAGCCCGCCGCCGATCGCCTCGGTGACCAGCAGGTCGCCTTTCTTGATCTGGCCACGCTCTTGCCCGACGGAAAGGGCCAGCGGAATCGACGCGGCAGAGGTGTTGCCGTGGTCTTGAACCGTCACGACGACGTTATCCATCGACAGGTTCAGCTTTTTGGCAGTGCCTTGAATAATACGGATATTCGCCTGATGCGGGACGATCCAGTCGACGTCCTCTGCGCTGACGCCGGCACGGTCCATCGCTGTGTTTGCCGACGCGGCGAGCTTTTCAACCGCGTGGCGGAAGACCTGATTCCCCTGCATGCGCAGATAGCCGGTCGTGCCCGTGCTGATGCCACCGTCGACATACAGCAAGTCTTTGTAGCGCCCGTCCGAATTCAGATCGGTGGAGAGGATACCGCGGTCGGCTGCGGTGCCGTCGCCGTCTTGCGCTTCAAGCAGGATCGCGCCGGCACCGTCACCGAACAACACGCTGGTGCTGCGGTCGGTCCAGTCCATGATTTTCGAGAACGTCTCGGAGCCGATGACCAGCACGCGGTCAGCCTGACCCGAGACGATCAGCGCGTTGGCATTGGCCAGCGCATAGACAAAGCCCGCGCACACAGCCTGTACATCAAAGGCAAAGCCGCGCTCCATCTCAAGCTGCGCCTGCACCATCGTTGCGGCAGAGGGGAAAGTCAGATCGGGGGTAGAGGTGGCGACAATCACCGCATCCACATCGGCGGCTGTCTTGCCCGCGTCGGCCAATGCGGCCTTGGCGGCAGCGGTGGCCATGGTCGACGTGGTTTCGCCTTCGCCAACAAAGTGACGCCGTTCAATGCCAGAGCGTGACCGGATCCATTCGTCACTGGTGTCGATCTTGCCTTCAAACTCTGCGTTTTCGACAATGCGTTCCGGAAGGTAGTGTCCGGCACCAATTACGACGGCTCTTTTTGTCATTCTTCGGTCTCTTTCGTCGGCTTTGCTGCGGCAACACGCGCAGCCAACCGATTTGTAAATTCACTTTCCGCTAATCGCGCGGCCAGTTTGATCGCCGAGGAAACCCCCGTAGCGTCAGCGGCACCGTGGGATTTAACGACCGTGCCGTTCAACCCCAAAAACACACCGCCATTCACACGGCGCGGGTCAAACCGTTTGCTGACGCGGCGCAGCGAGGTATAGGCCAGCAGCGATGCCGCGCGGGACCAGATCGAATTCTTGAACGCTTGGCGCAGGCCATTGCCGATCAGCGTCGCGGTGCCTTCACCGGTCTTGATCGCAATATTACCTGTAAATCCATCGGTGACGATCACATCTGCGACATCACCCGAGATATCGCCGCCTTCGACGAAACCGACGAATTCAAAGCCCGCGTCATCCGCGGCGTCGCGAATCAACTCGTGGGCTTCTTTCAGTTCGGTCCGGCCTTTGTGTTCTTCGGTGCCGACATTCAGCAACCCGATGCGCGGGCGGTCGATGTCCATCCCGTTGCGAGCGTAGGATTTGCCCATCAGCGCATAGCGCAACAGGTCATCGGCATCCGCACGCACATCCGCACCCACATCCAGCAGAACGTTAAAGCCCTGAGGGTTGGTGGAGGGATACAGCACAGCGATGGCAGGGCGGTTCACACCCGGCAGCTTTTTCAGGCGGATCATCGACAGCGCCATCAGCGCGCCGGTGTTCCCGCAGCTGACCGCGACCGAGGCTTCGTTGTCGCGCACGGATTCGATGGCGGACCACATCGATGTGCCCTTGCCATTGCGCACGACATTACTGGGCTTGTCATCCATTGTGACAACCCCTTGGGCATCCCGAATGGTGCAGCGCCCTTTCAGTTCGGGCCGCTTTGCCACCAGCGGTTCCAGCGTTTCGGCAGGGCCGTGCAGGATAAAGCTGATATCGGGATTCTTTAGCGCGGACGCAGAGCACCCGGCAACAACGATTGCCGGGCCCTGATCGCCCCCCATCGCATCAACTGAGATAAGGGTGCGCTGAGTTCTCGCGCTAGGCTGATCGGACGTGGCCGTCATCTGGTGCGATGCCTCTTATGAACTGCGGTTGACGTGACGAGCTTACGCCGCGTCTTCGTCGAGGTCGATCTCTTCGTTCAGAGAAACAACTTCGTTGTCGTCATAGTGACCGCATGCTGCGCAAACGTGGTGCGGGCGCTTCAGCTCACCACAGTTGGAGCATTCGTTCGGGTTCGCTGCAGTCAGCGAATCGTGTGCGCGGCGGTTGTTGCGACGCGATTTGGAAACTTTATTCTGTTGGACAGCCATGTCTGGTGCCTTTGCCTTCGGGGTCGTTCATCGGCTTCCTGCCAAAGACGACCGTGTTTCAGATCAACTCCCGGTTTGGGCGTGACGTGCGTTTAGGCCGAAGCCTATCCGATGTCCAACCTTAATTGGGGTGAAGGGCGCAAAATACTGCGAAAACCCGCCGAAGCAACCCTTTTTTCACCCAAACCAGCAGGGTTATTCGGTGGTATCGTCCTTAAGCTGGTTCTTGAGGCCGGCCAGCCCCGCAAAGGGGCGGGCGTCTTCGTCGGTCATCGGGGTGTCGCCGGGTTTGGTATAGACCGCTTGCCCCAGTTCGGCCCCGTCGGCGCGGGGATATTCGGGAATCTCAAGCGCCAGCGCTTCGATCATGATGGCCGCGGGATCAATCCACGCGCCAAGCGGTTCGGTGCGATCATCCTCGGGCATCTCGACCTCGGCTTCCTCGGGTTCTTCGTAATCCTGCACGAAAAGCCGTGTGACATCGACGTCGATCCGCGTCTGTACCGGCTCCAGCGTCACCACGCAGGGCTGCACCACAGTGGCCCCCAGACGCGCCTTGAGTTCCCAATCACTGCGACCAAGCGCCTTGAGGTGCCCTTCGAATGAAAGTTTACGTAAGGCTGAAAGATCAAGTTCTTCCGCGATCATCCGCAAGCTGTCGGCGTCGGGACGCAGGGAGAAAGGGGTTTGCGCATTCTGCGACAGCTCTGCGACGCGCAATGCTGTGGGGCTTGGGGGCGTGCGAGACATGTTAGGGGTACTTTCGTTTCTTGAACCATGGGGCGTGCTTAGTGTATGCGAGATAAAAGCCATGATCCCCAAGGGCAAGAGGGCACCAAGAATGCGTATCGACCGCCATGTCAAAAAGACAATGCTGACCGCCACAGTTCTCGCTGCTGGTCTGACGCTTGGGGCCTGCTCCCCGCAATACTCCAACCACGGCTATATCCCGCCGCAAGAGGATCTTGAGAAGATCACCGTGGGCCAGGACACACGTGACACCGTGGCCGAAACCGTGGGCGTGCCCGCGTCGGCAGGGTTGCTGACCAATTCGGGGTATTACTATGTGCGGTCGCGCCGTCAGGCGATGTGGTTCATGGCCCCGCGCGAGACAGAGCGCGAAGTTGTCGCTGTCAGCTTTGACAGCAACGGGGTGGTGCAGAACGTCGAACGTTTCGGGCTGGAGCGTGGCAATGTCGTCACCCTTGACCGCCGCGTCACCAGTTCGCCGATCTCGGATAAATCCTTTATCCGCCAGCTTCTGGGCAACATTGGCCGCTTGAACCCTGCGGCGCTGGCTGGCTAGGGCAGGCCTGTGACGGTGCCACAGGGTGCTGTGATCAAGCCGCTTTTACGAGGGCCGTACCGCGCCTATTGTGCCACCACAGCCGAAGATATCGAGGCCGCGCAAGCCTTGCGCGCGCGGGCCTTTAAGCTGGTCCAGCCGCGCGATATCGACGGGTTTGATGCGCAAAAACATCATATCCTCGTGCGGCATCAAGGCAGCGGTGACCTGCTGTGCTGCTATCGGATCGGGCTGATGGAGGGCGCGTCGCTGGATCAAAGCTATGCCGCGCAATTCTACGATCTGACCAAGCTTACATGTTTCCCCGGCGCGATGATGGAACTGGGGCGGTTCTGTCTGGCCCCGGGGGTCACAGACCCGGATGTCGTGCGCATGGCCTGGGCCGCGCTGGCGCAGTTTGTGGACGCCCATACGGTCGCGTTGCTCTTTGGGTGCACCTCCTTCAAGGGCACAAATCCGGCACCCTATAGCGATGTCATGGCGCTTTTGCACAGCCGCCACCTTGCGCCACTGCAATGGCAGCCGCAGGTCAAGGCCCCCGATACGGTGGGCTTTGTGGAACGGACGTTGGATAAACCGGCCGAGAAAGCCGCGCTACAAATGCTGCCGCCGCTGCTGCGGAGCTATCTGATGATGGGGGGCTGGGTGAGCGATCATGCGGTGATCGACCATCAGATGAACACGCTGCATGTGTTTACCGGCCTTGAAATCGCGGCGATCCCCGAGGGGCGTAAGCGCCTGCTGCGCGGTGCCGCCTAAGAGTTTCATGCCTTCGGCGAGGATTTTAGCCCATTTGGAAGAGGGGTCATTGACGCTGACGCGGCGCGGCGCTAGCTGGCTGTCATGGCACGCGCACCCCTTTTACAAGTTAACGAGATCTCGCTGACATTCGGCGGAGATCCCGTATTCGAAGATATGTCCCTTGTGGTTCAATCCGGCGACCGACTGGCGCTGGTGGGCCGGAACGGTTCAGGTAAATCCACTTTAATGAAAGTTATGGCCGGATTGGTCGAGGCCGACAGCGGCGATGTGATCGTCGGGCCTGGCGTTTCGGTAGGCTATATGGAGCAAGACCCGGATCTGACTGGATTCGAGACTTTGGGCGACTTTGCGGCCCATGGCCTGGACCCGTCCGAGATGTACAAGGTCGAACGCGCCGGGGAAGGGTTGAAATTCGACCCCGCGCGCCCTGTCAGCACCGCATCCGGGGGGGAACGTCGCCGCGCGGCATTGGCGCGTCTGATGGCCTCCGAGCCTGAGCTGATGCTGCTGGACGAGCCGACGAACCACCTGGATATCGAAGCGATCCGCTGGCTTGAAGACGAGCTGAAAGCGACGCGGGCCGCTTTTGTGATTATCTCTCACGATAGGGCGTTTCTGCGTGAGTTGACCCGTGCGACGCTCTGGGTCGACCGCGGTGTTGTGCGCAGGCAGGACATCGGCTTTGGCGGGTTTGAAGCCTGGCGCGACCAGATGTGGGAAGAAGAGGACATGCAGCGCCACAAGCTGAACCGCAAGATCAAGGCGGAGGCACGGTGGGCTGTCGAAGGCATTTCGGCGCGGCGCAAGCGTAACCAGGGCCGCGTGCGCGCCCTGCAAGACCTGCGGGCCGAACGCGCCAGCCAGATCAAACGTCAGGGCACCGCTGCCATGGCGCTGGAAGCGGGGCCAAAATCCGGCCGCAAGGTGGTCGAGGCTATGGGCATCACCAAAGCCTTTGGCGACAAGACGATTCTACGCCCCTTTGACATCACCATCCAGCGGGGGGATCGGATCGCCTTGGTCGGGCCGAATGGTGTGGGCAAGACGACGTTGCTGAATATGCTGATCGGGAAAGAACAGCCCGACGGGGGCGAGATCAAACAGGGTACCAACCTTGAGATCGCGCTGTTCGACCAGGCGCGCGCGCAGCTTGATGGCGATATGTCGCTGTGGGACAGTCTGACCGGCGATCCGGAAATGCGTGTATCGGGCAAGGCGGACCAGATTCTGGTGCGTGGGCAGCCGAAACACGTGGTTGGGTACCTGAAAGAATTCCTGTTCGACGAGGGGCAGGCCCGTGCGCCCGTGCGGTCCTTGTCGGGGGGCGAAAAGGCTCGGTTGCTGCTGGCCAAGATCATGGCGCGCTCCAGCAACCTCTTGGTGCTTGACGAACCGACCAACGATCTGGATGTCGAAACCCTTGATCTGATGCAGGAGCTGCTGTCGACCTATGACGGCACTGTGCTGCTGGTCAGCCACGACCGTGACTTCCTTGACCGTGTTGCCGCGACCACCATCGCGATGGAAGGTGACGGCAAGGCGACCGTCTATGCGGGCGGTTGGACGGATTATCTGGCGCAGCGCCAGCAGGATGATTTTGACCAAAGCGTCGTCGCCAAATCAAAGCCCGGGGCGAAATCCGAAAAGCCCAAAGCGGCGCAGCAATCGGGCCTGAGCTTTACCGAAAAGCACCGGCTAGAGGCGCTGCCCGCCGAGATTGCGCGACTGGAAGCCGAAATCGCGAAGCTGGAAGAGTTGATGAGCGAGCCGACGCTCTATTCCGACAATCCGGTGAAATTCCAGAAAGCGACCGATGCCTTGGTCGAGCGGAATGAAAAGCTGCAGGACGCAGAGGCCGAGTGGCTGATGCTGGAAGAAAAAGCCGAAAGCTGAAGGGGGCAGGGCGACCCGCCCCCCCCTCATACGGCGGGAGACTTAGCCCAGTTGTACCAGCGCGTGGCGTTTCTTGCCCGCGCTAAGCTTGATCGGTGTGGCCAGCGTGGCAGCATCGACCATCAGGCCTGCGTCTGTCAGCGGTTCGTCATTATAGCGGGCACCGTTTTCGGTGATCAGACGCTTTGCCTCTTTGCCCGAACCGGCCAGACCGGATTTCACGATCAACTGCACGATAGAGATGCCGTCGCCGATATCCGCCGCGGTCAGCGTCAGGGTGGGTAGGTCATCGCCGACGCCGCCTTTTTCGAACACTTCGCGTGCCGTGGCTTCGGCATTCTTTGCGGCTTCGGCACCGTGCAGCAGGGTCGTGACCTCATTCGCCAGAATGATCTTGGCCGCGTTGATGTCGGAGCCTTCCAGCGCGCCCAGACGGTCGCATTCCTCGACCGGTAGTTCGGTGAAGATCTTGAGAAACTTGCCCGTATCCGCATCGGTGGTGTTGCGCCAGAACTGCCAGAACTCGTAAGGCGACAGCATGTCACCGTTCAGCCAGATCGCGCCGCCTTGGGATTTGCCCATTTTGCGGCCGTCGCTGGTGGTGAGCAAGGGCGTGGTGAGGCCGAAAATCTCTTGATCCAGCACGCGGCGGGTCAGGTCGATCCCGTTGACGATATTACCCCATTGATCCGAGCCGCCCATCTGCAGCAGGCAGCCATAGCGGCGGTTGAGTTCAAGGAAGTCATAGGCCTGCAAGATCATGTAGTTGAATTCGAGGAAGGACAGCGACTGTTCCCGATCAAGACGGGATTTGACGCTTTCGAACGACAGCATCCGGTTCACGCTGAAATGCCGCCCGATGTCGCGCAGGAATTCGAGGTAGTTCAGATTGTCCAGCCATTCAGCGTTGTTCAGCATGATCGCGTCACTGTCGCCGTCACCGTAGGACAGGTATTTCTCGAACACCTGCTGCATGCCGGCGATATTGGCGTCGATGGCGGCATTGTCGAGCAGGGGGCGTTCATCCGACCGGAACGAAGGGTCGCCCACTTTGGTGGTGCCGCCGCCCATCAGGGTGATCGGTTTGCCGCCGCATTTCTGCAACCAGCGCAGCACCATGATATTCATCAGATGCCCCACATGAAGGGATTTCGCTGTCGCGTCATAGCCGATATAGGCAGGCACAGCCCCGTTGATCAGCGCGTCATCAAGGCCCTGATAGTCCGTACAATCGGCGAGAAAGCCGCGCTCCATCATGATGCGGATGAAATCGGATTTGGGGTGGTATGTCATGGTGCTTGCCCTCAGCTTGGGTGGTGGTGCACTCTATAGGTGCTGAGCAGACAAAGGAAAAGGCCATGAATAAGGCCCAAGGGGCAAGAACCCCGACACGGATCGCGAAAACAGGCCCGTTGCGGGCCGCAGGCGCGATGAGCGGCACGTCGCTCGACGGGGTGGACGTCGCGGTGATCGAGACGGACGGCCGCGATATCATGGGCTTCGGCACGTCGAGCTACCGCAGCTATTCTGCGGAGGAACGCCGCACCATCGCGGCCGGTTTCGGCAAATGGTCAGGGCCAGAGGTGGCGGCGGCGACGCAGGTGGTCGAGGCGGCGCATATCGATGCCCTTGGCGCGTATACCGATGTGGATCTGATCGGCTTTCACGGGCAGACGCTGGCCCATGCGCCGCGCATTCAGGGGACGTTGCAGGTGGGCGACGGTGCAGCGCTGGCGGATCATCTGGGGCTGCCCGTCGTGTGGGATTTCCGCAGCGCCGATGTGCATCTGGGCGGAGAGGGCGCACCGCTGGCCCCGTTCTTTCACCACGCCTGTGCCCGCTATGCCGAGCTGACGGGGCCGGTGGCCTTTTTGAATCTTGGCGGGGTGGGGAACCTGACCTGGGTGGATCCGGCGATCCCCTTGCCCGAGGCGGAGGGGGCGCTGCTGGCTTTCGACACGGGGCCTGCCAATGCGCCCATCAACGATCTGATGCAGGCGCGTCTGGGGTTGCCCTTTGACGAGGGCGGCAAGACCGCGTCGCGCGGGCAGGTAGAGACCGGCGCGCTTGAGCTGTTTCTGGCCGAGCCCTATTTCGCACGGATGCCCCCCAAGTCGCTGGACCGGAACGATTTTGACGAGATGGTCGCGCTGGTGACTGAACTGTCGGACGCAGATGCCGCCGCGACGCTGACGGCCATGTGTGCCGCTGGCGTGGCCGAAGCGATGCAGCATTGTCCGCGTTTGCCCGATCGTGTGCTGGTCACAGGGGGCGGGCGGCACAACCCTGTGTTGATGAAGATGCTCAGCGTCAGTCTGGATTGTCCGGTCATGCCGATAGAAGAGATCGGGCTGGACGGTGATATGCTAGAGGCGCAGGCCTTCGGATATCTTGCCGTGCGGGTGGCGCGCGGGCTGCCGACCTCTTGCCCCGGCACCACGGGGGTGCGGGCTGCGGTCGGGGGCGGCACCGTCAGCATGCCGACGGAGGCGATCAGCGTTTAGAATAGGGCACTTTGATGGGTTTCGCGCCAGCGTATCGTCGCCCCTGTGACCTGCGTTTTTCGCTGGACAGCATGTGTTGTGGCCTGAGTTGCCCGTTGACGTTTCGCGTTATGGTCGTGCGTAATCTTCGTTTTTCCCGAATAGGTTAGTTGCGCGCCGCGGGTTTTCCACGCGGCAAAGGGCTGTTGCCCGCTTGCACAGTGGCGTTCCGTAAACAGTCTGTTTCCTTGCTCGGGATCGGGGTGGTTCTACCTTGAATTGTACTACCTCAGAACGGTGGCGCAGAAAGTGGGGGCTTTGCTTGCGCCGTTCCTTTTCAAAAGGAGAATGACCATGACGAGTATGTTTCTTAAAAACGCCGCAACTTCGGTTGCAACGGTATTCATCGCCACGTCGGCCTTTGCGCTGGATGTCGGCGTCGGTGCCAGCGTGGGCGGTATTGGCGCGGGCGTAGGGGCCAGTGTCGGCCACGGGGCCGCCGCGGATGTCGGTGTTGGTGTGGGCGCAGGCAGCGTCGGCGCGGGGGCGGGTGCCTCTGTCGGCGGCGTGGGCGCTGGTGTCGGGGCCTCGGTTGGCGGGGGCTCCGTCGCGGGCGTTGGCGTGGGTGTCGGCAGCACTGGCGGGTCCAACAGCGGTGGCGGCACGACGACCGACAACAGCGGAACGACCGGCAGCGCGACTGCCGCGGTATCGCGCAGTGTCAGTGGCGATGTGACCCGCGCCGCGGCCCCTGTCCCGATCACGGCGGCATTGGGCGCTACGGTCATGACCACCGACCGCGAAGTCGTCGGTATGATCGAAGACGTGCGCCCGTCGACGCAAGGCAAATTCGTGGCCACCATCCGGATGAACGTCGCCTTTGGCGCGCAGCCGCGGACGATCCAGATCAAGATGCCGATGCTGAAAAGTGACACGGATATGATCCGTGTGGGCTTTACCAAGTCGGGCCTGTTGCGTCAGATCCAAAGCTGACGCCGGACGCGATACTGCAAGCATAAAAAAAGCGCGCCTTGATCGGGCGCGCTTTCGTATCTTCGGGCGGGGCGAACTGCCCCCCGCGATCAACCTTTCAGGATCGAACGACCGGCGTATTCCGCTGTCACGCCAAGCGATTCCTCGATGCGGATCAGCTGGTTGTATTTCGCCAACCGGTCGGACCGCGCGAGCGAGCCCGTCTTGATCTGACCGCAGTTCGTCGCAACAGCAAGATCCGCAATCGTCGCGTCTTCAGTCTCGCCCGAGCGGTGGGACATCACGTTGGTAAAGCCCGCACGATGCGCCATGTCGACCGCTTGCAGCGTCTCGGACAGGGTGCCGATCTGGTTGACCTTCACCAGCATGGAGTTGGCAGAACCGCGTTTGATGCCTTCGGCCAGACGTTCAGGGTTGGTCACGAATAGATCGTCGCCCACCAGCTGGATCTTGTCGCCCAGACGGTCGGTCAGCAGTTTCCAGCCATCCCAATCGTCTTCGGACATGCCATCTTCGATAGAGATGATGGGGTAATCGGCGCAGAGGGCCGCCAGATAATCCACATTCTCGGCGCTGGTCAGGGTTTTCCCTTCTCCAGAAAGGACGTAGCTGCCGTCCTTGAAGTATTCCGTTGCCGCACAATCCAGCGCGAGGTAGATTTCCTCGCCCGGTTTGTAGCCTGCTTTCTCGATGGATTTCAGAATGAAATCAAGCGCATCGCGGGTGGAGTTGATGTTGGGTGCGAAGCCGCCTTCGTCGCCGATACCGGTGGACAGACCTGCGGCCGAAAGCTCTTTCTTCAGCGTGTGGAACACTTCGGAGCCCATGCGCACCGCGTCGCGGATATTCTCTGCCGCGACGGGCATGATCATGAATTCCTGAATGTCGATCGGGTTATCCGCGTGCTCGCCCCCGTTGATGATGTTCATCATCGGCACGGGTAGCATGCGCGCAGAGGTGCCGCCCACGTAGCGGTAGAGCGGCTGCGAGCAATAATCAGCCGCGGCCTTCGCCGTCGCGAGGGAGACGCCCAGAATGGCGTTGGCCCCCAGACGCGACTTGTTGTCGGTACCGTCCAGCTCGATCATCGTGCCGTCAATCTCGACCTGCTCTGTCGCGTCGATGCCGACCAGCGCATCCGCGATCTCGCCATTGACCGAGGCGCAGGCTTCCAGAACGCCCTTGCCCATATAGCGATCTTTGTCGCCATCGCGACGCTCTACCGCCTCATAGGCACCGGTGGATGCGCCAGAGGGAACGGCCGCACGGCCCATGGTGCCGTCTTCAAGCGTTACATCGACTTCGACCGTGGGGTTGCCCCGGCTGTCAATGATTTCGCGGGCGTGGATGTCGATGATCGTGCTCATAAGGGGCTATCCTTTTGCAGATGACAATTGCGCAGCGGTTTAGCGCGCCGGGGGGAGGATGGAAAGTGTTCAGGCCTGTTCTTTGACCTTTCGCTCACGCCATACCGTATAGATGCCCGAGGCAACAATGATGGTTGCGCCAACATAGGTCAGCAGATCGGGGCGTTCGCCAAAGATCGTGATGCCCACAACCATCGCGAACAGCAGGCGCGCATAGCGGAACGGTGTGACAAAGCTGATTTCGCCGATACGCATGGCCGCGACGATGCCGTAATAGGCGACCATGCCGGTTGTCAGCGCCGCCCCCATGAACAACCATTGCACCCCCGTCATGGGGGCAAAGGCCGTGCCCGTGCCCAGCATGAAAAGCAGGCTTGCAGGGACCAACGCCAGAAACGCAAGGAACGACAGCTGGAACGTAGAGGTCGATTTCGGCACCCGCCGCGTCGCCAGATCGCGCAAGGACAGCCCCAGCACCCCGAGCACCGCCAGCAGGGACAGCGCCTGAAAGCTGTCCATCCCGGGGCGGATCACCAGCAAGACGCCCAGCATACCAACCAGAATAGCGCTCCACCGGCGCCAGCCGACGGGATCGCCCAGAAACAGCGCGGCCCCCAGGGTCACCACCAGCGGTGTCGCCTGCAAGATGGCCGAGGCAGAAGAAATCGGTGTCAGCACAATGGCCGATACAAACCCCAAGGTGCCGACAATCTCGCCCAAGGCGCGCAGCAGGATCGGGCGGGTCAGCATCGCGCGATCCATCAACGGTTCGCCCTTCATCACCACCATCGCACCATAGCAGAGCGCGCCACCGGTCCCGAGCATAAAGATAATCTGCCCGATCGGGATATCCGTCCCGATCAGCTTGATGAACATGTCCTCAATGGCAAAGCCCAACATCGACAGCACCATGATCAAAGCGCCGCGCAGATTGTCCATATCCTATTCCTTCATACAATCGTTCTAAAATTCCGTCAGTGGATGCATGTCCCTTTGTCGGGGGATGTGCAAGCCTCGCGGCGCATTCCGTGACGGGGCTGGTGGCGGAAGGGACCAACTGCTAGCACAAGCGTATGAAATGGCCGCGCCCCCCGTCTGATACGCATACGACCGTTTTCACCGTCTGTATCGGCGCGGTGGGGGCCGGTATCGGCTGGCTGCTGAACGCGCCGATCTACATGCTGCTGGGGCCTGCGGTGCTGGTGTCGCTGGCCGGTCTGGCGGGCGCGCGCATGGGGGTGTCGCTGCCGCTGCGCAACATCTGCTTTGTCGTCATTGGCCTTTCGGTGGGGGCCGGGTTTGACCAGAATGCGGTCGATGCCATGCTGCGCTGGCCGCTGGCTTTTGTAGTGATGGCCGTGCTGGTCTGGGCGATGCTGGTGCTCAGCCGCTGGCTGCTGGCGCGGTTCTTCGGCTTTGACCGTCGTGCAGCATTGCTGGCTTCGGCCCCCGGACACCTCAGCTTTGTGCTGGCGATGGCGGCCGATGGCGGGGATAATGTGGTGCGTATCTCGACCACGCAGTCGGTGCGGCTGTTGTCGCTCACCCTGGTGGTGCCCTTTGTCGCGCTGGCGATGGGGGTTGATCTGGGCGGGTCCATCGTGCCCGACGGCCCCGTTATGGGCGGCGTGACATTGCTGGTGATGGCAGTGCTCTCCGTCGGGGCAGGGGTGCTTCTGGGGCGCATCCGGGTGCCCGCGCCGATGTTGATCGGGCCGATGCTGGTGTCATCGCTTGCGCATGTGACAGGGCTCGCCCCCGGTGTGCTGCCCCTGTGGCTGGTGATGCCCGCCTATGTGGTGCTCGGCGCCTTGATCGGCACGCGGTTCTCCGGCGTGCGGCTTGACGATCTGACCAAGGGGCTTTCCGCAGGGCTGGCTGTGACCTGCCTTGCCGTGGGGTTGGCCCTGCTGGGGGCGATCCCGGTCGCGATGGCGCTTGGCATGCCGCTGGCGCATATCCTGGTGGCCTTTGCGCCCGGTGGGTTCGAGACCATGATCGCCATGGGCAGCGTGCTGGGGATCAGCCCGGGTTTCGTCGCCGCCTGCCACATGATGCGCCTGTTCATCCTCAGCGCTGTGCTGCCCCTGATGCTGGCACGCAGCACCCCGCGCTAGGCTATCTTTCACAGCACCGTTGACTTTGCCGCCCAAACAGCCCATCTGGGGCGCAAGCGATGCCTTCTGCCGCGTGAGCAGACCAGCCCTTGACCTGTCGACCTAAAATCGTCGCGTCTTATGACAGCTGAACAAAAGGCCGCCGATGTTCCCAAAATCACGCGTGGGGCCAAGCGCAACAGACAGGGTGTTGGCACTAGGCTGCCCCCTGCGATCTGCTTTGCGTCCCTCGCGGTTTCCCTGCATCGACAGGGCCCGCGTGATTGCTATGGCGGGAAGGGGCCTTGCCCCGCATCCCGCGGAAAGACGACAAAACGATGAGCGATTTTGAAATGATGGGCCTGCCGCGCCGTCTGGTCAAAGCCTTGACCAACATGGGCATGACCGATCCGACCCCGATCCAGAAACAGGCGATCCCTCATGGGATGAATGGCCGCGACGTGATGGGGCTGGCACAGACCGGCACCGGCAAGACCGCCGCCTTCGGTATCCCTCTGGTGGCCCAGATGCTGGAACGCGAAGCCCGCCCCGAGCCGCGCACCGTACGCGGGCTGGTGCTGGCCCCGACCCGCGAGCTGGCAAACCAGATCATGGAGAACCTCAAAGGGTTCTGCGAAGGCACCCAGCTGAAAACCATGATGATTGTCGGCGGCCAGTCGATCAACCCGCAGATCAAACGGATGGAGCGCGGCGTCGACCTGCTGGTGGCCACACCCGGGCGCTTGCTGGACCTGATGGACCGCCGCGCGGTGCTGCTGCACAAGACCACTTTCCTTGTGCTTGATGAAGCGGACCAGATGCTCGACATGGGCTTTATCCACGATCTGCGAAAGATCGCGGCGGTGCTGCCGAAAGAGCGTCAGACGATGCTCTTCTCGGCAACCATGCCGAAACTGATGAACGAGATTGCCAACAGCTACCTCAACAGCCCGATCCGCATCGAAGTCTCGCCTCCGGGCAAGGCGGCGGACAAGATCACCCAAGAGGTGCATTTCATCGCCAAGGCGGAAAAGAAATCCCTGCTGATCGAACTGCTTGGCAAGCACACCGAGGAACGCGCCCTGGTGTTCGGGCGGACCAAACACGGCTGTGAAAAGCTGATGAAAGATCTGGTCAAAGCCGGTTTCAAAGCCGCCTCGATCCATGGCAACAAAAGCCAGGGTCAGCGGGACCGCGCCATTGAATCCTTCAAGAAAGGCGAGGTCACCGTGCTGGTGGCAACGGATGTCGCCGCCCGCGGTCTGGATATTCCCGATGTGAAGCACGTCTACAACTACGAACTGCCCAATGTGCCCGACAATTATGTCCACCGTATCGGCCGGACCGCACGCGCGGGCAAAGACGGGGCGGCGATCGCTTTCTGCGCACCGGATGAAATGGGCGAGCTGAAAGATATCCAGAAGACGATGAAAATCTCGATCCCCGTGGCCTCCGGCCGTCCGTGGGAAGCGATTGACGAACCCGCCAAGCCAAAGGGTCGCGGCGGACGCGGTCGTGGTCGCGGTGGTCGCCCCGGTGGCGGTGGCGGTAACGGTGGCGGTGGTAATGGCGGCGGTGCGGGCAAACCCGCCGGTGCCGCGCGGCGTCGTCGCAAGCCAGCCGGGCAGCGCGCCGCATAAGCGCGCAGGTACCGACACACTATCAAAAGGGGCACCGCCATCAGCGGTGCCCCTTTTTGTTACCTCTCTCTAAAGCGCCATGGTCCGCGCTTCCAAATGGCTCTAAATCCTCGCCCGAAGGGCGAAACCGGTGCCACCAGCCACCACGTGGTCGCTCAGCCCTATTCCGCGGGGTCTGCTGCCGTCTGCCGGTTGACCCGCGCCAGAAGCAGCATCAGCGCGAAGGCGAGTGTCGCCAGCGTCAGTACCGCGCCGATCAGCGGCGTGATCGTGCCGTTGAACATCAACCCGATGGGCGAGGCGAACATGGCTGCCATCACCGTCGACACCGCCCCGATGACCGACGCCGCTATGCCAGCGATGTGGCCCAAAGGCTCCATCGCCAGCGCGTTGAGGTTGCCCATCACCAGCCCCACCTGAAAGAACAGCGACGCCTGCCACATCAGGAAAAAGACAAAACCATAGGGCTCTGGCAGATCGCCCAAACCAAGACCCAGCATCAGGCCCGACAATACGATCTGCAGCCCAAGCGCAAGGATCACGATCCGCTGCATCCCTAGCCGGACGACCAGCAGCGCGTTCAGCAGGCTCGACGTCCCCGAGATCAGCGCTGCGACGCCAAACCAGAAGGGGAAGCTCTCGGCGCGGTCATAGACTTGGTCGTAAATGGGTTGCACCAGCATCAGCGTCGAGAACAAGAACCCCATCACCAGCGTCTGCACCGTGATCGACAGACACACCATCGGGTTGCTGAAAATCTCTTTCACCGCGTTCCACAGCAGGCCGACCTGCAAAGGTCGACGCTTGGGCTTGGGCAGGGTTTCGGGCAGGCGGAGCATGGCCCAGACCACACAGGTTGCCGAGAAAACGATGAATGACAAGAATACGCCACGCCAATCGGACAGGGCGATGATCACAGCCCCCATCGCAGGGGCAAAGGCGGGCACCACGACAAATATCATCATCACAAAAGACATGATCTTGGCCATCTGCCGGCCCGAATAAAGGTCGCGGATCACCGCAAGCGCCACAACCCGAGGGCCCGCAGCCCCCACGCCCTGCACGACCCGCGCGATCAGCATCACCTCAAGCGATTGGCTTAGCCACGCCACCACAGCCCCCGAGATATAGATCGCAGACCCGAGGTAGATGATATTTTTGCGTCCGAAAGCATCCGACAGCGGGCCGGTGACAAAAGTGCCCATCCCCATCCCCAGAATAAAGGCGGTCACAATCAGCGGGACTTTGGTCAAATCCAAAGGCGACAGCTCTGCGCCGATCTCGGGCAGGGCAGGCAGCATTGCATCGGTCGAGAAAGCAATGATTGCAAACATCATCGCAATCAGCGCCACAAACTCGGGGCGGCTCATGTTGATGTCGGGGCGGTCGTCGGTCATCCATCGGCTCCATCGTGACGGTGGGCCGCAGGGCGCAGCCTATGG
>Ga0181375_1000158_pt1 | contig 19592 bp, 21 predicted proteins | sample LowvirmetaG_FD_130090 | JGI IMG/M metagenome (GOLD analysis project Ga0181375, IMG submission 130090) | Marine viral communities from the Subarctic Pacific Ocean - Lowphox_11 viral metaG | ecosystem: Environmental > Aquatic > Marine > Oceanic | place: Subarctic Pacific Ocean | collected 2015-12-09 | reverse complement strand
TTTGATCGGCTGTGTCGCCGGGCAAATACGCAAGACGGAAGCTGACGGGATCCTGACCGGCTGCGGCGGCGGCCACATCCATCATGGTTTCCATGACATAGGCGTTATGGCTGTGACCGACGGAGCGCCAATAGTTAACGGTTGTTGCCGGGGCCGCATCTGTCAAGCCGATGTGCATTCCGGGGATCGCATAGGGATTTTCTGCCGTCCCTTCCACCGAAGAAACATCCACACCGTCTTTGACATAGAAAGCGTCAAATGGCCCATCTTTTGCAATGGATTGACCCGCCACGCGGTGATCCCAGCCAACAATCTTGCCCGCATCGTCCAGACCGACACGCACTTTGTGCGCATAGGCTGGACGGTACCAGCCACCGGTAAGATCGTCTTCGCGGGACCAGACCAGCTTTACTGGGCGGATCTGGTCGGTCATCGAAAAGGCCAGTGTCGTTTCGACGATATAGTCCGCACCCGCGTTGAAGCGACGGCCAAAGAATCCGCCTGCATAAAGGGTTTTGACCTCAATCTTGTCCATCGGGATGCCAAGGATCTGGTGCATCGTGGCGTGGTTCATGGTTGGACCCTGCGCGCCGTCATACATGATCACGCCGCCGTCTTCGGTGGCTGCGATGGTGGCCGACAGGGGCTCCATCGTTGCATGGGCCAGCATCGGCAGGAAGAATTCGCGCTCTACGACTTGGGCGGCACCTTGCAGCGCTTCCGTCGCTGCATCCAACGTCGTCTCGGATGCCTGCCACTGCGGATCAGTGTTCACAGCTGCCAGTAGCTGTTGCTTGATCTCGTCGCTGCTGCGGGTTTCGGCCTTACTCAGATCCCACTCAACTTCGATCGCGTCACGCGCTTGAAACGCGGCCCAGGTGTTTTCGGCATAGGCCACCACGCCCGCGCCGTTGGGCAGCGCCTTGGCCATGATAAATCCCGTGACGTCCTTGGCCGCACTATCGTCGAACGAGGCAACAGTTGCGCCGTATTGCGGAATGCGTTTGATCGCGGCAACCATCTGGTTATCCAGTTGGATATCCATGCCATAGATGCCTTCGCCGTTAACCTTGTCATGGCTGTCGCGGCGCGCTTTTTGGGCGTTGCCGATCTGGGTCCAGTCTTCGGGGGCCTTCAGGACGGGCTCGGCCGGCACCGCGATCTGCGCAGCGGTGGAGATAAACTCACCGATCTGGCCCTCTTTGCCCGCGCCTGAAATGACGCCATTGGCAAGTGTCAGCTCAGAGGCGCCCACGTCCCAATCCTTGGCCGCGGCTTGCAACAATACGTCACGCGCGGCCGCGCCTGCGGTGCGATATTGCATGAACGAGTTGGCCATCGCGGTCGATCCGCCCGTGCCCTGCAGCGCGCCAAAGAACAGGTTGTTGTAAACGGCGGTATCCGAAGGGGCCATTTCGAAGGTGATATCGCTAAGCTCCATGTTCAGCTCTTCCGCGATCAGCGTGGACAGGCCCGTAGAGGTGCCTTGCCCGCCTTCAAAGTGCTTGATGACGGCTGCAACGGTACCATCGGCATAGATTTTTACGAAGGGCGTAATGGCTGTGCCAGCCTCCGACGTCGAAGCGGCAAGCGCGCCCTTGGGGTCAATGCCAACGGCCAGAACGGCAACTGCCGCACCTGCACCTTTGAGGAAACTGCGGCGGGATGTGTTGATGGTCATGGCTTAACCCTCCACGATGTCTGCGGCGCGCTGGATACCGGCGCGGATACGTTGATAGGTGGCACAGCGACAGGCATTGCCGTCCATGTAGGCGTCAATCTCTTCCAGCGTTGGCTTTGGCGTTTCTTTCAACAAACCCACCGCAGACATGATCTGACCAGACTGACAGTACCCGCATTGCACCACGTCGAGCTCTTTCCAGGCTTGCTGTACGGCAGCGCCGATCTTGTCGTCGCCAATCGCTTCGATGGTGGAAACCTCGGCACCCTCGACGTCTTCGACATAGGTCTGGCAGGACCTCGTCGGTTCGCCGTCGACATGCACGGTGCAAGCGCCGCACGACGCGACGCCGCAGCCGAATTTGGTGCCGGTCAGCTTCAGTTCGTCCCGGATCACCCACAGCAATGGTGTGCCCGGTTCTGCTTCGACAGAGCGTTCGGCCCCGTTAATCTTTAGCTTGATAGTCATGGTCAATCTCCATCTGGCAATACGATTGGAATGTGGGTAAACTGGTGGGTGTACTTATATGGCGCAAAAGGTCACAGGTAAACCCGCAAGTTTACCGAGCCGAAAAAATTGGCAATTCCTTGATGTGGTGTGTAGACCGACAGAATGAGTGAAGTGGCTGAAAATTCGGTAGATAAACGTGACTCGATCCTGCAAGGCGCGTTTGATGAATTCTGCGAGAATGGGTTCCTTGCGGCCAGCATGGACCGAATCTCCAAGCGGGCCGGTGCGTCCAAGCGCACCGTGTATCGGTATTTTGAAAGCAAGGAAGTGCTCTTCCAAACCCTGATGCTGCGCCAGTGGAGGGTCATCGCGGACAACCTGAAGGTCAGCTACCAGCCCGGCATGGATATCCGAGAGCAACTGATTGAGATGGGCCGCGCGCAGGCGCGACTTTACACGTCGCCCGAAGTCATGAACGCCAACAAGATGTTGATGACTGAGATCCTGCGGGATCCGGAACTTGTCAGGGAAATCCAGAATGAAGTCGACTATACGGCGTCATTTGAACAATTGTTCAAAGAAGCCGCCGCCGACGGTGTGCTAAACATCGCAAATCCCCGACAAGCGGCGGAAGAATTCATATCGCTGTTGAAAGGCAAGGCGTTTTGGCCGTTCATGTTGGGGGCTCCCTTGGTCAGTCCTGACGAAATGGACGCCATGATTGACCAGTCGGTTGATATGATGATGAACCAATATGGTGCCTGAGCAATCAGGTCTCATGCGATCCGCCACAGCAGGAAATCGAGCACCGAACGACCTGTGACGCGAAGAGATCCAACGATATAGATCAAACTGACCAAGCCGTCGAACAATACAAAGTCGTATTGCGACGGATCAGCCAACCCGTTTGGCACGGCGTAGAGCACAGCCGTGATTGCAGCCAAACGCGATATAGCGCTCCAGAACACAACGGGTGCGCGCGCGACAAGATCGCGGGTTGCCCAGATCAACAATGATGCGGCCATGATGAAGAAACCCGCAAGCGTGAAGGAAAACACGAAATTCGCGGGGTTGGGCATTTGCACAGCCTGCCCGATGATCATTGGCGCAAAGAGAAAGTTCAGCAACGCAGTGCCGATGATAAATTTTTTGAACATGCCAGTGGCCCTTTGTGTCGTTCAGTATTTTTGGAAAAAACTGCGGATGATTCTGGCAAATCAGCCGCGAGAGTTGCAGCGGCAAGCTCGGCCGCCGCTGCAGGCTCATCCGAGCCATTGCCTTGAAAGCCGACTGTTGCGGCGGTCGATTGTGATCCGCGCGCGGCGCTTCTGGTGTGGGTTACAGGTTGGCGTGCCAATCACGGACGGCTGCACCGATCTCGTCAGGGGAGTCTTCCTGAATGAAGTGCAATCCGGGCACTGTGACTTCGGTGATATTGGGCCAACTGCGCACACGGTCGCGTACCGCCCCCGTGATCAACACGCCGGGGTCCGCATTGACGAAGAGCTTGGGTATTGATGTCTTGCCGAGCCAGTCGACATAGGCATCGACGATTTCGGTCACATCCGCTGGCTGCCCTTCAATCGGGATCTGGCGCGGCCATGTCAATGTGGGGCGGCGATCTTCGCCTGCGTTGGCGAAGGGGCGGCGGTATTCGTTCATTTCTTCTTCGGTCAAATCCCGCAGGATGGAACCCGGAACCAGGGCTTCGACAAAGAGGTTCTTTTCAAGAACCATCTCCTCGCCAGCAGGCGAGCGTAGGGCTTGGAACATTTCGCGGGCGCGGTCGGGAAACTGGTCCCAGCTATCACGGGTTTCGACGATAGCTTCCATGAAGGCAATGTCTTTGACGGCTTCGGGATGCGTATGTGCCCAATGGAAACCCAAACCGGAACCCCAGTCATGGATGACCAGTGTGACGTTGTCGGTGACACCCAATTGTTCAATTAAAGCAAACAGATATTTGCGGTGTTCGACGAAGGTATAGCTGTCCGGGCCAGAATTATCGAGCTTGTCACTATCGCCCATGCCAATCAGGTCTGGCGCGATCAAGCGTCCCTTGCCTGCAAGGTGGGGCATCACATTGCGCCACAGATAGGAAGACATCGGATTGCCATGCAGGAATACAATCGGATCGCCAGTCCCTTCTTCGATATAGGCCATCTGCTTACCATGGACGGTGGCAAATTTCTTTTTGCCGCGGAAAGACGTAGTCATGTGAGTACCTCGGGCTTGTGTTTGAGTCGGGGAAGATGTGGAAGAACGATCATTCTGAAACAAGGTCAAAAATGCCAAGAGCGAAATCTCAATCCCGCGAAAACCTGTTGGATAGTGCGCTCAATACGTTCTGGAAGACTGGTTTCCACGTTGTTTCCATGGGCGATCTGGTGCGCGAAACCGGCGTGAGCCGAGCCGGAATCTACAGCGATTTTGGCGGTAAGGAGGGTCTGTTCCATGCCTGTCTCGACAGATACCAAGACACCGTCGTCACTCCAGCCTTTGCACCGGTCGAGGCCGAAGGCGCGGGAATCGAGGGCATTCAAAAGTATTTCGATAACCTTCTGGCGCGTTTCAAAGACTCGGGCGGCTTTGGTAAGGGATGCCTTGTGGGCAATACGCTGTCCCAGATACCCGAGGATGCGCAGGAAACCCGCCAAAAGCTGCGCGCGCATAGCGATCGACTGACAGCAGGCTTTCGCAAGGTGCTGGCCCATGAGAATGGGGATCATGGCTCATTGAGTGATGCCGAAATCGAGGCGCTTGCGCGCTATACCATGATCTCGGTGCAGGGCATTTGGTCCTACTCCCGTCTGACAGGGGATGTCGCGGAATTGCGTGCGGCGTCTGACATGCTCATCGCTGTGTTGAAAGCCCGGCTTCGGGGAACACCGGATTGATGCTGCCTCTGCCCGTGGGTGATTTCCAGTTCATTGCACTGGATGTCGAAACCGCTTGTGGCGACAGCGCCAGTATTTGCCAGATCGGGATCGCCTGCGTTGGCTTTGATGACAGCATTCTTACATGGTCCACCTATGTCGACCCGCTTATGCCGTTCGCGCCCTTCAATGTTGGCCTGCACGGGATCGGGCCGGAGACTGTGCGCGGTGCCGGAAGCTTTGCGCAGGCCTGGCCCCAAATGTGGCCGTTGCTGTCACGCCACCCGATGGTGCAGCACAGCAGGTTCGATGAACATGCGATCAACGCCGCATGCAAAGCGCAGGGCCTTCCGCGGCCACACCTGACATGGCACGACAGCGTGACCATCGCGCGTACGGCATGGCCCGAATTGAAGGGCAACGGCGGCCACGGTCTGGCCAACCTGAAACAGGTGTTGAACCTTGACTTTCACCACCATGACGCAGGCGAAGACGCCCGCGCCGCTGCGATGGTAGTTCTGCGGGCGCAGGCCACGACCAAAGACCACCGGCTGTTCAAACCCGTGCAACTGTCGCTCCCTTTGTAAGGGCGGCCCACCCGCCGTTTGCCTCAGCCCCAGCCAAAGCTTCCGATAATTTCGGGTCCGCCAAGGCGACGCTCAGCGGAACCGAAACCATTTGAACTACCACCCAAGGCCCGGCTCATCACGAGCATCCGGGTGTCGGAGAGGAGATCCAGTTTAAGTGGCTACGTGGCAGCTTTGCCCCGCGTTGGGTCAGTTGGGCCCGCATCACGTTTTGCTCTTGCAGCATAGGTCGGCAATGTCGGCTGCGACCGCAGCATCGAAGGACTGGGACGGATGTGGGCTTTGCGCCGGAGCCAGCAGCGTTCACGAACGGCGGAAAGCGGCCTTTCACTGCGTTTATTCCAATCGACTGGCTCAATGATGAAACTGCGATCCCCTGATTGGGCGGCTGCTTTAGTAGACCGTGGCACGTCTACTTGGCGATGCGTGGGGTTTCATTGCCTGGATGGTGGATTCTTGCCTTCATGATTGTGAACCGCGGCAAGCAGTGGCTCTGCCCGCCGCAGTTTCAACATCGCGACCTTTAGCCTCGGTCCGGGGTTACTGTGCTGCAAACGTCAGCGATAGGACCGTCGCTGGATCATCTCCCCCTTCGTAGAGGTTGCCATCATTGATGATTACGAATGTGGTGTCTTGTCCTAATGGAAAGGGCGCCAAAGCGGTGCAGCCGTCGCATCCAATGGAAATCACATCTTCAACATCACCGTCCACAGAGAGCGATCTCAACTCATCACTGTGGGTGGTGAACAGTATCGCGCCGCTATCCCGGATCCAGAAGTCGTCAATGCGTCCAACGTGAGCGATCATCTGTGGCGCTCCGAGAGCTGTGCCATCCTGCCCAACTTTTATAGAGAGTAAGGTTCCTTTCGATGTATTCGATACGACCAAGCCGTCGGCGCCCATCTTCAGGCCATTCGCGCCCGGGAGGAAAAGTGGCTGGTCGGGTAGGACACCCAAAGCGCTGTCCACCATCCAGGGCGCGACCGTCAAGGATGACGTATTCACTTCCCAGATTGTTTCCGCCAGAGAATCTGCCACCAAGACGGTGTCTTCATCCAAACGAACCATCCCATTGAGGTACAGGGCCTGAGGCGCTGAGAATTTGTCGATTTCTGTTCCGCTTTTATCAAGCAGCAGGAATTGTTGTGTTCCGGTTACATCCTCTCCCGCGAGCAGCGATTTTCCGGATGCGGCGACGAGATAGCCTTCTGCTGTTGAGATAATGCTCAGCGGATAGGCAGACAGTTCAGCGAATGTGGCGACCGTGCCATCCGGGTGCAGCACCTCAATTGTCTTTGTTGGATAGTTGGTAATCAGAATGCGCCCGTCGGGCTGCACTTCGAGATTCTCGAGGAAGTTGCCGTGAGGGTAGGAGGCCAAGATACGGAGTTCTGGTGTTTGTGCGACGACAGGCGCCGCCATTGAAAGCAGGGCTGCGACGATGGTCACGGCGAGGGTCAACCCTGCGTCGAGTGATCTTCGGATGACGGGAAATGTCATGGTGTTCTCCAAGATGGGTTGGGCCGCGAGATAAAGTTTGAGAGCCAGACCTGACAGAGTGTGCGGTTGGTTCGGCCTTTCATTGGCTCAAACCCGCGCCACCCTTGATTAGGCTGGATCGCGCGGCCCTTGGTGATGTGTTACTGTCCGAGGCTCAGGCGGCGATACCAATCGTGGATGGCACGACCGATCGCATAGGGCTGGTCCTCTTGGACGTAGTGAATACCGGCGCCGATATAGGTGATCTGAATGTTCTGAGCGCGTTCTTCCCAATAATCAGCTGCTTCGGGTGGGTTCTGGGAGCCGGGTGTGGCGTATAAAAAGAGCCATGGTGTATCGGTTTCCTCGAGCCAGGCATTGTAATCACTAATGATCTTATCCGTCGCTGCAGGTTCGCCCGCGATTGGCAGCTCTTTGGGCCATTGATAGACTTGGATGCGCGACTTTTCGGTTGGGAAAGGTTCCAAGTATACGTCGTGTGCGGCCTTATCCAATGGACGGACGATGGCGCTTGGGACGGCGACCTCAAGGAACCAGTTGTCCTCAATGACCATCTTGCGCCCTTCAATCGGGCTCCGGACCAATTGCGAGAACTTTCGTTTGTGCTCGGGGTATTCCTCCCAGCTTTTGGCGGGAAGAAGGGGCGCCATCAGGGCTTCCATCGTGACGATGGCTTTGACGTTCTCGGGGTGCTGACGCGCATAGTGCAGCCCCATGCCGGAGCCCCAATCATGCATCACCAATGTGATGTTTTTGAGGTCCAGTTCTTCGATAAACGCCTCCAAGTAAGGGTATTGATCGCCGAAGGTATAATCCATTTCGGGCTGATCCGATTTACCAAACCCGATATTGTCAGGTGCGATCAGACGGCCTTGCCCCTCGAGGTGCGGCATAACATTGCGCCACAGATAGGAGGACGTGGGTTGACCATGTAGAAACAGGATCGGGTCTCCTTCACCAACGTCGACATAGGCCATTTTCGACCCAAGGACGTTGACGTAATCCAGCGTGTACCGGGTCTCGGATGGTACCTCGAGCGGAGGGACCTTGAAGCCAGCGTAAGGGTTGGCGGGCTCAACGGTTTCGGCATTTGCGCCGGCAACGCTTGAGATCGTCGCGAGGGCGACAGCGGCTTTTCTAAGCATGAGAATTTCCATTGATTGGAGGTTGGGGCAACCAGGAGCAGGGCAGCTCAAAGTTGTGTCGGTTGGCGTCTCCAGCGGGCGCCTATGCCTTTTCCCAGGCAAATTTTTCAAACACTGAATCGAGCGGCGTGTCGGCAAGGTGATTGGTGTAGTTCGACATGATTTTCTGGCTGTAGCCGAGGATCACTTCGAGGATGTTGCGTTTTGTGAAACCGGCATCAAGGAAGGCCTGAACCTTCGCATCTTCGACCTGACCGCGGTCGCGCACGATGCTGAGGGTGAAGTCCCGCAAGGCTTCCAGCCGCGCATTTGGCAGGGGCGTTTCATTGCGCAAAGCGTCGATAATTCCGTCGTCGACCTTCATGCCTTTTGCAATAAGGGTGTGCGCGGGAACGCAATAGTGGCAGTTGTTTTCGACGTTGATCGTCTGCCAGACCACGGTGATTTCGTCTTTGTCCAAACTTGATGCGATGAACAGATCATTGAGTTGGCGGTATGCAACCAGAAGCTCAGGCGCCTCGGCCATAATGCCGTGAAGATTGGCGATCATTCCGTTGCGTTTTTTTGAATCCAGCAACAGGGCCTCGCTACCTTTCGGGGCGTTTGTCTCGGAGTAGATTGTAAAGTCGACCATCGGGTTTCCAGTCTCTAATTTTAGAATGAGGAGCCACGCTCCGTGGGATGAGACGTATATGGAGGATGTTGCGGTATCTGTGAAATCGATATATTATCTAACCATTATCAAGGATATGGATAATGAACCTACGCTCACTTGACTTGAACCTGCTGGTCGTCTTTGACGCCATCTACCAAGAAGGAAATGTTACGCGGGCGGCTGCCAAAGTCGGGCTATCACAGCCGGCAACTTCTGGCGCATTGTCGCGGTTGCGCGGGCATTTGGGGGATGAGTTGTTTTTACGCAGCGCCGAGGGGCTGCGGCCAACGCCCCGCGCGATCGAATTGGCAGACCGTCTGCCCGGGATATTGGTCGAGTTGGAAAATGCGCTCGAGCCGCCGACCTTTGATCCAGCGACGTCAGAACATGTTTTGAGAATTGCATCGCTGGACTATTTTACGGTCGTGGTCATCCCCGCGCTCTTGCGTCTGTTCGAAACGGAGGCCCCCAAGGTTCGCGTGCATTTAGTTCCGACTGTGGGTCAACCGTTTCCAATGCTGGACAAGGGTGAAATCGACTTTGCCTTTGCCACATTGTTCGACGTCGATGATCGTTTTGGGCAAGAACGTCTGATCACGGACACCTATTCCTGCCTCGTTCGCAGGGGCCACCCTCTCACCCATCGCATGTTTGATATCCATCGCTTCGCGGCAGCCCAGCATGTTTTGGTCAGCCCCGCGGGGGACCCTCATGGTTTTGTCGATGACGAACTGGAGAAGGCCGGCCTGTCGCGCCAAGTCAGCCTGATGCTTAATCATTTCTCTGCCGCGCCGGCTGTTGTGGCGCAAAGCAATCTTATTCTCACTGCTCCCACGCTGGTTCTGAACAAGCTAAAAACACCTGAGCACGAGCTGCTCGACTGCCCCGTCAACGTCCCTGACATCTACCGGAACCTCGACTTGATTTGGCACGAACGATTAAGCGGCCATCCTGCGAAGATATGGTTTAGAAAGGCGATTATTCGTGCGGCAGAACTGGCCTCTCACAGCACGTAGGCTCGAGTTTGCTGATATATCAGCCCTACTGTCACGCCTATTTGAGAAATCTCTTGGATCATCCACAAAAGTCCACATCGTAGGCAGTAAAGCTGAAGGTCTAAACATTGCCACAACGTTTCTCGGGGTTTGGCAAGAAGGTCAGAAAACCAACATCAACAGCACACCTCTTATGGGTTGTTTGTGCGTTCAACGGAATCCAGCGAAAATCGCAGTATTGGTTGTGTTGAGTTAAAAGCAGACGTTGGTTGTACTCCTCTTCAATGACCGCTTTGGGCCGTTCGTGCCGCAAGGATGTACCTACCGGAAGGGTGGTAACCTGACCTTCGCTGCGTATCGTGCTAAGGTCAGGAATGCGAGCAAAGTTGCCGCTTTTTGCCCGCTACTTTAACAAGCATTTCGAACATGCAGCTGATCAAGCTGCGACGTCCGGCTATGGGGCTGTCAACGACCCGACGAGAGTAGTGAAAAACCTAATCGTTTGGCCGCATCAAGCGCGGCCACCTTATGCAGGGGCCATGCTTGCGTCAGCCCTTCGATGATCAACAACAGCGCGATATCGGCTTCCTTCAACGCGGTCGCCTCTGCGGCCTTTGCCGCGACCTCTGCCTTGTGACGTTCCAGTAATTCGCGCAGCGGCTGACTGCCCGGTTCAGCGGCCACTGCAGCATGAAAGAGGCAGCCATGCGCGCTCTCGGTCACCATCCAGTTTCCAACGCGGGTCAGTATCGTATCAAGCGCCTCGCTCGGCTCCTCTGGCAGGTCATCAAACACGCGGGCGAGATAGCGCTGATGCCGGTTCTCCAACGCAGCAAGCACCATTTCCGCCCGCGACGGCGTGTATTTGTAAAGCGTGCGAAGGCTCACGCCCGCAGCATCCCGCAGATCCTCGACGCTGGGCTCGGCAAAGCCCCGATTGGCAAAGGCGCGTTCAAGCCCTGCGGATATCTTGCTCATCATATCGGTCATGCTTGACGATGTAGAGCGATCCCTCTACCTACGCAAGTAGAGCAATCATTCTACATCGAAGATTTCCCTATGACACTTCCTGAAACGATGAAAGCTGTACGCCTCACCGGCCATGGCGGGCTGGACAAGCTTGAGTGGTGTGACGACGTTCCGATGCCGCAACCAGAGGTTGGCGAGGTCTTGATCCGTGTGGGCGCATCGGCGGTGAACAATACCGACGTCAACACCCGAACCGGCTGGTATTCGAAAGCGGTGCGGGGCGACACAGGGTCGGCCGCAACCGAGGGCTACGCGGGGGCGTCTGATGCCGACGGCGGCTGGTCCGGTGCGCTCAGCTTTCCGCGCATCCAGGGCGCGGATTGCTGCGGAGAGATCGTTGCGGTCGGGGACGGAGTGGACGCGGCGCGGATCGGTCAGCGCGTGCTGGTGCGGCCGATGTATCGACCGACCGGTGCCGGACCAGATGCGCTTGTGACCTTCGGCTCGGAGCGCAATGGCGGCTTTGCGGAATACACCACCGTGGGCGAGGAAAACGCACTACGGATCGAAAGCCCGCTTTCGGATGTCGAGCTCGCGTCCTTTCCTTGCGCATTCTCCACCGCCGAAGGCATGATCCAACGCGCCGGATTGGGGGACGAGCGCGTCTTGATCACCGGCGCATCCGGCGGCGTCGGATCGGCGGCGGTGCAACTGGCCAAGCGGCGCGGTGCCCATGTCACGGCCTCTACCAGCCCGGCGAAAATGGAGGCGCTGAAAACCCTCGGCGCGGATGCGGTGATCGACCGGAATGAGCCTTATCCAAACGACGCTTTCGACGTCGTGCTCGACCTTGTAGGGGGGCCGCGCTGGCCCGAACTGCTGGATGCTTTGGTGCCACGGGGCCGCTACGTCACGTCGGGCGCGATTGCCGGTCCGATCGTCGAACTTGATCTGCGGACCCTCTACCTCAAGGATCTGACCCTCATCGGGAGCACCCGGCAAGCCCCAAGCGTATTCACTGATTTGGTCAGCTACATCGAAGCAGGCGAGATCAAGCCCGTGGTCGCCGAAACCTATCCCTTGGCTGACTTGCACGCGGCGCAGAAGGCATTTCTGGAAAAGTCGCACATGGGCAAAATCGGCGTGACAATCGCAGACTGACAGACACGAGGATGAAATCGGAGCCTATCACAAGAGTTAGCGTCTGGGAAAAAAATCCGAGCCGGACCTTCGCAGCTTACTGCGGTGTGGTCCGGTTTGGGCCGTCAATGTTCAGGCTGGCAAGGTGTGCAATCACCGAGCCGGCCCTAACCGACACCCGAACAGCATACCCAGGAATGGCTATGGCCCGGCTAACATGCAGTGTGCGGGTCGTGCAACTGCACATAGAGAGTTGCTTGTAGATGGAGAAATTGAAGACCAGTTAATGTCTGCTCCAAGGAAGCTGCAGCGCGGCATGCGATGACCGGTCAAAATCCGGAAAGGGCCGTTCGTGACAAACGGCCCTAATGATCAGATTTCAATAGCTTCTGAAATTGCCAAAGCATCTTCAAGCTCGACGCCAAGATATCGCACTGTGCTGTCCATCTTGGTGTGACCCAGCAAAAGCTGAACAGCGCGCAGATTGCCCGTCTTCTTGTAAATCTGTGTGACCTTCGTCCGTCGCATTGAATGCGTACCATAAGCAGTAGCTTCCAAACCGATGGACCGGACCCAGTCCCGCACGATACGGGCATATTGGCGCGTTGAAATGTGAGGGCGCTCGTGGAAGCGCCCCGGCCAGAGAAATTCGGACCCGACCATCAGCGGATTTTCCATCCACTTCGCGACCGATGCCCGTATGCCCTCTGAAATTTCAAACCAAACCGGTTTTTGGGTTTTGCTTTGCAGAACGGATGCGCGAGCTTTGATCTGCCCTGAAGCCATTACATCCACGACTTTCATCTGGACGAGATCACAGCCGCGCAATTTACTGTCGAAAGCCAAATTGAACAAAGCAAGGTCGCGATGGTTCTCCGCCAATTCGAGGCGCACCCGGATCGCCCAGACATGTTTGGGCTTTAGTGGGAGTTTTTGACCGACGATACGTCCTTTGTTCCAAGCGGGCCGAACCGCGCGAATGGCCGGTAAGTTTGGTGTCTGCATGATGGATCCTCCGATCCGCCATACCCTCCCACAGCGACAACCAGACGTTGACGGCGCAGCATATCACATGATGCGCAAATGCAGCTAATGGCGGCTTGGAGCCCGAAGGGACCGATGCTGCGCGACGCATGTATGACCGTTTTTCTGGATGTCGCTTTGAGGTATCGGCTTAACCATTCGACTTCGCGACCCCCGGTGTTACCCACTCGTTCAGGTTGGCTTTTGTCCGTCGGGCTTGTTTCATTGAAGCGATGTTCTTTTGGTCACAACAGCCGGTCAAAAGCCTGCTTCAGGTTGGCATCGAACCGCTGCGTCAACTCTGTACCAGGAACGATGTCGAACCCGTGGATCGCACCAGGATAGATGGTGAAATCGACCGGGACGCCATCACGGCTGAGGCGGAGTGCATAGGCCGCGTTTTCTTCCATGAACAGGTCCAGCGCGCCCACGACCATGAAACATGGTGGCAATCCCTCCAGCGTGGCGGCGTGGCTGGGTGAGAAATGCCCGACCCGGTCATCATCCAGCCCATAGTCGCCGCGCAGAGAAGTCCAGCCGAAACGGTTTGCGGCCCGGCCCCAGACGAATTCCCCGGTGGTCGGGTTGTCTACGGGTACGGCTTGGGTACCGGTGCGATAGTCCAGCATCGGATAGATTGGGAATTGCGCCTTCACCGGGATCTGTCCGCGGTCGCGCGCCAGAAGCGCCAATGCCGCCGTCAGACCACCGCCTGCACTGGCGCCCATTATGCTGATTCGGTCAGGGTCGATGCCAAGTCGTGCCGCAGTCCGAAACACATAAGAAAGGACGTCATAACAGTCTTCGACCGGCCCGGGGAACGGTGTTTCCGGGGCGAGCCGATATTCGACACTGGCCACAACCGCGCCAGATTTCTGCGCAAGATCATAGCAATAGGCATGATAGCTGACCGCGCTGCCCAGGATATAGCCGCCGCCATGGATATAGACGATGGCGGGCGTTGGCGTGGCGCGCAGTGTGTCGGGCCGATAGAGGAAAAAGCTGGCGGGACTGTCAGGCAGCTCAACGCTCTCGAATACCGGATTCTCCGACCCCGGAACCGTAGTGGCATCTTGCGCCGTCCTGATATCCGGCAGGATGTCCGGCGTAAAAAGCATGGCGGGCATCGCCTGCGCCATCTCGCGATATTGCGGGTCAACCAGATGAAGTGTGCTGTCCTCAGGATCCACTGCCGGAGTAGAAATCTGGGCTCGCGCGCTTCCGGGCTTCAATGCAAGTGCTGCAGTACTGGCAATACCTGCTGCCAGGAACGCTCGACGGGTAGGAATGAGGGGCATGGGGTGTTCCATTCTTTAAGGGAGATAATTCAATTCTGGCGACCAAAGTTTTTAGTGTTGATGCACGCCACCCGTTGGTTGGCGCGTCTCGGCGCTGCTACACGTCTTTTGGCACCACCTGGTCTGAGATGAACTGGGACATCTCCTGTTCTGACAGCGACTTCTTCATCTGCAGAAACGATTCCGCATCACGGCCGCAAACATTGTGGGTGGGCGTATCTTGGGTCGCGCATTCATAGACTTTTTCGGCCACCTCACGCGGGTCAGATGGCTCACCACCCTGTCGAGCCATCTGGGTCACGGCATCGTTCATTTTCGTAGCGAGTTTGGCCGAATAAGCCCTTATGTGGTCGTCACCGTTTGCCAGTATCCCTTCGTCCATCGACGTATAGAGGCTCGTCTCGTATGATCCGGGGGCAATGGCCTTCACAGAGATGTTGAACGGCGCATATTCCAGCGCCAGAGCCTCGGTCAGGCCCTCTACGGCGAATTTCGCGGAGCTGTATACGGAAGCAAACGGAAAAGCGATCAAGGCCGCGAGCGACGAGATGTTAATTATCGTCCCCTCGCGCTGCCGCCGCATGACGGGAAGGACCGCTTTCGTCACGCGCATCAGGCCAAACACATTGGTGTCAAACAGGCCGTGGATTGAGCCCTCATCCCATTGCTCGAAAACCCCAACACCGGATATCCCTGCGTTGTTGACCAGAACGTCAATCCGTCCGAAGGCATCAAGGCTCTTGTCGACGACCTCCTTGATGCTCTGCGGATCGGTCACATCGAGCCGGCACAGAAGCGTGTTTTCCAACCCGGCCAGTTCGGTTTCCCTTTCGGGAGAGCGCATCGTTGCAATGACATTCCAGCCTTTGGATTGAAACAGCTTCGCGGTCTGCTTGCCAAAGCCGGAGCTGCATCCGGTGATGAGGACTGTTTTGTTGTTCATCTTGTTATCCTAAGTTTCAGGCATTCGGTGCCAATGGATGTCAACTGAGGAGGTTCTCGTGTTCGGGATCTGTTTTTGCGGGCAGGCTGCGGAGCCGGGCATGTCGCCCATCCGGCCCTCATGAGCCCGCACCTTTGGGAAGAAAGCCTGCCCAGTGCTTGGTCCCTGGAAGGGCGGGATCAATCTGGCTCGCCAAAGAAAACGTCGTTGGCGTGCATTGTATCCATGTATTCCTTCCATTCCTGGACCTTGCCGTCCCGGATCACCATCAGGATATGGAAATGGTTGTTATAGATCTTGCCGCTGACATGCTTGCCCAATGACACGGCCTCAACCGCAACACGCTCACCTTCCGCTGTCAGTGCCTTGGGCGTAAGACTCATGCCCTCCGGAAAGAACGCCTTGGTTCGCCCTCCCGAGGCCAGAACGAACGCCTTGCCGTGATCTCCAGAGATCGGCATTGATCCCGCCACCCAGACCTTTGCATCCTCAGCAAAGGCTTCTTCGACGAACGTCCAGTCGCCAGCGCCGATTGCTTGGACGACCTTATTCGCAAGGGCCTTGTTTTCTTGGGTATCCATAGTGTTTCTCCTTTGTGATCCTTGATCGCGTCTTGTCAGGCCAGTTTGGCCAGGGTGTTGATTTCGGCTGAGCCGAGGCGGATTCTTGCAGGCTGTTCTGCACCCTTTCCCAGAACCGCAGCGATGAACGCGCGTCCTATTTCTTCCGTTGATGTTGCCATCCCGAACGGGCGCATTAGCGGGGCCAGCCAGGCCGCCAGGCCGTACACTGGAACGTTGTGTTTGATGCCCCGCCGGGGCGCGATCGTACCCGGCCGAAAGATCAGCGCGTGCTTGAAGCCCAAACCCAGAACGGCGTTTTCGGCCCGCCCTTTGACACGGGCCCAAAGCTGCCGAGAGGTCTCGGTTTCGTCGGCACCTGCGCCGGACCCGAAGACGAAGCAGCATTGCGGACTTTGCTTGTGCAAGGCTCGGGCAGCGGCGGCGACGTAATCATGCTCCACCCGGATATAGGCTTGCTCATCAGCGCCGGAACTGGGTGTTCCGACCGCCCAGAAGCATCCGTCGATGTCGTGCATGTCACTGGCAATCGTCGCGAAGTCCAGGAAATCACGATGAATGATCTCTCGCAGCTTCGGGTGCGATCTTCCTGTCGGGCGTCTGACAATGCAGAGGACCTCGCCGATTTCCGGATGGTCCAGACATTCGAGAAGGGCTCCGGCACCCACTGTGCCAGTGGCACCAAAGATCAGGACGCGCTTTTTCATGGCAGCACCGCTTCTCCGGACGCAGGCTCATCTGCCGGGAGCCAGTTTTTCAGGGCTCGTTCTGTGATCCGAGAGAGCTGCTTCCTCTGCGACGCATTCTGCGCTTCGGGATGCGCCGGGCGGATAGTGTCTTCGACAAGATAGGCCCCGGTGATGCCGTCAAATTCGGAAGAGGCCGCAAGGCGCACAATCCTGTCGGCCCCCACCTCGGTGGGTGAGGCTGCGACACGTATGACGTATCCCATGATCCGTTCGGCTCCGGTCAGGTGTCGCAGCAGGTTGGACCGGATATTGCCGGGATGCAGGTAATTCACGGTGACGCCCTTGCTCTCAAGCTCTTGCGCCAGATCGATCATGAACATCGACCCCGAAAGTTTGGATTCCACATAAGCCTCGCTCGTGGCGAAGTCTGGCTTGGCGGCGATCTCGTCCATGTTGATCCGGTCGAGAAAGGCCAGATTGGTTACCAGATAGACGATACGCGCAGGAGCCGAAGCAGTGATCCGGTCGGTCAGCAAACGGGTCAACAGGATCGGTGCCAGATAGTTTATCGCCCAATTCATCTCGAACCCATCCTCGGTGAAGGTCGGCCTGGTTGCGTTGACCCCTGCGCCATTGATCAGAACGTCGATCCGATCATGCGCGGCGAGTATCCGTTCGGCACAGGCTTTGACGCTGTCCATCGAGGCCAGATCGCAGACCTGAAAACTGGCTGTTCCCGCGCCGCCACGCGCCGCCAGTTCCCGTATCACGCGATCACCTACGGCCTGCTTGCGCCCCAGAAGGACAAGATTGGCCCCCATGTCACATAGCATCCCGGCGGCTACGCGACCTATACCGTCTGTGCCGCCGGTCATAACGATGGTCTTGCCCGTCAGATCACGGTCGGCTTGGGGAATTGCGTGGCGTGGATCGGGCGTCCGGCGCTGCGGCAGGAACAGGTTGATCGTGATGCGGGTGCGGTCGCTGATCAGGGGCATGTCAGTCTCAATTTCCGAGGTTTTTCTTGAAGAATGCGCTCAGCGCGTCGGCGCCCTGCACCACGAGGTCTGGCGTGTCGTAGGTGCGCAGATGGCTGCCGCCTTCAAGGACCACCATCTCGGCCGCGCCTTGCGTTTTGGCTGCGATAAAGCGTTCGGTGAACGGTTTGGTGAAGGCCTGTTCACCCACGATGCCCAGATACGGACAGGTGATCTGACCGGCGTAGTCCAGCCCGTGCGAGCGCGCGAGTTGCTGATACGAAAACGGCACCATGTGGTTGCTGTAGTTTGGCCATTCGGCGGCCACCCGGCAAAAGTAGTAATCATACTGCTCGGCCAGGAACGGATCGGCCCCGGCTGGGGGCACTTCGGTCATGTCAGGGATGAGCATGTCATCCGGCTCGGCCTCACCTGTCTCGAAATAGCGCTGCCGCGCCGTGTTGGACCTGTCATACATGACACGCTTCTGTTCGTCGGTCGCAAGCGGGTTCGAGACCAACGCCTCACGCAGGCTGAAATGACCGCTGACTGTGCCAAAGGCCTTGACCCGCCGGTCGCCTTGCAGGGCGTCGGCAGTGTAGGACGCGCCCGCGCAGATCCCCAATGCACCCACGCTCCCCACGTTTTCATGAGCGCATAGGAAGCAAATCGCGTTCTGGATGTCCTCGGTCTTGGAATTCGGGTCTTCGTATTGACGCGGCTGCCCGCCGCTTTCCCCGAAGGTCCGGTGATCGAAGGCGAGCGCGATCAGACCCCGTTCGGCCAGCGCCTTGGCGAAGACGCCCTGTGATTGCTCCTTGACGGTCGCCATCGGGCCAGCAACGGCGATCGTGGGGTATTTCTGACCGGCGTCGAAATTTTCGGGGAGGTAGAGATGTCCCCGAATGACCTCTCCATGGCTTTTGAAACTCACGTTCTGTCGCATGTCGTGACCCCTTGTCGAATGGACATTTTTCGTATGATTGTCCATATTGACATTATTCGTCCAAATGTCAATATGCGCAGCATGACCGACAGAGATAAGTATATCCTCGACGCTGCGGTGCGCCTGTTCTCGCGTTATGGCGTCAAGCGCACCAGCATGGGCGACCTGGCTGAAGAGGCCGGGGTGGCGCGCCAGACGCTCTACAATGCCTACAAGAACAAGGATGACGTTCTGAGGGCTCTGATCCGCTACCACACAGATATGGCGATCGACGAGATCAAGGCCGGACTGGATGGTGTCCAGGATCTTGGCGACCAACTCGACATTATCTTCAACAGGATGTCCGTCGCTGGCTTCGACTTGGTTCAGGCCACACCGAACGCCCAGGACATCATCGAAGGGTTCAACGCAATCGGTCAGATGGAGCTGGCGGCCTCGGCGGAGAAATTCCGGAGCGTGATCGAAAGGATCCTGTCCCCTTACGAAACGGTACTGGCGGGTTCGGGGCTGTCCTCGGCTGATCTGTCAGATTTTGTTCAACAGTCGGCCAAGGCAGCCAGCAGCGAAGCACGTGACAGAGACCATCTGATCGGGCAACTCAACACTCTCAAGAAACTCTGTCTGGTGGCAATCGCAACTGATACGTCACGGTAGCAAACAATCACGAAATTATGCGTCACGGGACAAATCTTTCCCGAGACATTGGGGTGTAAGCGAATGCCCGCATCCTGTAGTGGTGCGGGCATTCAGCTTTCATGGACTTTGGCCCGTCCCGTCAGTCGTTCTGGAACCGCGAGAAGAGGCCCTCGCCGCGTTGCATCGGCGGGAAATACGCGGGGTATTCGGGTTTCAGGGCGCTCACTTCATCCAGTGCCTTGACCTCGTCGTCGCTCAACGCAATGTCCGCAACTCCAAGGTTGTCGACCAGCTGTTCTTCCTTGCGTGCCCCCACGATGACGCTGGTGACACCCGGCTTGTGCAGCAGCCAAGCCAGCGACACCTGTGCGACCGAGGTGTTGATTGTCACTGAGAACTGACCCGGCGGGGGTGCGGACAAAAACTTGGACTGTTTTCACGGCATAAGGCCGAGGCTTTTACGATATTCGATTGGGCTTCTGCCACCAAGGGACATCTTGA
>Ga0181375_1000153_pt1 | contig 20121 bp, 17 predicted proteins | sample LowvirmetaG_FD_130090 | JGI IMG/M metagenome (GOLD analysis project Ga0181375, IMG submission 130090) | Marine viral communities from the Subarctic Pacific Ocean - Lowphox_11 viral metaG | ecosystem: Environmental > Aquatic > Marine > Oceanic | place: Subarctic Pacific Ocean | collected 2015-12-09 | reverse complement strand
GAAGCACCACAAATCAGGATCGTCTTTGATCCGGCTGCTGTAGGCAAGGTATTCACGACTTCCGGCATAATGCTGACGGCGCTTCAATTCCTCTTCGGTCTTTTGCACGAATGTATTGAGAAACTTGGCGTGTAACAGCACGCCAGAGGCCATTTCACCGCCATAGCTGTCGTAGACTTTATTCAGGCGTTTTGGCAAAAGCATATGGGTCGAATGCAGATACACATAGCTTCGATCCCATTTGACCAATGGGATTTTGTTCAAAGATGGCGCGTTGATCGGGTCGTTGTGAAAAAAGAGCCGCGCGCGCGGGCCGCCCTGAATCCACAGGTTTTCATACTCCCAGTTGGTTGAAAGCATGTAGTTTCCGCTGTCAAACCATTCGGCAATCTCAAACGGATTTTGACCCTCAATATAGGGCTGCGCATCAATCGGTCCTTTGGGGTACATGTCAATCAACATGGCCGAAAAGCTGCGCAGGCCGGAATTATCGAGCCAATCTGTCAAGGCCGGGATCGGACGCGTGTCGCAAAAGGGAAAGGCGAAAAACTCGTCCACATCAACGGTCAGCGTCCAATGTCCGTGGCAATATTTGCGCGCGAGCGCATTCATCCAATGCACGCCAAACAGCGATTTTCGATAACTTGCCGTGGTGTGCCAGATCGACACATCCTGTTGGCCGATCAGAAATTCCCGCGAGCCATCATCACTGTCATTGTCGACAAAAAGGAAATGGGACACGCCCATGTCCCTGTAATATTTCATAAAATACGGCAACCGGATGCGTTCATTGCGCAGCGTACAGACCAACAGGACGTCATTTTTTTTGATCCGGTCGGTGTGATTTTGCAGACAGGTCAACTCCCGGCTTTTCCGATATGCTCGGATAAGCCGATGCTTGCGCCGAAGTCTCAGGCGATATTGCCGTAGCCGACTCACTTCAGCCCTTTTCCAATTCGCTCAGGGTTTCTCTTTTGCCTCTGCTATCACACAAACTTTAAGACCCACCTCACGCGCCCACATATTAAGGGTACTTTGGGTCGTGCTATAATGTTTCCGTAATGCGTCTTTTCCTATTTTAAATAGGGGTTTATTCAGTTTTCGTAAACAACACATTGTAAATTTTGAAACAATTATTGGCGCAATCTCTGATCTAACGCCATGCTCCACGTGTCAAAATTCCATCCTCTTCAAGGCCCTGCCATCCATGATACCGGACACCATCCTCAGACCAAAGAGTGGGGTCATTTGCAACGGCCGCATAATAGTCATCATATTTATGGGGGTTTAAGTGATACTCACGGAGCAGGTTGTCTTGCCGCGCCTTTTCCATCATGTCCGGCAGAAACTTACTATGAAGCAAAGCCCCTGTCGGCAAATTCAGACGTGCGTCAAATCCACAGTTTAGTTCACGCGGCAGAACCACATGGGTCGAACTCACATAAGCAAATCGCCAATGCCATTTGACCAAGGGGGTCTTGTGCAGATGTGGAGCGATGTTCGGTTGATCTTTAAAAAAGACCCGTGCGCGTACCCCCCCACGTATGGAAATATCATTGTATTTCGATTGCATTTCCCAAACATAGTTATGAGCATCATAATAAGGTAAAACGTCCCAGACTGGCTGCCCCACCTTATAATTTACCGCGCTGATGGGGCCGTCTCCATACAAATCCAGCATCATCGCGGAAAACACCCGACAGCGTCGAGTGTCGAGCCAGCCTGTCAAATCATGTAGGGTGCGCGTTTCATTGAAGGGGATGATCAACGCCTCATCAGCGTCCAAAGTAAGACACCAATGATCGTGCCCGTAGCGCATCAAAAGACTGTTGATCCAATCCATTCCGAACCGCGCGTCACGATAGCTTTGATCTGTTTTCCATAGTGAAACATCCGGTTGGCGGAGCAGATAGTCCGATGTTCCATCAGTGCTGCCATTGTCAATGATCAGAAAATGCAAAATGCCCAAGGCACGGTGGTGGTCGAGAAAATAGGGAAGCCGATGCCTCTCATTGCGCACAGTCGCAAAGGCAAGGATATCACCCTTGCGGATCTTGGCCGTGCGCAGTTGCACGGCTTCCAATTCGCGGCGTTTGATCCATGCCCGAGCAAGAAGATACCGGCGCTTGTGTCGCAGCCGGTATGTCCTCCAAAGATCGTAAACCGGCATTCAAACTCCCCACTGAAAAACCCACCTTATGGATCATTTTTCATAATGGCCAGTTTGATGCCATTTCCACGCATGATCAATCATCGTGGCAAGATTAGAGCGCTCTGGAGCCCATCCAAGCTCGGTGATCGCACGCTCGGAGCCAGAGACAAGTTTGGTACAATCGCCGGGACGACGATCCCCCTCGACGATGGGCACATCTTTGTTGGTCACAGCGCGGGAATGATCCACGACGTCACGCACGGAAAATCCCGCGCCTGTGCCCAGATTGAACACCCGGCTGCCTTTGCCGTCCTCAAGCCATTTGAGACCCAAAACATGGGCATCGACCAGATCGCAGACATGGACATAATCGCGGATACAGGTGCCATCCGGCGTGTCATAATCCGTGCCGAAAATCGTCAAAGCGGCGCGTTTGCCCGCAATCGCATCCAACATCAGCGGGATGAGATGAGTTTCCGGTTGATGGAATTCCCCAACCTCGCCGTCGGGATCACACCCGGCCACGTTGAAGTAGCGGAAAATCACATGGTTGAGGCCAAAGGCCGCGCCAAAGTTATCCAAGATGTCTTCGATCGCGCGCTTCGACGCGCCATAGGAGTTGATCGGGAGCTGTACGGAGTCCTCATCCAACACCACATTGTCCTGATCGCCATAGGTGGCACAGGTGGAAGAAAACACAAAATGCGGACACCCCGCCGCCACCGCCGCTTCGACCAACGTCAAAGAGCCGATGACGTTGTTACGCCAGTATTTCCCCGGATCTGACATGCTTTCGCCAACCTGAGAAAAAGCGGCGAAATGCATCACGGCGACGGGTTTATATTTGGCAAAGACCTCGTCAAGACGGGCACGATCCAAAAGATCACCCTTCTCAAAAGGACCAAACTTGACCGCATCTTCCCAGCCCGTCGACAGGTTATCAAAAGTCACAGGCTGATAGCCCGCGGCCCGCAGCGCCTTACACGCATGCGAGCCAATATAGCCGGCCCCGCCGGTTACAATAACGGATTTGGTCATGGATGGCCCCTACTGTGCAGCAGTGCGAATGGAGGACAGGGTATCAAGATATTCCTGAAGCTCATCACGCAACTCAGGGCGCGACAGGCCGAAAGCAATCGTGGCCTGAAGGAAACCGGCCTTGGACCCGCAATCAAACCGCTGACCCGCAAAGCGATAACCGTACACACCGCGATCCGATTCGATTTCGTCCGCGATTGCATCGGTCAGTTGGATTTCTCCACCGGCACCCGCTTTCATCTGGTTGAGGTTTTTCATCACATTGGGCGAAAGAATATAACGACCGATCACAGCAAGGTTGGACGGTTCTGTGCCGGGAGCAGGCTTTTCAACCATACCTTTGGCCGAAACATAGGCCCCCATGTCCTCTTTGATGTCGAGCACACCGTAGGAGGACACTTTATCATCAGGGACTTCCATGGCTGCAACCATAGAGCCGCCAATTTCTTCATAGGCTTCGACCATCTGTTGCAAACACGGCTTATCCGCCGCAATCACGTCATCCGGCAGGATCACAGCAAAGGGTTCTTTCGGGTCCAGAAGACGGCGCGCGCACCATACAGCGTGGCCAAGGCCCAGCGCTTTGTGCTGACGGATATAGGCAATCGCCCCACTGTCCATATTGGTCATTTTCAGGGTTTCCAGAAGCGCATCTTTGCCCTTTTTGCGCAGCTCTTGTTCAAGGACGGGAGAATGATCAAAGTAATCCTCAAGCGCGCCCTTTCCGCGCGAGGTGACAAAGATGAACTCCTTAATTCCCGCCGCCCGCGCTTCATCAATGGCGTATTGAATCAGGGGACGATCGACGAGCGTCATGATTTCCTTCGGGATGGATTTGGTCGCAGGCAAAAACCGCGTCCCCAAACCCGCCACAGGAAAGATCGCTTTCGTCACTTTACGTGTCATCTTTACTCCTCTGGGCTCGCACCATTGAGCCCTTAAATTGAACGTTGCCAAGGCGACCTTAAAGTTATCTGGTCATAAGGTCAGCACTGGTCTTTAGCTTTCGCAGTTTATTGCCACAGTTTTACAACTGTGCCTTCTTAGCACACAGACGCAGATCAAAAAACGATCATATGGCGTATAAATTCCCCTAAGGCGCCCCCATCTCAGACAGCATTGCCTCAAGACGTGGAACGTCTTCGGGGTTGTTCAACTCCCAAAATTGCCGCCCACGAGAATCGACCTCGACACAAAGAACAGGCCGTTCTTGTTCCAAAAAGCGGAGCTGCTCCAAGCCTTCGAGGCTTTCCAAGGGGCCAGTCGGCCATTTCGGATAAGCCGCCAATGCAGAGGGCCGATAGGCGTAGACGCCAACATGATGAAACACGGGCGTTTCGGCGTCATCCGCGTAGGTTTGAGAGGTATAGGGAATCACCTCTTTTGAGAAATAGAGGCCTTTGTGATCACTCCCAAACACCGCCGTCGTTCCGCCCACGCGTCCCGCCCGCCGATCCTCAAGAAACCCATTCAAAGCCCGCCCATCACAGCGCAACACCGGAGTGGCAACCTCCGCTGTTGGATGCGCCTGCAAGCCCGCCACGAGGTCTTCGACAAACCAAGCGGGGGTCAGCGGTGCATCGCCCTGAAGATTGACCACGATGTCATACCCGCCCCCCAGATTTTCCAAGGCCTCAGCACAGCGTTCAGTGCCATTGGCGCAGGTCTCTGAGGTCATCACAACCTCCGCCCCAAAGGCTTCGGCGGCCGTGCGAATGCGGTCGTCATCCGTTGCAACAACAACCCGGTCCACACCGGACACCGCAATGGCGGCATCCCAACTGCGCTGGATGAGGGATTTCGCTTCCCCCGTGGCCCCGGTCAACTCAACAAGCGGTTTGCCCGGATAGCGCGTTGACGCGTACCGGGCGGGAATCACAATCAGAACGGACATCAGGCGTCTTTCAGCTCCACACCGGGGGCATAGGCAATGAAGAATGGGTTGGCATACTCTTCTTTGCCATAGGTCAGAGGCGTATGATCATCAAAGCGCACAACGTCGCCACCGGCCCCAAGCAAAACCGCATGTCCGGCAGCCGTGTCCCATTCCATTGTGCGACCAACGCGCGGATAAAGATCGGCCTCGCCCGTTGCCACAAGACAGAATTTAAGCGACGAACCCGCAGATTTGCTGTCTTTCGCTTTGTATTTGGCAAGGTAATCTTCGGTCGCCTGATCGCGGTGCGATTTCGAGGCAACGATCATCAAGGCGTCATTGTCTGGTGTCGACACGGAAATCTTTTTCATTTCACCCGGTGCCGAGGCCTCAAACGGGCCAATTTCCTCGTAAGACTGTCCGTTTGCATCGGTGATAAAAAGGCGATCCTTGGCGGGAGCATAAACCACACCGCGCAGCGGTACGCCCTTCTCGACGTAAGCAATGTTCACCGTGAAATCGCCACGACGCTGTACAAATTCTTTAGTGCCATCAAGCGGGTCAACGATAAGGAACGTATCCGATTTCAACTGATGCGAGGCAGATTGTTCTTCGGTGATCAGGATCACATCGGGGAAAGCGGCCCGCAACCCTGCGGAAATCAACGCATCCGCAGCTTCGTCGGCTTCGGTCACCGGGCTTTCGTCCGATTTCGTTTTCACTTCAAAATCATCGGCATTGTAAATCTCAAGAATCTTCTCACCAGCTTCGATTGCCAGACTGCGCATGAGGGGGATAAGTTTTTCGAAATCCAAGGGTTTGCTCCTGATTTATGTCACATGTGTTTTCATTGAAAGAAAACCTCAACAACCTTATGCTATGTTGGCATGGGAACAACAAGAAATCCCGAAGAAACGGGCGCGATTAACCTACAGGATACATGAACGATGTTTCATTACGCAAAAAGCCAAAGCGGGTTCTCAGCCGCACTGACAATCCTGAGGCTTATTTTCGTGAACACCGTGCGCCACGTCCGAAAATCACACGGAAACCCGCTTCTGGGTCTGATTTCGAATATGACACAAGCGATGATTCTCGTGTTTGTTTTTACCTTTATGTACAGCATTCTCGGCATCCGTGGCGTGGCGATCAGAGGGGATTTTATCCTGTTCATCATGTCCGGGATTTTCCTGTTTCTGACGCATAACAAAGCCATTGGCGCGGTTGCCGGTGCGGAAAATTCCACCTCGCCGATGATGCAACACGCGCCGATGAACACCGCCATTTCCATCGCCTCTGCCGCTCTCAGCACCCTGTACATCCAGGTCCTATCGGTCGCGGTGATCCTCATCGTCTATTCACTGGGCTGGGGAGAGTTGCATTTTCAGGATGCCGCTGGCGCTTTTGGGATGTTGCTTATGGCCTGGGCGTCGGGTTCCGCCATCGGCACCGTGGTCCTGGCCGCCAAACCGTGGGCTCCACGCATGGTGAGCATCATACAAACGGTCTACACCCGCGCCAATATGTTTACCTCCGGCAAGATGTTCGTCGCCAATCAAACACCGGGCTATATGCTTGCCTTTTTTTCGTGGAACCCGCTGTTTCACACCATTGATCAGGCCCGCGGCTTTACCTTTGTCAACTACAACCCGCATTACAGTTCGGTCCTTTACCCGGCTGTCTTTTCGATGATCTTTGTCACCATCGGGCTGCTTGCCGAATTTTTCACCCGCAAACGCGTATCGCTGAGCTGGGGCGCGCGCTGATCGCGATCACGTTACAACGCGCAGTGTCAGGTTGAGACGACCACCACCGCGCAAAAGCGTGCTGGTGCCGGTCTTTACGCGGTCGATACCGTGATACAGCAGGCGCGCTTCGCCGCTCATGACCACCACATCGCCGGACTGCAACCAAACGCTTTCCGTCTTGCCACCACGGGTCGTTTGACCAACCCGAAAAAGCGCCTCATCCCCCAGAGAAATCGACACAACAGGTTGGCCAAAATCCACCTCATCGCGATCTTGGTGCATCCCCATTTTCGCGCCTTCGCCGTAAAAATTGACCAAACAGCATTCAGGGGGCCGTTCTGTGTCCGCCACTTGGTCCCAAATGGTGAGAACCCGTTGCGGAATGGGTGGCCAGTTTTGCCCACTCGGATGCCGATCCGCATAGCGATACCCCGTTTTATCAGAGACCCAGCCAAACGACCCCGCCGAAGTCATGCGCACAGACATCGGCTTTCCATAAGGTGTCATCGGCGAAAAGAGCGGCGCGCGCCGCGTCACCTCGCGCAAATCTGCGACGATCGCCTTTTGATCCTCTGTCGCAATAAGCCCCTTATAAATGCGCATCCCACGCAGACTTAATGCCTTTGGTTGATCCATTTTCGCCTCCTTTGTCATTTTTCCTCTGAAATGACTCCATTTTTCCTGTGCTAGAGCGCCTCGCACAACTTGCAGGGGGCCAAACGCCTCCTTATATACGCCGAGAAGCAATGATCGGTTCGGATATTCTGAGCGGTCAAGATCACTGGGATCAACGGCGGGTGCCACAATGGGCCCCTCGTTTTAACATCGCCTAAGAGAGGATTTTGAGCATGGCCAAAGTCATCGGTATCGACCTCGGGACCACCAACTCCTGCGTTGCCATCATGGATGGTTCGCAACCCCGGGTTATTGAAAATGCTGAAGGTGCGCGTACCACACCTTCGATCGTCGGCTTTACCGACAATGAACGCCTCGTTGGCCAAGCGGCCAAACGTCAGGCTGTCACCAACCCTGAGAACACAGTGTTCGCCGTCAAACGTTTGATCGGTCGTCGCGTCGGTGACGCCGAAGTGGAAAAGGACAAGAGCCTCGTTCCCTACAGCATCGTCGATGGCGGCAATGGTGACGCTTGGGTTGAAGTGCGCGGCGACAAATATTCGCCTTCCCAAATCTCTGCCTTTATCCTTGGCAAGATGAAAGAAACCGCTGAGTCCTACCTCGGCGAAGAAGTGACCCAGGCCGTCATCACGGTTCCGGCCTACTTTAACGACGCCCAACGCCAAGCCACCAAAGACGCTGGTAAAATTGCTGGCCTCGAAGTGCTGCGGATCATCAACGAGCCGACAGCTGCCGCTTTGGCCTATGGCCTCGACAAATCCGAAACCAAAACCATCGCGGTCTATGACCTTGGCGGCGGGACATTCGACGTGACCATCCTCGAACTGGGCGATGGCGTGTTTGAAGTTCAGGCCACCAACGGCGACACGTTCTTGGGCGGTGAGGATTTCGACATGCGCATCGTGAACTACCTCGCGGGTGAGTTCAAAAAAGAGCATGGCGTCGATCTGACCAAAGACAAAATGGCCCTTCAGCGCCTCAAAGAAGCCGCTGAAAAAGCCAAGATCGAACTGTCGTCCTCCAGCCAGACCGAAATCAACCAGCCGTTCATTTCCATGAACCCGTCCTCCGGCACGCCGCTTCACCTCGTGGTCAAACTGACCCGTGCGAAGCTGGAAAGCCTTGTGAACGACCTGATCAAAAACTCGATCAAACCGTGCCAAGCCGCGCTCAAAGACGCTGGTCTGTCCACCTCTGACATCGACGAAGTCGTGTTGGTCGGCGGGATGACCCGTATGCCGAAAGTCATCGAAGAGGTGACCAAATTCTTCGGCAAAGAGCCGCACAAAGGTGTGAACCCGGACGAAGTGGTTGCCATGGGCGCCGCCATTCAGGCCGGCGTGTTGCAAGGCGACGTGAAAGACGTGTTGCTGCTTGATGTGACCCCGCTGTCCATCGGCATCGAAACGCTGGGTGGCGTGTTCACCCGTCTGATCGACCGCAACACCACGATCCCGACCAAAAAGTCGCAAATCTTCTCCACCGCCGAGGACAACCAGTCCGCCGTGACACTTCGCGTGTTCCAAGGTGAGCGCGAGATGGCCGCCGACAACAAAATGCTTGGCCAATTCAACCTCGAAGGCATCCCGCCCGCGCCGCGCGGCATGCCCCAGATCGAAGTGACCTTTGACATCAACGCCGACGGTATCGTCGAAGTGGGTGCCAAAGACAAAGGCACGGGCAAAGAGCAAAAGATCACGATCCAAGCCTCTGGTGGCCTCTCCGATGAGGACATCGAGAAAATGGTCAAAGACGCCGAGGCAAACGCCGACGCCGATAAGGCCCGCAAAGCATTGGTCGAAGCGAAAAACCAAGCCGAAAGCCTCATTCACTCGACTGAAAAGGCGATCGAAGAGCACAACGACAAGGTCGATCCGACCACCGTTGAGGCCATCGAACTTGCGATTGCTGCGCTCAAAGATCAGCTTGAAACCGAAGACCCGGATAAAATCCGTTCGGGCATTCAAAACGTGACTGACGCTGCCATGAAACTCGGTGAGGCCATCTATAAGGCTGAACAGAGCAAAGCGGGCGCTGGCGACGATGTCGATATGGATGACGGTCCGTCGTCGGTTGATGACGATATCGTTGATGCCGATTTCGAAGATCTCGGCGGCGACAAGCGCTCCTAACGCGTATCTGGGACCGATTGGCCGGTTCGACACCATCGAACCGGCCTCTCCCGTTTTAGGGCGTTCCCGAAAGGATCAAATCCATGGCAAAACGCGATTTCTATGAGGTGCTTGGCGTCAACAAAGGCGCGGATGCTGGGGAATTGAAAAAAGCCTATCGCAAAAAAGCGATGGAATTTCACCCCGACCGCAACAAAGACAATCCCGAAGCAGAGGCCAAGTTCAAAGAAGCGAACGAAGCCTACGACACGCTCAAAGACCCGGATAAAAAGGCCGCCTATGACCGATTTGGTCATGCCGCTTTTGAACAGGGTGGCATGGGCGGTGGCGGACGTCCTGGTGGCGGCTTTGGTGGCGGTCATGGCGATTTTTCGTCGGCCTTCTCTGATGTGTTCGATGACCTGTTTGGCGATTTCATGGGCGGTCAACGCGGCGGTCAGCGGTCGCGCGCACAACGCGGCGCAGACCTACGCTACGACATGCGTATCACCTTAGAGGAAGCCTATAAGGGCGCACAAAAGACCATCAATGTCCCAACATCCGTCGCCTGTACGGGCTGCAGTGGCACGGGCGCGGCGAACGGTGCTGAACCGCAAACCTGTCCGTCCTGCTCAGGTATGGGCAAGGTCCGCGCGCAACAGGGCTTTTTCACCGTTGAACGCACCTGTCCGGCCTGTGGTGGCTTGGGCCAGACGATCAAAGACCCCTGCCCCGATTGTCGCGGTGCCGGGCGCGTTGAAAAAGAGCGCTCCCTGTCTGTGAACATTCCCGCAGGTGTCGAAACCGGCACGCGCATTCGCCTTGCTGGTGAAGGCGAGGCGGGGCTTCGTGGCGGTCCCACGGGTGATCTCTATATTTTCATCGAGGTCCGACCGCACAATCTGTTTGAACGCGACGGCGTGCATTTGCATTGCTCTGTCCCCGTCTCTATGGCCACAGCCGCGCTTGGTGGTGACATCGAAGTGCCGACCATTGACGGTGGCCGCTCCCGCGTGAAAATCCCTGCGGGTAGCCAATCTGGCCGTCAAATGCGCCTGCGCGCCAAAGGCATGCCTGCGCTGCGTGGCGGTGGCCAAGGTGACATGTTCATCGAGCTTTCGGTAGAGACCCCCGTCAATTTGACCTCGAAACAAAAAGAGTTGCTTCAAGAGTTTGAAAAGCTCGGTGAAGACAACAACAACCCGGAAAGTTCTAGCTTTTTCAAAAAGGTAAAGACTTTTTGGGACGGAATGAAAAGCTAAAACCTTTGACTGGTGGCGTATAAATTTATGCCGCCGGTTAAAAGCCGTTAACTACTTTTTTAGCGAATCGTGGGATGGATTCACTCCATGACCACAACACCGTACCCCTCCGCGTTTCGCGAAATGCCCGACTGGCTCTTCGATCTCGACGAGGCCCGTCCCGTTGTCCTGCCGTCGCGTCCACCAAGCTACCTGCGCAATCATAAAAAGCATCTTCAGGATCGCTTTTTTGATGGCGGCGCGCAGGCGATGCCGGATTACGAACTTTTGGAACTCATCCTCTACCGCGCTCTTCCGCGTGCGGATGTAAAACCGATTGCGGCGGCTCTGATCGAGGGTTTTGGCGATTTCAACCGCGTTATCTCCGCACCCATTTCTCGACTTTTGGAGGTTGAAGGTATGGATGTTAGCGTGGCGCAGGAGCTGAAAATCGTCGAGGCCGCAGCACATCGTCTTGCCCGCGCCCGCGTCATGCAACGCCCGGTGATTTCAAGCTGGGATGCGGTTTTGGACTATTGCCACACCACCATGGCGCATCGTGAAACCGAACAGTTTCGCGTGCTCTATCTGGACCGTAAGAACATCCTCATTGCCGATGAAGAACAGGCGCGCGGCACGGTGGATCATGTGCCGGTCTACCCGCGTGAGGTGGTTAAAAGAGCACTTGAACTCAATGCTTCTGCGCTCATTCTTGTCCACAACCATCCCTCTGGCGACCCGACGCCATCAGACGCAGACATCACCATGACCAATCAAATCCGCGATGCCGCCGAGGCGCTCGATATTCAGCTCCACGATCACCTGATCATTGGAAAATCGACTGAGCTGAGTTTTCGTGGGTCAGGCTATCTCTGATTTATTGTAATTCTCTGAGCCAAATTTCCACCCGACGATTTAGCGACCGACCCCAAGCAACGTCATCGCAGGCAAGCGGCATGACTTCGCCATAGCCTTGGACGCTCAATTGTAGCCGATCTGGTTCAAAGGCTTCCCCAAGCGCACGGCGCACGGCCAACAGCACAGCATTGGCCCGCCGCTCCGAGAGTGCGCGGTTGACCGGTGCGGCACCTTCGCCGTCGGAAAATCCCGCAAACATCAATTCTTTGCCGTCATAGACCCCCGCTTCAATCAGTTCCGCAAGCAAATGCACGTTGGACCGCGATTGCGCATCGAGACCAATGGCACCCCCTTCAAAGCGAAATCCCAAAGTCAGCCGCTTGGCCCCCTGCAGGGCCTCGGTCACATCTTGGAGATCATCAAGCGAGATTTCGTCTCCGGCATGGGTGATTGCATTGGCAAATCGACGGCCCTGATCGCGGAACGACAGGTGGTCCACCCCTTGATCCACAAAAGCCGTGCGTGCAACGACAACCTGCGCTGCGGGCGACACAGCAAACTCAAGAAACTCTCGCGCCAATTTCGGCAAACGCCGCGCAGGCGTGTAGAGAAAGACGGGGCGGGTCAGCGGATAGTCTTCGGTTTTGATGTCCGGCGCGATGGCTTGCGCTTCAAATCCACAAGCCCCCGTCAGCCCAAGCGGTTTGACCGACCCACCTGCCGACATCCGCCCCAATCCGATGGCATATGGGTCATGCTCAACCGCAGCACTCAACGCGGCGTAGCTGTCATGTATGGCCAACTCGTCTGTCGCAGACGTCCCTTTGGCAAGAATCATGCGGCGAAATTCACTGCCCTCTCGCAAATCGTCGCGCATCACATGGCGCGACACGGGAGCATCAGCGCCGCCAACTTCGCTCCAATTTGTGACCGACCCGGTATAAATATTGGACAGATCGGTGAGCGACAGCCCCTCAAGCAAGTTTGAACGTGACACGACAGGCACCAAAGCATCCAAACCAATCACGCGCGCGCGCAGGGGATCGGACAGATCGCCAACACCCGCCTCCTGCGCCAACGACCGCTCCATGGGAGACACTTTGCGCAACGACACAACAACATCGGTGTTCTCGGAAACGAGATCCGCGAAACCTTCACCGCTTGAGGTCGGTGCAATCAAAAATTCGCCAGCAACCAGTTTGCTCTCAGCGTCCAAAAGCAAAAGCGCCGTTTGACCATCGACTCCCGGCTCTTCCTCGACCACATAGCCATTGCGCAGGGCGAAAGCCGTAATCAAAGCAGGGACCAGGTCCGACATACCGGTGGGATCGCCAGACAGACGAATTTGGGCATAATACCCATCAAGTTCGGGACAGCCCGGTCCCTCACATTGCACGCCTGTACCGTCGACGGTCAGAACACCCAGATCCGTATCGACGCGGTAGAATTCCCCATCGAAACTCAGAAACGTGCCCGAGATTGAAATTGCCCCATCGCGTGACAGAAGGTTTACGTCTTGGGCTTGCACCATGAGAGGCAAGAACAAGGAAAGGGTCAATGCGGCGATTTTCGCCGCACTTTGACTGGACATGAGCGCTTAGCCTCGCATGAAAACCGGGGGCAATCAGTTGCTGGCGATTTTCAACTCTGGGATGATATTTTTCAACTGGATAAAGTCGCCAATCGCATGACAATCCGGCATATCGACAAAAAAGCTCTGGCCTTTCGTTGGGGCGAAGGGCGCAATCTCAAATATCTTACCACCAATTTGGCGACCACAGGTGGCTTGTGTCACTTCAGCTTCGACAACCAATGCGACATGAGTCTCGGTTTTCGCCCAATCAACAGGAAAAGAATAGATCTGAGAATGGGCAGCCTGTGGCGCAATTTCTGAGCCTAATTCAATCATATAGCCGGAATGAGACGTTCTGGCGCGCGTGGGTTCTGAGGGCGCTTCGCTCCAAATATGACCCACAGCGCCAAACTCGGCTCCGTTTTCAAAAGCGTGCAACTCAAGATGAGCCTCACCAATCCATTGCAAAACGACGCGGGAATAGGTGTCGATGGTGAAGACATCCAAACTGGTTTCGACCTGCGCACCGGACGCAAGCGTCGCCTCAAAGCGCGCAGATTTTTCTAAGGCGGGCACAGTAAGAAAGAGGTCGCCACTGGCATCCAGAAGGGCGGAAAACTGTAGACCCGCATGAGTGAAAGTGACGGTTTGATCCGCGGCACAGGGGGCGGCCAGAGTGAGCCCAACCATCGCATCAGCCATTGAAACGGCCTTTAAGCTGACGGGGCACATACTGTCGTCCGAGGCCTGCAAAGCATCAGAGATCGCAGCAGGGGACAGGTGATTTTGCTCCAGGGCAGCCACGCGCAGCAGAGGGGATTCTTTTATAAGGGCTGGAGCCTCGACGGCGAGTGCCGCGGGGGGAAGAGGTACACCCGACGCCAAAGACAGTGTTTGCCCAAGGTTCTCATCGGTGGGATCAATGCGCGCTGCAACGGCGCCACCTTGCATGACATATCCAATCGCAAAAGCGGCGAGCAACGTGCCTACAGCGGTTAAAATTTTACCCTTAGGGAGCATTACATTCTCCACCAAACCCTTGACCATTTGTTAAGGATGTAGCGGAGAAATCAGATTTTTCTGAGGTCGCATTGCGGCAAGAAAAAGCCCGCCTCCGGCGATCAGAAGCGGGCTAAACTGTTGTATAAGTGAGGTATTCAAACAGCGCCGTGGCAGTGTTTGAATTTTTTGCCAGAGCCACAGGGGCAGAGATCATTGCGACCTGGATTGCCCCAGGTTGTCACATCCGCCTCATCAAAACCGGGAGCGGCATCAAGGCTCAAATCAGCGTCTTGATCCGGGGCAACCGGTTGAGCACCCGCCGCCGCAGCGGCTTGCTGTTCCATAAGTTGCTGCAACATCGCGTTGCGCTCTTCTTCGGTCATCGGGCGTACACGCGACAGTTTTTGGGTCACTTCCGTGCGCAAGCTGTCGAGCATGGTTTCAAAAAGCTGGAAGCTTTCGTTTTTATACTCGTTGAGCGGGTCACGTTGTGCATAGCCACGAAAGCCAACAACAGAGCGCAGATGTTCGAGCGTCATAAGATGCTCGCGCCATTTGGTGTCGATGGTGTTCAACAGGAATTGCTTTTCGATCTGACGCATTTGGTCGTCGCCAAAGGCCGCCGCTTTTTCCGCCATCATCGCATCGGACTGTTCGGCAATGCGATCAATGATTGCCTCATCATCGACGCCCTCTTCGTCCGCCCAATCTTGCACCGGGAGGCCCATGTTGAGGGTCTCCACAATAGACTCTTGCAGTTTTGGAACATCCCATTGATCGGGATAGGATTTCGGCGGAATGGCCTCTGCGACCAGTTCTTCGATCACCTCATGACGCATATCGGCCACGATCTCGTTCACGTCGGCGGCTTCCATGATGCCACGGCGCTGGGAAAACACCACCTTGCGCTGATCGTTCATCACGTCGTCGAATTTCAAAAGCTGTTTGCGAATGTCAAAGTTACGGCCTTCGACCTTCGCCTGTGCTTTGGCGAGGGATTTGTTGACCCAAGGGTGCACAATCGCCTCACCCTCTTTCATCCCCAAAGACGACAGCATTTTGTCGAGACGATCAGAGCCGAAAATCCGCATCAGGTCATCTTCGAGCGACAAGAAAAACAGCGAACGACCCGGATCGCCCTGACGGCCAGAACGACCACGGAGCTGATTGTCGATACGACGGCTTTCGTGACGCTCGGTGGCCAAAACATAAAGCCCGCCCGCCTCAAGCACGCGCTGCTCTTCGGCGGCATGTTCGGCCTCGATTTGCGCGCGGATGGTGTCGGGATGGGCGTCTGGATTGGCGGCAAGCGCCTCCATCACCTTCATCTCAACATTGCCGCCGAGTTTGATGTCGGTGCCGCGCCCGGCCATGTTGGTCGCGATGGTCACCGCGCCGTATTTGCCAGCGTCCCCCACGATCTGTGCTTCTTGCTCGTGATGACGGGCGTTCAACACATTGTGGACAATACCTTCTTTGGTCAAAAGTTTTGACAGATCCTCAGACTTATCAATCGAGGTGGTGCCAACAAGAACCGGCTGACCTTTTTCATGCGCTTCGCGGATGGAGTCGACCACGGCGGCCAGTTTTTCCGCCTCCGTGCGATAGACCCGATCATGCTCATCAAGACGTTGAATCGGACGGTTGGTCGGCACTTCGACCACCCCAAGTTTGTAAATCTCCATGAACTCTTCGGCCTCGGTGACCGCTGTCCCGGTCATGCCGGAGAGTTTGTTATACAGACGGAAATAGTTTTGGAACGTCACCGATGCCATGGTGATGTTCTCGGGTTTGATCTCGACTCCCTCTTTCGCTTCGATCGCCTGATGCAGACCCTCCGACAGACGACGGCCCGACATCATACGTCCGGTGAATTCGTCGATCAACGCGACCTCACCGTTGCGCACAATGTAGTGAACACCGTTCTGAAACAGCTTATGCGCCCGCAAACCTTGGTTCACATGGTGCACGATGGTGGTGCTTTCGGGATCGTAAAGCGTCTGACCCTCGGCCAAAAGACCCGCCTGATGCAGGCGCTGTTCGAGGAATTCGTTGCCCTCTTCGGTAAAGGTCACCTGACGGGTTTTCTCATCAAGCTCGAAATGCGCGTCGGTCAATTCCGGGATCAATGTGTCGATGGTCAGGTAGAGCTCAGACCGGTCATCGGAAGGACCGGAAATGATCAAAGGCGTGCGCGCCTCGTCGATCAGGATCGAGTCGACCTCATCGACGATGGCAAAATGATGCCCGCGCTGAACCATTTCGCCCAGTTCGGATTTCATATTGTCGCGCAGGTAATCAAACCCAAGCTCGTTGTTCGTGGCATAGGTCACGTCACAGGCATAGGCCGCGCGTTTCTCGTCTTCGGGCTGCTGGCTATAGATCGAGGCGCAGGTCATCCCCAGCGCTTCAAACACATTCGCCATCCATTCAGAATCGCGTTTGGCCAAGTATTCGTTGACGGTCACGACGTGAACGCCCTGACCGGACAGCGCATTGAGATAACAGGGGAAAGTCGCCACAAGGGTCTTGCCCTCGCCGGTTTTCATCTCGGCAATGTTGCCTTCGTGGAGGAAAATCCCGCCCATCAACTGCGTGTCAAAAGCGCGTAGGCCAAGCGCGCGGCGCGCCGCTTCGCGACAGTTGGCAAAGGCCTCCGGCAAAAGCGCATCAAGGCTTTCGCCTTCCGCCACCCGCTTTCTAAATTCTTCGGTTTTAGCGATCAAACCAGCGTCATCAAGCTTTTCAAACTCTGGTTCCAGCGCGTTGATTTTAGCCACGAGAGGGCGGGTCGCCTTGATCTTGCGATCGTTAGGGGTCCCAAAAACCTTTTTCGCGAGTGTACCGATGCCCAGCATATTCTCTCCGCTCAATGCGTCCTGACAGGATCGTGTGAGAGGAGGGATTGCCCCAGTGCCATTCACCCCATAGAAACAGGCGGAAGGCTCCTCTTCAGTGACCTAAGGCGATGTAAGGGGCCACATCAACAGTGTCAACGTCGCGCCCCGATATGGGGACGACAGGAAGGATTTTCTCGATGAAATACCGCATTTCTGGGGCCGCAGCTCTCATTTCCGCCGCGTTTTTTGCCATGAGCCCGCTTCATGCCGAAGATGTGACCGCTCAAACTGTGGTCGCAACAATCAACGGCACACAGATCACCGTTGGTCATCTCATCGCCGCACGCCAAAGTCTTCCGCCGCAATATCAAAGCCTGACCGACGAACAGCTTTACGACGGAATCCTCAATCAGATCGTCCAGCAGGAGATTCTCAAACAATCCGCAGGCGAGATTGGTGAGGCCCTGAAATATCAGATCGAGAATGAAGAACGTGTCGTGATTGCCGGCTCCATGCTTGAGACCATCGCCAAAGAGGCGGTCAACGATGCCTCCCTCAAAGCCGCCTATGACGCCAAATTCGCCGAATTTGAACCGGGCCGTGAATACCACGCCGCGCATATTTTGGTGGAAACCGAAGATGAGGCAAAAGCGCTTATTGCCGATCTGGACGCAGGTGCAGATTTCGCCGATCTTGCACGCGAAAAATCGACGGGTCCGTCGGGTCCGAACGGCGGCGATCTTGGCTGGTTTGGCCTTGGCATGATGGTGCCCGAATTTGAACAGGTCGTCGTTGGTATGGAAGAAGGCACTGTCTCCGTGCCCGTCCAGACCCAATTTGGCTGGCATGTGATCAAACTGATGGAAACGCGCCTGTCCGAGGTACCGCCGCTGGCCGACGTGCAGGATGAATTGGCCGCAGAAATCCAAGACAAAGCCATTCAGGACAAAATCGCCTCCCTCGAATCGGATGGCGCAGTTGAGCGTGTTGACGGCATTGATCCCTCCGTGTTGCGGATGGATGATCTGCTCGCCAACTAAGATCGTTTTGTAGCAAGGACGCCGACCATGGCCAAAATCGAACATGTTTCCCCGCTCGCGCCCAAATCGGGCTTTCCCGAGTTACCCGTCATCAACGGCGTGCGTTTTGCCGCCTTGGAGGCGGGCGTGCGCTACACCGGCCGCGTTGACGTGATGCTGGCGGAACTGTGCGAAGGAACGGCCATGGCCGGCGTTTTCACCCGCTCCTCAACACGCTCCGCTGCCGTGCTGGACTGTCAGGACAAGATCGGCCTCGATGGTTCGGGCAAAGCCGCGATTTTGGTCAACTCCGGCAATTCCAATGCCTTCACCGGAAAAAACGGCATGGATGCGGTGCAAAAGATCACTAAAGCGGTGGCAGACACCATGGGCATTGATCAAACCCGCGTCTTCACCTCCTCCACCGGCGTCATCGGCGAGCCCCTGAAATGGGAACGGATCACCGCCAAAATCGCCGATCTTGACGCTGCGTTGGACGAGGTCGGGATCAGCACAGCCGCCCGCGCGATCATGACCACGGACACCTTCGCCAAAGGCGCCACACAGACGGTTCAGCTTGACGGTGCGACCGTCAAAATCGCCGGGATCGCCAAAGGCTCCGGCATGATTGCACCCGATATGGCGACGATGCTGTCCTATATCTTCACCGACGCAAACATCTCGCGCGATATACTGCAACAATGTATCTGGCTCGACAATGCCAAGACCTTTAACTGCGTCACGGTGGATGGCGACACGTCGACCTCCGACACGGTCCTTGTGGCCGCGACAGGCAAGGCGGATATGGCACCGATCACCGATTTCGCTGATCCGCGTGTTCATGCCTTTCGCGAAGGGCTTCATGCGGTGATGAAAGACCTCGCCATTCAAATCGCCCGCGACGGCGAAGGCGCGACCAAGCTGATCGAAGTTCAGGTCACTGGCGCAAATGCCAATGGTCCGGCGCACCGTGTCGCGATGTCGATTGCCAATTCTCCTTTGGTAAAAACCGCTGTGGCCGGCCAAGATCCGAACTGGGGTCGCATTGTCATGGCTGTCGGTAAATCCGGTGAACGGGCCGAGCGGGATCGCCTCAAGATTTGGTTTGGCGACATCCTTGTGGCCGAAAATGGCTGGGTCTCGTCCTCCTATTCCGAGGAGGCAGGCGCGGCCTACATGAAGAACGACGAGATTGTGATCCGTGTCGATCTTGGCCTCGACAATGGCACGGCCACCGTATGGTCTTGCGATTTGACCCACGGCTACATCACCATCAACGCAGATTATCGCTCGTGAAACTGGTTTTCGTTTCGGCAGTTGCCTTGATCGACGTCGAGGGGCGCGTGCTTTTGGCACAGCGCCCCGAAGGCAAATCCATGGCGGGTCTTTGGGAGTTTCCCGGTGGCAAAGTTGAGCCCGACGAAACGCCCGAAGCCGCGCTTGTACGTGAGTTGCATGAGGAACTTGGTATTGAGACGTGGAACTCCTGCCTCGCTCCGTTGACCTTCGCGTCGCATAGCTACGACGACTTTCACCTGATGATGCCGCTGTTTGCCTGTCGCAAATGGAACGGCATTCCCCATCCGCGTGAGGGGCAGGTATTGAAATGGGTCAAGGTCTCTGAATTGCGTGACTACCCAATGCCCCCGGCAGACATCCCACTGATTCCCATGCTTCGCGACCTTTTGTGAAATGCTGCAAAGCAGAAACGGAATATTCTGTGGTTTATGTCTTCATTTGCACAACATTTGTGCTCAAATGACAGATTTGTCTTAAATTTGTGAATGATTTTTAAATATTTGTAGGCTAGTTTGTTCCTAACGTCATTTCAGTTGGGGGCAAACAAGATGATGCGTTCTATCTCTGTCGGGAAATACATTTCCGTCCAAGGTCTGTTTGTTGGTGAAACCGCCGATGGCAACATCCAGGTTCGCGTTGGTGATAAAACCTTTGAGGGCAAACCCGTTTCCGTCAAAAAAGTCGCCTGATTTATAAATCAGCGTGCAGAATAAAGAAAAGGCGAGCCT
>Ga0181375_1000149_pt1 | contig 20319 bp, 23 predicted proteins | sample LowvirmetaG_FD_130090 | JGI IMG/M metagenome (GOLD analysis project Ga0181375, IMG submission 130090) | Marine viral communities from the Subarctic Pacific Ocean - Lowphox_11 viral metaG | ecosystem: Environmental > Aquatic > Marine > Oceanic | place: Subarctic Pacific Ocean | collected 2015-12-09 | reverse complement strand
TAAGCCACCGGGGGCGCGCGCCCCGCGGACCCTTACACCACCTTTCGTTTCCTTTCAGCGCTAGAGGAAAGCGGCAGCGTCGGCCCCGGTACGGGGTGGCAGCCGCAGTACCTCAGCGCTGCCATTGACGGTCAGATCATCGCGGTCGCGCCGATGTACGCCAAGTCACACAGTCAGGGTGAATACATCTTTGACCACAGCTGGGCACACGCGTTTGAACGGGCGGGCGGGCGCTATTTCCCCAAGCTACAGATCGCCGTCCCTCACACTCCCGCCACGGGCCGCCGTTTCCTGACCCGTCCGGGGTTCGAAGAGACGGGCACCGCAGCGCTCATCCAGGGGGCGGTACAGCTGACCGATTCAAACGGGCTGTCGTCCTTGCACATTACCTTTTGTACCCAAGACGAAGCCGCCGCCGCAGAGCAACTGGGCCTGCTGGCCCGCAAAAGTCAGCAGTTCCACTGGCACAACGCGGGCTTCGAGGATTTCGACGGGTTCCTCGCCACGCTCAGCTCGCGCAAGCGCAAGAACATCCGCAAGGAACGCCAGCAGGCACAGGCCTTTGGCGGAGAGATTGAGGTGTTCACCGGTGATGATCTGCAGCCCGAACATTGGGATGCCTTCTGGCAATTCTATCAGGACACAGGCGCGCGCAAATGGGGCACGCCCTATCTAACGCGCGCATTTTTCGACATCGCCCAAGACCAGCTACGCGACGACATGGCACTGGTGCTGGCCAAACGAGATGGTGCATGGGTCGCAGGGGCGCTGAACTTTATCGGCGCAGATGCGCTTTATGGGCGCTATTGGGGCTGCACCGAACATCACCCGTTCTTGCACTTTGAACTGTGCTATTATCAGGCCATCGACATCGCGATCAAACTGGGCCTCTCTACCGTCGAGGCAGGTGCTCAGGGGGAACACAAGCTCGCGCGCGGTTACCTGCCACAGGCGACGTGGTCGCTGCATTGGATGCGGGACGAGGGTTTTATGCGCGCTGTTGAAGACTATCTTGTACAGGAACGGGCAGCCGTTGACGAAGAGATAGACATTTTGACAGATTACGGCCCATTCAAAAGGGTCGAGGTTGAGGAACAGGAATGAGCGAAAGATTAAGCGAAGAGACGCGCAAAACCGTATTGGCCCCCTTGTTCAGCACAGGCTGGGCTATGGTGGAGGACCGGGATGCGATCGTCAAAACCTTCAAATTCAATGATTTCGCAGATGCTTTCGGCTGGATGACCCGCGCGGCGATCTGGGCTGAGAAGTGGAACCACCATCCAGAGTGGGAGAACGTCTATAACAAGGTGATCGTTACCCTGACGACCCATGACGTGGACGGCCTAAGCTCGCTTGATGCCAAGCTGGCGCGCAAAATGGATGGATTGATGGGCGAGGTCAAAGCGGGCTAAGGCACCATTAACCGTCGCGTTATCCAAAGAAAAACGCAGCCGCGGTGCCACCGCGGCTGCGTTTTTCTTTTTAAGGGTCGTGCAGGATTACATGTTGTCCAGCAGCGCCTCGCCGCCCGACATGTCGCAGACGCCGGGTTGGACCTCGGCCTGGAACAGCGTGACCTTGCCGTCATCCACCAGCATCGCATAGCGCTTAGAACGCGAGATCAGCCCCGCGGGCTCGGCCGAGAATTCCATGCCGATGGCTTTGGTAAAGGCGCTGTTGGCATCGGCGAGCATGGTGATGCCAGCCGCCGTCGCGCCTGTCGATTCACCCCAAGCGGCCATAACAAAGGGGTCATTGCAGGACACGCAGATGATCTCGTCCACGCCTTTGGCGTCGAACTGGTCCTTGGTGCGCACAAAGCTGGGCACATGGGCGGAATCGCAGGTGGGCGTATAGGCACCGGGCACGGCAAAGACGACGACCTTGCGGCCCTTTAGCTTGTCAGCCATCTGCACAGGCTGCGGGCCGTCCGGCCCCATTTGCACCAGCGTTGCATCGGGCAGCGTGTCGCCTTGGGAAATCGTCATATGCGTGACCTTTCGTGTCATTGCGTTTGTCTTCACGGAAGATATAGGCTTTGCACGCAGGCAGGAACACGGTTTTTTCGAAAGGGGCAAGGATGGGTCATGTGGTGGTGATCGGGGCAGGGCAGGCGGGGTCATCCTGTGTGGCCAAGCTGCGCAACTCCGGCTTTGAGGGTAAGATCACGTTGATCGGGGCCGAAACCGTGCCCCCCTACCAGCGCCCGCCCTTGTCCAAGGCCTATCTCCTGGGCGACATGGCGCTTGAGCGGCTCTATCTGCGGCCCGAGAGTTTTTACGCCGACCACGGGGTTGACCTGATGCTGGGCACCACGGTCGACAGCATCGATCCGGCGGCGCAGACCGTGCGGGTGAATGGCGGGGATATGGCCTATGACGATCTGGTGCTGACCACCGGATCTTTCCCGCGTCGTCTGCCCGCGCATATCGGTGGCGATCTGGCGGGCGTGCATGTGGTGCGCGACCTCAGCGATGTCGATACGATGGGCCCGCGCTTTACCAAAGGCGCGCGGGTGCTGATCGTCGGCGGTGGCTATATCGGGCTAGAGGCCGCCTCGGTCGCGGCCAAGCTGGGGTTGGAGGTGACGCTGGTAGAGATGGGCGACCGCATCCTGCAACGGGTCGCGGCCCCGCAGACCTCTGACTTTTTCCGCGCGCTGCACGAGGCGCATGGCGTCACCATCCGCGAAGGCGTCGGGCTTGAGCGTTTGACAGGCGACACGCATGTCACCGGCGCTGAACTGTCGGACGGCACGACGTTAGACGTGGACTTCGTGATCGTCGGCGTTGGCATCGGGGCGGCGACGGCGCTGGCCGATGCGGCGGGGATCGTGAATGACAACGGCATTATGACCGACAGCCACGGGCGCACTTCTGCACCGCATGTCTGGGCTGCAGGCGATTGCGCGTCCTTCCCTTATCGCGGCGGGCGCATCCGGTTGGAATCGGTGCCAAACGCCATTGATCAGGCCGAGCTGGTCGCGGAAAACATCATGGGTGCGGATAAGGAATATGTCGCCAAGCCGTGGTTCTGGTCGGACCAGTATGACGTGAAACTGCAGATCGCGGGGCTGAACATGGGCTATGATCGCGTGATCACCCGACGCAGCGATGCCGATAGCGTGGCCTTCTGGTACTATCGCGGGGACGAACTACTGGCGGTGGATGCAATGAACGATCCGCGCGGCTTTATGATCGGGCGCCGGTTGATTGAGGCGGGCAAATCCCCCGCGCCTGCGCTGATCGAAGACCCGAACACAGACCTGAAGGCGCTGCTGAAGTCATGAGGATCATCGCTGGCAAACACCGTGGCACCCAACTGGCCGACGTGGGCAAGGGCGATGCGGATGCGCATTTGCGCCCCACCTCTGACCGCGTGCGCGAGAGCCTGTTTTCCATGCTGACCCATCACAATGTGATCAACGGCGCGCGGGTGCTTGACCTGTTCGCGGGCACCGGTGCCCTTGGGCTAGAGGCGTTGTCGCGCGGTGCACGCGAGGTGGTGTTCATCGAGAACGGGCGCGTCGGGCAAAAGCTGATCACCGAGAACATCAAGAAGCTGCGGGCCGAGGGCGCGACCACGCTGATGCGCTCCGACGCGACGGCCCTTGGGGGGTGGATCGCGGCGCCGTTCGATCTGGTCTTTCTCGACCCGCCTTATGGCAAGGGGATGGGCCAGACCGCCTTGGTCAAGGCGCGTGCGGGCGGCTGGCTGACACCCGATGCCATGATCGTCTGCGAGGAAAACGCCCCGCTTGATCCGCCACAAGGGTTCCTCCGCGAGGACAAGCGCAAGTATGGCGACACCTGGATCACCCTGCTGCGCCAAGACTAGCCCAGTGGCCATCACCAGTTGCCGCTTTGCATTCGTTGCGCTGCGGCCTATGTGCTAACAAAGACGTAAAGGAAAGTAGACCGCCATGAGCCTGAGCATGACCAGCACCTTCATCAAGCCGATGCACCCCGAGGGGCGCAAGTTCGTGGCGATATTTGCCGCGGTCACGCTGGTGCTTTTTATCATCGCTGAACCACTGGGATGGCTTGGTGTGGGCGCAACCGTCTGGTGCTACTACTTTTTCCGTGACCCTGAACGGGTGACACCCAAGGGCGATAACCTTGTTATCAGCCCTGCCGATGGCATCGTATCGCTGATCGAACCTGCCGTACCCCCCGCAGAGCTGGGTATGCCCGACACGCCGCTGACACGGGTCAGCGTGTTCATGAACGTATTTAACTGCCACGTGAATCGCGCCCCCGTCGCGGGCGAGATCACCGAAATCGCTTACCGCCCCGGCAAGTTTTTCAACGCATCGCTGGACAAGGCGAGCGAGGATAACGAACGCAACAGCTTGCGCATCAAGATGGCCGACGGCCGCGAGGTCGCCGCCGTCCAGATCGCCGGTCTGGTAGCGCGTCGTATCGTGTGTTTCACCAAGAAGGGCGCGCATACGCAGGCGGGTCAACGCTTTGGTCTGATCCGCTTTGGATCGCGCGTCGATGTCTACCTGCCCGAGGGGGTCACCCCGCGCGTCAGCATTGGCCAGACGATGGTCGCAGGCGAAACCGTGCTGGCAGAGCTTTCCTGAGATGACCGATCAGCCCCCCGTCGCGCCGGATAAGACGAAAACCGAATTCTCGTTGCTACAGCTGTTGCCCAACATGCTGACCATTGCCGCGATCTGTGCCGGTATTTCCGCGATCCGTTTCGCCGCCGAGGGGAATATCGCGCTGGCTGTGGCGCTGATCACGCTGGCGAGTATCCTTGACGGAATGGACGGGCGCACCGCGCGCTATCTGGGTTTCAACAGCAAGATCGGGGCCGAGCTCGACAGTCTTGCAGATTTTGTGAACTTCGGCGTTGCCCCGCCTTTGGTGGTGTATTTCTGGGGGCTGCAGGATTCCTACCGCGCGGGCTGGCTGGCGGTTCTGGTCTTTGCGATCTGTTGCGTCATGCGGCTGGCGCGGTTCAACGTCGATTCCCGCACCAAAGACCCGCTGGACGATGGCGGCTATTTCACCGGTGTGCCGTCGCCCGCAGGTGCGATGCTGGTGATGCTGCCAATCTATCTGCCCTATGCCTTCGGCCCCGGTGCCGCGCTGCCCGACGTGGTATCCAGCCTGTATATCGTGCTGGTCGGCTGGGTCATGGTCAGCCGCATCCCCACGTGGTCGTTCAAATCGGTCAGCTTTTCGCGCGCCAACGTAACTTATTTCCTAATCTTCTTTACCGGCTTTATCGCCTGCCTGGTCAGCTTCCCCTGGGCCACATTGGTGATCTGCTGCTTTGCCTATGCAGGCAGCGTGCTGTGGGCCGTGATCGAGCTGAAGCTGGCCAAGCGCCGGGGCTGAGGATCAGTCCTGGCTATAGGTCGGGTGGAACATACCGGCGGGGGATTCGGTAAAGATCTCGTATCCGGTTTCGGTCACGCCGATAGAGTGTTCAAACTGCGCTGACAGGGATTTGTCGCGGGTGACCGCAGTCCAGTCATCGGCCAAGACCTTGGTCTCTGCGCGGCCCAGATTGACCATCGGTTCAATGGTAAAGAACATGCCGGGCTCCAGCACCGCACCGGTGCCGGGGCGGCCATAGTGCAGCACGTTTGGCGGTGCGTGGAACACGCGGCCCAGCCCGTGACCGCAGAAATCTGTCACAACGCTCATCCGGTGGGATTCCGCGAAGGTCTGGATCGCGTGGCCGATGTCGCCAAAGGTATTGCCGGGCTTCACGACCTCGATCCCGCGCATCAGCGCGTCATGGGTCACGTTGATCAACCGCTCTGCCTTGCGCGACAGCTTGCCCGCGACATACATGCGCGAGTTATCCCCGTACCAGCCATCGACAATCACGGTGACGTCGATGTTCAGGATGTCGCCATCCTTCAGCTTTTTGTCACCGGGGATGCCGTGGCAGACGACATGGTTCAACGAGATACAGCTGGCGTGTTGATAGCCCTTATACCCGATGGTGGCAGACTTCGCGCCGGCGTCTTCGATCATCTGCGTGATCACACCGTCAATGGCACCGGTGGTCTGTCCGACAAACACATGTTCGGCGATGTCATCAAGGATTTGCGCCGCCAGCTTGCCCGCCGCGTGCATCCCCGCGAAATCCGAGGGGTCGTAAATGCGAATGCCATCTTTGGTCTGGCGTCCTCGGTGTTCGTTCATCACCGCTGTCTCCGTCATATGAATTTGGTGCTGTCTAACCCGCTTGGCCCCCAAGAGCCAGTGCAGGCGGGTCGATTAGGGGGATTGCGCCCGCAACGCTGACCCCAAGGGGGCTGATATGGGTGCCGATGACATGGGTTTCCAGCCCCGCAGCACGGGCGTCGGCAAAAGCGGCGGCATAGGCGGGATCGATATCGGCCGCCACGCTAAAGGCGCTGCAATCGGTGCGCTGCACCAGATACAGCAGCACGGCGCGGTGCCCGTCCCGTGCCATCTGCGCCAGCTCTCCCAGATGCTTTGCGCCGCGTTTGGTCACGCTATCGGGGAATTCGACCAGCCCCTCGCGGCGCGACAGGGTGGCGGATTTCACCTCGACATAGGCGTCGGGCAGGCCGGGCTCGGCCAGCAGAAAGTCGATGCGCGAGTTTTCACCGTATTTCACTTCGGGCCGCACGGTCGTGTAGCCCGCGAGCGGGGCGATCTGCCGATCCATTAACGCGGCCTTGATCGCACGGTTCGGCAGCGCGGTATCGACGCCGGTGAAATGCCCGTTCTCGTGGTCAACCAGCCGCCAGCCGTAATTCAGCTTGCGTTTGGGGTCGTCGTTCGGCTCAAGCCAGATTTTCATGCCCGGTGTGGCCAGCCCCATCATCGACCCGGGGTTGGCGCAATGAGCCGTCACCTCGGTGCCGTCCTCAAGCTGGCAATCGGCCAGAAACCGTTTGTAGCGGCGGATCAGGCGGGCGGGGACAAGTTCGGTTTGAAAGCGCATGGGGGGTGACCTATACCTCAATCAACGGCCCCTCAAGGAGACAGCCATGCCCAACCCCACTGCTGCGATGATCGTCATCGGCGATGAGATCCTGTCGGGGCGCACCCGCGATTCAAACATGCACCATCTGGCGGGGCAGTTGACCAGCGTCGGGATCGACCTGAAAGAAGTCCGTGTGGTGGGGGATGAAAACGGCACGATCATTGCTGCCGTGCAGGAACTGTCGCGCGTCTATGACAGCGTGTTCACCAGTGGCGGCATCGGGCCGACCCATGATGACATCACCGCCGATTGCATCGCCGCTGCGTTCAACAAGCATATCGACGTGCGCGAGGATGCCCGCGGCATTCTGGCCGACCACTACGCCAAAAGCGCGACAGAGCTGAACACTGCCCGTCTGCGCATGGCGCGTATCCCCGATGATGCCACGCTGATCGAAAATCCCGTGTCGGCGGCACCAGGGTTCAAGCTGGAAAACGTCTATGTCATGGCCGGTGTCCCCGCCGTGTTCGAGGCGATGGTCGCCAGCGTTCTGCCAACCCTGACCGGTGGGGCCCCCCTGATCAGCGCCACCCATCGCATCGAACGCGGAGAGGGCGACATCGCCGGACCGTTGGGAGAGTTGGCGCATAGCTATCCCAACCTCTCTATCGGGTCCTACCCTTTCCAGAAAGACGGCAAATACGGCGCGCATATCGTGATCCGTGGCAATGATCAGGCCGAGGTCGACGCGGCGATGGCAAAGCTCGCGCAGGTGTTCCCGTGACCGATCTGGCGCAGCTTTATCAGGTCATCGACCACACATGGCCCGCCGCGAAAATCTGGACCGAAACCGGCTGGACCCTGCGGGACGGGCAGGGCGGGGGCAAACGCGTCTCTGCCGCGACGATGGCCGAACCTAATGCGGATATCGGTCAGGCCGAGGCCGCGATGCACGCCATGAACCAGCGCCCGATCTTCATGATCCGCGACGGCGACGACACGCTGGATACAGAACTGGCCGCGCGCGGGTATGACATCGTCGATCCGGTGAATGTCTATATCGCGCCGGTCGGCAAGCTGACCGATGTGCCGATGCCGCGGGTGACCGCTTTCCAGATATGGGAGCCGCTGGCCATCATGACAGAGATTTGGGCCAAGGGCGGCGTGGGCCCTGAACGGATCAACGTGATGCACCGCGCCGCGACCAAAACCGCGATCCTGACCCGCTGGAACGAGATGCCCGGTGGCGTCGCCTTTGCCGCGCTGCATGAGGGCGTGTGCATGGTCCATGCGGTCGAGGTACTGGAACACCAGCGCGGGCAGGGTGTGGCGAAATGGCTGATGCGCAGCGCCGGTTTCTGGGCGCAGGCGCAGGGGGCGACGCAGGTGGCGGTTCTTTGCACAAAGGCGAACGCGGCCGCGAACCGCCTGTATCAAGGACTGGGCTTTGATCTGGTAGGGCACTATCATTACCGTCAATCCCCTGACTAAAGGAGCCGCCCCATGGCGCATGATGCCCCCACTGCCCTGAACCTGCCGATGGTCGATCCGCTGCCCGAGGACACGCAGAAATACTTTGATGTCTGTCAGGAAAAGCTGGGGATGGTGCCGAATGTGCTGCAGGCCTATGCCTTTGACATCGACAAGCTGAACGCCTTTACCGCGATGTACAACGACCTGATGCTGGGCGCGTCGAACCTGTCAAAGCTGGAACGCGAAATGATCGCGGTCGTCGTGTCGTCCGTGAACAAATGCTACTATTGTCTGACGGCCCATGGCGCGGCGGTACGGCAACTGTCGGGCAATCCGATCCTTGGGGAACAGATGGTGATGAACTGGCGTGTCGCCGATCTGGATGCGCGGCAAACGGCGATGCTGGCTTTTGCCGAACATCTGACCGTCGCCAGCGCCAAAACCACCGAGGCGGACCGTCAGGCGCTGCGCGATGTGGGCTTTTCCGACCGCGACATCTTTGACATCGCGTCGGTCACGGGGTTCTTCAATATGACCAACCGCGTCGCCAGCGCGACCGAAATGAAACCGAACGACGCTTACCACGCGCAATTCAGATGATCCTCTGGCGTGCCGGGCTGATCTGGCTTTTACTGGCGGGCACGGCCCAAGCGCTGGACCTGTCGCTGCCCGCTGCGGCGCGGCAGACCGTGACCCGCGATACCGACCCTGACAGCTATCTTGCCCCGACCTCTGCCTTTGAGAACGGCGGCTTTGCCAGCGTCAAGATCGAAGGCGCGGTTGCGCGCTCTGCCTGGCGGTTAGAGGCTCCGGGCCTCACGCCCCTACAGATTATGCGGCCCCTGCGCACCCAGCTAGAGGACGCGGGCTACAGGATCGTGCTGGATTGCAGCGCCGAGGTCTGCGGCGGTTTCGATTTCCGCTTTGCGATCGAAACACTGCCCGCGCCGAACATGTATGTCGATCTGCGCCAGTACCAGTTTGTCACCGCCGTCAAAGGGGCGCTGCAATCACCTGATGCCGTTGTGACCCTTCTGGTCAGCACAACCGATACCTCTGCCTATCTGCAGATCGTTGAGGCGGATGCGCAAGGCCCGGCGTCCAGCCCGTCGGTGCCAGAGGTGGCGGAAGACACCCGGACCTTGGCCCCCGATGCCCCCGCGCAAAGCCAGTCAGAGATGGCTGCGGCGTTGCAGAATACCGGCCATGTGGTGCTGGCTGCGCTTGATTTTGGCACCGGCACCGCGGCCTTGGGGCAGGGGGAGTTTGATGCGCTGGCCAATCTGGCGGCGGTGCTGAAAGACCAGCCTGATCTGCGGATTGTTCTGGTGGGCCACACCGATAGCGTCGGCGGGCTGCAAAACAATATTGCCCTGTCGCGAAGCCGCGCGGCGGCGGTGCGGCGGCGGCTGATCACGGCGCATGGCATCGCGGGCGACAGGATCGAGGCGCAGGGCATGGGCTATCTGTCGCCAATCGCGTCCAACCAGACCAAAGCGGGGCGCGACGCCAATCGACGGGTCGAGGCCGTGCTTTTACCCGCGCCCTGACCCCGAACAGAAAAATCCCCGCATCCCTGAAAAGGGAGCGGGGGCAGCCACATGTGGGCTCAGTTCACCGAGGGCAGTTGGTGATCTCGTGTTACCAGTCCGTTGGACCTTTTTCGGCAAAGGTATGGGCTAGAAAATCAATGAAGGCGCGCACCTTGGGCTGGGTGAACCGGCCCGGAGGATAGACGGCGTAGATGCCTTGGGTCTCGAGCGGGAGAACGGGGATCGCGTCTTCGACCAGCCCTTTCTCCATCGCGTCGGCATAAAGAAAGCTCGGCAGGTAGGCGATGCCAAGACCAGAGATGGCGGCGTTCAGCAGCGATTGCCCGTCGTTCACCGACAGCCAGCCAGCGGTGCGCACCTGACGCTTTTCGCCCGACGGCGAGGTCAGCTTCCACATATTGCCGCTGGACTGGTTGGAATAATGCAGCAGCTTGTGATCGTTCAGATCGTCGATCTTTTCGGGGCGGCCGTATTTCTCGAAATAGGCGGGGGAGGCGATCATGCGTTTGGTCGTCTCGGTTAGCTTGCGGGCCCGCAGGGTGCTGTCCTCCAGCTCTCCGATACGGACGGCCATATCGAAACCTTCGCTGATCAGTTCGACGTAGCGGTTGTTCAGCACCATATTGACGGTGATGTCGGGGAAATCGGCGAGGAATTCGGACAGGGCGGGTGACAGATGGTTCACGCCAAAATCCGTCGCGACCGAGATCCGCAAAAGGCCCGAGGGCGCGGATTGCATAGAGGTCACAAGCGCATCGGCTTCGCCCGCGTCATTCAGCACGCGGCGGGCGCGGTCGTAATAGGCAAGCCCGATCTCTGTCGGACTGACACGGCGGGTCGTGCGGTTCAGCAACCGCGCCCCAAGCCGCGCTTCAAGCGAGGATACGTGTTTGGATACGGCGGATTTGGAGATACCCATCTTCTTGGCCGCATCGGTAAAGCCACCCTGGTCCACGACCGTGGCGAATGCTTCCATCTCTGTCAGGCGGTCCATACCCGTCCCCTTTCATCATCTGCGTCTGAAAAGGGTATGGCGGCCAAATCAGGCAGGATCACGGCAGCGGTGAGACAGTGGAGAGGTATTTATAGGGATCGTTCGCGGCGGGGAAACAGGGCGCGCCGTGCAGTGGCTAAATCCAGCGGACCAGTTTCAGGACCAGAAACATAAGCAGCGCCAACCCCGCCATGCCAAGACAGAGGATGGTAAACGCCCAAGGATGGTCCACCCCCGGCATCCCGGCGACGTTGACGCCGAACAGACCGGTCAGAAACCCCAGCGGCAGAAAGATCGCCGCGGCGACCGACAGCACATAGCCGTGGCGCGCTTGGCGCTGCGCGATATTGGCGTCGTGCTCTTCCTGAACCGACACCAGCCGGTCGCGCAGCTCGTCCAGCTCTTCTACCGCGATCAGCGCGCTGTTGGCCTGCTCGCGCAGCTCAAGCTGGCTTTCGTCGGGGATCAGCGGGATGTCAAAGGCGGCCAGCTTGGCCAGCGCCTCGCGTTGGGGGTCAAGATAGCGCCGCAGCCGGATCACGCTGCGCCGGATTTCGGGCAGCTCATGGGGCATCGGGGTGTTCTTGTCCTCCAGGTCATCCTCGAAGAACTCCGCCTGTTCATCCAGTGTTGCAACGTGTTCCTGCACCCGCAGGGTCAGGCGACCCACGAGCGCTTCGAGGAACTCGGCAGGGCTGGGAGGGGCCTTTTGCGCTTCGGCCTCGCGGCGGACCGCGTCTATGGCAAAGACCTTCTTGCGGCGCACGGTGATCAGCAGGTCGGAATCCACATACATCCGTACCGATACCATTTCATCGGCATCCTGCCCCTCGTTCATATTGATGCCGCGCAGGTTCAGGATCAGCCCGCCTTCAAAGCGGTCACAGCGCGGGCGGGTCTGTTTCTGGATCAGCGATCCGGCGGGGATTTCATGCAGGTGTTCGCGGACCCAGGGTTCAAGCATCGGGTCGGCCAGATCAAAGTGCCACCAGCGGTAGATGCCCGGCCCCGTAAGATGCGTGTCGGTGGGCACTTGGGTCGTGCCATCGGCAAAGATATCGAAAACGCAAATCGGCATGGCCACACCCTGAAACATCTATTGATCCGGGCATTTTGACAGACCGGCGCGGAGGCGCAAGATGTGCTGCCTTTGTGGCGCGGGCGAAAGACGGGGCAGGCCACGACAGCCTGCCCTGTTTTGGTCGACATACCTTACAGCGCAGCGGCCAAACGGGTGCCTTGGTCAATCGCGCGTTTCGCATCCAGTTCAGCCGCGACATCCGCGCCGCCGATAACATGGCACGGGATGCCCTTGACCTCTAGCGCGTCGGCTAGCGACCGGTCCGACAGTTGACCGGCACAAAGCACGATCGTATCCGCCGCGATCACCTGCGGCTTTTCACGCGCTTCGCCAAAGCTGATGTGCAGGCCCTCTGCGTCGATCTTCTCGTAGTTGACGCCCGCGATCATCTGCACGTTCTTCATGGTCAGGGACGCGCGGTGGATCCAGCCGGTCGTCTTGCCCAAGCCCTTGCCGACCTTGGTGGTCTTGCGCTGCAGCATGGTCACTTCGCGCGCGGGGGCGTGGGGCTGCGGCCCTTCGGGCGCGAGGCCAGAGCGGTGATCGGCGGGGTCGGTGACGCCCCATTCCTTCATCCATTCGGGCAGGTTGGTGGTGGTGCTGTCCCCATCATGCACCAGATGTTCGGACACATCGAAACCGATGCCGCCCGCGCCGATGACGGCGACGCGCTGACCAGCGGTGACGGTGCCGTTCAGGATGTCGATATAGCTGACCACATTGCCCGCGTCCTGACCGGGGATTTGCGGGTCGCGGGGAATAACGCCGGTGGCGATGATCACCTCGTCATACTCGCCCAGATCATTGGCCGAGACTTCGGTGTTCAGCTTCACGGTGACGTTGTATTTCTTGACCATCGCCCGATACCAATCGACGAGGCCCCAGAACTCTTCTTTGCCGGCGACCTGCTTGGCAAGGTTCAACTGGCCGCCGATCTCGGCTGCGCGGTCAAAGACGGTGACCTTATGGCCGCGCTCTGCCGCGGTGATGGCGGCAGAGAGCCCCGCAGGGCCCGCGCCCACCACGGCGATTGTCTTGGCCGCGTCAACAGGATCGACGCGCAGTTCAGTCTCGTAGCAGGCGCGCGGGTTGACCAGACAGCTCGAGATTTTGCCGCCAAAGGTGTGGTCCAGACAGGCTTGGTTGCAGGCGATACAGGGCGCGATCTGGTCGGACTTGCCTGCCGCTGCCTTGGCGACGAAATCGGCATCGGCCAGCATGGGACGCGCCATCGACACCATGTCGGCGCAGCCGTCCACCAGCACCTCTTCGGCGACCTCGGGCGTATTGATCCGGTTGGAGGTGATCAGCGGGATGTTCACCTGACCCATCAGCTTTTTCGTGACCCAGGCAAAGGCCGCGCGCGGGACCGAGGTCTGGATCGTCGGGATGCGCGCCTCGTGCCAGCCGATGCCGGTGTTGATGATCGTGGCACCTGCGGCCTCTACTGCCTTGGCAAGCTGCACGACCTCTTCAAAGGTTGAGCCGTTGGGGATCAGGTCGATCATCGACAAACGGTAGATGAGGATGAAATCGGGGCCGACGGCCTCGCGCACGCGGCGCACGACCTCGACTGGCAGCCTCATGCGGTTCTCGTACGACCCGCCCCATTCGTCGGTCCGTTTGTTGGTGTGGGTGACGAGGAACTGGTTCAGGAAATACCCTTCGGAGCCCATCACCTCTACCCCGTCATAGCCTGCCTGTTTGGCACGCAGGGCGCAGGCGGCGATATCGCTGATCTGCTTTTCGATGCCTTCCGCATCCAGCTCTTTCGGGGCAAACATCGAAATGGGGGATTTGATCGCCGAGGGGGCGACGCAATCGGGGCTGAAGGCATAGCGCCCCGCGTGCAGGATCTGCATCGCGATCTTGCCGCCTGCCTCGTGCACGCGGTCGGTGACGATGCTATGGTTGTCCACGTCCTTTTGCGACAGCATCATCGCGGCACCATGCGCGACCGACCCTTCGGGGTTCGGGCCGATGCCACCTGTCACCATCAGCCCCACATCGCCACGCGCGCGGGTGGCGTAGAATTCGGCGACGCGGTTCCAGTCCTGTGTTTCCTCGAGCCCGGTGTGCATAGACCCCATCAACACGCGGTTCTTCAACGTCGTGAACCCCAGATCAAGCGGGGCAAGCAGGTGCGGATAGTCGGACATTTGGCAAACCTTTCGAGGGCTGAATGTAGGGTACTGGACCGTTCTGTGCGGCAGTTCACCCCAAGCCTGCGGTTCTGTCACGCACAACGCTGCGTAAGCCAATATACATGGGCGCGGGATTCGTGCTAACGCCGGTATGACTTCTCTTGCCGCGAAAGGCCCCCGATATGACGCCAGAAGAAATCGCCCGACTGCCCTATCGCCCCTGTGTCGGGGTTATGCTGGTCAACGCCGACGGGCATGTGTTTGTCGGGCAACGTCGGGACCGGGATCAGGACGCATGGCAGATGCCGCAAGGCGGCGTAGAAAAGGGCGAACACGCCGAAGTTGCCGCCCTGCGCGAGCTGGAGGAAGAGACAGGCATCCCCCCAAGCTCTGTCACCGTGGTGGCACAGACCGAGGGCTGGTTGCCCTATGACCTGCCGATCGAACTGGTGCCCAACATCTGGAAAGGCCGGTTCCGCGGGCAAGAGCAGAAATGGTTCCTGCTGCGCTTTCACGGGTCGGATGACGAGATCAACCTGGATACCGAACACCCCGAATTCTCGGACTGGCGCTGGTTGCCAGTGCGCGAACTGGTCGACAACATCGTCCCGTTCAAGCGCGAGGTCTATACCGCTGTGGTCAACGCCTTTGTCGAGCATTTCGCCGACGCCTGACAAAGGGGCGGCCCGCGTTCACCGTCTGCCCGATTGCGTAGCGGATATGGGCCAATGTGCATGATCGGAAACCGATTGTGCTGATTTGACCGGCCGCGCGGGCGTCGCGTGTCTTTTTCGGCCGTCGCGAACTTGACGGGGCGGGGGCGGATAGGAAACAGGTGGCTATCGGCGCGCGACGTCGGACCGCTTTGCCACAGGAAAAATCCCGATGAAGACATATGCCCTGACCGTGACCTGCCCCTCTGCGCGCGGGGTTGTTGCGGCGATTGCGAATTATCTGGCCGATCAAGGCTGCAACATCTCGGACAGTGCCCAGTTCGACGATAAGGAAACCGGCGGTTTCTTCATGCGCGTCAGCTTTGAAAGCGAAGCCGACGTTGATCTGGCGACCCTGTCAGACGGTTTTGCCGATGCGGCGCGGCCCTTTGACATGGCCTATGAGTTCCACGACGAGGCGGTGAAGATGAAGGTCGTCATCATGGTCTCGCGCTTCGGGCATTGTCTGAACGATTTGCTGTACCGCTGGCGTATTGGCGCGTTGCCGATCGATATTGTCGCGGTGGTGTCCAACCATATGGACTATCAAAAGGTCGTTGTGAACAACGACATCCCGTTCCACTGCATCAAGGTCACGCCGGAAAACAAAGCCGACGCCGAGGCGCGGATCATGGCTGTGGTCGAAGACGCGGGGGCCGAGCTGATCGTGCTGGCGCGCTACATGCAGATCCTGTCGGACGAGATGTGCCAGAAGATGTCGGGACGGATCATCAATATCCACCATTCTTTCCTGCCCAGCTTCAAGGGAGCGAACCCGTATAAGCAAGCGTTCCAGCGCGGGGTCAAGCTGATCGGGGCAACATCGCATTACGTGACCGCCGATCTGGATGAAGGGCCGATCATCGAACAGGACATCGTGCGCGTCACCCATGCGCAATCCGCCGAAGACTATGTCTCGCTCGGGCGGGATGTCGAAAGTCAGGTATTGGCGCGGGCCATTCACGCGCATATCCACCGGCGCGTGTTTGTGAATGGCAATAAGACGGTGGTCTTCCCTGCCTCGCCGGGGTCTTACGCCTCTGAACGGATGGGGTGAGCCACGGGGGCGCTAGCCGATGGTCGGCACATGCGCCCCTGCGTCCTTGTCCAGCAGATCGATCAGCCGCGGATCATCCGCGACCTCGACCTGCCGCTTGAACGGGGTAAACCCGCTGCGGATGTAAAAGGACAGCGCCTGCGGACTGTCGAGCGTGCAGGTATGTAGATGAAACCGCGAGATCGGCCGCGCCCAAGCCGTGCGGATCGCGTGGTTCATCAGGTAGCGCCCGGCACCCGATCCGATCAGCGCGGGCGTCAGTCCGAAATAGGCCAGCTCGCACGTGCCATCAGCCGTGAACTTGAGCTCGAGCAGCGCCTCGTCGCGACCATCCTTGGTCAGCGTGAAAAACTGCGTGTCCACATCCGACAACAGCGCCTGCAATTCGGCGTCGGTTTTTGTGAGCCGTCCGAACCACAGCCAATCCTGTCCGACCCGCCGAAAGATATCACGGTACCAGTCCAGTGTCGGGGTCAATGCGCGCAGGGCCACGCCCTCGGGGGCGGGGACATCCCGCAGGGGGGCGGCCTCGCGCATCTCAAGATGTGTGACAACCATCGCCAGTTTGCCAAGCGGTACGTCGTGATATCCGTCGGTCAGCATCAGACCAGCCCTTTTTCCTTGAACAGCTCCATCATCGAGGTCTGCGGGCGCGGGCCGATGTGGCTGATAACCTCGGCTGCACAGATGTTGCCCATCTTGCCGCATGTCTCGAGGTCGCGACCCGTGGCCATCCCATAGAGGAACCCCGCCGCGAATTGATCGCCGGCGCCTGTGGCATCCACGGGGGTCACCTTGGTCACGGGCACGTCGACGCGTTCGCCCTTGCGGATCAGCGTCACGCCGTCGCCGGAACGGGTGCAGACGACCGTGTCACAGATCGCCGCCGTGCGGGTCAGCGCGTCTTCCAGATCGTCGGTTTCCCACAGGGCGCGGATCTCGGCCTCGTTGCCGATGACATAGCCCAGATCGTTTTCGATCAGCGCGAGGAAGTCATCCCGGTGGCGTTCCACGCAGAAGGGGTCGGAAATCGCGATCCCCGCCATGCCGCCGCCCGCCGTGGCCGCGCGCGCAGCTTCGCGGAAGGCGGTTTTGCCGGAGTCGTGGTCAAAAAGGTAGCCTTCGAGGAACATCAGCTTGGCCTTGGAGGCCACCGCCTGTGGAACGTCGTCCGAGGTAAGCCCAGTGGAGATCCCAAGATAGGTGTTCAAAGAGCGTTCCCCGTCCGGGGTCACAAAGATCATGCAGCGCGAGGTCGGGTTCTCGCCCCCGGTCACAGGCGCGTTGACAAAATCAATGCCGATGTCTGTCATCGCTTTGGCATAGAACTGCCCCAGCTCATCGTCATTCACCCGCCCGATAAAGGCCGTGGGCAAGCCAAGCGCGCCGATGCCCGCAATGGTATTGGCGACCGACCCGCCGGGGGTCTGCAGACGGTCTTGCATTGTCGCATACAGGTTTTCGGCGCGGTCACGCTCGATCAGCTGCATAATGCCTTTTTCGATGCCGTTATCTTGCAGAAACGCGTCATCCGCATGCGAGATCACATCGACAACAGCGTTGCCGATGCCAACCACTTCGTATTGGGTCATTCGGTTTTTTCCTCATAGGGGCAAAGGTCACGGATGATGCAGGTTCTGCATAGGGGTTTGCGTGCTTTGCAATGGTATCGCCCGTGCAGGATCATCCAGTGGTGGGCATGGTGTTGGAAATCGACGGGGATATTATCCTCGATCGCGCGTTCTACTGCATCGACGGTTTTGCCGGGGGCGATGCGTGTGCGATTGCCGACGCGAAAGATATGCGTGTCCACCGCCTGCGCCGGATAGTGCCACCACATATTCAGCACGACATTCGCGGTCTTGCGGCCCACGCCGGGTAACGATTGCAGCGCCGCGCGGCTGTTGGGCACGACCCCGTCATAGTCATCCACCAGAATCTGGCTCAGCTTCATCACGTTCTTGGCCTTCTGGCGGAACAGGCCGATTGTCTTGATGTGTTCGGTCAGCCCCTCCAGCCCGAGGTCCAGCATCTGCTGCGGGTGCTCGACAATCTCGAACAGGGATTTGGTGGCCTTGTTTACCCCCGCATCCGTGGCCTGCGCGCTGAGCGCGACAGCGACCAGCAACGTATAGACGTTGGTGTGATCCAGCTCGCCTTTCGGTTCCGCCTCGGCGTCCTGAAAGCGGGTGAAAATCTCGCGGATCGTGTGATAATCAAGGGTTTTGGCCATGCGCCAAGGGTATGCGTGGTTTCGCCTCTCAGGGCAAGCCGCGCGCGGCGGATTTTACGGGCGTCGCTGCGGCAGGGGCTGCGTCATTTGGCGCATGTTTCGGGTCGCGCGGGGGCGGGGCCTGCCGTAGTCTGCCCCTATGACACATGCACAGCACACGCCCCAAACCACCGCCCCCGAAGATGCCGCTATCGCAGACGGCAGCGCCTATCACTACGGTGTGATGCGGCGGGCGATTGATCTGATCGATGCCGCCGCCGACCCGCTGGCGCTGGATCAGATCGCGGGCGAAATGGGGATGAGCCCGGCGCATTTCCAGCGGCTCTTCTCGCAGTGGGTGGGGGTGTCGCCGAAACGCTATCAGCAATACCTGATGCTGGATCACGCCAAATCGATGCTGCGCGACCGTTTTACCACGCTCGACACGGCGCACGAGCTGGGGCTGTCCGGCTCTGGCCGTCTGCACGACATGTTCCTGCGGTGGGAAGCCATGAGCCCCGGTGATTTCGCCCGCAAGGGGGACGGGCTTGTGATCTCGTGGGGGTGGTTCGACAGCCCCTTTGGCCCGGCACTGGTCATGGGCACGCCACGGGGCATCTGCGGGCTGGCTTTCTCGGCCGAGATGGGCACCGATGCCGCAATGGAGGATTTGTGCCGTCGCTGGCCGGGGGCGATATTCCGCGAGGATCCGGCGGTGCTGCGCGACTGGGTGCAGATTGCCTTTGGCCTACAGGGAGACGGGACCGACAAAGCCCCGATGTATCTGATCGGCGCGCCCTTCCAGATCAAGGTGTGGGAGGCTTTGCTGGCGATCCCGTCGGGTCATGTGACCACCTATTCCGAAATCGCCCAGACCATCGGCACGCCCAAAGCGGTCCGCGCCGTGGGCACGGCGGTGGGGCGTAACCCGATCAGCTGGTTGATCCCCTGCCATCGCGCCTTGCGCAAATCCGGTGGGCTAGGGGGCTATCACTGGGGGCTGCCGGTCAAACGCGCCATGCTGGCCTTTGAATCCGCCCGCGTCGACGCGTGAGGGTATCGGCGGGTTGCTGCCTATGGGTTTGAAGCTGCCGGTTCAACGGGAACAAAGGCTGGTGTAAAGCGTTATGTGACGATTGCCTCGCCCGAACGGGGCCACAACTTAAAGGCAGAATAAGATATGACACTTTCGAAAACCTCCATTGCTGTAGCTCTGACAAGCGTTCTGGCGCTGGCTGCTTGTGAACCCGGTCCGATTGGTGGCAACCCCAACGACCCGAACGCCAACACACGTAACGGTGCGCTGATCGGTGCAGGTACCGGTGCTGTGATCGGTGCGCTGTCCAAAGGCGACGGCAACCGTGCGCAAGGTGCCTTGGCCGGTGCGGTCGCTGGCGGTGCATTGGGTGCGGGCTATGGCTATTCGCTGGACAAGCAAGAGGCCGACCTGCGCCGTCAGCTGGATTCCGACGTGATCATCACCAACACAGGTGACCGTCTGATCGTGACCCTGCCGCAGGACATCCTGTTCGCGACAGACAGCACGCAGGTTCAGGCCGGTATGCAAAACGATCTGGCCGCACTGGCGCGGAACGTGAACGTCTACAGCAACTCCACGCTGCAAATCGTCGGTCACACCGATAGCGATGGCGAAGCGTCTTATAACCAGCAGCTGTCCGAAGGCCGTGCGCGCGCCGTTGCGAATGTGCTGGTGTCGAACGGCGTTCCCGGTAGCCGCATCCAATCCGTGGGCCGTGGCGAAAGCCAGCCGGTGGCAAGCAACCTGAACGCAGCGGGCAAAGCGCAAAACCGCCGCGTTGAAATCGTGATCCTGCCAAACGCTGCCTAAGCGTTAGCGACATGAACGTGAAAGGGCCTTGGCATCTGCCGGGGCCCTTTTGCGTTTGAGGGGTGCCATACGGGGGTTGACGGGCCGCCGCGGCGCTAGAGGTTGTCTTCGACGCGGAACCCATCAGGGATGGTATCGCGCCCGTCCAGCATCAGCTCGGCCATGACCTCGGCCACTTTGGGGGCCATGCCGAACCCGATCTTGAACCCGCCATTGGCCACGAACTGCCCCGGAGCGTCGGGCAAGGGACCCAGCATCGGGGCACGGCTGCGGCTGCGCGGGCGCACGCCGGCCCAGCGGGTGATCACCGGCGCATCTC
>Ga0181375_1000146_pt1 | contig 20969 bp, 15 predicted proteins | sample LowvirmetaG_FD_130090 | JGI IMG/M metagenome (GOLD analysis project Ga0181375, IMG submission 130090) | Marine viral communities from the Subarctic Pacific Ocean - Lowphox_11 viral metaG | ecosystem: Environmental > Aquatic > Marine > Oceanic | place: Subarctic Pacific Ocean | collected 2015-12-09 | reverse complement strand
TCTACATGGCACACAACTTCCCTAACTCTGATATCTACGTCGATGAGAAGAATAAACTCTCACTTAGAATTCTTCAGAGATTATGTGATGAGTTCAACATCAAGAACGTGCACATCGGTGATACACTACCTCGCTACTCTTGTGGTATATTCCACGAGGTGGTCGAGCACATACAATCAGCTGATTGGGGCACACAGGTCGGATCACCATACCCCTGGTTGGATACATACCTCGAACGCTTCGATGATAACTTCACATACAGCACCTGGTGGCAGAAATACGATACATCGATCGGCCATTTCAATGCCTATCTGATAGATGATGGCAACCAATGTCCTTCCAACAGTAGGCATTGGGCAAGGAACTTCCATCAATCACTCAAGCGTCGTGATTGGATGATGGATACACGCCTTGAACTTCAGCATAGGATGCCTTGGTTCTTCTGGCGTGGTGATGCACGCTTTGCAGCTTGGTATGGTTGGGATTATATGGAGAGGAGAGATAATGAAAAAGAAACTTGTATTTAACTGGAAGTCGTGGAAGGGTGACACACTGGCATATCAAGCATACCTTGATGGGGTGTTCGATGCCATCCGCATATTAGGATGGGAGATTGGTGAGGTAGTGCACACACAGCGTGGATCGAAACCTAAGATCATCAACATCATCACGATCACATACAGATTGAAGCGAAGGAAAGCTTCGCTTGACGAACGCTAGGATCGATGAAGAAGATCGCCATAGACACGATCGATCTGCTCATCTATAAGCTGGAGGTTCGCCTCATCTCAGATCGCACCCTAACTCAGGCACAGCGAACTGAGATGAGAGTGGGCATCCGTTGGTTACGACTACAGGAGCAGATGGGTAAGACACTCACTGAGGTTCTTGGAAGCGAAGGGCTCCGCTTGACGAACGCCAAGCGTATGCAAGTGCCCCCTTAACTTTACCGCTATAGAGGGTAGGTGGACCGTAACTTTACCGCTATAGAGAGGGTAGGGAATAAATAGATTAAACTTCTCTCCATTGATATATATAATCATACATCAATGGAGATTTTATTATGGCCAATAAGGTTCGTTTCACCCAACTGCACGTATTAAGGCGGCTTAAACAGGCAGTGCGCGATCATAAATTAAATGACGTCCTTTGGGCGCAGTTGGAGTTATACTTCCTTCATTTCATCGATCACCCAGAGATGCTTTCCCAGCTTAAGATCCAAGATCTCTCTCGACTGGTGCTGGCAATGAAGGATATGGCAGAGCTACAAGCAGAGAGAGAGGATGCTGCTGAGAACAACGCGTTCGTGGCACGCCTCGCTGAGATAAAGAGAAAGCGTGAAAATTAGAAGCGGAGCCTCGGCGAACGCCAAACGCGACGTTCTCCCCCTTGATACCTTCATCCGCCTCTTAACGATCTACAAGAAGAAAAGCCAACGACTTGACTTCTTCGATCCATTTGAGGTGCAAGCCGACCTGCTTGATAAACTTCAGAAGTACGATAAGATAATCATAGTTAAGGCACGGCAGATGGGAATATCCACGATGGTGCGTGCCTGGATGTTCTACCAATCCTATTACGACGACGAACCGAAGAGTTACGGTTGCGTCGCACACACACGTGACGCGTCATACAATGTGTCGAAGATGGATCGGGTATTCAATGACAACCTACCACGTGGTATGAAACGCACCCTTCTTAAGAACTCCCAGGGTGAGATGATCTTCAAGGATACCCAGGCATCCCTAAAGAGTTTCACAGCAGGCGCCAAGACAGGTACACGATCCTTTCAACTTGACGCTGCACACCTCTCAGAGTTCGCCTTCTACGATAACCAAGAGGAATTTCTATCCACGATAATGGCCACTGTTGGTGGTAATCAGATCATAATAGAGAGCACTCCTAACATACTAGGTGATAAGTTCAGCGACCTGGTGTTCGATAACATCAATGAACGAGCCCAGTATGGCCACAGCGAGTGGTTAGTTTTATTCTACCCTTGGTACCAGCATCCCGACTACAAGCAGAAATGCCCTCCTACCTTTCAGTTACGTGAGGGTGAGAAGGACTTCATGATGGAGTATGACCTCACTATTGAGCAGATGTACTGGCGTCGTAAGCAGATAACCACGCTTGGAAAACAGAAATTTATGAGGGAGTATCCATCGTCAATAGAAGAGGCATTCCGTTCCTCAGGTCGACCCTACTTCTGCCACACATCACTGGAGAGAATAGAGGTTACCCCAAACTCTGTAAGCAAGTATAAGCGATACGAGAACGTTGATCCCCGTGGTGCGTACATAATAGGTGTTGATCCCTCTACAGGTGTTGGCCTTGACTATAGCGCGATCAGCGTCATAGACATCAACTCACGGCAGGTCGTTGCACAGTACTGGTGCAATGAGACAGAACCGATAAAATTCACAGAGACGCTCGTTGATATAGCGTGGGAGTGGAACGAGGCCAAGGTGATAGTTGAGAGCAATAGCGTCGGGCAGGTAATTCTATGGAAACTTAAGGATCTAGGTTACCGAAAATTATGGAAGTGCCCTAAAGGAAAACATTTTGTTACAACTAAGAAAACAAGGCCTTTACTATTCGAGACACTCAGGGATATAATATCTGATAATCTACTGTTCAAATTAAATAAGATGGTAATTACGCAACTCTCGAATATATATTATGATAATGATCGTCCTTGTCATCCGGTGGGAGGGCACGACGATATTGTCGTGTCGATGTGTCTGGCATATTACGCGATCAAGGATATACCATTAGATCTGGAAACCTACGTGCATACTGATATTTTTAATGATTGGAAGAAAAAGAAAAGATCTGCAATGGCTGCACGTGCTTTACCGTGGAATATCAATGGTTCAACAAAAGGAAGGGGAACATACTAATGGGATACAAGCAGAAGGATATCGAGTTAATTCTTGATAATCACGATCGGTATTGGGAGAAACAGAGATCTGACCTCCGACGTTTCAAGAATGTTTATGAGTGTAGATTCTGGCAGCAAGGATACTCCATAGGTGGATACGGAACAGCCGAAAATAATATGATAAGCATTCAGACGGCTGAGGGATACGGATACGTCGAATCATACATCGCCTCCCTATTCTCTAAGAACCCAGCGATCGTGCTCAAGAAGGGCATTCGTAATATGGGGAACAGGGAGAAGAGCAAGGCAGTCGTGAATAACTTCCTTCTCAGAGCACGACAAGCGATAGAGAATGCAGCACGTATGGCATTGATATATCCTATGGCATTCTTCAAGTTAGTTCCTCAGGATGATGTTCAGTTATACGATCGAATAATTCCTGTCGCTGTCGCACCTTGGGAGATCATCGTTGATCGTGATGCTCCCAGTTGGGATCGGCAACGTTACATGGGTCATAAGTACTGGATGCCACTTGATGAGGCGAAGAGCAAGTGGAGCGCTAAATTTGAGGGAGAACGTAAGGATGATTTCTTCGATCCCATAGCAGGTGAGGATAACAGTGTAGGAGGATCAACACTTGATGATCACGTTCTGATCTTTGAGTTATACTCCATCGACGATGATTACCTCTGCTTCTACTGCCCACACCTGCAACGTGAGAATAAGATCTTAGAGCAAGGATACGTACCATTCAGAGACGCCTCTGGTAAGCCCGTGGCACCTATCGTTCCGCTTTACTTTAATAGGATACCAAGTAAGCCGATGGATGGATACTCAGCTGTCCGACGTGTTTATGACCAACTATTTGAGATCAACATCATAAGAAGCTTTCAGGCAAACGCAGTTCGTAAGGCATCCCGTCAGTACATCGTGAAGAGCGGTGTGTTCGATGAGGAGAGCATGGCACAGGTAACAAGTGGTATAGATGGATTATTCGTTGAGGTTGCAGAGGATAACCTTGATGGCATCATCCGTGCTTTCCCACATAATCCTATGCCTCCTGAGTTATCGAAATACTATCAGGATGTCAAGGGAGATCTAGATACCGGAAGCATCCTCGCACCTTTCACCCGTGGAACTGCGACAAAGGCAACAGCAAGTGAGATCGCAGCACTGGCAGCCTACTCAGCAAGTGAGATAGGTCGTCTCGCTCGAGAACGTGATTACGCGATAGAGCTGCTCGCAAAGATATATCTCTGCTGTCTCGCGACATTCATCGAGGAGGAGGTACCAAGCATAATTAATCTTGAGGGAAGTGCTGAGATCGTCAAGGCGGATGATCTAAGAGGGGATTTTGAGTTCTTCGCTTCAGATCAGTCAAGCACACCGATGAGCGAGAGCATCGCTAAACGACAACTTCTCGAGAACATTCCCACACTTACAGCATTGGGTGTTCCACCTGATAAACTTCTCAAGGAGGTCGTCCGGGTTCTTAACCTCCCAGAGGATTTCGTGGAGGTGATCCTCGAGGAAGGAAAAGGTCGTTTATCTGGGATACAAATGGAAACTGAGACACCTCTTCAATCCGCTGTGATGGGTGCAAGCCCTGAAAAAATAGCACCGTTTTTACCTACAGGATAATATGCCACTTTACTGTTTTCATTGTTATGGCTGCGACGCAGATTGGGAATACCTACAATCATTCGAGGAAAGTAAGGAGGAGCATCTATGTGGGCACTGCAGTGAGAAGCTTCAAAAGCAGACATCTATATTCGCATTCACACCGAGCAGGTGGGGTGATATGACTGGTAGGTACGGTGTGAATGGATATTACTCAGAAGCGTTAGGTCGACATGTCGCATCACCTGCTGTGGAAGATAAATTATGTGAGGCAAAAGGATTAGTTCGTGTGTCGAATTACAATGAAAGTGTTATAACAAACGTGATAGATAAGAGTGAGGATGATCACAAAGAACATCTGAAAGATATGGAAACATACAACGCTAACATAAAAAAATATGGAGACGATAAAGAGGGTAAGGGAAGAGCGATAGCAGAGACATACTCCGTTGAACGCCTTCAGGAAAAAGGTTTACTTGACAAATCAATAAAAGGATAATATTATGGCACTTAGAGATAGATTTTTGGAAGAGATAGATATTGAGACACCGGTCGCTGGCAGTATGGCACCCACACCTGGAGCAGCACCGCCCGCTTTACCTGAGGCTGAACTGGCCGCTGCAAATGTGGAAGCTGATCAGGCTGCTGCAGCCGCATTCGCTGCTGCAAATCCTGTTGGTGATTTCTCAATGAAAGAGATAAACACGCTCATTGATAGTGTGAATGATATACTACCCCTATTCGATCCGGAGGCACCGCTCGTTCCTGCAGTCGAGGCTGATCTTGAGGAATTTCCAACAGAACTAACGACTGCTATCTCAATGATCATTCAGGCTGGATCCGATGCTGGACTTGATCCTGAGGATGTACCAGCACTTGAGGCTCTCGTGGATGATCGAGCAATGATAGAGACAGCGGGAATTCTTGATGCATTGATTGGGAACTCCATCTTCAAGAGCTTTCTCAAGCAGGTAAGCGGTGCGGCACCACCTGAGGAGGTCGCTATTGAGGAGGTCGTTGAGACACCTGGAGCACCACCAGCAGAATTAGAAGAATTATTTAAGACAAGGGTACAAGGTAACCCACATTCGTCATACAAAAGATAAGGAGAAATAATGACAGAAGCTACAGCAACAACTCAGACAACTGAGATTGCATCACCACCTGGAAAAGAACGATCCGATAACATTGAATCTGCCTTAGCAGCAGCACGTACAATGATCGAGAAAGATATTGAACCAACAGCATCGAATAAGATGTTGATGGAACAGGAGGAGGCAAAAGCAAGGAAAGAAGCACGTGATGAGTTTTCGATCAAGGAACTTGCGGAGGCAAAATTAAGAGGAGACATCTATCAAGATGAGCACAAAGGGCTGAACTACGAACAGATACTCTCAGATCTACCTTCGGACGCACAAAAGTTGATCGCTAACCTTCGTAAGGATTACACAAGAAAAACTCAAGAGATATCTCGAATGAGAAAATCACTGGATGCAGAGAGAAAAACTTTACTGAACTCTGACTTTGCAAAGAACATTGACGCGAAGGCAAACAAAGAAGTTATATTTGACGCGTGGGATGAAAAATCCATAGAGCAAAGGATAGAGAAGGAAGTTGCAGTGAGACTACGCGAGATGATCACTCCACTCAGAGATGAGTATGAGTTGCAACAAAGTCAGATCGAGCTTGACAGATTTAAGTCAGCAAATCCGGATCTTGACACACACAAACAGGAGATAGGGAAGATGCTCATCGCGAATGAGAACCTATCCCTACAGAACGCTTACTATATCGTTAAAGGAAGACACGAGAACACAAAAGCGAAAGCTTTGGAGGAAGAACTCTCAACTTACAAGTCCGCCGCAAGGGAATATGGATTAAAAGTTGGAGGCTCCTCAAGAGGTTCTCGTAAAAATATTCCGGAAATGATTAAAAAACAAGGAAGTTACGCTATATATAAATGGATAGAAGCTAACAAAAAATCTAAATGACCACCGCCTGGCAAGGTTTTTAGTCGGACCCCCGTTGGGGATAACTGATCAAGCAAAATTTTATAGAATATTTTTTAATAAGGAAAAATAAAAATGGCAATCTCAAATGCGATCCTAAGTTCGACTTTAAGGATCTTAAAAGATGATATGGTCAACAACCTTTACAAGTCAGTTCCTCTTCTGGACGAAATTAAAAGTGCTGGCGGAGTAAAGGAAGAAGATGGGGGACAAAAAATCTCCTTGCCGCTCGGCCTTGCCGATCATTCATCGATAACTCAACTCTCAAGTGGCTATGAAGCCATCAATCTTAGCTCAGCTGACGTTCTCAGGACAGCAAATTATGAGTGGGCTGACAGTGCAATACCAATAATTCTTACCTGGAAGGAGGAACGGTCTAACTCTGGTCCTCGTGCGATAGTATCTATTGCAGAAGCACGACTGAAAAGTGTGATGCAGCAGTTCAGACGCGAAGCAGAATTACAGCTCGTTGCTGGAACTTCTACAGTTCTCACCGATCTTGGTTCACTTAATGGAACAACTACATCTGGTCTCTCAACTGGTCTTTTGGAAGGCTTGGCATTCGGATCACAGACAAATACAGTCGGTGGTATCGCTAAGTCATCTTTTCCAGACGACTATCAGAATCAGTATGATGTTTCTATCAGTGCTCTATGGTCAGGTATGGCATCTAACATCGTTGTTTCTGCTCTCACAAACGTCTATGTTGCATGTCAACAGAGATCTCCTGATGGCAAGGCACCTAATCTCATTCTTTGTTCTAACGAATTTTTTAAAGCGTATAAGAGCACTCTTTACTCTCAGCAAAGATTTATTAGTGAAAAAACACTTGATGGCGGCGTTCTCTCGCTCGCATTTCACGGCGCTAAAGTTATCGCTTCACCAGTTCTGACACAGGTTAGATCTGATGCAGGAACTAACTACATCGCTGCAATGTGTCTGAACACCGATATGTTTAATCTGGTCTTTGATAAGAACGCTAACTTTGAGATGACTGATTTTCAGGATGCAACTGGATACGCATCTCGTTACGCTTACATTCTTAACAGATGTCAGATCGTTGCTCATCATCTCGCTTCTTCCGGTCTGATCGTTTGGGCCACTGCTAATGACGCTTAATATAGGAGGATAATATATTATGTCAAGTTCAAATTTAATTCAAAGACTTTATGGTGCTGATGAAAGCAGTGTTGGTGAAGCCGGTATTACTCAATCAGCAAGACGAACAGTTATGAGGTTCAGAGCAGGTGAGGCAATCACCGCAAAGGATGCTGTCTCTCTTGATCTATCTCAATCTGATGATGGTGATAAGGCAATGGTTGTTGTTAAAGCAGATACTGGTACACCAGCAGATTCGTGTTTCATTGGTATCGCTCTCACAACTGCTTCTGCTGCTGGTGAGTTTATCGATGTTGTAACTGCAGGCCTTGCTGAAGCTAACACTGCGGCTTCTGCTGTTGGTAAAATGTTAGTCATTGGTGGAACTGCTGCTCGTCTTCAGGATATTGCTGACGGTGCTACAGAAATGCAACAGCACTGCGCTATTGCTTGTGAAGCACACACAGGTAATGTAAGCACAGTTATCGTTCTTGGGCAAGGATTATAGACATCTCTTGAAGTTAAGGCTGGCATCCTCATTGAGGGTGTCAGTCGTTTATCTGTTTTAAGGAGGAGTGTATGAACCTAAAAGATATTAGAGATTATGTGTCAAACATTCTGGATTACAATCCGGATGTTACGGCGTATAAGAATGAAGTAAATGACGTCATCAATCAGGTTCTGTTGATGCACTTTATGGAGCGACCTTGGGAGTATGCGCAAAAGAACGTTCGTCTATCAGTAAAGAAAGATGTAACATTCACATCTTCTCAAGCAGAGATTCAGAGTGGGAGTGGAGTTTATAACGGTGCTGTTAAAGTATCATCTCTCATTGCTAACTGGATAAATTTTGAGATGGTCGTGCAGATCACAGAGAGTTTTACCGGTGATAGCAATGGAACCGTATATCCTGCAAATAAAGAATTTATTGTTGTGTCGAGATATGAGGCTGGTGGTGCAACATATCTGTATTTAAGAGATCCTGACTTTGATCCAAGGTACTATAACACAGACGCTTATATGGTGGATGGTCCGAGTTCTAATACCAGCTCAGCTATCACAGTCAAGCACAGGAAGGTAACACTGCCCGGTGATTGCTTGGAGGTGCTTTCAGTCGGGATGAGAGGTTTGAATAATAATTTTAGACAACCTTTCGAGAGCCTCTCAAAATTTTATGATGAGAACCTCAGTCTTAATCTGGATCTTGTTGCACGACCAACTGAGTATATACACATCGAACCGTTAATGATACAAGGCCCTAAGAGAACACCATCAATATCGATAGGTGGCTTAGCAACTGGGGTACCGAAAACTGGAACATATGGAGCAGCATATAGTTTTAGCCCTGTAGGCCCGTGGGACGCAGAGATCGTTAAACCTCAGTCAGCACCGATATACACAGGAGATGCCACGTTCACAGCTGGACAGTCAATGACTGTTGTGGATCTTGAAGTTACAGATCAAGCTGCACCCTGGAATAGACGAACAGGATTAAATAAGAGGATATGGATCAGGCAACCTGACAGCAACAAACACTATCAACTATCCACCGGAACTGTTGATGTAGAAGAATCATCCACTGCAACATCCCTTGCAACGACAGGTTGCTCAATCTCAGAAAGTGATAAGACATCACGGCCTGTGTTGGATAGAAATTCTGATGGTATATATCCTCGTATCAGATTATTCCCACGTCAGGATGATAACTACGACCTGCATCTCAGGTATCAGTATCGACCTTTAACTATGTTAGATGACGATGACGTTCCGATGATGCCGAAGGATACACATCTGTATCTCTGTTATGTCGCGATATCAGAGCTCTTCTTAAAGCACGGTGATCTAAATCAAGGAACTGTGTATGAGAAGAAGGCACAGAAGGAGTTGCTAAAGATTGAGAACAGGTATCTTCAGAACAAAACTCAACTTCACGTTAAGGCACCTTTCAAGGCAACAGGTGGATATACACGAAGAAGAATGGTAAAAATTACACGGGTAACTTAGATGAGAACTGAAGCGAGAACTCTGGTACAACCGATATACGGTATGAGCGAAACAATCCCTCAAAAGCCGGATGGTTGCACGCTTATAGAGAACTTCACTGTCTCGAAATGGAACAATGGGTGGGATAGTCGAATAGGTTTTGAGAGCATCAAAGCGATGGATGGTGCATCCTCTTTCACACCCTTCAGTGGAAATGTCTTCTCAGTATTTAACTGGAGCACACACAACGGTGCGAAAACATTTCTACTATACGAGGATAACTTAGGATCGAATGTATTATCACTACGGTATTACATCGGGAATGGCCCGTCATCAGTAACACTTGATAACGTTCGTCAAACACCTGCTGTAAATTTTTTGGCTAGCACATACGAACCTTTTGGAAAATACCTGATCATAGGAAATGGATCGGATGAACCGATAAAATTTGATGGCATCAAAGCTATTCGTTTAGGATTCGCAAGTGTGCCCAGTGCACCTGAACCTTTACCTGTTAGTTATGACACTGAGATAAATGATGAGGATAATCCTTCTACAGTAATACCTGTGAGAAAGTATCCACCAGCTTCAGGAGATGGTGATGTTGCATCAGCTTCTCAGCAACACTTTCGTGTTGATCTAACAGAGAGTTGGGGACTTGGAAGTAGAACTAATGGTGAGGATAACACATATCGGTATAAGGTAACATTCGTCAAAGCAGATGGAAGTGAAGGGCCTATATCACCTAAGAGCACAACTGTTTTTTGGGAGACAGGGGATACAGATAAGCGACAAGGAATTTACTTAACTGATGTACCAACAGGTGAGGATGCTGAGGGTATCGTCGCACGAAGGATATATCGAACAGGTAATATGTCAAATGGTGCTGGGGGTGTCAGTGCCTTGTATTACTTCGTCGGTCAGATAAGCAATAACTATGAGACAACATTCTTTGATATGGTGAGCGACACAAGGTTAGGAGCGTTAGCACCATCAGAGGATCAGAGCACTATTATCCCAGCAAATCCCTCGATAATGGCAACATTCAAGAACTGTCTGTTTATAAACAGTGGCGGTCGCCTCTACTACTCCTTAGCTGGAAGGCCTTGTCAGTATCAGGCATTAGATTACTTCGGTGCAGGTGCGACAAACTCTGGAGATATAACAGCGTTAAGAACATTCTTTGATAATCTCATCGTCTTCAGGCAAAATGGAATAGATGTTATATCAGGTAATTCGATAGACGGATTTCATCTCACCCCATTCATAAGTGGCATCGGGTGCGTTTCAAAATTAGCAGTTTGTGATGTGCCAATGTTAGGAATGATGTTTATGTCGATGGATGGTATATACCTGCTTAAAGGAACAGTCGGGAGCACTGGATCAAATCTCAACATTCAGAAGATGTCAGGACAGATTGAGAGAACACTGGAGCGGGCAAATAAGAATATGCTCAGTAAGTGCTGTGCAGCCTACTCTCAAAAATGGAGAGAGGCACACTTCTACTTCCCTTTCGATGGTTCAACTGAGAATGAGTTAGGCCTTGTGTTTCACTTAGATAGGTCCTCGTGGTCACAGAGAAGCTCTGACTTTAAGGTAAACTGTATAACTACCGATAATAACGAGGAGTTCATCTATGGTACACACGATAATACAACTACTGAGAAGGGGTTATTTTATATCTCTCGTGCGAGAGAGACAGGAGTAACATATGATGCTGGATCCGATGAATACAGTCTCGACACCACGACACTAACGAGTAAGTTCAAAAGTATTGAGCACGACTTTGGATACGGCCCGGTAAAGAAGATCATCAAGTATCTTTACCTTTACGTTCTGACGCAAGGTGATAACACTGTAACTGTCACATACTTCTCTAACAGAAACACATCAACATCAACATCTGCTGCTGCTGTAAAACTTCAACGACCTGAGGATGCTGATCAGGCAGTGTATGACGCGGCAACTTCACTATGGGGAACAACTGAATGGCAGAAGTCGCATCTCTGTCTTGTTAGAATTCCGATAGCGAATAAGAAGTTATCCTACTTCTCATTTGAATTTGAGACAGATAAGGATGTGCAGTTTCTCGGATATAGTTTAGAGTATAATGTTGATGCTATGAAAACAAGAGTGGGGAAAAGATAATGCCAATCAAGAAGCCAAAGCAAGGATATTTACTAACAGATAACATTATCGAACCACGTGATTTTGATCTTCAGTATGATAGCTTAAAAGGAATGATCAACGGAGATCTTGACCGAGAGAACGTACCTGAACAATCCATCGATGGTGATGATTTTGACGTTCAGTCATTTACATCGGTGTATCAAAAGTATTTTAAGATGGATGAGGATGTTACGTCTCAAACTTTTGCTTCAGGTCCTGCATACTACAGGGATACGATGTGTGGTCAGACGTATGAAACATACAGCTCAGGATTTTACACATCTGATCGAACATTAGAGATCACCACTATAAAGGAAGGAATGCTTATCGTGGAATTCTCGTGTTACTACTGGATAAACACACCGGCTCTTGGAGGAGCAGCCACACTGGCATCCAATGCCCTTGTCGATAATCAGTGTTACGGATTTATACAGATGCAGCTAACACATAATGGAAGCGTCATAGCCGCCACTCAACGACAATCTTATCACATTCAAAATTTATATATGTGTGCCGCGATACCTGTGCAGGCAGGAACGTCGTCTTTGGGTATCAGGTGGAAATTTACCGGGAGAAGAACCCGAACCAGTGCAAGTACCGGCTGGCCTTTAGATAATCATTATGCATATTGGAGTGGTGGAAATATGACAGCAATAAATAGGTATAGGTGATATGAGTAAGATTACAAACGACAGCTTTCAAGGAAGTTATAACAGCACCATCGTTACCGCTGATATGAACACAAAATTTTCAGATGTGCAAACAGCAACTGCTGCTCTCAGATCTGAGAATATTAGGGATGAAGGTATTGATAGAAGGAACATCACCGGTGCGATAAACATAAAAGATGTAGAATATGAGTACAGTAATGCAGGCAACACCTTATACACACTTTACACAAGGGATGATAGAACATCAGGTCAAGATAGCATAAAATTTTTGGATGAAACCGGTGCGGGTGGCTCGGAATATTTAGATTTTGGTTGGAGTGGTGATGGAGTTGTGATCACAAACACTGACGTTCTAAGGCTTCACTTCTCATTTGCCTACACTCAGAACGATCTGGTATATAGCCCGCTGAGAGATGACGCGACAACTTCAGGATACTGTTTCATCATCTTTCCTGCGTATCAAGCACCTGGTAGTTCTGATTGGCTTGTTTTTCCAAATAGGTGCGACTTCCTGCAGTATGGAATACGTGGCCCTGAGTATAACACATCAACAACAGATGGTGAAACTGTTGAGATAGCTTACGCTGACGAACCTGCCAATGACTACTTTGATGATGGCCTGGCTGTAATGGGGATCCAAGGTCCGAGAACTGCTGGTATCAACTACCACTTCCTTCGCTGTCACGGACACCTAACTCTTAAGAACCCAACAGAATTTACTATTGGTCGAATAGGATTTTTTCTAACTGGACCGTATGACTTACAAGGGGCACACGCTAGTTCGGTATTCTCAGATCCTCGACGAGGGTTCGAGATAGCAAACGGTAATGGTGCTGCAGGTAACAGGGTGTGGATACACTACGGTAATTACGGCGCGATAGTAATGAGGAATGCATCATAATGGCATATACAACACCAAATACATTCTCAGACGGAACTGTAATTACAGCAGCAGATATTCAAGAAAATCTAAATGCTTTAACAAAGTATCTCGCGCAAGATATAGTTGCTGGTGATTTTGTTACAACAGCAACGACAAAATTAAGAAGAAACAACGTCGTTAAACCTGAGTACGAACCGCTCATCAATCAAATGCAGATGGTAACTGGTGTTGTTGGCAGTCAGAACTTTATGGCAAGGAACCATCAAGCACCAACAGGAATAGCAGCCGCGAACACAGGGTTAAATAATCCTGATGAGCCTAACTGGACACCTGTAACGAATAGCACTATATCATTTTATCTGGAAGAGGCAGCGACTGTGTTCTTTCAGTTCTATGGAACTGCATTCCTTCCACCTTTTAATACATCACTAACAAGGGCAGATTTTCGTATTCACGTTGATGGCTCTAGATCAGCAAACACAACGGTTCGATGTTACTCTGAAGTTGATAGGCCTTTTATGGCAAGATACTATCTCTCAGAATTTTGGATGGACACAAGTTTGGCGGCTGGTTATCATAGCATAGGATTGGTTGGTATGTGCAACGAGGCAAATGCAGTTCTTTTAAACTGGGGTGTTTGCTTCGAAGCATATTACACATAGAGGAAAATTATGGCAACTAAAAAACAATATCAAACATTAGGAAGCACAGCACAAGGAGCAGCTTTGGGTGCCACCATCGGAACAGCTATAGCTCCTGGTATCGGTACTGCGATCGGTGCCGGCGTTGGTGGATTAGGAGGATTTGCAATACAAAAGGCGATGGGTGAATCAGAATATGATAAGTATCGTCGTCAGCAAATACAAAAATTAAAGCGTCAGCAGGAGATGGGAACGCTCGGATTGACAGATGAGGAAAGAGCTATAATGGAGGAGCAGATATTAGGACCGGTCAGAGCACAACAGAGGCAGGCTCTTCTCTATGGATTAGGTGCTGCTGGAGGTGCTGGTGCTCAACCAGCTGATATATCAAGAATGCAACTCGGTGCTGAAGAACGTGTTGCCGAAACAACAGCTCCGGCTCTGGCAAAAATGGCAGAGGTGGATATTAAGAAAGCCGCTGCACAGGAGCAACAGCTTATGGCGATGCAGGCTGAGGAGGCTCGAGAGATTGAGGCTTCAAAACAGCAGGCACTCGGATCTCTATTCGCTGCAGCAACCGGATTTGCAGGAGCTGCAGGTCAAGCAGGTCAGGCAAGAGCACAGAAGGAGTTTCAAGCAGGTATGTTAGACATAATGGGTGAGCAAGCTGCTGGTGGTCAAGATATATCTCAGTCAATGATGATGTATGAATTTCTATATGGGGGTCAAAGGGCTCCTGGGGGGACACGGTAATGCCGCCATACAGAGGTAAAACAACGACGAGAGGATATTCTTATCTTGCCGGATACAGGATGATCGAGCGTGATAAAGAACTAGAAGCGATGAAACTGGCGATCAATGAAATATCGAGTAGCCAGGATCAACTAAAGTTATATAGGATGATGATTGATGATGTGAATTCTCAGATCGCACGTTATGAGGAGATGACAAACGAGCTACTGGCACGTGAGATCTCAGCAGAGGCGGAGATGGCAGCAGCAGGTAGAGAGGGTCGAAAGAAGACTGCACAGGAGATACTGTCTGCTCACATTAAACTCGCTGATATAAAGATCAAGCAAGGAGCGACGAGGATCGATGCTTACAAGTATGCTGATAGAGATTTTGACGCACCTGGAAAGGTTGATACTATCATCGCTGGTTCAACAAGAGATCGTGCTCCTTTTATTAGCAAAGCAAATATAGCTCGGTTACCTGATCACATCGATACTTTTGCCGGATATGACGCGTTATATGCTGGCCTCTCAAAGCAACAGAAGGTCGATGCTGCGATAAAATTTAGAGATCAGGTCATATCAGAGGGAGGAGGTTTTTTAACGGGAGCGATAAGGGATGATATATCCAATAAGATCGCAGCGAAAGCAGGATTAACAGCAGCTGATCTTAATAGAGGAAACTGGGATGTGGCGAAAACTCAGTATGCTGCTCAAATTATGAATGAAGCTACGGGTGGAACGGAGAGATTAGAAGCAGCGATGAAGAAAGCAGAGACAGCTACACCCCCGGAGGTCAAAGTCGCGATCGATGATGTGCTTAAAGAAGCAATGTCTGCTGTCATAGCTGATGGAAGCCTCGAAGGAGATCAAGCGATATTCACTGCCTTATATAAAGATTTAGATTTGGGTAATACAGATTATGCAGCATCTACAAATTTTGATGATCTATTCAAAACAAAACTGGCTGCTGATACCCGTGTTCAGAGAGCAAGAAGATTAGGATCTTTACAGGTACGTCGTGAATCTTTACAGGATCAGATGATGCGTGAGATCGAACCTGTAACTGCTGAGGATATTCGTCTGCGTCAGGCAGAGATCTACGCTGGTATGCGACCAGCTAAACGTCGTGTACCTCCTGAGATGCGCGCACGAACACAGGAACTGGCTTCCCGTGCTGCTGCAAAAAGAAGACGACAACTTAATGTTGAGGGTGAGAAGTTTATTCAAGGTATGCCATTAGCTCAGCAAGGTGCTTTTCGCTCCATACTTACAGCACAACAGGCGTACGGTGGTGGTGAGAAACAGACAGCATCCTTTCAGGAATTAATCAAGTCAGCACCTGAGGCTAAAGATTTAATCGAGGATATGTTGAAACTTCGTGGAGAAGGATCGATACAGGGCAATGAGTTATGGGAGAGATCACACGAGAAGGCAACAGAACTATATGCTGGTGTTGAGGATCCCATTGAGAAGGCACAGAAAATTAAGGATTTCACATCTGGCACATCATCTCAGATGTACTTGAATCTATGGCCTGAGATGATGTCGATGTCACAAGGTTCAGTGGATCCTGACACAAGTTGGAAGGAACACGTTGATATTGGTGCGGAGGATATTGGTGCTCCTGGTGTACCACCTCCGCCGGAACCAACAGCTCGAGAGAAAAGATCAAAAGCAGCTAGAAAGAGACAACGAAAAGAAAGGCTACAAGGGTTGGGGGAATGGCTTGCAGGTCCTCAGTATGATGATGAAGAAGTTACTACACCTACACCTCAACCAGAAGAAGCTGTTCTTGAAGATATATCAGAAGCTGATTTAGAAAGAGAAAGAATAGATGAAGATTTGCCACTTGCTGAAGTAACACCAGAACCTGAACCGTTACCAGAACCTACACCAGAACCAGTACCACCGGTAGTAGCAGAGGAAGAGGAGGAAAGAAGAAGGTGGCGTCCAAGGGATCTATTCTTAGAGCGTCAGGAAAGAAAAGATCAAGAGACAGCTGATAATGTCTTCGATGATTGGTATAGGGAAATTCAAGATAAAGCATCCGAAGGTAAGTTTGCGACGTTGAGTGATGTTGATAAGGCAATCACGGAAGGAATGGATATTTTTGATGCTGAGAAAATATCTCCTGATTATCAAGATAAGTATGCAGCGTTATCAAAGAACTGGAGTGAGGATTGGAAAGAATCTGAAGCTACTTTAAAGAGAAAGCCTGAGACATACAGAGGACACCCCGAGATTCTGATGAAAAATGTACCTGAAGAACAACATGCGCTGAAAGAATGGAATTCGCTGACTGAGGTGGTAATGATGAAGAATGCAGCGCAACGTGCAAGATGGAATGCAGACCAGCGGTCAGACAAGCAACCCTTCTCATTCCTGGCGGACGCAGAGCTTATGGACAAAGCGTTAGAATACAGGAAGAAACACGGTGGTAAACCATCCGCGGATAATCCTAATCCTGCGTGGTGGGTAACGCTTCAAGGAACAGCAGAGCCAGCTAAAGTTGAGCAATACTTTAAGGGTTTCGCTACAATAAAAGGTAAAAAGTATCCGATGGTTTATGATGCAAAGAAGAATACCATAACTTATAAACAGACAGAGTTAGATATTGGAGAGGCAATAAAGAGAACAGATCTCCCAGCATTTCGAATATTTTATCAGCAAAATTCCAAAGAGATAGATGCAATGAATGATGCTTACGACAAGTCGCAAGGAGAATAATAGATGCCAGCACCTGATTGGATACCCCCTGAATACAGATCGACCTGGGATCGTGCCGAGTTAAATAACGATGAGGCAACGATGAACGCTTTTCGTCGTGATTATCTTGAGGGATGGGAACCAGAGGTGGAGGTATATGAGGAACTACCCGGTATGGAGTTAGCTCCTATGGAGGAGATCAAACCGATAACTGATATGCCCAGGCCTTTGAGGGATGTCATCAAAGAGGAGCAAACATTCTTTGAGAATATGCTGTTGGAGAGTGAGATCGATCCTGCTCTGATCCCATCACTCACCAGTCAGAGAAAGCTTTTAACATCTGATCTAGATGCTGCTGAAGTGAATGCTTTCCACGCCTTAACACAAAAAAATCTTATGGCAGGTGATGATGGAGAGTTGGCTCAGAGAAAGGCACGGAATAGGATCTCAACTCTTCGTGAAGCAAAACGTGTTAGTGCAGGGTGGGAGAAACCGATCGTCGAGTTAGGTGAGCAGAAGATACCACGTTTCCCCTTTCAACCTGAGAGAAGGGAGCCAACGTGGGGTGAGACATTAGGAAGGCAGGTTCTCGAGACTGAGGAAGAGGCTGTTGAAAGAAAGGAAAGACTAAGTGAAGCACAAAATGAACGATCGATAATGAGAGCTTCATTCCTTCAGCAAGCGATGAATAAATTAAATAGAAAGAAGTTAGATTCGGAAGTTGAGAAACTTGCTGATAAGATAGAGAATAACTATGTTAAGCTCGATCTTTATAAAGATTATGTCGAGCTCGGTCAAAGCATAGTGAGAGATGAACAGAGAGAGAAGGGGGAAGTTACAACATTTCTCCCAGGATCACCTGAGTGGGATCGTGCGCTTAAGTTATCAACCTTTCTTTACAATGACTTTGTTGGTAAGATATATCCTGATAAGGTTTTTTATAAGAAGCCAGAACCGACAGGTGCTGAGAAATTTATTAGGGAGGTATTCACTGAGGAATTACCAACCGGTGCGACGGTCGAAACAAGAACCGGACAGGCAATGAGAGTTACAGCAGGAGCAATACGAGGATTATTCGCACCTGTTATTGAGGGTATAACATATCCTGTTGATGAGGCCACTGGTAAACCTCTCGATCCTGCTGATGCAAATTACAATATGGAGTTATGGCTTCAGGAGAAGGAGAACCTGATAATACAAGGAAAGGCTGGACCACTTGACTATGCACAGTATGGATTGGGATACATCGCACCACACGCAAGGATCAACGTTGATTTTGATGATCCAAGAAATGATTACATAATCACACCGGATGGTATCGAGAAGAACATCAAGATCGGTATTCAGAAGAGTAGATTTCTTGGTGATGACTTTGTTGATATGCCCGCAATGGTGGGTGCATTTCCTGAGGGAGATGGTGAGTGGATGGCTCAGTCGCTCGGATTAGGGATCGAGGTTTTCGCACCGATAACACCTCTGGGTGCAGCGAAACCGTTGATACAGACAACTGCTGCCACAATGCGGGGTGCTGAGAAGGCACTGTTGGCAGGATCAAAAATATCAGAAGTTGTGTCGAAGTATGGTGCAAAAGCAGCACAGGCCGCATCAACAAAAATAGCGGCACAGGCGGCTGAAGGAGCACCTATATCACGTGTGCTCAAAGCAGGAGAGGCAACAGCAGGTGTGACAGAGAAGGTCGCTAAAAGTGTTTCGGATGCAGCAAAGTCGACAGCAAAGGTGTTAGATAAGGCATACCCTAAAACTTTAAGAGCAGCTGAGATTGTAGATGCACCACTAAAACCTGCTGTCGATCAGATACGACGGTATCGTGAAAAGCAGATAGCGAAAGGATTGCTTGATGATCCAGTTGCTTTAGAGAGCGCGATAGAAGGTACATTATCAGAACGTGTGGCTCACGCTTTATACGATGAGTTATCCAAGATGGATGAAGCAACGTTTCTCGCGAAGATGGAGGGCATTAAAGATCAGGGAAAACAACGCGTACTTAACGATGCGTATCAGATCATTCAACGAACTGATGATCATCTGACACATATCGCTAAGAATATTAATGATCTGCCGCCTGATAAACTATTCGCAAGATTACTTGGGTCAGATTTAGGGAATGAGATATTCAAGTCCATCGCCTATCAGATAAACAAAGAGACCGGAGAGGGGTCTATATTTAGGAGATTTCTTGATCCTGATGATGCGACCAGAGCTAGGGCATTTAATGATTTTGTTATTGGGGGGAAATACCAGGAGGCTGTGGTACAACTCAGTGATCTTAAAACTGCTGTATCACGTGGACTAGTACGAGATCTTGTTGGAGATTATCTAATCAACTCAATGCCTGAAGGATGGAGGTGGGCAACACCATCACTGCTCGTAAAGGAGGAGGTCGCAGGAACTCAAAGATACAAAGATCTGTTGAAGGATATTGGAAAGGAGCTGGATTGGAAAGTTGAGGGTGATAAATTTAATCTTGTTAATTTTGCAGATCTCGGTGGTTCACGTTTTTTTGCTGATAGGATGATGATGTATTTCGGTGCAGGTAATATAAACAAATCCGAATTTCTCAGAGGCCTTTGGGCAAAAGCAGCAAAAGAGGATTTCTCTGCTTTAACAGCTCGAGAGATGATCACAGTGCATAATATGTGGAAGGAAGCGAGAATACTGGAGTTTATGAAACCTGGAAGTACAAGCAAAGTTGCTGAATATGTCGGAGATGAAATGTTCCGCTCAGTTCAGGAGATCCAGAAAGTAAAGACGGCAGCCGAATTAAGTTTAGCACAACGTGCTGGAAGGTTATCACCCGAGGCACTGGCAGCAACCCAGGTTCCGGGAATGAGAAGAAACCTCGTCGTGTCAGGTATCAGGGATTTTGTGGCATACACAAAACAGGCGATCTCAGGTAAGGACATCGCTCGCTTCGACTTCAGTAAAGCAACAGATGTAAACATTCAGAAGATGATGGGAGAGGTGGGTGTCGAGTATTCAAAACTCGGAAGCACCGTTAAGGATATGGCCAAGGAGGCGATGAAGAAGGCTGACGGAAATACAGAGCGTGCCTTTAATAATATGGTTGGGGAGATGTCAAAGGATGTGACTGCGTGGGGATTTGTTGATGCCAAGGGAAATATTGATTACAACAAAGTGTATGTTACTCTTCTCAATGAAAATTACAAGACACACGATGCTGTATCAGATTCAGCTATATCAGGATTGGTTAGTGAATCCGCCATCACAAAATTCACAGAGGACGAGTTTGTGAAAAACTTCGGTGCTTTAACACAGAAATTTGAAGAGGTATATCCACAAGTTGCGCTTTCTGGATATGGTGGTAAGCACATCGAGAAACAAAATCTCACCATACCGCTTCTAAAATATATTGCTGAAGGAAAGAAGAAGCAGATATTCTCAAGAGTTGTCGATAAATTTCATGAAAGATTTCCTCTATCATTTAAGAGAGATTTCCCGGTAGAGGATATGGCACCTCAGGTTGATCTGCAAATAAAAGAGCTATTAGCTGAGGGCAATAGGAAATTCGCTAAGGATATCGCAGCAGGTA
>Ga0181375_1000142_pt1 | contig 21702 bp, 25 predicted proteins | sample LowvirmetaG_FD_130090 | JGI IMG/M metagenome (GOLD analysis project Ga0181375, IMG submission 130090) | Marine viral communities from the Subarctic Pacific Ocean - Lowphox_11 viral metaG | ecosystem: Environmental > Aquatic > Marine > Oceanic | place: Subarctic Pacific Ocean | collected 2015-12-09 | reverse complement strand
GTCGATATCCTCCAGCTTCAGACGATGACCCAACAGTTCAAAGCCGCCCTCGACCAGCTTGTTCTGCTGGCAAAGCCCGCGCAGATACTCCATCGCCATGCGCTGCGGCAGGTTCGCCCCGTCACCGTTCCAATAGAGCAGATCAAAGGCCGGAGGCGTGTCGCCCAGCATATAGCTTTTGATCGCGGGCCCATAGACCAGATCATTCGACCGCAAGAAAGAGAACGTTCGCGCCATAATGACCGAAGGCAGGATTCCCTTGTCCTTGGTCTCTGCCTCGATCCCGTCGATAAAGTCATCGGTCAGGAAGGGCTGGAACTCCCCCTGATCGGAGAAATCGGTGAGCGCGGTAAAGAAGGTCGCGGATTTGGCGGATGTATCGCCGCGCTGCTTCATCAAGGACAGCGTCAGCGACAGCGTGGTTCCCGCGATGCAATAGCCTACGGCGTGCACCTGTTTTTGCGCGGTGATCTCCTTGACCTCGCGGATCGCGGTCAGGAACCCGTCCTCGATATAGTCGCCCATGCCGATGTCACGATGGCTTTGGTCCGGATTGACCCATGACACCATAAACAGCGTATAGCCCTGATCCACGATCCATTTCACCAGACTGTTCTGGGCCTTGAGATCAAGGATATAGAATTTATTGATCCAGGGTGGGAAGATCACGATCGGCGTGGCATCGACCTTTTCGGTGCTGGGGCTGTATTGGATCAGCTCGAACAGCTTGTTGCGATAGACGACCTTGCCGGGGGATGTGGCGATGTTGCGGCCCAGTTCGAACGCGCTTTCATCGGCCAGCCGCACGATCAGCTCGCCGTTATTCGCCTCCAGATCGGCAATCAGGTTCTCCAGCCCGCGGATCAGGCTTTCACCCTCGGTCGCCACAGCGCGTTCCAGCGCATCGGGGTTGGTGGCCAAAAAATTGGTCGGGCTCATCATGTCGATGATCTGGCGGCTAAAGTATTGCAGCCGTTTCTTTTCATGCGGGGCCAGATCGGCCACATGATCCACCGCTTGGCCCAAGGCCTCTGCGTTGATCTGGTACTGCTGTTTGACAAAGTTGAAATAGGGGTGCGACTTCCACAGCGGGTTGGCAAAGCGGCGATCCTCGGGCGAGGTATCTTCCGGCGCGGCCAGCTTGCCTTTGGCCAGCGCCTGCTGCGCCTCCATAAAGTGGCCGACGGATTTGCTCCAGTAGGATACCTGCTGTTCGATCATCTTGGCGGGGTTCTGTACGGCTTCGGTCCAATAGGACGCGGCGGCCTTTGCAAACAGCTCTTGATTCGGGCCGTCCAGACTCGCCTGATGCGTGTCCCGCCCGACCATGATCTGCGACAGCCGCGCGCCAAGCGCTTCGACCTTACGCAGGTTTTCCTCCATACGTTCCTGTGCCTTGGAGCTCTCTGCGTCGGTCTTGGTTGTTTTTATTGTCATGCTAACCGTTCCTCCCTATGTTTGCACCTGCAGCATCGCGCCGACCTTTGGGGGAGGGTCTGACAAGATGCCGGGCACAAGGCCCCCAACAGGAGACCCCTTACATGAAGTATATGGCATCTTACGATTTAATGGAAACGATGAGAAACACCAACCAGTGGCTGGGTGCCACGGCGTTGGCGATGGCATCGTATCCCGCTTTTGCCGCCATCCCGAACCCTGCGTTGAACTGGATGGCCGCATGGGGCGAAGTGACCGAACGCAGCTTTTCGCGCATGGTGGTCAAACCTGATTGGGATATCCCCCCCGCCGTGGGCGTTGATGGTGCGGATCATCCCGTCCTGATCGAGAAAGAGCTGGAAGGTGCCTTTGGCGATCTGGTGCATTTCGTCGTACAGGGCCGCGATGCGCCCAAGCGCAAGATCCTGCTGGTCGCGCCCATGTCGGGCCACTATGCGACGCTGCTGCGGTCGACCGTCATCAGCCTGATCCCTGACGCGGACCTTTATATCACCGACTGGCACAACGCCCGCGACATCCCCGTCAGCGCCGGCAAGTTCGACGTAGAGGATTATACCCTGCGGCTCGTTGACTATATGCGCCATCTGGGCCCAGACGTGCATGTCATCGCCGTGTGCCAACCCGCACCGCTGACCCTCGCCGCGACCGCCTATCTGGCGGAACAGGACCCCAAGGCGCAGCCAAGCTCGCTTACATTGATCGGCGGCCCCATCGACACCGCGGCCAGCCCGACAGAGGTGACGGATTTCGGTCACCGCGTGAACATGAACCAGCTGCAAGAGATGATGATCCAGCAGGTCGGCTTCCAGCACCAGGGCGTGGGCCGCAAGGTCTATCCCGGTCTGCTGCAGCTGAATTCCTTTATAACGATGAACGCCGAAACCCATGCCAAGGCCTTCCGCGACCAGATCATGCGTGTCGCACAAGGGGTGGCGGGCGACCACGACAAACACAACAAGTTCTACGACGAATACCTCGCCGTGATGGACATGCCCGCTGAATTCTACCTCTCCACCGTGCAGCGGATCTTCAAGGACAACGAGATCGGCACCAACAGCTTCTCGATCAAGGGTCAGCCCGTGGACATCGGCAAGATCACCGATGTCGCCGTCAAGACGGTCGAGGGCACCAAGGATGATATCTCGGCCCCCGGTCAATGTATCGCGGCGCTGAGCCTCTGCACCGGCCTGCCCGACGACAAAAAGGCAAGCCACCTTGAAGACGGCGCAGGGCACTACGGGATCTTTGCCGGCAAAAGCTGGCGCGAGAATATCCGCCCGCTGGTGCTGAAGTTCATCGACGACAACCAGCGCACGGCCAAGGCGACAGCCCCCAAGGCCCCTGCGGCCCCGGCCAGCGCGGGTAAAAGCTCGATCCCCGCACAGAAGTCGACGGCATAATGCCCGCCGCGCCGCGTGACCTGCCCTTTGCCTGTGCCTGCGGCACGGTCAAAGGGACCTTGCGCGGTGTGACACCCGCGCGCGGCAGCCATGCCCAATGCCACTGCATCGATTGCCGCGCGGCCGAGGTCTACCTCGACCAGCCCGACCCCGCGCCACGGGCGATCCAGCTGTTCCAGACCACCCCCGACAGATTCCACTTCGATCAGGGTTTCGACAAATTGTCGGTGTTTTCCTTCGGGGAAACAAATCTGCTGCGCTGGTATGCCTCTTGCTGTGGCACGCCGATGTTCAACACGCTGCGCAAGCCCAAGCTCGCCTTTGCCAGCATCATGACCCGCACCCTGTCCGACCCTGCCCCGCTTGGGCCGATCGTCGGCACCGGTTATATCCCGACGCCCTCGGGCAAGCTGCGGAACGAAGGGCTGCCACGGTTGATCTGGGGGGCGCTGTCGCGGGCGGCCGGGGCCAAGGTGACAGGCCGCTGGAAGGTGAGCCCCTTTATCGATCCGGACACAGCAACGCCCAAACGCCCCGTGCACATCGTTCCGCGTGACCAGCGCAAGGCGATCACCGAGGCGCTGCGCTAACCCGCACTTGACCCGCCCCGATCACGCAGGGGTCAGGGGCATCTTCAACCATTCCTTGATCGCGGCGGTCGTGGCTTCGGGCTGTTCCAGCGTCGGCAGATGCCCTGCCCCCTCGATCACGCGCAAAATTGCATAAGGCAGCAGTTCGGCCATGAAACTATGGCGCTTGACGGGGTTGAGCCTGCCCACCTCGCCACACATCACCAACGTCGGCACCTTGCACTTGCGCAATACCGCCTGCTGGTCGCGGGCCCGTTGCAAGGCGCGGGCTTGGCGCACATAGACTTCCGGCCCCAGCGTGTCGGCCATATCCAGCGCAATCTCCAAAATCGCCGCGCGGTCCGGACCGGGGGCGAGCCAGACGGGGTTCAGCTCTTCGCGCATGGCATCGGCCAGCCGCCCCGACTTGACCTTGACGATCAACATCTCGCGCGCGGCGGCGCTCTGCGGCGTTTCGGCCAGCGGGCTGGCATCGATCAACGCCAACCGCGTCAACCGATCCGGCGCGCGGCGCAAAATCTCGAGCGCGACAGCACCGCCCAACCCCAACCCTGCCAGCGCAAAACGCTTGGGCAACTGGTCCAACAGACCAGAGGCGATTTCCTCGATCCGCTCGCCTTGGGTAATCGGGGCGACAGTCACAGCGGTTTTTGCCGAAAGCTCGGCGATCTGCGGCCAGAACACGCGCGCGTCAGACATGAGGCCCGGCAGAAGAACAAGAGGGTCAGCCATGTATGTCCCTGTCACTAGTCATAAATTCGCGTCACTTCGGGACACTGCTGCTGCGCCGCACCTCATCACGGATAGGCGATGCCACGCAAGGGCGGAAAATCGCCATAGCGCGCACGGCGCTGCGCCAACGGCTCCGACGGCGACTTCCCGCCGCGCAACAGCATCCCGCGCGGCGCGATATAGCTGGAGATGCTGCGCAGCGGCTGCGGTCTCCACGTCAGGTTGAAGGCGGCGAGCTTGGGAAAGAACCACATCTCGGAATAGGGCAGATGGTCATGCACCCACCACGCCAGATCACGCCAGTCGCGCCCCTGATCGTACTGGTCCGCAAACCACGGGATCACGATGGTCGCCCCCGCAATCGCCTGCGCCCCCGCAATCGCCCCCGCGCCACGGTCCCAGATGTGACATTCGATCGGGTTGTCATTGGCCGCGCAATTCAACTTGTGCCGGTTGCCATAGGCATTCAGCGTCGCCGACCGATACCCCGACCGCACGGCGATGCGGCCAAAGGTTTCCTCTAGAGGGTCCAGCAGGGTCGTGCAGAAGGCCCGTCCGTTTTCGATGGCAAGATCGGGATTGTCGGGGATATTGGGCTGCCCGTGAAACCCAGAAATCTCTGAGTACATGAAATCGCGCATAAAGAAATGCCGCGAAAGCCGGACCCGCCCAAAGGTTTCAAGGCTCCACATGCTGGCCGGTTTACGCATGGCAAAGCCCCCAATCCTCAGGTCGTGGCAGAGACCTCTTCTACCGCTTGGATCAGCAGCTCCAGACAGCGATCATCGGAAAAGCGGTGGTCCGCATCCTTGACCAGTTGCAACTGCATGTCCGGCCCCTGCGCATGTTCCAGCAGACGCACGGCTGTGGCAACGCTGACGGCGGTATCTGCGGTGCCTTGCAGGAAGCGCGTCGGGAACGGCAGATGCAGCGGATCGCGCAGCACCAGCTGCTTGCGCCCGTCCTCGATCATCCGGCGGGTGATGATGTAAGGCTCCATATAATCGGACGGCAGTTCGACCTGCCCCGTCTCGGCCAAAGTCTTTTTCTGCGCCTCGGTGAAGCTGGCCCAATAGCCGTCTTCGGTAAAATCAGGGGCCGCGGCGATGGTCACCAGCCCCGCGATCCGCGCGGGCAGCGCGCGCACCAGCAGCAGCGATTGCCAGCCGCCCATGGATGATCCTACCGGCAGGATCGGGCCCTCGGTCAACGCCTCTACCGCGGCCAATGTGTCTTCGGCCCAATCGCCAATGCAGCCCTCCGTGAACGCGCCAGAGGATTCCCCGTGACCCGAGTAATCGAACCGCAAGAACGCCCGCCCCTCGCGTTTGGCCCAGTCTTCAAGGAACACCGCCTTGGTGCCCATCATGTCGGATTTCAGACCGCCCAGAAACACCACGCAGGGGCCTGTGCCTTCGGTCTTGTGATAGGCCAGCCGCCGCCCTTGAGGCGTCTCCAGATACATCGGTTCCGTCATCCTCAGCCCCCCAGATAGGTGCCCTTGGCGGGGCGATAAAAGATTTTCTGGTTGTGCAGACGGCCCAGCAGATCGTCGATCCGGCGCAGGCTGTCTTTGGCGGCATCGGCGGGCAGCATCGATGCGGTGTCATTCAGCGCATCCATCGACAGATCGCGTTTGGTCACATGTAGCGCTGCCTCGATCAGGTCGATATCGCTGATCGTCAGCTCGAAGTTGCGGTTGTGTTTGGACATGGGCGAACCCCTTTGGATCAAATGCGCGCCCCAGTCATACGCCCCGCCGCCCCGACGATCAATCCGCCGCTTCGACTTCGCGCAGCCCAGGCGCCGCAATCGCGGCCCCTGCGGACATGACTGCGAATAGAACCAGCGTCGCCACCGGCCCGATCAACGCGGCACCGCCCCCCGCCACGCCCGCGACCAAAAGCAGCCCGCCAATCACCGTGTTGGACACGGCGGCATAGGCCGACCGCTGGTCCTTGGGCGACATATCCACCAGATAGGTAGACCGCCCCTGCCGCACCCCGTGATAGGCGATCATCAGGATGAACAGCACCAGCGGCATGGCCCAGATCTGCGTCGCCATCCCAAGCAGCGCCAGCGCCACCGCACCGACCATCGCCAAGGCCCCGACAATGCCGGTCAACATCAGCACACGGCGGCTCGACTGGTCCGACAGCCGCCCCCAGACGTACGAGCTTAACAGCGACGCCAAGGCCGAGGCGAGCACCAGCGCGCCAAGTTGGCCAAGGGCGGATTGATCCTCGCCCCCCGCCAGCACCACAAAATACGGCGGCGCAAGCGATGTGGCGACCAGCAGCCCCCGCACCAGAATGAACCGCCGCAGGTTCGCGTCCTCCTTCAGGATAGAGAAACTGGCAGGCGTCGCCTTGCCGCCCTCGCTTGGGGCTTCGTCCAGCGTGGAAAACAACAGCGCCGCGCCGCCCCAAAGTCCGGCCGCCAGCGCGATGGCCGCGATCACCACGCCGCGATCCTGCACCAACCCCGACATCAGCAAAAGCGCCAGCACCAGCACCCCAGCAGAGGCGACAGACCCCGCCGTGCCCGTGATCGACCCGCGCCGCGACTTGCCCACGGTCTTGCCGAGGATATCCTTATACGACACCGAACAGGCCGCGCGGCTGACCGCCAGCCCCGCCAGCGCCGCGCAAATCGCCAGCCCCGCCGCTGATCCGTCCAGCAGCAGCGCCGCCAGCACGATCAGCGCAGCGAAGATGCCCTGCCCCGCAGATCCCGCGACCCACGCCCATTTGCGCCGCGCCATCGCCTGCACCCAGCCCGCCATCACGATCTGCGGCAACAGCGCCCCCGCCTCGCGGATCGGCACCAGCGCCCCGGCATAGACCGCAGGCGCGCCAAGTGCCGTCAGCAGCCACGACAGCATGAGCTTGGGGTCAATCAGCCCGTCGGCCACTTTGGTCATGGTCAGGCTGGCGATATGGCGCAGGGCGTTCGGGGCCTCGGCCTCTTGCGCGTGGGGCGACAGGTCTTGCGCGTCGCCCTCCGCCCCTGAAAGCGTCTCAAACGCCCGCTGCGCCACATCATCCTGCATGTCTTCGCGTCCCGTCGCTACCCGTTAATCTGATGTTATCTATGGCACCGCGCCCCCAAGGAAAGGACAGCGCCCCATTTCACACGCCGCGCCCGCGCGCCCCACCGCGATATTGACAAGCCAGACCACCGACGCCAAACAGGCCGGACGCATATAACCCGCAACCGGGCGTCTCGTAGGCGCCAAACCGACGAGGAGGCCCAAATGGCCCAGATCACCCTCACCCTTCCCGATGGCAACGCACGTCAGTACGACGCAGGTATCACTGCGGGCGACGTGGCGAACGACATCTCCAAATCGCTTGGCAAGAAAGCAATCAGCGCCACCGTGGACGGTGCCCATTACGATCTGGCATGGCCGATCAACGCGGACGCCAGCATCGCAATCCACACCATGGCCGACGAAGCGCAAGCGAACGAGCTGGTGCGCCACGACCTCGCCCACATCATGGCCCGCGCCGTGCAAGAGCTTTGGCCCGACACAAAAGTCACCATCGGCCCCGTCATCAAGGACGGCTGGTACTATGACTTCGACCGCAAGGAATCCTTCACCCCCGAAGACCTTGGCCTGATCGAAAAGAAGATGAAGGAAATCATCAACAAGCGTGACCCCGTCCGGACCGAGGTCTGGGACCGCGAGCGCGCGATCAAGCATTACGAGGACAACGGCGAACCCTATAAGGTCGAGCTGATCAACAGCATCCCCGGCGACGAACCGCTGCGCATGTATTGGCACGGCGACTGGCAAGACCTCTGCCGTGGGCCGCACCTGCAACACACCGGGCAGGTGCCGGGCGACGCGTTCAAACTGATGTCCATCGCGGGGGCCTACTGGCGCGGCGACAGCGACCGCGCGATGCTGCAACGCATCTACGGCGTGGCCTTCACCGGCAAGGAAAAGCTGAAAGCCCACCTGAACATGCTGGAAGAGGCCGCCAAACGCGACCACCGCAAGCTGGGCCGCGAGATGGACCTTTACCACATGCAGGAAGAGGCCCCCGGTCAGGTCTTCTGGCACGCCAACGGCTGGCTGATCTACACCCAGCTGCAAGACTACATGCGCCGCAAGCAACGCGCCGGCGGCTATGTCGAGGTGAACACACCGCAGGTCGTGGACCGTAAACTCTGGGAAGCCTCCGGCCACTGGGAGAAATACCAAGACCACATGTTCATCGTCGAAGTAGACGAGGAACACGCCCGCGAGAAATCGGTCAACGCGCTGAAACCGATGAACTGCCCCTGCCACGTGCAGATCTTTAACCAGGGTCTGAAATCCTACCGCGACCTGCCCCTGCGCATGGCCGAATTCGGATCGTGCAACCGCTATGAACCCTCGGGCGCGCTGCACGGGATCATGCGCGTGCGCGGCTTTACACAGGATGACGGCCATATTTTCTGCGCCGAAGACCAGATCGAAGCCGAAACCGCCAAGTTCATCGAATTCCTGTCGGGCATCTACAAAGACCTCGGCTTTGAAAACTTCAGCGTCAAATTCTCGGACCGCCCCGAAAAACGCTCCGGCTCGGACGAGGTCTGGGACAAGGCCGAGGCGGCGTTGCTCTCGGCCACCCGCAAGGCAGGCATCGAACCCACGCTCAACCCCGGCGAAGGCGCGTTCTACGGCCCGAAACTGGAATTCGTGCTGACCGACGCCATCGGCCGCGACTGGCAATGCGGCACCCATCAGGTGGACTTCGTGCTGCCCGAACGGCTGGACGCGACCTATATCGGATCGGATGGCGCGAAACACCGCCCCGTCATGCTGCACCGCGCCACCTTGGGGTCGTTCGAACGCTTTATCGGCATCCTGATCGAAGAACACGCGGGCAAGCTGCCCTTCTGGCTCGCCCCGCGTCAGGTCGTCGTCGCCTCCATCACTTCCGAGGCGGATGAGTACGTGCACGAGGTCGTGGCCACGCTCAAGGCCCAAGGCGTCCGCGCCGAGGCCGACATCCGCAACGAAAAGATCAACTACAAGGTCCGTGAACATTCGGTCGGCAAAGTGCCGGTGATCCTTGCAGTCGGGGCGCGCGAAGTCGAAGAGAAAACCGTGTCCGTCCGCCGTCTGGGGGAAAAGCAGACCTCGGTTCAGGCGCTGTCGGATGTGGCGAACGCCTTGGGCATCGAAGCCACACCGCCCGATTTGCGCGACTGAAAACTGTAACAAACCCCTCGGGGCGCAACGAACTTGCGCCCCGAACATGTCACTATGTTTCAAAATTGCGCCTCCCAACGCTGGAATCTCGCGAATTGTTACAAAAAAACCGGCGATTTTCTGACGCCTCCGTGACACACTCCGATGTGAGTAGCTTTGTCGCACCCCACGCGGCTTAATGTCCTTATCGACAAGCAACCAACCTTAGGAGGAAACACCAATGTCCAACACAATGAAAACACTCGCCGTTGCAGGCGCAGTTGCCGCTGCCCTGTCCGCACATTCGACCGCAGCAAACGCCGCGTCGAAAGAAAAATGCTACGGCGTGGCGCTTGCCGGTCAGAATGACTGCGCCGCAGGCCCGGGCACCACATGCGCTGGCACATCCGTCACCGACTACCAGGGCAACGCCTGGAAACTGGTTGACGCAGGCACCTGCGCCGACATGGAACTGCCCGCAATGGCAGACGGGTCCGAGCGTATGGGCTCCCTCGAAGCGCTGGACCGTGACCTGCCAGCCTAAGCCTTTAGCGGCTTAAACACTTCGCCTGCGCGGCACGCCCCATGCCGCCGCGCAGGCCCCTTTACACGACCCCTCGGATAGGGAGCCTCTTATGCCAGACGGTGCCACCCGTTTCGACACATTGCCCGCAAGCCCGGGCGTCGGCTATAAACCCCAGCATTTCAAAGACCTGCAAGACGATCCTGGTCCAGTTGAATGGATCGAAATCCATGCAGAGAATTACATGGGCGATGGCGGCCGCCCGCTGGCGCAACTGCGCGCCCTGTCCGAAAAATTCGCCCTCTCCGTTCATGGTGTCGGGCTGAGTATCGGTGGCGAAATGCCACTGGACCGCGACCACCTCGCCCGTTTGAAAAAGCTCTGTGACTGGGCAAACCCTGCCAGTTTCTCTGAACATCTTGCATGGTCTACCCATGACAGCGAGTTTCTGAACGACCTGCTGCCCCTCCCCTATACCGAAGCCACCCTGTCCCGCGTGGCGGATCACATCAGTCAGGTTCAAGACACGATCGGGCGTCAAATGCTGCTGGAAAACCCCTCCAGCTACCTCGCATTTGATGAATCCACCTTGTCTGAAACTGACTTTTTGGCCGAGTTAACCCACCGGACTTCCTGTGGTTTATTGCTGGATGTCAACAATGTCTTCATTTCAGCGAAAAACCTCGCCCTCTCCCCGCGCGACTATATCGACGCCTATCCGGTAAACGCCGTGGGCGAGCTTCACGTCGGCGGTCACGAGGAAGACAGCGTCGGTTTCAACCAGCCGCTGCTGATCGACAGCCACAGCCGCCCCGTGGTCGACCCCGTTTGGGATCTGCTAGCCTATACGCTGGACCGCACCGGCCCCAAGCCCGTGCTGGTGGAATGGGACAATGACGTGCCCGATTGGCCGACCCTGCGCGCCGAGGCAGAGCGCGCGGCGGATGTGCTGGCCCGATGACCACGCTCCACCGGTTTCGAACGCCCCTGCTGGACCCGACGCAGGACCGCCCAGAGGGGCTGCGCGGTGCCGCTGGCGCGCCCGCTGACACGCGCTATGACGTTTACCGCAACAACGTCACCCATTCGTTAATTGGCGCGCTGCACAGCGCCTTTCCCTTGGTGGTCAAGATTCTGGGCACGCAGAACTTCGACCAGATCGCCCCCGCCTTTGTGCGTGCGCATCCGCCGAGCTCTCCGTTAATGATGCACTATGGCGCTGATTTTCCCCAGTTTCTTGCCGCGCAACCGCCTTTGTCAAAGATGGGTTACCTGCCCGATTGCGCCCGTCTCGACCTCGCACTCCGCCGGTCCTATCACGCCGCTGACAGCGCGCCCTTCGACCTTACCGCTTTCCAGCAGATTGCGCCCGACGCGATGATGCAGGCGCAGCTGCCCCCCGCCCCCGCGACGGTGTTGCTCCGCTCTGACTGGCCGCTGTATGACATCTGGCGGTTCAACATGCAGGCGGATGCTCCCAAGCCGCAAATGCAGGCGCAGGACGTGTTGATCACCCGTCCCGACTTCGACCCCGCCCCGCATCTGTTGCCCCCCGGCGGCGGCGCATGGTTCGCCGCCTTGGCTGGGGGTGCCACGCTTGATCAGGCCCATGACACCGCGCTGGCCACGCACCCCGATTTCGACCTTGGCGCGGCTTTGAGCCTGTGCTTTGCAACCGGCGCGTTTTGCGCAAAGAACGGCGGATAAGATGCTGAAGACTCTCACCCTTTACGATCGCGCGACCGGCTGGATCACCGCGCAAGACTGGCTGCTGCCCACATTGGCGCGGTTTTTGTTCGCTGCGGTGCTGACGCAGTATTTCTTTACCTCTGGCGTGACCAAGCTTGACGGTCTGTTCACGCTGAGCACCGGTGCCTATGTCCAAATCTTCCCCCGCGCGTTCGAGGCGGCGGGCTATGACGCGACTGCACTATCGGCGTGGCACGGGCTGGTGGCCTATGCGGGGACACTGGCGGAGTTCGTGCTGCCCGCGTTGATCGTGCTGGGGCTGTTCACTCGGTTTGCGGCGTTGGGGATGATCGGCTTTGTGGTGCTGCAATCGCTCACCGATCTATACGGCCACGGGCAATGGAGCGCGCTTGGCCAGTGGTTTGACCGTCTGCCGGACGGGACCATTCTGGACCAGCGCGGGCTTTGGGTGCTGCTGCTGGTGGTGCTGGTGGTCAAGGGCGGCGGGCCGGTTGCGCTGGATCGCGTCTTGCTGGCGCGCCGCCGCTAAGGGTTACTGCGCGGCTTTGACCTTTGCCTCTGTCGCGTCGTTCCAGCCGAGGAACAGATCCTCCCCCACCGCGATCAGGGGGCGTTTCATCAAGGCGGGATGGGCCGCGAGCAATTCCAGTGGATCGGCACCGCGTTCCGCGTCGTCCAGACCGCGCCATGTGGTCGAACGGGTGTTGACCAGTGCTGCGCCGAATTGCGCGTGGGCGCGGGCCAGCAGGTCGGCGGGGACACCGTCCTTGCGCACATCGACCAGCTGCGCGTCGGGCAGCGCCTTGATCGCCTTGCGGCAGGTATCGCAGTTTTTCAGACCGTAGATCAGCATTCTCACCTCACTTTTTTGGGGTTTCATATGTCCTAAGATAATCGGGCAGCGCAAAATTTCTTGATTTCCGGCGCGGGTGAACAACCTTTTATCGCGTAAGGCGGCGAAAGCAATTTTTCGACGCTGTGACAGCGATTAATGAGGAGCGTTGAGAAATGCCAACGGGTACAGTCAAATGGTTTAACACCACCAAAGGATACGGATTCATCGCGCCGGAGGGCGGCGGATCGGATGTGTTTGTCCATATCTCTGCGGTGGAACGGTCGGGGCTGACCGGACTGGCGGACGAGCAGAAAGTGTCTTTCGAGATGTCAGAGGGCCGCGATGGCCGTCAGATGGCGACGGATCTGGAACTGCTGTAAAAAAGCCCGATGCCCAAGGGACACCGGGTTTTCTGGTCGTCATGCGGGCAGAGGCACGCGGGGCTGCGGCTTAGCGGCAGCCCTTTTCCCCCGGCACGCAGGAATAGGTGACGGGACGCGGTTTATAGTGCCGCACCTTGTGCTTTTTCGGCGCGGGGTGCGCCATCATCTGCTGGTAGCTGGTGCTGGTGTTCGGCGTGCCGCAGCAGATGACACCGGAAATGGTGATCGGCTGGAGCCCTGCGGGGCAATAGTTGGCCGAGGACGGGTAGGCATAGATCTTGGGCTCTGCCGAGACCTGCGCGGGCAGCAGAACCGCGCCCATCAGACCCAATCCGGCCATCATTCCTGTTGTTAGACGCATAATATCCCTCGTTATTTTCAATTTCCCTTAATTTGCCCCGCGTCAGCGGCCAAGTCTAGCCTTTTTGCCCCCCAGGGGTGTGTTGCTGGTACGGCGTACCGGCAGAGGCGCGGGCTGCGGAGCGGGGCTCGGGTTACCCATGGGTAACTTAAGTAATTGTTATTGTTAGTTTATTTTTGGTTATACTGGCGTGCGGTGGCAGGCGTTCGCTGGTGTGAGGCGTGGTTCGGCCCTTCGAACAGTCCAGTGGACTGTTCAAAGGGCCGAACGCGGAATGCGCAAGCATTTCGCATGGGGTGTATGCGGTGATCTAAATCGGAACCGCCGCGCCCGAACCGAGGGGTGGAAGCAAAGCGCCCGCCCCGTGGGGGCGGTTCGGGCGCTGCCCAATCGGAGATTGGGCATGGTTTCAATGCAGTTAGAGAAACTTGCTGAATAGAAACTAAACAAATTCTTCAAGTTTTAGATAAGAGTAACGTTGGGATTTTTTCACCGGCGTTGTATCATACACGTGCTCAATGAATTTCTTCCAATACATAGTCTGGGTCTCAGACATGACTGAATCAATAATTTTGGTCTCTTCTTTCGTAAGAGAAGTGGCTATATTTGGCATAGAAGAAAATTTTATTTCCTCCTTGAAATCGCCATATGCATTTCTTGTGAGTTGAACCTTCAATCGAGAATCTTCTCTTGCAGCATTGACCACATCATCAACATACGGCCCAAAGTTATGAAAATACCATCTGATCGGCGTCAGTTGCTTACCAGTCTGCTTCACGGCTTGCCAGTCAGCCAAGTAAACCATCTTAGTAAGTCTCGCTTTTGAAAGTTCGCTCTTGTGAGGATAATGCTCGGCGATGTAAGCAACGATATCGGCAATGCTACTCATCTCACAATTCCTCTCCATAGGTGTCAAAAGGAAAAGGATTTAGATCCGAATCCAATTTCGCGAGATGACTAATGAACCTTGAGATATTTTGGTCTTCATCTGCTAGGTGCTTTGTTATCCCGTCTTCATCAAGCTCATCAGCGTTGATTGATTCATAAGCGATAACGCCAACTTGCTTACCAGTTATATGGTCGGTGATCGCCTTCGCGACAAGATGCTTCGATCTCATTCTAACGGTTTTGGGCGGCAAACTCAATGGAGCTTCGGACAAACACTCGCGGAGAGCATCCCAATAGTCATCGCTATCAAACTCAAATTCGGTTCGGAATGAGCGAAGACCTGTCGTGGCGTAGGCTAAGCCAATCAGACCTTGTGAAACAGGTATTGCATCCCGCCCGTTTTCCGAGAAGCGATGCTGCCCAGCATACCTGAAAATATTTCGAAACATTTTTTGATTTGCCGCGTGAGTGCGATAAACCGTTACACGTGAGTTGTCAGAAAACCCTGTTTTCGGACTGGTCAAAATATATTTCAATGATGATGCTAGGCTTGCATAATAGCTATGTTTTGTATCCCAATGAGCTTCACTTTCCTCCATCAGATCACGCTCTTGTAAATCATAGTTGTCAGCGAGAGCAGCGTAGTCGCCTAAAGCTTTATTGAATTGTTCTGATTTAATTAGTGAAAAACCCCAAACTATCACTACGACTGCGAGCCAAGGAATGGGGGTTTGAAAATCCAAAAAGTCTCGCTTGAGAACTTCAGAAAGCCGAACTTCATCAAGTTCGGCACGCCATGGTAGCCACCAAGACAAAAGAGCAGTGTTGAGCGCAAAGGCGATTGCAGAAAGGTTTACAATAATAAATGAGCTGTTCTTCAAGAACCAATCACTCCCAAAAACTCCCGCCATTCCCCCTTGCTCATGCCAGAGGTCTCCTGCGTAACGTCCTCACCCTTCACCATCCGGCGGATACACTCAAGAGCTGTATTGGACATGGTTGCGCCACCTAGACGGTAATCCTCGAAGGCGCGGTAGGCGGCGGGGACCCAGTCGGCGACGACGTTGCAGATGGCATCGGCATAGACGCGGATCTCGTATTGGGCGTGGGCATCGGCGCGCAGACGCAGGAAGTGGAAAAGGTTGTGCAGGTCCACCTTCCAGTACCATTGCGTGTAGATGTTCGACGGCAGGTTCATCCGCGCCAGCTCTCGTGCCAGACCGTCCTGCGGTTCGCCGTCGGGGCCGGTTTCGGCGATCATCGCCTCGTAATTGTCATAGGCGCGGTTGCTGTCGGACTTGAGGATTTCGAGCACACGGGCGGCCTCTGCCCCTTCCAGAACACCGCCTCGGCCCTGATTGTTCACCACGCTTTGGGCGTTCACATGGGACGGCTCGGGGATGTAGAATTCGCGGTCCAGGATCGAATAGCGGGCGGAGTATTCGTTGACGTTGGCGGTGCGGTGGCGGATCCACTGGCGCGCGACAAAGACGGGCAGTTTGACGTGGAGCTTGATCTCGCACATCTCGAAGGGGGTGGAGTGCCAGTGGCGCATGAGGTAGCGGATCAGCCCTTCGTCGTTCTGCACCGATTTCGTGCCGCGCCCATAGCTGACGCGGGCCGCCTGACAAATCGCCGCATCGTCGCCCATATAGTCGATGACGCGCACAAAGCCGTGGTCGAGCACGGGAATGGCCTTGTAGAGATGGGTCTCCATCCCTTCGGAGACGGTGCGCAGGGTCTGTTTCGGCTCTGCCCGCAGAGCGTCGATTTCGGCTTGTTGGTCGGGGCTGATCGGCATGGGGGGCGTCCTGTCATATGGGCGTGGATTCGGGGTCTACTATATCTGCGGCAGCAGGCCACCGGAACCGCCATATCCGGTATTGTTTTTGGGTAGCACTTTGTCGGCAAATGCGTGTGAGGCAAGGTGGAGCGTTGACAGCAGGGCGCGCGATTGGCGACTGTCGCGGCAATCAACAAGAAATTTTCGAGGCAGACAGTTATGAAATTCGGGACATCAGCGCTGGCGCTGTGCGTATTTTTGGCAGCATGTGGCAGTGGCACGCCGTTTAACGGCGAGACAGACGACACGGACGGCAGCACCGATGGAGGCGCAGGCTCTACCTCGCGGGAGGGGTTGCCACCGGGCACCGAGAACCCGACGCCCGACAGCGACATCACCCGGACCGAGCCCGAAGACGAGAATGGCAATGGTCAGGCCGAGGGATATACCTATAACGCTGAGGACGATACGTTCACGGTTGATGGGCTCGCCTTTGACGGGAACAATGTCTATGCGCGCGGCACGCAGGTGGCCGGTCTGGGGCCCTATGCGGTTTATGAAGCCGCAGAGACGGTCAACGACAGCCAGACCGGCCAGCCGATCCAGCAGTTCGCGCATCGCGCGATCTATGGCGTCAGCAAGAACACCGATGCCAGCGGGACACCCAAGACCCAATTCGCGATTGTGCGCACGGGGCAATATGCGGACTATGGTTTCGGCGGGTTCATCTACAAGCGCGCCGGCGGTGTGACGCTGGAGAGTGCGGAAGGCGCGCAGGGGATCTATACAGGCTCCACCGCCGGTATCCGCGATTTCAGCGGCGCGGGCGGGATGCAATACACCACCGGGACATTGACGGTGCAGGTCGATTTCGGCGATTTCAACGATGCTGACGGGTCGGTCGGGGATGGTGTGTCGGGCAGGCTTTCGGACCGGCGGATCTATGATGTGAACGGTCGGGATGTCACGTCGGATGTGGTGGCGAATATCAACGCGGAGAATGACTCCTCGCTGACCAGCCTGCCGGCCGCGTTGTTCGAGGTCGGCCCCGGTGTGCTGGATGCCAACGGAGAGATCATCGGGTCGATCAACAGCAGTTTTGTCAACAACGAGGGCGACAAGGTCGCCTATGAGAGCGGGAATTATTACGCCGTGATGGCGGGGGACGACAGTCAGGAGATCGTGGGCGTGCTGGTGCTTGAGAACACGGCAGAGGCGCAAGGCGTGACGGCGCGCGATACCAGCGGGTTCATCATCTACCGCGAACCGACCCCCGTCACACCGTAAGCGCAGTGGCACGGGTGGCTCAGGGTGCAAGGCAGTTGGCCGTGGTCGCCGCGATCTATGCGGCGGCGAGTGGCGCGGCGTGGGCAGAGGTCGTGCTGTCGCCCGATCAGCTGCGCAATGCCGCCGTGCGCAGTGTAGAGACAGGGGCCGCAGCGCAGGGCTTGCGCTTTGCCGATGCCCTGCTGCACCGCGATGCGGGGGATTTCAAGGCGCAGGTGCTACGGGCCCGTGCGCTACGTGATCTGGGCCGGACGGACGAAGCGATTGCCGCTGGCCGCACCGCCTGGCGCATGGCCGACAGCGGCACAGAGAGATACGCCAGTGCGATGATTATGGCGCAGGCGCTATCATCCGCTGGGCATAAGACGCGGGCGCAGTTCTGGTTGCGCAGGGCGGCACATCACGCCCCCGGCCCCCGCGCCCGCAAACAGGTAGAACAACACTATACCTATGTGCGCCAGACCAACGCGCTGCAGACCCAGCTGTCGTTCACGCTGGCCCCCAATTCGAACATCAACAATGGTAGTGCGCGCGACACATCAGAGCTGAACTATGTGGTGAGCGAGATCCTGTTTGGCGGGCCGGTGGAATATGTCCTGTCGGGCAGTGCGCAGGCGCTATCGGGGATCGAATACGGGTTTGGCCTAAACACACGCTATCGCTTCCACCAGACAGCCACGCGGGCGCATGATCTGACGCTAGGGCTGTCGTACCGAACGTTTTCACTTAGCGACAGTGCCAAGGCGGATGCGCCGATGGTGGACGGGGGCGACTTTGCCTTTGGGACGGTGATGCTGGGGTATGGGTTCCGGCAGATCAATCTGGACGCGCGGGGCGAGTTTCAAAGCTCTGCCCAGCTTGGGCAAAGCTGGTACGGCGGGGCCGAATACGCGACCCGTATGCGGGCGGGTATTTCGCAAAGCTACAGAATCGCGCCGCGCCAGAAAGCCATGCTGTCGCTGGAACATGAGCTGCAGGACGGCCAACGCACCGTCGATATGGAGACCACCAGTATTTCGGGCTCGTTCACGCAGAACCTAAGCTCGGGCGATCTGGCTTATTTGTCTGTGGGAGCATCGGTTGCGACCTCGCCCGATGCGAATTCCGAATATGACGAGGTAGAGCTGCGCGGGGCCTATGTGTTTCGCAAGCCCGTGGCGGGGGCCGCGCTGCAACTGGGGATGGGCGTGGAACTGCGCGATTACGATGTATCGCGCCACAGCGCGGACGGCCGACAGGATAAACGCATCTTTGCCGATATCACCGCGACGTTCCAACAGGTTGACTATTACGGGTTCAACCCGTCGGCCACGCTGCAAGCCTCGCGTACGGATAGCAACATTAACCTCTATGACATCAACCGTGTGGGCATCAGCATCGGCATTAAATCTGCCTTCTGATCAAGGTTTTGTGTAGGCTATGGCCCCCTGCCCGCTGGCAACCGCCGCCAGCCGTGCTACCCTGCAGGTCGAAGACGAAAGCAAAGGAGCCAACCCATGCCGATCAAATATTTGCACACGATGGTGCGCGTCAAGGATCTGGAGAAATCGCAAGCCTTCTACGAGCTGCTGGGCCTGAAAGAGCGCCGCCGGATCGACAATGAGGATGGGCGGTTTTCGCTGATTTTCATGTGCCCTCCCGGGCAGGACGACGGCCATGCGGATGTGGAGCTGACCTATAACTGGGACGGCGATGATGCGCTGCCCGATGACAGCCGTCATTTCGGGCACCTCGCCTATACCGTTGAAAACATTTATGAAACCTGCAAGATGTTGCAAGAGAACGGGATCACGATCAACCGTCCTCCGCGCGACGGGTATATGGCGTTCATCCGGTCGCCCGACAATGTGTCGGTCGAATTGCTGCAAGAAGGGGACCGGCTGGAGCCGCAGGAACCCTGGGCCAGCATGGAAAACACCGGCCATTGGTAAGCCGATGATCCGGGCGGCCTTCCTTGCCACAGCGCTGGGCGTCGCACCCGCGACCCTTGCGGCGGCGGAGTGTCGGCTGGCGCTGCTGCTGGCGATGGATGTGTCCAGTTCGGTTGATGCGGTCGAGGACCGTTTGCAGCGTGGCGGCACCGCCGCCGCGTTGCTGTCGGACCCGGTGCGGCGGGCGTTTTTCGCCAGCGACTTGCCGGTGGCGCTGGCCGTCTATGAATGGTCGGGGCGCTATAACCAGCAGATGGTGCTGGACTGGCAGATGATAGACTCGCTCGACGATCTGACGCGCGCGGCGGGCGTGGTGGCGGGCAGCCAGCGCAGTCATAATGATTTCCCCACCGCCATGGGCTATGCGCTGGGGTTTGGTGCGGCGGTCATGGCGCGGGCACCGCGTTGTTTATACAAGACAATTGATCTGGCGGGGGACGGTCAGAACAACGAAGGCTTTGGCCCGCAGCTGGCCTATCGGTCGTTTGATTTTGACGATGTGACGGTCAACGGGTTGGTGGTGAATGCCGCCGATTTCGAGGCCGAGACAGGGCTGATCGCCTTTTACAAACGCGAAGTCTTGCACGGCCCCGGCGCGTTTCTGGTGATCGCCAACGGGTTCGAGGATTTTGAACGCGCCATGCGGATCAAGCTGGAACGCGAGCTGACACCCCCTGCGATTGGCAGCCTGCCCGTGGTCGAGGACGCGGGATGATCCGCGCCGGGGTCGCGGCCCTTGTCGGCGCAACGCTTTGGGCGTCGGCTGGCGTGGCGGAGTGTCGGCAGGCCCTGGCCTTGGGGCTGGATGTGTCGGGGTCCGTCGATGCGCGGGAGTACCGCTTGCAATTGGACGGGGTTGCCGGGGCCTTGGACGATCCGGCAGTGCGCGCGGCGATCCTGTCGGCACCAGAGGCACCGGTGTCCCTGTTGGTCTATGAATGGAGCGGCCCGACAGACCAGCGCGTTATTGCCCCTTGGCGGTCGATCAGTGATGCCGCCGCCCTGCAAGAGCTGATCGACGGGCTGCGACAGGTAGAGCGCGCGGCGGCGTCGCCCGGCACCGCGCTTGGCGTGGCGGTGGCAGCGGGGGCGGCCTATCTGGCGCAGCGGCCCGCATGTTTGAAGCACACGCTTGATATCTCGGGCGACGGGATATCCAACCTTGGGCCCCGCCCCCGTGACGTGAAACGACAGCTTGCGGGGCGTGATCTGACGGTGAACGCGCTGGTGGTCGAAGCGGCGGAGGAGGACGTCACGCTGACGGGGTATTTCATGGCAGAGGTGATCACCGGCCCCGGTGCCTTTGCCCTGCCCGTCGCGGGGTTTGATGCCTATCAATCTGCCATGACCACCAAGCTGCTGCGCGAGCTGGCGGTGCTGTCGCTGGCGCAACTGGCTGACGCAGCCCCGCCCGTCCCGCGCGGTCAGTAGATATAGCGGATCTGGTCCGTCCAGTAGCGTTCCATCCGTTTGAGCGCGCGGGTGATGTCATCCATGCCCGATGCGCCCAGCGCGCCCTTGTGCATCAGCCCGCTGGCGTGGCGACCAAACAGGTCTGACACGACGCCGCTGATGTGACGCCCCTTGCCGGTCAGCCGCACCCGTACCGAGCGGCGGTCGATCTGGCAGCGCTGGTGGTGCATATAGCCCATATCCACCAGTTTTTTCAGGTTATAGCTGACGTTGCTGCCCTGATAGTAGCCGCGGCTTTTCAACTCTCCGGCGGTGACTTCATTGTCGCCGATGTTGAACAGCAGCAGCGCCTGCACGGCGTTGATGTCCAGTACGCCGACGCGTTCGAATTCATCCTTGATCACGTCCAGCAAAAGGCGGTGCAGCCGTTCAACCAGCCCGAGCGCATCGAGGTAGCTTTGCATGAATCCCGCCTCTGACGGGGGGATGGGGATGGGGTTTTGGATACTCATATTCAACTCCGACATTGCGATTGGGGCGGAAGCTGAAGATAAAAATAAAATATATCGTTAAACCGGACGGATGTCGGCGCGCGGGGGCCGACATCCGCAGGGGAAACCGCGCCTAAAGCGGGTTTGCAGCCAGATGAATCTGGATGTCCGCGATCAGCGCGGTAAAGGGTTCGGGCGCAGGTGTTTGCCCCGTAACCCATTGATAAAGGTCGTGATCATTCTCGCTTAGCATGTCGTCATAGAGCGACAATGCCGCGTCATCCATCGTCGCGAGACGGGTTGCGGCATAAGAAGGTAAAATGAGATCCATTTCCTTAATACCTCGCCGCATGGAGCGCATATGCAGACGTTTGACCTTGTGTTCGTGCAGCTCAGCCATGGGTGTTCCCTTTGAAAATCCGGCGTAGTTTCTTTTCGAGACGGCCCATTTGTTCGGCCCGTTTCAACAGATCGGCCCGCATGTCGCGCAGTTCGATCAATGCTTCTTTGATATTGGCGTCGGTGGCGGCTGTGTCATCGGGGGCGTCGATGCCTTCGCCCTCGCCGTTGATCAGCCACATCATCGACACGCCCAAGACCCCGGCGAGGGTGGACAGGCGGTTGGCGCGGGGTTCGGACAGGTCGTCTTCCCAGCCGCGCAGGGTGGATTGCTTGATCCCCAACCGCTTGGCGAGCGCGGCTTGCGTCATATCCGCGTTCTCGCGCGCGGCG
>Ga0181375_1000138_pt1 | contig 22061 bp, 18 predicted proteins | sample LowvirmetaG_FD_130090 | JGI IMG/M metagenome (GOLD analysis project Ga0181375, IMG submission 130090) | Marine viral communities from the Subarctic Pacific Ocean - Lowphox_11 viral metaG | ecosystem: Environmental > Aquatic > Marine > Oceanic | place: Subarctic Pacific Ocean | collected 2015-12-09 | reverse complement strand
CGCTGTGACCGGATCCTCGGTCGCCTGCTCTGCGGCGATGGGTAAAATCGCGGTGCCTGAAATGGTGCGTCACCGGTACAGCCCCGAACTGGCGACGGGCACCGTTGCGGCGGCGGGCACCATTGGTGCCCTGATCCCGCCATCCATCCTGATGATCCTTTACGGAATCATCTCGCGCCAGTCGGTCAGTGCCCTGTTCCTGGGGGGTCTGGTGGTCGGGGTGATCACGCTGGTCGCCTATATCGTGCTGATCCTCGTGCGGGTGAAGATGAACCCTGATCTTGCACCTCCGGTCCAGATCAGCGCGACGCGCGCGGAAAAGATCAAGGCATTGGGTCAGACATGGCCGGTGCTGCTGATCGTGATCGGTGTGTTTGCGGGTCTGTTTGGCGGGGCGTTCACCCCGACCGAAGCCGGCGCCATCGGGGCCATGCTGTCGACCATTGTCGCCCTGCTGTACCGCACGCTGACGTTCAAGGCATTGCGCATGGCGATCACCGAAACACTGACCACCACCGCCGCTTTGCTGATCATCGCCGTGGGGGCCAGCCTGCTGACACGCTTTCTGGCGCTGTCGGGGATCGGGGACGCGCTGTCCGATGCGATCCTGGGCTTTGGTGCCGCGCCGCTGTTGATCATGATCGGCATCGTTTGCGTCTATCTTGCGCTTGGCATGATGCTGGAGCCCGTCGGTGCGATGCTGCTGACCCTACCCATCGTTCTGCCCATCGTCGAAGAGACGGGCTATAGCCTGCTGTGGTTCGGCGTGGTGCTGGTCAAGCTGCTCGAAATCGGAATGATCACGCCGCCCATGGGGATGAACGTCTTTGTGATCAAAGGTGTGGTCGGCAATACCGCGTCGCTGTCCACGATCTTCAAGGGCGTGTTCTGGTTCGTCATCGTTGATCTTTTGATCGTGGCGGCGTTGATCGCCGTGCCCGATATCGTGATGTTCCTGCCCGATTGGGTCGGCCGCTAAGACATCGCCTCCGGCGCGGAGTTTCCTGCGCCGGAGCTTTCTACAGCGTGATAGCCTGCCCGTGAGGCGTCCGTGCCGCGGCTTCGTGCCATGCGTCTTTGCACGCCGCCAGCTCGCCCGCCGTTGTCAGCTGCTTCTGCGCCACGATCTTTTCCAGCGCGGTCAGCCAGTGCTGGTAGTAGTCACGCTCTGTCCCTGAATGCACCTCTGCGGTCAGCGCTTGTGCCCATTCGGCCCATGTGAAGGCCCCCGATTGATGCAGGGACACCGCCATCGCAAAGGCCTGCGCCTGCCACGGCGCGTCAAACACCGGTTCATCATCCGACAGCGTAATATCGGGCAAAAGCGAAAGATCGGGCAGGGTCATGATACGGTCCTTAGATAGGGTTCCCACAGATCAAGGGTCACGCTGTCATCCGCGCGCGCCTGATCGCCCCAAAGCGTGCGCGCCGAAAAGGCCACCTGATACAGCCATTGCGGATCCTCGCCCTGCCCTTGCGCATTGCTATCGGGAAAGACGTGAAACCCGTGCACCTTGGTGATCGTCCCGATCTTGTCGCGGGCATAGCGTGCCATGCGGGTGTGGGTGGTGGGATGGTTGTTGATCGTTCTGATCTGATCCCCGACGGCAAAGGCCGGGGTCCCTGTCGCGGGTCGGTCCGCCGGACCACCGGCCGCCAACATGGCGTCGACATCTTCGGCAGCAAGCTTGCGTTTGATCGGCGCGGCGGGGGTCAGCGGCACCGATTGCGCGATCTCTGCCTCGGTGAGCATCCCCTTTTCGACCATCAACCGCTTGGCCGCTTTCAGCCAGATCGCGTAATAGGGCGTGCGGGTATAATCGCCCGGATGCATATCCTCGCGCGCGGATCGCGCAGCATCGATATTCCACTGCCCGCATGCCCCAAGCGCCACCACGATACCAAGTGCGCGGGCCTCCCAGGGGGCGTGAAACAGCGGTTCGTCCTCTTCTTGCACCACGGGGCCAAAGCCCATCACCCCGCCAAGGTCCGCCCCGCCGTTCATGATGCCACCTGCGGCGCGCGCGCCAGCCCTGTCCCGATCATCGCATTGCGGGTCACCAGATCGGCCAACTGTTCCATCGAATAGCCTTCGGATCCCGCCGGGCGCTGCGGGATCACGAGATAGCGGATCTCGGCGGTTGAATCATGCACCTCGACCCGCGTTGCCGGATCAAGGGTCACGCCAAACTCCGCCAGCACCCCACGCGGATCAATCACCGCCCGCGACCGGAAGGGAGGCGATTTATACCACGTCGGCGGCAGCCCCAGCACCGACCACGGGTAGCAAGAGCACAGCGTGCAGACGACCAGATGGTGCACCTCGTCCGAGTTGAACACCGCTTCGATATGCTCGCCCTGACGGGAATGGTACCCGAGCGAATGGATCGCTGCAGAGGAATCGCGCCGCAGCCATGCCTCGAACTCCGGCTCTACCCATGATTTCGCCACCACATGCGCACCGTTGCGCGGGCCGATCTTGGTCTCGTAGGTCTGGATGATACGGTCCACCGCCGCGCTGTCGATATAGCCCTTGGCGCTCAGCAGGCTTTCCAGCGCCCTCACCCGCGCCTCGGTTTCTGTCAGATGTGAATGATCGCCGTCGTGATCATGCCCGTGGGATGTCATCGTTCCGCCCCCTTCGCCCTGCGTGTTGATGCAACGATAGGAGGGAACGCCGCGATTGGAAACCACCATATGTGTGGGCGCCCGCCGCGACTTCCGTGACGTCAACATACCTTACTTATCCCCCCGTACTGACACGAAGCGACCGCAGGAATGCCTAATTTGTTAACCAAGTTGACCCAAAGCCAAGGAGCCCCGCATGAGAACCTATCCGATCCCCTTTAACGAAGAAGCCCGCCTGCGCGCCGTTTTTGATATTCCGGGACTGACCGCACAAAACGAAGCGTTGTTTGACACGATATGCGAGGCGGCGCGCACCCTGCTCGACTGCCCGATTGCGCATATCAGCGTGGTCGAAGAGGACAGCCAGTGGTATAAATCCGTTGTGGGCATGCATCTGGACCCGATGCCCAAGGACACCGGTTTTTGTGCGCACACCATTATGTCCGACGCGCCGATGATCGTGCCCGATCTCAGCAAGGACGCCCGCTTTGAGCGGCACCCGATGGTCGCCAAGGGCGGGCCGGAGGCGCGCTATTACGCTGGTGTGCCGCTTATCCTGTCCTCCGGTCATCGCTTTGGCAGCCTGTGCGCGCTGGACCTGAAGCCCCATGAATACCCTTCGGAAAAGCAGATTGCCCTGCTCACCGATCTGGGTCGTATCGTCGTTGCAGCACTAGAGAGGAGCCAACCCGAAGCCCCCGAAGTGCAGCAGGATAGAACCGCGCAATCAGCCTTCCTGACCTTGGTCGGGCACGAGTTGCGCACGCCGCTGACCGTGCTTTTCGGCAGTCTCAAGCTGTTGGAGGCGACAGCAAGCACCGGCACCAACCCCACGCTGATCCATTCCGCCCGTCGGTCGGTGGATCACCTGACGAAACTGATTGAAACGATCCTGTCCTATAGTAACGCCAGCACCGGCGAGCTGCGGTTGAACGAACAAAACTGCGACCTTGCCGCGATCCTGAGCGCGGTTGCAGGGTTGCAGTTCCCCACCACGGATGTGGCGGCCAAAACGGTCACGCTTCGTGATACTGTGATGCTGGATACGCTGCATGTGGACGCCGAACAGATCGAGCTTGCCGTCACAGCCTTGGTATTGAATGCCGTGATGCACGGCGGGACCGACATCAGCCTAGAGACGTTTCAGGACATGGACGGGAACATCGAGATTTCGGTGCGGGACAACGGCAGTTTCGACGAGCATGTCGAACTGGCCGAACTTTACAAACCCTTTGTCGTGGGCGGGTCGCTGGACCACCGCGCGACCAAGGGCGGGTTGGGTCTGGGGCTGCCCCTGACCCGCAAGCTGGTCGAGATGCACGGCGGCGATTTCGAGGTCCACGCAGAAGCGGATCACAGCCGCGCCGTCATCCGCCTGCCCGCGTGGCGGTGCAAGACCGCGATGATTCAGGCCGCCAAGATGGCACCTGCCACTGTCCCTGATGCGCGACAGAAGCTTATCTAGGAGGCGCGCTTAAGCGCTTGTCTCGGCGTGGTGTATGAACCGGGCCTCAAGCGCGCTTGGCTGGCGTTCGGCATGGGTCAGGATGTGAAACTGCCGTTGCGGGGTGTCGATGGGCACGTCGACCATCCGCCCCGCCTCGATCGACCGGCGGACCACCAGATCGGACAGCAGCGCGGCACCGATGCCCGCTTCGACCGCGCTGCACACCGCCTCGTTTGACGGAAGCTCCAGCGTGCTTTCCAGTTCCTCCAGCCCCAAACCTTGCCGCCCGAGCCACTGCAGAAAACTGTCGCGCGTGCCTGACCCTGCTTCACGCAGGATCCAAGGGGTCTGCCGCAAGCGTTCGGGCGAAAGATCGCCCCCCTCGGCACCGCTCGGGAACACCAGCCGCAGCGTATCCCCCGCCACCGCCTTAGCGCGGAGTGTGGTGAGCTGGCAGTCCCCCTCGATAATGCCGATGTCAGCTTGCAATGCTTCGACCGCGCGAGCGGCGTCGTCGCTGTTGCCGATCCGCACCGTCAGCGCGATCTCGGGGTGCGCCTCGCGGAACCGCGCGATCACCGCGGGCAGCCAGTAGTTCGCGACCGTCTGGCTTGCCGCAAGCCGCAACCTGCCGCGTTTCACCCCCGCCAGATCATCCAGCCGCTGGCTGGCGATGGCAGCGCGGGCCAGAACGGCGCGGGCTTCACCCAGAAAATCGCGCCCCGCATCGGTCAGCACAATCCGCCGCCCGATACGATCAAAAAGGCGCAGGTTATGACGCTCTTCCAGCGCGGCGATGGCAGCGCTGGTCGCACTTTGGGTCTGGTTCAATGCTTCGGCGGCGCGGGTCATGTGTTCACGCTCTGCCACGGCAACGAATATGCGCAACTGGTCCAGTGTCATCAGGCGGCCCCCGTCAGGATGATCAGCGCAAGGCTGACCCCCATGATAAAGACCCAAGCCGCCGCCCCCAGCAAGGCCGGACGCCCCCCCGCCGCGGCAAGTTTGCGCAGATCGGTCTCAAGCCCCATCGCCGCAAGCGCCATCGCCAGCAGGAATTGCGTCACAGCGGTCGCGGGGTCCAGCACCGCCTGCGGTACCCATCCGGTCGAGGCCACGCCGACCATCGCGATGAACCCGAAAACAAACCACGGGATCGGGGCCTTGCCGCCACCGCTTTGCCCCTGACGCCGCCGCGCGGCAAAGGCCCCCAGACAGAGGATCATCGGGGCAAGCATCATCACCCGCGTGAGCTTGGCAATCGTGCCGAACTGGCCGGCCTCCTCTCCGCGCTGGAAGGCGGCGGCGACGACCTGGGCGACCTCGTGGATCGACGCGCCGGTCCAAAGGCCAAAGCCGCGCGGGCCAAGGGTCAACCAGTTTTCGGCCAAGGGCAGCAGGATCATGGAGAGCGAGCCAAAAATCGTCACGCAGGCCACCGCATAGGCGACGTCTTCGTCGCGGCCACGGGTGACGGTATTGGTTGCGATCACGGCAGAGGCCCCGCAGATCGACGTGCCCGCCGCGATCAACTGCGTCAGCTTGGCATCCACCCCCAGCACGCGGCCCAGCCATGTGGTGAATCCGAAGCTCAGCACCAGCGAAAGCGCGATCACCGCGACCCCCACCCAGCCGACAGCCGCAACCTGCCCCAGTGTCAGCTGCAACCCCATCAGGATAATCCCCGCCCGCAACACTGGTCGCATGCTGATCGCAAGCCCTGCCTTCGCCACCTCGGGTGTGCCAAGAGTATTGCGCAGCGCCGTGCCCAGAAGGATCGCGAGGATCAACGGGCTCAGCATCCCCACCCCCGGCAGATACCGCAGTGCAAAGGCCAGCGCGGCGATCATGGCGGCGAGCGCCAGACCCGGCCAGATCGATGGCGTGGTTTTATCAGCGTGAACGAGGTCAGAGAGGGTCGTATCAGTCATAGCGTGCCTAAGTATCGTCGTGTCCCGTGCACTATCGGCCATTCCGATACATCAATCCAACGGATTATAATTATCCAAATGATCGCAAAATGTGATTGATTGATCAGACCGTGGCAGTCGCTTGATGCAGCGTCTCTCTTTACGCTTGGGGTTCTGCGCCCCTATCGTTAAGGGACTGCCGAAACCGGCATCGTTGCGCAGAAAGGGAAACCCATGGTCCCGATCATCTTTGGCCCCCTGCGGACCCGTGAAACGCCGCGCCAGTCGCGTGCGGTGATCCGCGTGCATGTCATCCTGAACGCCACGGCGGCGCTGCTGGCCGAGAACCGGTTGCAAGACCTCACCACCACCGCCATCGCGACCCGTGCCGAGGTGCCTGTCAGCTCTATCTATCGGTATTTTCCCACGCTTGATGACGTGCTGCTTGAGCTCTATTCGCAGACCGCCAATGAATTACGCGCCAAGCTTTTCGCAAGCCTTGATGATGTTCACGCCCATACGACATGGCGGGACCGGTTGCGTGCCGTGCTGGATGTGCAGCGCAGCTATCTGGCGCGACATCCCTACTACCGCCCGCTGCTGCTGCATTTCGCGACGAAACGCGGGCCGCTCGCGATCGAGGATGACGACCACGATGATCTGGTCCGCTTTCTATGCAACAGATGGGAAAGCGGTGCCGACGGGTTTCAGGGCGGCGATCCCGTGGTGGTGGCCAAAACCACGATCCAGATCTCCCTTGCGATGGAAGATCTGGTCGCGGCGCAGGCGGATCGGCGCAGCTCTCGCCCCTATTCGCAAGAGCTGACCAAAGTGCTTGAGCATTATCTGGCGCAATACCTGTCGGATTAGCGCCTGCGGGTCAGGCGATGGTATCCGCCCGTCCCGCCTGCCGCCCAGAAAAGATGCAGCCGCCCAGAAACGTCCCCTCAAGCGCGTTATACCCGTGATACCCACCGCCGCCAAAACCGGCGACCTCGCCCGCCGCGAACAGCCCCGGGATCGGCGTGCCAGAGGCATCCAGCATCTGGCTGTCAAGATTGGTCTGCAACCCGCCCAGAGTTTTGCGCGTGATGATGTTCAGCTTGACCCCGATCAACGGTCCGTTTTCAGGGTCGAGGATCTTGTGCAGTTTGGCCGTGCGTTGCAGCTTGTCGCCGCGATAGTTCCGCGCCGCATGGATCGCCATGATCTGCGCGTCTTTGGTGAAGTTGTTGTCGACCTGCATGTCGCGGGCCCTGATCTCGGCTTCGATCTTGTCAAGCGACAACAGATCATTCCCCTCCATCCCGTTCATCTTGGCGATGAGCTCGGGCAATGTTTGGGCGACCACAAAATTCTCGCCATGCTCCTTGAAGGCTTCGACGGCGGGGGTCGCGGCCTTGTTCAGGATACGCTGCTGCAAGACTTTGACCCAGCTTTTGTCGGCGAAATCGGGGTTCTGCTCTGACCCCGACAGGGCAAATTCCTTTTTCACGATCTTCTGCGTCGTGATGAACCACGAATAATCAAAGCCCGTATCAAGGATCATCTTCAAAGACCCCAGACTGTCGAACCCCGGCAGCGACGGCGCGGGAAAGCGGTTGCCCTTTGCATCGAACCACATCGACGACGGGCCAGGCAGGATACGGATACCGTGGTTGGGCCAGATCGGGTCCCAGTTCTTCACGCCCTCGGTATAGTGCCACATGCGGTCATTGTTGATCAGCTGGCCGCCCGCCGCCTCGCTGATGGCGATCATGCGGCCATCGACGTGGGCGGGTACGCCGGCGATCATCTCTTTCGGGGCGGGCCCAAGACGTGCCGTCGGCCATGACTTGCGCACCAGCTCGAAATCTCCGCCGATCCCGCCAGAGGTGACAACGACAGAGGGCGCGCGCAGTTCGAAATCGCCCACGATATCACGGTTGGTCTTTTGCCCGCGCGATGCCCCGTCGGCCGCCAGCACCTCGCCCGAGACACCAACCGCGGCACCGTTTTCCATGATGATATGCGAACAGCGATGGCGGAATTTCAGCGTAATTCGACCGGCCTGCTGATGTTCCCGCACGCGGCGTTCGAATGGTTCCATTGTTCCGGGCCCAACACCCCAGGTCAGGTGGAAGCGCGGCACCGAATTGCCGTGACCCGACCCAAAGCTGCCGCCGCGTTCGGCCCATCCCACGACGGGAAACCACCGCATCCCCATATCGTACAGCCAGCTGCGCATCGGGCCTGCGGCGAAATCGACATACGCCTCGGCCCATTTGCGCGGCCATGCGTCTTCGGGTCGGTCGAACTGCGCCGATCCCATCCAGTCTTGCAGCGCAAGTTCGCGGCTGTCCTTGATGCCCATCCGGCGCTGTTCCGGGCTGTCGATCAGCATCAGCCCGCCAAGGGACCAGAAGGCCTGCCCGCCCAGAAAGGCTTCGGGTTCCTGATCGATGATGGTGACCTGTTTCCCACGATCAGCCAGTTCGGCTGCGGCGACCAGTCCGGCCAGACCGCCGCCCACGATAATAACGTCAGAGGTGTTCATGCAAAGCTCCTTACGCTGTGCCGATGCGGCGGTATTTCAAAACGACGGGCAGGATGATCAGATACATCAGGATACCGTAGACAGCCGACGGCAGCGCATAGGCGGTGAACCCACCCTCGCCGCCGACAATGATCGCGGCAACGGCGATCCCCAGGGTACTGTTCTGCACCCCCGTCTCGACCGAGATGGTCTTGGCCTCGGTCACCGACCGGCCAAGCAGACGCGGCACGACAAAGCCGATGGTGGTCAGCGCGGCCAGCAAGACCAGCAGCGCGGGCCCGATCACCACGATATTTTCCACAAACAGCGCCCAATTCGCCGCCAGCGCCGCCAGCACGATCACCGCAAACAGGATCGTCGCCACCGCGCTCAGCTTAGGCTCGGCCCGGGTCATCGCGGCAGGGGCCATCGCCCGCGCTCCCAAGCCAAGCGTGACAGGCACCACCGTCAGGGCAAACATGGTGACCGCGGTTTTGGTGATATCGATCTCGGGCGCGGCATCGCCCATGAAATATCCCATCGACAGGCCCAAAATCAGCGGCACGGTCACCACACTGGCAAGGCTGATCACCGCCGTCAGCGACACCGACAGCGCCACATCCCCTTTCGCCAGCTTCGAGATCACATTGCTGGTCACCCCACCGGGGCAGGCCGCCAAGATCATGAACCCCACAGCCATTTCCGCGCGGATGCCGAAACCCAGCACACAGATAAAGGTCACGAGCGGCAGCAGGATGCTTTGGTTCAGCGCCCCGATGAAAAACGCAAGCGGCCGCTGCCCGACACGCGCGAAATCCGCAGGTGTCAGCCCGACACCCAAGGTAAACATGATAAACGCCAAGCCAAGCGGCAAGACGACCGAAATCAGTACATCCACGATTATCCCTCCCAAGACATCTGTGAAAAACAGAATATATTTCCGGTATAGCCGTCAAGTGCCGATTCACCTAAGAGAAATCCGCTCTGCCGTAACGTCGCGCACGGGCCCCCGATGGACCCTTCCCCAAAGTAAGGTTACCTTAGCGTAAGGGAACGAAACAACCTGCGCGCCCGAAGGTGGCGGGCGGGCATTGGCACGATGGGAGTACATTTAATGTCGGATACGGTGATTGCGGATTTTGATCGCAAGCTTGCACGAGAGGCGTTTGAACAGCGCGCGGCGCAGGGTGCTGCGGCGCTGACGCGTCTGGGGGCGGGGGCGGATGTGCCTGTGGCGCTGATCATGCGCAACGATCTGACCCAGCTCGAGGTTATGCGCGCTGCGGCTATGGCCGGCACGGTCATCGTGGCGCAGAACTGGCACGCCGCCGCAGAAGAGGCCGGCGCCATTTGCGACGACAGCGGCGCACAGTTCGTGATCATCCACCGTGACCTGATCGACGCGCTGCGTCCCGCCCTTGAAGGGCGCACGGTCATCGCGGTCACCCCTGATACCGCGCTGCGTCAAGCCTATGGCATTGATGACGCCGCCGCAAAGACCGACCCCGAGACACCGGAATGGTCCGCGCTGGTAGATGCCGCCGACCCCATCACCCCGCGCGAGATGATGCGCCCGCTGATGCGCTATACCTCGGGCTCGACCGGCAAGCCGAAGGGCGTGCGGCGTTTGGGGGGCGGGCCCAAGCGCGACTTTGAAGAGGTGCTCTCGCGCGTAGGCACCGAGATGTTGCAGCTCAAACCCGGGTCGCGGTTCTTTACGGCCGCGCCGATCTATCACTCGGCGCCGTCAACGCTGACCTCTGCCGCGCTGGTCACCCCGGGCGTATCGACCTTTGTCGCGCCCAAGTTCGACCCCGAAAGCTTCCTCGCCACGATCGAGGCTCAGCGCATTACCCATATCTATCTGGTCCCCACCATGATGAGCCGGATGCTGAAGCTCCCCCAAGAGGTGAAGGCGAAATATGACCTGTCCTCGGTGGAATTCTGCGTCTCGACGGGGTCACCTTGGCCACATGACCTGAAGGTCGCGATGATCGACTGGTGGGGGCCTGTGTTCTGGGAAAGCTACGGCGCGACAGAGATCGGGTTCATGACGATGGTATCCTCGGCAGATGCTTTGGCACGGCCTGGCACCGCAGGGCGGATGCAGATGGGCGGCACGTTGATGATCCTTGACCCCGATGGGAACGAGCTGCCCGCCGGTCAGGTGGGCGAGATCTATGCCCGCATGGATGCCTTCGGCGGGTTCGACTATTCCAACGATCCCGAAAGCCGCGCCTCGGCTGAAAAGCACGGGCATTTCTCTGTCGGGGATCTGGGATCGGTGGATGAGGACGGGTTCCTGTTCATCACGGATCGCAAGAAAGACATGATCATCTCGGGCGGGGCCAATATCTTTCCCGCCGAGATCGAAGCGGTCCTGATGCGCGCGCCTTTCATCCGCGATGTCGCCGTCTTTGGCGCGCCTGACCCCGAATTTGGCGAACAGATCGTCGCGGCGGTTGAACTGGCCGACGGGCATAGCGCCGACAAACAGAAGGTGCTTGATTTCCTTGACGGCAAACTGGCCCGATTCAAAGCGCCACGGATCGTCGATTTCCACGAGGCCCTGCCCCGCGAAGACAGCGGCAAGATCTTCAAACCCCGCCTGCGCGCGCCCTACTGGGACGGGGCGGGCCGGTCGATCTGATCCTGACCTGACGCCCTTACACCAATCGGGACCGGTGCAAATTGCGCCGGTCTCCTTGTGTTGGGGCGCGGGGATTCCTACATCGCGCCGGTACACACGCCGCCCCGAGCGGCCAAAAACAGGATGATCACGATGACCAGCACCCTACTAGAGCAGTTGAACTGGCGCTATGCGACCAAGAAGATGGACCCGTCCAAGAAAGTCCCTCAGGGAAAAGTCGACACCATCGTCGAAGCCATCCGCATGACCCCCACCTCAAGCGGCACCCAGCCCTTCGAGCTGCTGGTCGTGACCAACCCCGACAAGCTGGCGCAGATCCAGAAAGCCGCCAGCGACCAGGCCCAGATCACCGAAGGGTCGCACCTGCTGGTGTTCGCGGCGTGGGATAACTACACCAAAGACCGCATCGACGCGGTCACCGATCTGAATGTCGAAGCCCGTGGCGACCTGCCCTTGCTCAGCGCCTATTACGAGAACCTGAAAAACAACTACCTGCCCCGCGATGCCGAGGTAAACTACGCCCATGCCGCGCGTCAGGCTTATATCGCGCTTGGGGTGGCACTGGTTGCCGCCGCTGAACAAGAGGTCGACAGCACCCCGATGGAGGGTTTCGACCCAGCGAAGGTAGACGAAATTCTGGGCCTTAAAGAGCGCGGCCTGCGGTCGGTGATCCTGCTGCCTCTGGGCTACCGCGACGCGGAATCCGACTGGCTGGCCCCGATGAAAAAGGTACGCAAGTCGGCGGAAACGCTGGTCACCCATATCGACTGATTGTTGCGGGGCGAAGGGGCAAACACCCTTTTCGCACCGCCAGAAGCATACCAACGCGGGGCCGGTTCTTTGCGACCGGCCCCGCGGTTTTCGTCAGGCCGCCGCCTCGCGGGTCAGACGTTTTGATGCCATCCCCGGCTCTGCCCCCCAGACCGCCACATAGCGGTAGAAGACCGGCGTGAGGAATAGGGTGAAGATGGTGGCAAACCCAAGCCCGCCCACGATCACCCAGCCCACGGCGATGCGCGCTTCGGCCCCCGCGCCCGAGGTCAGGATCAACGGCAAGCCGCCAAAGACGGTCGATACCATCGTCATCATCACCGGGCGGATCCGCAGACGCAGCGCGTCCCGGATGGCGCTGTCGATATCCTGCCCCGCCTCGCGCAACTGGTTGGCAAATTCGACGATCAGGATACCGTTCTTCGCCATCACCCCGATCAGCATCACCAGCCCGATCTGACTGTAGTAGTTCAACGATCCGCCGCTGAGCGAGATCGCGAAAAGCGCCGCCGCCAGACCAAAGGGCACGGTCAGCATGATCACGACAGCGCTGGCGATGCTTTCGAACTGCGCGGCCAGCACAAGGAACACCACCACCAACGCGACGCCGAACACCATATACATCTCTGTCTGGCTGTCGCTCAGCGTCGCCGCCTCGCCGGTAAAGATGATCCCCATCCCGTCGGGCAGCACGCTATCGGCAATCGCCGTCAGACGGGTCATCGCGACGCTAAGATCGATACCGTCGTTCAGGTTCGCCTGCGCCGACACCGCCAGTGACCCGCCCTGCCGTTCCAGCGTGGACTGGCTGACCACGGGCACCAGCTCTGCCGCCGCGGACAGGGGCACATAGGCACCGCCCGGCAACTGCAGCTGGATGTTATCAAGATCAGACGGGTCATCGATCGGCGGGCCACCGGGCACGACATTCACATCCGTCTCGATCTCGTCCGCAAAGACGGTGACGGCGACCTTGCCTTGGGTCATTGCGCCGATGGTTTGGGTGATCTCGGCCTCTGTCAGGCCAAAGACGCTTGCCATTTCGGGATCAACGCGGACCTCGTATTGCGCTTGCACCGCGTCGTTGGAAAGTTGCGGGTTCAAAAACGCCTCATCCTGCGCCATCGCCGCGACCAAAGCCTCGGTTGCCGTGGTCATCGCCGCGATGTCCTTGCCCGTCACCGCGAATTGCAAGCCCTGCCCGCCGCCGCGGATATTGAGACTGTTGGTCCCCCGCGCAGAGGCCTGAACGCCGGGCACCCGCGCCAGTTTGCCGCTGATCTCGGCGACCAGTGCGGTCTGGCTGCGGTCACGATTGCTCCAGTCATCGAGCCGCACGATGATGAAGGCGCTGGTGCCACCGCCGACGCCAACGATGCTTTGAACCGAGGTAACCTCGCCGCTTTCCTGATAGGGGGTCAGGATTTCTTCGACCTGATCAACCTGGGTATCAAGGTAGTCGATCGTGGTGTCAGAGGCGCCGCGCGCCTGAACCAGAAAGAACCCACGATCCTCGTCGGGCGTGATGGCAGAGGGCAAAGTGCCCGCCGCCCCCGCCGCCACGATCATAAAGGCGCCCGCCGCCCCCAGCACCACCGACGGCATGCGGATGGCTTTGTCCATCACCGTGTCAAACATCCGCCCGGCCCAGCCTTGCGGCTTTGCCGTTGCCTCAAGCGCGGATTTCCCCGGATCAAGAAAGGCCGCCAGAACCGGTGCCAGCGTCAGCGCGGTGATGGAAGACAGCGTGACAGCAAAGGCCAGCACAAAGCCGAATTCGCTGAACACCCCACCGGCCTGACCGGGCAGGAAAGAGATCGGGATAAACACCGCCGCCAGCGTCGCCGTGGTAGAGATGACGGCAAAGAACACCTCGTTCGTGCCCGCCGCAGCGGCAGCAAAGGGCCCCATCCCCTGTTTGCGTTTGCGCACGATATTCTCGATCACGACAATCGCGTCATCCACCACCATCCCCGTCGCCAGCACCAGTGCCAGGAGGCTGATGGTATTGACCGAAAACCCCGTCAGCCAGATCGCGGCGACCGTGCCCACCAGCGACACCGGAATGGTCACCGCCGGGATCATCACCGCACGGGGGGAGCGTAGAAAGGCAAAGATCACCACAACCACAATCCCCGTCGCCAAAGCGATGGATTTCATCACCTCGGTCAAGGATCCCCTGATGAATGTCCCGTCGTCAGAGGTCACGAAAAGCCGAACGCCGTCAGGCAGCGCCGATTGCAGATCAGCCACCGCAACGGCCACATCTTCCGAGATCGACAGCGTGTTGCCCACGGATTGCCGCGTGATGTCCATGCCCACGGCGGTCTGCCCGTTCACGCGGGTCAGCACGGCGTCCTCTTCCGGCAGCAGCCGCACGAACGCCACGTCAGAAACGCGCGTATTCGCATCAATCGGGATCTGGCCCACGGTATCAACGGTGACATTCGCGTTGCCGACCCGCAGCGCCAAGGTTTGCGCATCTGAATCCAGCGATCCCAGCGGCGTGTCATCGCGCAGCGCTGCCAGTGCGTCAGAGACATCGAACAGGGTCATCCCCCGACTAAGCAACGCGGGCATATCCAGCGTCACGCGGAACTCGTTAGGTTGCTCGCCGCGCAGGGTAACCTCTGCAATGCCGTCAATGGTGGACAGCCGGTCATAGACCACGCCCTCGGCCAGCTCGGTCAACGCATCAAGGCTCGCGTCGCCCATCAGCGCCAGCCGGATGATCGCATCCGCGTTGCTGTCGCTTTTGGTCACGGTCGGATCATCCTCGATATCATCGGGCAGGTCGCGCAATGTGGACGAAACGATCTCGCGCGCCTCATTTGCCGCGACATCGACATCGGTGCCTTCGGACAGATCAATGGTGATCCGACTCGACCCCGTGGTCGAGGTGGATTCCATATAGGATAACCCCTCAAGCGCGCTCAGCGCGTCCTCAAGCACCTGCGTCACCTCGCGGTCGACGGTTGCGGGCACGGCCCCCTCATAGGTGGTGCGCACGGATAGAACCGGCTGGTCAACGTCGGGCATTTCCCGCACGTCCACAGCCACAAGCGCCGCGAGACCTGCGATCAGGATCAGCAGGTTGATGACGATCCCGAAAATCGGCCGCGAGACGAATAGATCGGCGAGCCCGCCACGGGGCTTTGCAGGGGTATCGCTCATGACGGTGCCTTTTCAGTCTCGGCACCGACCGCGGTGATTTTCGCCCCGTCCCGCAGCTTTTGCGCGCCTTCGGTTACAACCATCGCGCCATCGGCGATATCGGCCTCGACCCAGACGAATTCGTTTTTACGGTAAAGGATCGTGATCGGCACCCGCACCGCCGTCCCGCCGTCATCGACCCAAACCGCCGCACCCGTACGCGACCACGTCACCGCGGTCGACGGCAAGACCGGCAGCGGTTCGCTTTCATGCAGCAGGCGCACCGCAAAGGTCATGCCCGGCCAGAGGATGCGTTCCGCATTGTCGATCTTGGCCTTCACCGTGACGGAACGCGTGACCGCATCGATCCGGCTGTCGAACGAAAGGATCTCTCCGGTGATCGACCGACCGACAAAGGCAGAGGTAGAGACCAGCACCTCATGCGCCTGCCCCAGGACACCGATAGCGCGTTCGGGCAGTTCGAATTCGACCACCAGCGTTTCGGTCTGGTCAATCGTTGCAATCACGTCATTGGCGCCAAGGATATCGCCGACCTCAACCTCACTAAGCCCCAGACGCCCCGAGATGGGCGCGCGGATGGTACGGTCTTCCAGCGCGACTTCGGCCAGACCCACTTCGGCATCGGCCAGTTGCTGCGCCACGCGCGCCTCTGACTGTGCGACATCGGTGATGGTAGAGTTGCCACCGGCTCGCAGCCGGTCATAGCGGTCGACCGTATCGGTCGCCTGCTGCAGATTGGCGCGCGCGATTTCAAGGTTCAGCTCTTGGGTCCGCGCATCCAACCGCACAAGGACCTCGCCCTGTTCAACGTCGCGGTTCGCGGTCAGCCGGGTTTCGACCACTGTACCGGCGGTTTCAGTCACCACATCCGCACTGCGCAAAGAGGATGCTGTGCCGGTCGCGTATAAAGTCACCTCGTAGGGCCGTTGTTCCAGCGCGGTCGTCACCACCGAAGTCGCCCCCCGTGCACGCCCGCCCCCAGGGGGGCCACCTGCAGGGCGCCCACCCGCCGCGGACTGAGGCTGCGCCGCCTCGCTTGTGGCATCCGTGCCGGGCAGGCCAAAGGTGATGGCATAAGCCCCGAACAAAAGCCCGACGGCCACCAGCAAACTCACAAATTTCCGCATTATTCCAACTATCCAGATCAGGTCATTAAGTCATTTAACGTGGGCCCTGAAAATTCCGTCGCTGAAAACACGACTAAATGCAGAAAAAAATCCAACGGTCCCGGGGCAGCCTAGTTTTCGGGCTTCACGCTCAGGGTGACCACGCGCCAGGCGTCATCTTCGCCGACCAGCTCTTTCGCGCGCGTCACATCGGGCAGCAATTCGTCGTCGTCACCGATCACCACGTGCAGATAGCGTCCGGCCTCGCGCAGCTTGACGACGGGCGCGCCGTCCATGCCTTTCTGAACACGATCCGCCAGATTCTGACGCTCGGCAGAACCAAGCTTGCGCGGCGCACCGTCCAACAGCTCCGCGACCGAGATACGCAGATTGCGCCCACCGTCTTTCAACACGTCCAACCCGATCAGCCCCGCAGCCACGGCATCGGCCCACCAGAACCCCATCGAGATACCGATGATGCCCAGAATACCCGCAACGCCGGTCTTCCAGTCTGCGGCGTTCATGTCAGCGTCCGCATGCAACACCTTGTCCTGAATATCAGGCGCGATGGCCAGCTTCTTGCGGCCCAAGATCACTGGCGGGATGATCGAATAGACCAATGCCGCCACCATCAGCCAGCCCATCCAGATCTCGGTGCCGAACAGGTCGATACTGCCGATGGTGGGATGTTCCTGCCGCACCAACGTGACCACCGCGTCATACACCAGATAGCCGCCCATCAAGGTCAGCGCCGCCGCCGAGAGGGCAAAGGCCAGTGTGCCGATGCGGTGCAGGCCAAAGGGGTACTTCGGGCTTGGTGGCATCCGTTCAAGCCGCGCGGCGATCAGGAACAGGATCGGCGGCAACAGCGATAACGTGTCTTCGATCCACGCCGCCTGCATCGCCTGACTTGATCCCATAACCATGAACATCACGAAAATGATCGTGACCAGCCAGAACAGCGTCCACCACTCCAGCCGACGCGCTTTCGCGATTTTGTCGGCGATCTCTTGCGGCAGCGGGGGGTAGCGGTTCATTCCTGCGCCTCCCGCGTCAGCGGACGCAGCGCCATATTGGACCGCATGAGAAACCGGTTCTCGCCGCGCCGCAACAGCAAGACCCGTTCGGGACGGTCGGCCCCGACGGTCACATATCCGATGGGGTTGGTCATGCCCGTATGCTCTGTCAGCGGTGAATCTTTCGGTATCCCGCCCGCCAGCAGATGCAGATCACCCCCCTCAAGCGCGTCAAGCATCTGGTGCGGGTTCTCGCGATGCCATTCGATTTCGGCATCCAGTGCCGCGGCGATCAATGTCACCGCCTGCAGGTCTTGATCCGGCAAAGGATCTTGCAACGCGCCGACCCTCAGCACGGCACCTTGCACGGTATCAGTGGTGTTTTCGGGGTCTTTCGGCAACTGGCAGGCAGCCAGAACGACTAAAAGAGCAGCGGCGATGAGGTGGCGGTACATGATCAAAACCCTTCAGGGCGACAACTGCACAGATCGTGATTTCGTTCCCGCGGAACCGACACCCGCAGGAACCAGAGGGGGTCACAGCCCCCTTCGACAACAGATCACCCGTTAAAGAGGGGAGCCCGTTTTTCGAGGAACGCGGCCACGCCCTCTTTGAAGTCGGGGGTATTCCCCGCTTCTTTCTGCCACTTGCGCTCGTTCGCCAATGCGGTGTCAAAATCAGTGTCGGCGGCGCTCCACGCGGCTTTGCGGATCAAGGCAAGGCTGCGCACCGGCCCGTTCGCCAGTTTGATCGCGATCTCAAGCGCGGTGGCGTCAACCGCGTCATTCTCGACCAGCCGCGTCACCAGCCCCCAATCAAACGCCGTCGGCGCGGGAATTTTCTCGGCCAGCAGCATCATCTCCATCGCGCGCACGCGGCCCACGGCGCGTGTCAGCAACCACGTCGCCCCGCCATCGGGGATCAGCCCGATCCGCGCAAAGGCTTCAAGGAAATAGGCATCACGACCGGCGACAATCACATCACAGGCCAGCGCAATCGATGCTCCCACACCCGCGACCGCCCCCTGCACGGCAGAGACCACGGGCACCGGCAGATCGCGAAGCGTCATCATCAACGGGTTATAGGCATTTTCAAGCGCGGCACCCGCGTCGAGCTCTTTGCCGCTTTCGATCGTCCCCTGCTTGAGGTTCGCCCCCGCCGAGAACGCGCGCGGCGACCCCGCCAAGACAATCGCCCGAGCTGTCTGTGCTTCTTGTTGCAGCAGGTCACGCAGTTCTAGCGCCATGGCAGAGGTCAGCGCGTTCATCGTCTCGGCATCATCAAGCCGCAGCACTGTCACCGGCCCGTGCCGTTCGACCTTGATCTTATCCGTCATCCTGCTCTCCTCCCACGCATTCTACGGTCTGTGTCGGGGTATCCCACCACGGGAACAGGGCATGGTAAAGGCGCCATCACCGGAACCCGCAGCGTCGAAGGCTCACTGATCAGGTATCGCCAAACGTCGCCGCGACCCACTCCGGCAAGGTCACCCGCTGCTCGAACACTGTCGATTTCGCCCGCAGCACGTTTTCTTTGGTGTCGCGCACCGGCTCCGCGCTGATCGTGGCATAGGCGTGATCGCGCGCGACCTCCCATGTCTCGTCGCGAAATCCCGCCAATCGGGCATAGAACCGTGCCGCCGTCTGGTCCGCCTCTTTCCACGCGGCACCGGGCAAGCCGCGCCCCGGCATGTTCCCCACATCGGTCCGATGCTGGTTCGCCGTCTCTAACGCGTCGATATTGGCGTATTTCAGATGCATCAGATAGACACCGCGCGGCAGGTCAAACACCGCCGTTTCAATGCGCTTGGGCCCGACCCATATGCCGTGGCGCCACAGCCCCGTGCCGCGTTTGGTCACCCAAGCCTTGCTGTAGTGTCCCGAGAACACCGCCGTGCGCCGATGACCAAGAGCCATTTGCCCTTCTGCGAGCACATCATCCTCCAAGGTCTCTGCCACATTGAGACCAAGCGCGAACATCGACTTTGCCGATGCCGTCTCTAACACCGCGTGCAGTGACGTATATAGTGCGGGATCATAGCAGATCAGCTCGTCCGCATCGGTGCGGATCACCCAGTCGAAAGACACAGCCAGCCCATCAGCAAAACTGTTCAGCACTTGCCCGCGTCGCCGGTCGAACCCTTCCAGCGTTTCGCGGGGCACGGTGATCACGGTCGCACGCGGGCAAAGGCTGGCGACCTTGGCGTCGGCCCCGTGGGCGACAATATAGAGGTTATCAAACCCCAGCATACGCCCATAATGCGCGTACCACTGGGACAGCGCCCAGTAGTCTTTGTAAACCATTGTGATCGCGCAAATATTCATGGTGTCCTTTTACGCGCTTTGCGATTTTCCGAACAGGGTATTTTGTCACGCACTGGCCTAACGCCTCCAAATTCCCTTACGCAAAAGGGTGAACGCCTTGTTCCAGCCATATTTTATGTTGCTTTTTGGCGACACCGTTGCCATTATGTTGCCTAGGCCGGGGGGCGAACATGTCATTGGAAAAGCTGATTGATTTGGCAGGTGCCGCGAAAGCGGGCACGGGCGATGTTGCGTTTTGGGACAGCTGCACCCAAACCTTCGCCGATCTGGGCGTCACCGGCATCGGCTATGGCATCATCCCTTACGCCAGTGACGCGACCGTGCGCGGGTTTACCCAAGCCGGTTTCTTTCGCCACACCTACCCCCAAGACTGGGTCACCGCGGTCGAGGAACAGGCGCTGGTGGATGACGACATCTCGGTCGAGTTGATCGCCAATGGCACGAAAGAGGTGCTGTGGAATGACGCCAGCCTGCTGGACCACGCGACCGAGCCGCAACAGATGCAATCCGAGCTTGAGAATGACATCGGGATGCAGTTCGGTGCGTCTTTCGCGCTGAACCGCACGCCTGCGGGTCAGGCCATCTCCGGCATCGGTCTTTGGGTGAGCGAGACACGCACCGACCGCGAATTCGATCTTTACTGGCAACAGCATCGCAGCGCGTTACGACGTTTGTCCTTTGCGATGGATGAAGGCATCCGCCGCGATCACATGAGCGTGCTGGTCAACCTCACCCCGCGCGAGCGTGACTGCCTCAGCTATCTTGCCATCGGTCTGCGCCCGGCCGAGATCTGCTGGACCCTCAAGATCAGCGAAAAAACCTTCGAGAAACACATCAAGGGCGCGAAAGAAAAGCTGCGGGCCAGCACACGCGATCATGCGGTCGCCAAATCACTGGTTTTAGGGCTAATCCAACCGTAGATGGGGGTTTTCCCCCGCTTGATCTACCCTTGGGTTACTGGCAGGTAGGGCGCATAGAACGGCATCACGATTTTCTCCAAGCAGGCCGGTGAGATAGGGCATATTCACGCTGCCTTTTCTCGTCATACTGGCATTGCTTCGCAAGTAATTCTTAGACCAAAGCGCGGGGTGGCAGTAATGCCGCCCCCATTTTGTATTCACTGATCGTAAAACGTGAACCATCACGCCGCCCACAACTGACGCGATAAGGCCGCTACGTCAACTTATCACAAAGCCGTTAAATCCGTTGCCAGATGCGCATACCGCGATAAAAAGAACGTTAGTTTTTTCACGATTTGCGAAACCTTTGCCGACTTCGGACCGTGGTTTCTTGCAGAAATCACGCGGAGCAGACGACAATGGCAGCGATCAACGGCACGACGGGCACAGATACCCTTCAAGGTACGGCAGAAGACGACCGGATCGATGCAGGTGCCGGCAACGACCGCGTGTCTGGCGAAGGCGGCGACGACCGGATCGACGGTGGCGCGGGCGATGACCTGCTATATGGCGACGCAGGCGTCGGTACGGCACCGGGCAACGACGCGTCTCCGATCACGTTGTCTTATGCCAGCCGCCTTTTCAACACGGGTAACTCTGCCGACGAAGGCGACAGCGTCTTTTATGACAACGTGGCAACGTTGGACAATGGCGGCGGCGTTTTCGCGCGGCTGGTGCTGGTCGACACCTCGAATGACGACATGCCCATCGACCTTACCGGTGGCACCGGCTTCGAGATCCTGCTGAACTCCGGTGATGGAAGCAGGAGCAGGTATGCCGGTGAAACCGCGACCTTCCGGCTCGAATTCTACGACCGTCAGCACTACATCGATACGGGCGAGTTCAAGCCGATCGCGCTGAATTCCACCGCGACCTTCAACGATCTGGATCGCAACAACCCCGGCGATCAGGAATCCGTGACGCTGGACACCAACAGCTTCACCTCCTTTGCGACCAGCGATGACACGTCGTTGAATGTCACCAATGCCGATGGCACCGTAACCGCAGCGGGGACCGAGGCGAACTCCCCCGACGATCAGGATGCCTGGTTCTCGGGCCAGTTCGAGAACCGCGAGTTTATCGAGTTCACACTCGAAACCCGTTCCACGCAGTCGGGCTTCACCCTGTCTGGCGACCTGATTGATGACGCCGTCGTGACCCCGATCGAAGCGGGCAATGACACCATTCTGGGCGGCGAGGGCGACGACACGATCTTTGGCCAGGGCGGGAACGACAGTCTTGACGGTGGCGAAGGCGACGATCAGATCGAAGGCGGCGACGGGCAGGATACAATCACCTCGGGTGGCGGCAGCGACCGCGCCGAAGGGGGGCAAGGCTCCGACCTGTTCAACTTTACCTCGGGCGGTGATCACATCATCGTGGGCGGCGAAGATGCCGACGGAACAGATGTCGACGTTCTGAACCTCAGCGGGCTGGATCGGTCGCAGTACACACTGACCAAAACGGGCCCTGAATCCGGCACCATCGAATTCCGCGATGCCGACGGCAACGTGACCGGCACCACAACCTATTCCGAAATCGAAGAGGTCGTGATCTGCTT
>Ga0181375_1000137_pt1 | contig 22347 bp, 22 predicted proteins | sample LowvirmetaG_FD_130090 | JGI IMG/M metagenome (GOLD analysis project Ga0181375, IMG submission 130090) | Marine viral communities from the Subarctic Pacific Ocean - Lowphox_11 viral metaG | ecosystem: Environmental > Aquatic > Marine > Oceanic | place: Subarctic Pacific Ocean | collected 2015-12-09 | reverse complement strand
GCGACCCCGATAAACCCAAACTGGTGTTCTTCTTCGACGAGGCGCATTTGCTGTTTGACGACGCCCCCAAAGCGCTGGTCGACAAGGTTGAACAGGTGGCGCGGCTGATCCGCTCCAAGGGCGTGGGCGTGTATTTCATCACACAGAACCCCGCAGACGTGCCCGAAGATATCCTTGGCCAATTGGGCAACCGCATCCAGCACGCCTTGCGCGCCTTCACCGCGCGTGATCGCAAGGCGCTGCGCCTTGCCGCCGAAACCTACCGCGAGAACCCGCGTTTTGAGACCGAAGACGCGATCCGCGAGGTGGGCGTGGGCGAGGCGGTGACCTCCATGCTGCAGAAAAAAGGGATCCCCGGCATTGTGGAACGCACCCTGATCCGCCCCCCATCCTCGCAGCTTGGTCCGATCGATCCGGCCACCCGCGCCGCCCTGATGGCGCAAAGCCCGATGGCGGGGAAATACGACACCCGCCTTGATCGCGCCTCCGCGTTCGAAATGCTGGCCAAACGCGCCGAAGACGCCGCGAAAGAGGCAGCACAGGCCGAGGAACAAGCCGAGGCCGAAGACACATCCCCCGCCTTGCGCGAATTCAACGCAGCGCGGCGCTATGCGGGCAAACGGGTCACGCGCTCTACCTCGAAACGCACGACCAAAAGCGAAGACAGCTTTGGCGGTGCCATCGCGAGTGTGGTGATCAAGGAGTTGAAAGGCACAACCGGCCGGCGCATCGTGCGCGGAATCTTGGGCGGGTTGTTCAAAGGACGCTGAACGCGCTTCCAAATGGCAATAAATCCTCGCCGAAGGCTGGCCTTATCCCGCAAGGGATAAGGCCTTTTCTTTTACTTCTCGGGGATCAACCCGCGCGGGCTGAACCGCAATACCAGCAGCAAGACCGCCCCCATCGTCATCAACCGCATATGCGCAGCGGACTCGATCAGGTGGTCTTTCAGCCAATAGCCGTCGGACATGCCCGCGGTGACCAATTGCATCAGCCACAGCCCCATGGGTTCAACCATCACCCAAAGGTACCACATCAGAAAGCCCCCCAGCACGGCCCCCAGATTGTTGCCGGACCCGCCAACGATCACCATGACCCAGATCAGGAAGGTGAAGCGCAGCGGCTGGTAGGATCCGGGCGTCAACTGGCTGTCCAGCGTGGTCATCATCGCGCCGGCAATCCCGCAGATGGCAGAGCCGAGGATGAACACCTGCAGGTGCCGTGCGGTCACGTCCTTGCCCATGGCTTCGGCCGCGACCTCGTTGTCGCGGATCGCGCGCAGCATGCGGCCCCAGGGCGAATTCAGCGCCCGCTGGCTTAGCCACATCAGCACCAAGAGCACCACGGCGAACAGACACACATACAGGAATTTCACCCAAAGCGTCGATGCCTCTACCGGGTTCAGTCCGAAGCCGGCCGCCTGTTCGACAAAGCCCGCGTTATTTTGCAGGTCAATCTCATAGGGGACGGGGCGCGGGATGCCGATGACATTCTTGACGCCCCGCGACAGCCAGTCTTCGTTCTTGAGCACGGCGATGATGATCTCGGCGATGCCCAGGGTCGCGATCGCAAGGTAATCAGACCGTAACCCAAGCGCGGTTTTCCCGATCAGCCAGGCCGCTCCGGCTGCAAACAGCCCGCCCACGGGCCAGGCGATGATCACCGGCAGGCCAAGCCCGCCAAGATAGCCGGTGGTCGCGGGGTTCACGGCCTCGACCGCGCTTACCGATGGGTCGAGCAGGGCGCGGAAGATAAAGAAACCCGCCACCAGCACCACCACAACAACCAGCGTGCGCAGCCATCCCTTGGCCATGCGTTTCATCACCTGAACCGCCAGAATGATCGTCGCGGCCCCCATCAGCAGGGCGGTGAGGATCCCCCAGCCCCCCGCGGACCAAGCGCCTTGCGTGGGGGGCATGCCGATCAGTACAGCGGCCAGACCGCCAAGGGCGACAAACCCCATGATGCCCACATTGAACAGCCCCGCAAAGCCCCATTGCAGGTTCACGCCAAGTGCCATGATGCTGGAGATCAGCCCCATCGCGATGATCAGCAGCGCCGCGTTCCAGCTTTGCGCCAGCCCGGTCAGTACGATCAGCAGCGCGACAATGGCGAAAAGAGCGGTGTTTTTCAGTGTCTCGTTCATACCGATTGCCCCTTGAACAGACCTGTGGGTTTGAACAGCAGCACGATCAACAAGATCACGAAGCTGACGGCGAATTTATAGTCGGTGGACAAAAGCTGCACCAAGCCCTCGGGGGCCATCCCCTCGGGTGCGAGGTAGCCAAAGACCTTTTTCCACGCATAGGTGATCGTCACCTCGGAGAATGCGATAACAAAGCCCCCCGCGATGGCCCCGATCGGGCTGCCAAGACCGCCCACGATGGCGGCGGCAAAGATCGGCAGCAGCAGTTGGAAATAGGTGAAGGGTTTAAAGGACTTGTCCAAGCCATACAGCACGCCTGCGGTGGTCGCCAGACAGGCCACAATGATCCAGGTGATCATGACCACGCGTTCAGGGTTGATACCCGACAGCAGTGCCAGATCCTCGTTGTCAGAGTAGGCGCGCATGGATTTGCCCGAGCGTGTCTTGTTCAGGAACCAGAACAATGCAGCAACCACGATGACAGCCGTCACCACGGTCAGCCCTTGGGTCGTTTTGATCGCCAGACCTTCCTCAAGCCCCGTCATCTCTTTGAAGTCGCGGGCCGAGATGATGAAGCGTTCGCCATCCAGAAACCGTTGATCCTCTGCGCCGATGATAAAGCGGGTGATGCCGTTATAGACGAATGTCACCCCCAGCGAGACGATGACAAAGATCACCGGCTTGGCCTTCTTTTCGCGGTAGAAACTATAGACCAGCTTGTCCGTGCCAAGCAGCAGTCCGATGGTGATGATGATCGCAAAGGGCAGCGCCAGCAGCGCGGTTGGCAGGACTCCCAGGCTCAGCCCCAGCGATTGGAAACCCCAAGTGATCAGCACAGCGGACATCGCGCCAAGCGCCATTGTGTCGCCATGGGCAAAGTTCGAGAACCGCAAGATGCCATAGACCAGCGTCACCCCAAGCGCACCAAGCGCCAGCTGCGACCCGTAGGCGATGCCCGGAACCAGCACATAGTTGGCCAAGGCGATGAAAGCGTTGAGTAAATCCATTATTTGCATGTCCCTAGATAGCTGATGACAATCGGCCCATCAGCGTAATGCACGGTATAACGGGAGGCCCCGTCGGTGGCGATGCTCAGCAGGTGGCGGGCATCAAACCCACCCCCCGTCAGGGACAGCGCCTTGACCTGTTTCCTGCCGGTCATGTCGACGGTTTCGGCGTCGCTGACCATTTGTGATTGAACCGTCAGCGCATCGGCAGAGGCTCCGCCTGCGTTGCCGGTGATGTCGGGGGTGAACTCTGTCTCGGTGCAGGGCTCGTTTTCCACACATTCCCACGTAAAGCGGCAGGCGATCGCAATCGTCTGCTGGAAGGGCTCTGTGGGGGCCGTAGCGGCTGCGGCGGTCGGGGCTGTTGCAGCGGTCGTGGTAACGCTGTCCTGCGCCAAGGCTGGCGCCGTGGTTGCCAATAGGGCCATCGGAAGGGTCCATCGCATCGCTTAACCCCCCAGAAAGGACTTGCGAACTTCGGGGTCTTCCAAAAGCTCTTTGCCCGTGCCGGTAAAGGCATTGGCCCCTTGCACCAGAACATAGCCCTTATCCGCAATCTCCAGCGCTTGGCGGGCGTTCTGTTCCACCATCAGGATCGGGATACCGGTCCGCGCGACCTCGATGATGCGGTCGAACAGTTCGTCCATCACGATGGGGGACACGCCAGCGGTGGGTTCGTCCAGCATCAGCACCTTCGGCTGCGTCATCAACGCGCGGCCCACAGCGACCTGCTGGCGTTGCCCGCCCGACAGCTCGCCCGCGGCCTGATAGCGCTTTTCCTTGAGGATCGGAAAAAGGTCATAGACCTGCGCCATCGTATCACGGAAATCATCGCGGCGGATGAACGCCCCCATCTCGAGGTTTTCTTCCACTGTCATCGAGGTAAAGATGTTCGAGGTCTGCGGCACGAACCCCATCCCCTTGGCTACACGGTCTTGCGGCGACAGCGAGGTGATGTCTTCGCCGTCCAGCCGGACATGGCCCTGGCGCACGTCGAGCATGCCAAAGACCGCCTTCATCGCCGTGGATTTGCCCGCGCCATTGGGGCCGACGATGACTGCGATCTCACCCTTTTCCACGGCGATGGTGCAGCCGTGCAGGATATCGGGGCCCTTGCCATAACCGCCCGTCATCGTGTCGCCGATCAGGAAGGGGCCCCCCGGCGCGGAGTGGCTTTTGCCGCCCCCTTTGACCGGCTGCGCGGTGCCTTGGCCTTTGGGGTTCGCAATCGACAGGTCCTTATTGCCCCGGTCGCCGTATGGGTTGCTCATGTCGTTCTCTTTCATTCGGTGTCCAGGGCTGCCGCGGGGATGGGCGCGGCGCAGGATATCTCATCCGCACATGTGTCGCGCAGCATCATGGCCACCTCAAAGGACATCTTGTCCATTTCATCCAAAGGCATTGTATCGGTGGTATCGAGATACAGCATAATCCGCGCTGATCCGACATCCGACAACATGACCGCGCTCATGGTGCGGTCGCCTTCGATCTCGTCATATTGCAGGTGGCGCAGGGTCGTGCCCATCGGGGTGTCGATCCGGTCGACCTTCAGCACCTCGGGGGCAGGGCCGCCATCCGCCGCGATCCAGGCACTATAGGTCTCGTATTGCTCTTCCAGCGTCGAGGTGCCGTCGGCGATGTCGTAGCCGGGCCATTCTTGGGTGAAGTTCAGGATCACCTCGCCAAGATAGCGGGTGGAGCCGTCGCCGACCGTGTCCCAGGTTGCTTCTTCCCACGGGGTGCCCCGATCGCACATCCAGACCTGCGCCGACAGCTGCGCACAGGCCGCAGCGGCCTGCGGCAGGGCAAATCCCGCGCAGAGCGTCAATGCGGTTGCCATCCGTCTCATGCAGACACGGCCTTGTTCTTGAGTCCGGTACCCAGATAGGCCTCGATCACCTGTTCGTTGGCCTTGATCTCGGGCAGGGTGCCTTGAGCGAGAACCTTGCCCTCGGCCATACAGATCACCGGATCACACAGACGGCCGATGAAATCCATGTCGTGTTCGATCACGACAAAGGTATAGCCGCGTTCCTTGTTCAGACGGATGATCGCATCACCGATGGTATTGAGCAGCGTGCGGTTCACACCGGCCCCGACCTCGTCAAGGAAAACGATCTTGGCGTCGACCATCATGGTGCGCCCCAGTTCCAGCAGCTTTTTCTGACCGCCGGATATCTGACCCGCTTTTTGCTCGGCCAGATGTTCCACCGTCAGAAACTCAAGCACTTCGTCGGCTTTGGCGCGCAAGGCGCGTTCCTGATCGGCGATGCGCTTGCGCCCGAACCACGTGTTCCACAGCGTCTCGCCCGCCTGATCGCCGGGCACCATCATCAGGTTCTCGCGGCAGGTCATCGACGAAAATTCATGCGCGATCTGGAAGGTCCGCAGCAGCCCTTTGTGAAACAGCGTATGGGGGGGCAGGCCGGTAATATCCTCGCCGTCCATCGTCACGCGCCCCGAGGTCGGCTTCAGCACCCCCGCGATCACGTTGAATAGCGTCGTTTTGCCAGCACCGTTCGGGCCGATCAAACCGGTGATCGTGCCTTTGCCAATGGTCAGATTGGCCCCGTCCACGGCGTGGAACCCGCCGAAATGTTTATGGATGTCGTCTACGACGATCATTTTGTAGTCTCCCCGTGCGGTGCCGAAGCCCCGTTGCAAAAACAGCCCGGTCGCAATGCACCGGGCTGTTTTCTGTCACGTCATGTGATGTTAGCGGTATTGAACCGTCGTGATCTTGCCGTCTTCGATCTTGATCTGACGGTAGCTGCCAGCGGATTCACCGGGGCCGATCAGTTCAACCGCGGTTGCGCCTTCATAATCGACTTCGCCGCCGTCCTTGAGGATTTGCAGCGCCTTGGCCAGCTCACCCGGGTAGATCTTTTCGCCGGGGGCGTTCGCAACCGACATGACCTGATCCTTATAGACCTGCGGATCGGAAGACCCTGCGGCCTGCATCGCCAGCATCAGCAGCGCTGCCGCGTCATAGCTTTCCGGTGCGAAGGGCGATGTGGTGTCGAAGGCACCGTCGACCAGCGCGGTGAATTTGTCAGCGCCGGGGCTATCGGTGCCGGGGTGCTGACCGGTGGAGCCGTCCAGCTCGGAACCGAAGTTGTTTTCAAGGTTCGCCGCGATCATCCCGTCGGGGAAGTGGAACGTGTCAAACGCGCCTGAATCAATCGCTGCACGCACAACGCCCGATCCACCCTGATCAACGTAGCCCGCAACCACCAGACGGTCGCCACCGGCAGAGGCCAGCGCGCCAACCTCGGCAGAGTAATCGGCCTTGCCGTCTTCATGTGCGGCAGAGATGGTGATTGTCCCGCCCGCGGCTTCATAGGCCTGCTGGAACGCGTCCGCCAAACCCTTGCCGTAGTCGTTGTTGGTATAGGTGACCGCGACTTCCTTGATGCCTTCTTCCATCAGCACCTCTGCCATGACCTCGCCCTGACGGGCGTCGGAGGGGGCAGTGCGGAAGAACAGACCGTCGTCTTCCATGGATGTCAGGCCGGGGGATGTGGAGGATGGCGAAATCATCACCATGCCGTTGGGCAGTGCCGCGTTCTGCAAGATCGCGCCGCTCACGCCAGAGCAGGCCGCGCCCACAATGCCGTTGATCCCTTCGGCGATCAGGCGTTCCGCGCTGGATACCGCAAGCGCGTTATCGACGCAGCCCGTGTCCGCGCGCGAGGCGGTGACTGTCGCCCCGTCCATCAGCATGCCGCTGTCGGTGACTTCTTTCATGGCCAGCTCGGCGCTGGATGCCATGATGCCGGTCAGCGATTCAATCGGGCCGGTGTAGCCAAAGATCACGCCGAGCTTCACGTCCTTGCTATGCGCGTCGGCATAGGCATTGGTGGCCAGCAATGCTGCAGCCGTTGTGGCCATAAGCATCTTTTTCATGTTTCTCTCCCTGTTGAACATGGTGTTCTGCGCCAGAGCCTATGCGGCGATTTTGGAAAAGAAAAGCGTTATCCCTAGGTAAAGTGGCGCAAGATGATGTGGATCGACGCTTTGTCTGCGCTAGGTTTGCAGGGATAGGTTGTATGAAGGGAGAAAGCCATGTTTCTCGGGGGGATGATACATCAGGCCGCACGGGCCATCGGGGCGTTGGTCATAGCCGGATCGGTCATGGGCGCGTCGGGCGTTGCCGGGCAAGAGCTGCGGATTACCCAGCAGGTGTCAGGGCTGGAGACGCCTTGGGCGCTGGCGATTTTGCCGAATGGGGACGTGCTGGTCACCGAACGTGACGGCCGCTTGCTGCGGGTCCGCGAGGGGACCAGCCACGAGGTCGCGGGTACCCCGCAGGTCGTTGACGCAGGGCAGGGCGGCTTGCTGGACATCACGCTGGCATGTGATTTTGACAGATCGCGCACCATATTTTTGACCTATGCCAAGGCGCTTGAAGGCGGGGCTGGTACCGCGCTTGCCGCGGCAGAGCTGTCGCAGGATGGTGCGCGGCTCGAAAATCTACGCGACCTCTTTACCATGTCACGCGGGTCTGCCGCCGGTCAGCACTTTGGCAGCCGCGTGGTCGAGGCGCGCGATGGCACGCTTTTCGTCACCGTCGGAGAGCGCGGCGACCGCCCCGCGGCGCAGGATCTGGGTCAGCACAACGGCTCCGTCGTGCGGGTGAACCGTGACGGTACTGTGCCCGCCGATAACCCGTTTGTCGGGCGCGACGACGTGCTGCCGGAAATCTGGTCCTACGGGCATCGCAACCCGCAAGGGGCAGCGCTTGATCTGGAGGGCAATCTTTGGGTGTCAGAACATGGGGCGCGCGGCGGAGACGAGGTTAACGCGGTCCGCAAGGGCGCGAATTACGGATGGCCGGTGATATCCTACGGGCGTCACTACTCCGGTGCCAAGATCGGCGAAGGCACCACGAAAGAGGGGATGGAGCAGCCCGCCTTCTACTGGGACCCGTCTATCGCGCCTTCGGGGTTGCTGGTCTATTCGGGCAAGATGTTTCCCGACTGGCGGGGCGATATCTTCGTCGGCTCGCTCAAGTTCAATTATATCGCGCGGCTACAGGGCGACCCGCTGGCCGAGGTGGCGCAAATCTCTACCCCCGCCACGGCACGGGTGCGCGACATCATAGAGGCACCGGACGGCGCGATCTGGTTTATCTCGGTCGGGAACGGTGCGGTGTACCGGATCAGTAACGATTAGGCGACGGGCTTGGCCGCATGCGACCCGCGCTCGCGGTAAGGTGTGGTGTTATAATGCGCGCGGTAGCATTTGGAAAAATGCGACGGCGAGGCAAAGCCACAGGCCAGCGCCACGTTGATCACGCTCATATCCGTTTGCATCAGCAGGTTGCGCGCCTTTTGCAGGCGCAGTTCCATGTAATAGCGTTTGGGGCTGCGGTTGAGGTAGCGGCGGAACAGCCGTTCAAGCTGCCGCGTCGACATGCCGACATCGCGCGCCAATGAGGACGGGCTGATCGGCTCTTCGATATTGGCCTCCATCATCTGGATGACCTGACCCAGCTTGGGATGCCGCACGCCGATACGGGTGGGCACCGACAGACGCTGCGTGTCCTGGTCCGTGCGGATGGAGCTATAGATCAGCTGGTCGGCAACGGCATTTGCCAGATCCTCGCCCAGATCGTCGGCAATCAGCTTGAGCATCAGATCGATCGAGGATGTCCCGCCCGCTGTCGTCATCCGGTTGCCGTCCACCACAAAGACCGATTTCGTCAGGGTGACGTCCTCGAAGTCTTCGCTGAAACTATCCTGATTTTCCCAGTGGATCGTGGCTTTCTTCCCGTCCAGCAATCCGGCCTTGGCCAGCGTAAAGGCGGCTGTGCACAGACCGCCGACCATCATGCCCTTGCGGGCCTCCCGGCGCAGCCATCCCAGCAGCTTCTTTGTCGTCGCAGCCTGCACGTCGATGCCGCTGCACACCACCAGCGTGTCGTCGCGGCCCAGATCGTCAAGATCGCCGTCCAGCGTAAATTCAGCCCCTGCCGAACAGCGCACGCGCCCGCCATCCTCGCCGATCAGACGCCAGTCATAGGCCGGACGACCCGCCATGCGGTTGGCGATGCGCAGACATTCCACCGCCGAGGCAAAGCTGAGCATGGTGAAGTTTTCCAGCAGCACAAAGACAAAGCGGCGTGTCTTTTCAGCGTCAGGAAGAATGCGGTTGGCCAGACGGGTGTCGCTCATCACGTCGCCTTTCAGGTTTGCGTTATACGTTGGGGCAAAGTGGGCGCTGCCCTCAAAAACCTGCCGAAAACCTTGCCCACGGGCGGGGGCGAAGGTCAATAGGGTGAATTTCGGTTCTGGTCACTTGGGCCAGACCTTTATATACCACAATTTCACAATGTTTGCGCCTGACACTTCGGGCGCTGCGGACTTCGGAGAAAAATGATGACCGATTGGACAAAATCAAGCTGGCGCGACAAACCGCGGATCCAGATGCCCGACTATCCTGATCAGGACGCGCTGCGCGCGGTCGAAGCTGAATTGTCCCGTTATCCATTGTTGGTCTTTGCGGGTGAAGCGCGGCGGCTGAAAAAGCATCTGGCGGCGGCGGGCCGTGGCGAGGCGTTCTTGCTTCAGGGCGGTGATTGCGCCGAAAGCTTTGAACAATTCAGCAGCGATATGATCCGCGACACCTTCAAGGTGATGTTGCAGATGGCCATCGTGCTGACCCACGGTGCCAAAGTGCCGGTGATCAAGCTGGGCCGCATGGCGGGTCAGTTTGCCAAGCCGCGTTCAGCGCCCACTGAAACCGTGGATGGGGTGGAACTGCCAAGCTACCGCGGTGACATCATCAACGAGCTGGCCTTTACCGCCGAGGCCCGTATTCCCGACCCTAAAAAGATGTTGCGCGCCTACACACAGGCCGCCGCGACCCTGAACCTGATCCGGGCGTTCTCGACCGGCGGCTATGCCGATGTGCATCAGGTGCACGGCTGGACTTTGGGCTTTACCGAAAGCGAAAAGGCGGAAAAATACCGCGAGATCGCGAACCGCATTTCAGACACGCTTGATTTCATGGCGGCGGCGGGTGTCACGTCCGAGACGGCGCATACGCTGCAATCGGTGGAATATTATACCAGCCACGAATCGCTGCTGCTCGAATACGAAGAGGCACTGTGCCGTCAGGACAGCCAGACCGGCAAATGGCTGGCGGGCTCGGGTCATATGATCTGGATCGGCGACCGGACACGTCAGCCTGATGGCGCGCATGTGGAATTTGCCCGCGGCGTTCAGAACCCCATCGGTCTGAAGTGCGGCCCGACGATGACAAGCGATGACCTCAAGCTGTTGATGCACAAGCTGAACCCCGAAAACGAAGAGGGTCGCCTGACCCTGATCGCGCGTTTCGGGGCCGGCAATGTCGGTGAACACCTGCCGCGTCTGATCAAGACCGTGCAGGAAGAGGACGCGAATGTCGTCTGGACCTGTGACCCCATGCACGGCAACACGATCAAATCCTCAAGCGGCTATAAAACGCGGCCCTTTGATTCCGTGCTGCGCGAAGTGCGTGAATTCTTTGCGGTACATGGGGCCGAGGGCACCGTGCCCGGTGGTGTCCACTTTGAGATGACCGGTCAGGATGTGACAGAATGTACTGGTGGTGTCCGCGCCGTTCAGGACGAAGACCTGTCGGACCGCTACCACACTGCCTGCGACCCGCGTTTGAACGCCAGCCAGTCGCTGGAGCTTGCCTTCCTCGTGGCCGAGGAACTGTCGGCACGCCGGGCGAACCAACAGGTCAAAGCCGTCGGCTAACTGCCGCAGCTCATGCAATAAGGAAGGCCGCGCATATCATCATGCGCGGCCTTTTTCTTTTGCGGCATTGGAGGCGTCCCACCGGGGATACGATGTTTACTTCACGACCCGTAGATAGGCTGGCCGGTTGCGACCGGACCGCGCGGCAAAACGCGCGGCTGGATCGGCGAAACCTTCGGGGCAGGGCGCGCGCATATCCTCTGCCACGTCCGCCCGTGGCGGGCGCGGGATCGGTGTGGTGGCAAGATCGCCGATCCGATACAACCCCGGATGCTCGATGCCATTGGATGTGAGCTCCAGACAGCCAAGCATCCGGTCGATCTGCCCCATGTCACTGCGCAGCGGCAGCACCAGCATACGCGCCTGAACGGCCGCATCCCCCGCGGTGAGCGTCATCTCTCCGGTGGCGGGCTGTGACAGAATGTGATCCAGCCAATCGCTGCAGCGGCGACGCTCGGACGGGTCGAACAGAGAGATCATCGGCATCCCGCGCAGGTCCATCCCCATGGCAGTGCACAGCTGCGATCCGGCGACGCGAAACCGCGCCAGTTCAGACCGCCTGCGTTCCAGAACAAAGGCGCGACCAAGCACGGAGGTGATCTGTGCAGGATCGATCTGTGACCGGAACGGGACCGGCTGACCCCGGCACAGCCCCTGCCAATAGGCGCGCACGTCAACCATCGCGGGTGTCGGCGGCGGCATCACGCGGCGAGAGCCGGTCTGGGGCATGTCATCCAGAGGGGGAAGATGTTTCATCGGGCAGCCTTATTGCGGTCGGGACAAGAGCAGGACGGGGGGCGGCATCAGGGCCGCGATGTATTGTCTGAGTTTAGTCAAATGAGCGGTAATTTGTAGATATAACAGCAAACTTGGTTAACAGACCGTTAAGGGGAGACCTCGCGCGGCAGAATGGCTTTTTACTTGCCCCATTTGCGAGTTTCCCTTTTAAGGCGCGCAACAATCGCAATCGACAAGGACCATGCCATGATACGTTCAATGACGGGTTTCGCCTCGGCCAGTGGTGCGTCCTGCCCGCACAGTTGGGGGTGGGAATTGCGATCGGTCAACGGCAAGGGGCTCGACCTGCGCCTGCGTGTGCCCGACTGGATCGACGGGCTGGAGGCGGGCCTGCGCAAGACGCTCGGCGCGGCGATCACCCGCGGCAATGTCACCTGCAACCTGAGGATCACCCGCGAGGATGGCTCTGGCGCGTTGACGGTGAACGCGGATCAGCTTGAGGTCGTGCTGGACGCGCTGCACCAGATCGAAGCGCGCGCGATGGATGCGGGGATCTCGCTTGCGCCCTCCAAGGCGACAGATATCGTCACCATGCGCGGCGTGCTTGAACAGGCGACGACGGTGGATGATGTGGCCGCCCTTTGCGCGACATTGTTGGCGGAATTCCCCACGGTGCTTGCCGATTTCAACGACATGCGCGCCCGCGAAGGGGCTGCCTTGGCGCAGGTGCTCGAAGCGCAGTTGGCGCAGGTGGCAGAGTTGACGACACAGGCCGCCGCGCTGGCCGAGACGCGCAAGGACGAGATGGCACAGACGTTGCAACGCAATCTTTCGCGGGTGCTGGACAATGCCGAAGGCGTGGACGCTGACCGGCTGGCGCAGGAACTGGCGCTGATCGCCGTCAAATCCGACATCACCGAAGAGATCGACCGCCTGCACGCCCATGTGGATGCGGCCCGCGCCTTGCTGGCGCAGGACGGGGCCGTGGGGCGCAAGCTGGATTTCCTGATGCAGGAGTTCAACCGCGAGGCCAATACACTGTGCGCCAAGGCACAAAACACCGCGCTGACCCAGATCGGGCTGGCCTTGAAGGCGGTGATAGACCAGATGCGCGAACAAGTGCAAAATGTGGAGTAAGACATGAGCGACCGACGCGGCCTATTGATCATCCTCAGCTCGCCCTCGGGGGCGGGTAAATCGACGCTGGCCCGCAAGCTGCGCGATTGGGATACCTCGCTTGAATTCTCTGTCTCGGCCACCACCCGCGCACCGCGTGTCGGCGAGGAAGACGGCAAGGACTACTTTTTCACCGCCGAGGATGATTTCCGCGCCATGGTGAACGATGGCGATATGCTTGAGCACGCTCGCGTCTTCAACAACTATTATGGCTCGCCCAAGGGGCCGGTGCAAAAGGCGATCGACAGTGGCCGCGATGTGCTGTTCGACGTGGATTGGCAGGGCGCGCAGCAAATCAGCAACTCGACGCTCAAGCAGCACGTGCTGTCGATCTTCATCCTGCCGCCCTCGATCAAAGAGCTGCGGCGGCGTCTGGAGACCCGTGGTCAGGACGCCCCCGATACCATCGCCCTGCGAATGGAGAAAAGCTGGGACGAGATCAGCCATTGGGACGGCTACGACTACGTGCTGGTCAATGACGACCTGACCGAAACAGAGGCCAAGCTGAAGTCGATCATCACCGCCGAAAGATTGCGCCTTTCGCAGCAGCCGAAACTGGTGGATCATGTGCGCGCGCTGCAATCAGAATTCGAGGACACGAAATGACGCTTTACGCTCTGGCCGATATCACCCCGCAGGTTCACGCGGATGCATGGGTTGCCCCCGATGCCAATGTCATCGGGAATGTGACGCTCGAGGCAGATGCCTCTGTCTGGTTCGGCTGTACGCTGCGCGGCGATAACGAACTGATCCTCGTAGGCAAGGGCAGTAATGTGCAGGAAAACTGCGTCTTTCACACGGACCCGGGCTGTCCGCTGACCGTGGGAGAAAACTGTACGATCGGTCACAAGGTCATGCTGCACGGCTGTACCATCGGGGATAACTCGCTGGTCGGGATGGGGGCGACGATCCTGAACGGGGCCAAGATCGGCAAGAATTGTCTGATCGGGGCAGGGGCGTTGATCACTGAAAACAAGGTGATCCCCGACGGGTCGCTTGTGATGGGCGCACCGGGCAAGGTCGTGCGCGAGCTGGACGCGGCGGCGATTGCCGGGCTGACCGCCAGCGCGAAACACTACCAAGACAACGCGCGGCGCTTTGCCAGCCAGCTTAAACCCGTCTGAGCATGGTGCTGCGCCCGCATCTGCCGGATCTGCTGGCAGCGCTGCCTTTGCCTACGCTTGCCGTTGATCGGGCTGAACGTATCGTCGCGATGAATGCGCCGGCGCAAGCCCTGCTGGGCCGTGGCGCGCTGGACCGCCATTACATCAACGTCTTGCGCCAGCCGGCGGTGGTCGATGCGGTCGAGCAATGCCAACAGGATGATACCCCGCGCGAGGCGCAATATCTGGCCAGCGACAATGGCAATGACACGACCTTTCGGGTGCACGTCCGAAAGGTGACCGGCATGGACTACGTCTTGCTGAGCTTTCAAGACATCACACAGGTCACCAACGCCAGCCAGATGCGCCGCGATTTCGTCGCCAACGTCAGCCACGAGTTGCGCACCCCGCTGACGGCGATGATGGGGTTCATCGAAACCTTGCGCGGCCCTGCGCGTGACGACGCCCCCGCACGGGACAGGTTTCTGGGGATCATGACCGGCGAGGCCGAGCGCATGAACCGGCTGGTGGGCGATCTGCTGTCGCTGTCACGCGTCGAATCGGACGAACGGGTGCGCCCGACGGATAAGGTCGATCTGCGCTATGTGCTGCAATCGACCATGCGCAACCTCAACCCCTTGGCCGTAGAGGCGAATGTGACGCTGGTCGCGACCATGGGGGACGATCCGCTGCCCCTGATGGGGGATACGGACCAGCTGTTGCAGGTGTTCACGAACCTTATTGAAAACGGCATCAAATATGGTGGCGTGGGTAAAGACGTTGAAATTTCAGTCGAGACGACCTTGCGTGACCCTTCCTTGCGCGGGCCTGCGGTGCGGGTCACCATCCGCGACCACGGTCCGGGGATCGACCCTGTGCACCTGCCGCGCCTGACCGAACGGTTCTACCGCGCCGACAGCCACCGCAGCCGCGCGCTTGGCGGGACGGGGTTGGGGCTGGCGATTGTAAAACATATCCTGAACCGGCACCGCGGACGGCTGAAAATCACCTCTGATCTGGGAGATGGGGCGCGATTCACGGTGATCTTGCCTATGGATGTGGCGTGATCGGGCGCATTTTGGTCAAAAAGAAATTACAATTTCCGTCCGTGTCATAAAACTGTAACATGACTGTCACAAAAGCTCAGTGTCGCCCGCCTATTGGTGCGGCAAGATCACCATGGGGGTGGTCAGACAAATCTAAGCTGACAGGAGACATCATGTCGCTCGTTAAACTCACCACTTCCGCGCTGGCCATTGCCGCCGTATCCGCAACCGCCGCTGCCGCGCGTGATCAGGTACAGGTCGCCGGTTCCTCCACTGTTTTGCCCTATGCGTCCATCGTTGCCGAAGCCTTTGGCGAAAACTTCGATTTCCCGACACCTGTTGTTGAATCCGGTGGGTCCTCGGCGGGTCTGAAGCGTTTTTGTGAAGGTGTTGGCGAGAACACAATCGACGTGGCGAACGCCTCGCGCAAGATCAAAAGCTCCGAAGTCGAAGCCTGCGCCGCGAACGGTGTGACCGACATCATCGAAGTTCAGATCGGCTATGACGGCATCGTGTTTGCCTCCGACATCAATGGCAACACATTCGAATTCACCCCCGAAGACTGGTACAAAGCCCTGTCCGCCGAAGTCGTTGTCGACGGCGAGATCGTGGCGAACCCCAACAAAATGTGGTCCGATGTGAACGCCAGCTTCCCCGAGCAGCCAATCCAGGCCTACATCCCCGGCACCAAGCACGGCACACGCGAAGTTTTCGAAGAAAAAGTGATCCTGGCAGGCTGTGAAGCCACCGGCGATTTCGAAGCTTTCAAGGCCGCCAATGGCGACGACAAGAAAGCCGCTGAAAAAGCATGTATCGCGCTGCGCACCGATGGTGTGTCCGTGGACATCGACGGTGACTACACCGAAACGCTGGCGCGCATCGAAAGCAACAAAGACGGTATCGGCGTCTTCGGTCTGGCCTTCTACGAGAACAACACCGACAAGCTGACAGTCGCCAACATGAGCGGCATTGAGCCCACCGTTGAAACCATCTCGAGCGGCGACTACCCCGTATCCCGCCCGCTGTTCTTCTACGTCAAGAAAGCGCACATCGGCGTGATCCCCGGCTTGAAAGAATATGCCGAGTTCTTCGTGGCAGACGAGATTGCTGGTCCCGACGGTCCTTTGGCTGAATACGGTCTGGTCTCCGACCCAGAACTGGCGAAAACACAGTCGGTTGTTGCTGAAGAAACTGTAATGGGCAGCGGTTCCTAAACCCTGTCTGACGATCCGGAGGCGCTGCGAGGTGCCTCCGGATTTTTGCTGCCGACTGATACTTTCCAAACAATGATAGCCTGAAATAGGCTGCGACCGGGGGCCACCATGCGCGATATTTTCAATGTGGGATCTACCACGCTCTTAGTTGCCCTTGTTTTGATATTAACAGTCCTTGCCTATGGTCTGGTGCGCAGCCGGGCCATGTCGTCCGTCTCGGGCGATGCGCGCAAGCTGCACTCCCTTCCGAATTACTACGGCTATAATGCCGCCATGCTCACCGCCATTCCGGCGCTGTTTGTGCTGGCGATCTGGATGCTGGTACAGCCGATGCTGATCCAGAACGCGGTCATCGACATGATCCCGCAAAGCGCCGTGAACGAAGGCTCTTCGGTCAATCTGGTGATGAGCGACGTGCGCCGCGTGGCCAACGGGCTGGACGCGGCCGTGCAATCAGGCGCGCTGGATGCGCAAAGCGCCCGTGATCTGGACGTGACCGGCACCGACGTGCGCGCGCTGCTGGCGGGCACGGGCGTGGCGCTTGGGTCTGACGTGACGCCAGAGGTGCTGGCCGCCGCGCAGCGCTACCGGTCAATGGAATACACCGGCCGCTGGCTGATGATCGCGGTGATCTCTGTTTTGGCGCTGGCCGGTCTGTTCATCGCGATGCGCACCGCACGCGCCGATTTTCGCGCGCGCAATACGGTCGAACGCTTTCTGCTGGGGTTGCTGGTGCTCGCCGCGTCGCTGGCGATCCTGACCACCGTGGGTATCGTCCTGTCGATGCTGTTCGAGACGCTGAATTTCTTCCGTCTGCATCCGTGGCAGGATTTCTTTCTGGGCACCACATGGGCCCCGAACTTCCGCGGAGACAGTGACCTGTCGATCCTGCCGCTGCTCTGGGGGACGCTCTATATCTCGATCATCGCGCTGCTGGTGGCCGTGCCCATCGGCCTCTTTGCCGCGATCTACCTGTCGGAATACGCCAACAACAAAGTACGCTCTTTCGCCAAGCCTTTGCTGGAGATCCTCGCCGGTATCCCGACGATTGTTTATGGTCTGTTTGCCTTGCTGACAGTGGGGCCGTTCCTTGTGAACATCTTTGGCCGCGGCGAGAATGGTCTGCTGGGCGTCGACTGGATGAGCGGGGCGACTTCGGTCCTGACGGCGGGGCTGGTCATGGGCATCATGCTGATCCCCTTCGTTTTTTCGCTGAGCGACGATATCATCAACGCTGTGCCGCAATCGATGCGCGACGGGTCATTTGGACTGGGCGCGACCCATTCCGAAACCATCCGCCAGGTCGTGCTGCCTGCTGCTTTGCCGGGGATCGTGGGGGCTGTGCTTCTCGCCGCGAGCCGGGCCATCGGCGAGACGATGATCGTTGTTCTGGGGGCAGGGGCCATCGCCCGCATCTCGGGCAACCCTCTGGAAGCGATGACCACCATCACCACCCGTATCGTCAGCCAGCTGACCGGGGATACCGACTTTGCCAGCCCTGAAACGCTGGTCGCCTTTGCCCTTGGTCTGACACTGTTCGTGCTGACCCTAGGGCTGAACGTTCTGGCGCTTTATATCGTGCGCAAATACCGGGAGCAGTACGAATGACCGACATGCCCAACACCGCAACGCCGCGCCATTCGCTGCTGAAGCCCGACGCGCGCACCGTCAAACGCAACCGCGCAGAGGCCCGTTTCAAATCCTACGGTATCGCGGCCATCGCCGTGGGCCTGCTGATGCTGGCAATCTTGCTGACCACAATCATTGGTCGCGGCGTAGGGGCCTTTCAGCAGACGTTCCTGACGCTGAACGTGCAACTGCTTGAGGAGAAGCTGGACAAGAACGGCAACCGTAATCTGGACGAGATCAAGAAGGTATCCACCTTCGGCTACGCGCCGCTGATGGCCGCCGCGCTTGAGGCCAAGGTGGCCGAGGCCGGGATTACCACGGACCTAAAGCCCAAGGATATGGCGGGCATCCTGTCCAAGGATGCGGCGGCACAGCTGCGTGACTTTGTGCTGGATAACCCCGAGCTCATCGGCACCGCGGTTGAATTCGAATTCCTGACCAACAGCCGCGTCGATGGCTATATGAAGGGCCGCGTCACACGCGACAGCATCGCCAACGACAAAAGCATCAGCGCAGAGCAGCTTGATCTGGTGGACGCCCTTGTCGCAGATGGGGCGCTGGAAAAACGCTTTAACATCGATTTCATCACAGGTGCCGATGCGTCTGATGCCCGACCCGAGGCGGCGGGCATGGGGGTCTCGATGCTTGGCTCGCTCTTTATGATGCTGGTGGTGCTGGCGCTGGCGCTGCCCATCGGGGTCGCCGCGTCGATCTACCTTGAAGAATTCGCCCCCAAGAACCTGCTCACCGATATCATCGAGGTGAATATTTCTAACCTCGCCGCGGTGCCGTCGATTGTCTTCGGTATTCTGGGTCTGGCGGTTTTCATCAACTATATGCACCTGCCAAACTCGGCCCCGCTGGTGGGCGGGCTGGTGCTGACGCTGATGACGCTGCCGACGATTATCATCTCGACCCGCGCCTCGCTGAAATCTGTCCCGCCCAGCATCCGTGACGCGGCACTGGGGGTAGGGGCGTCGAAGATGCAATCGGTGTTCCACCACGTGCTGCCTTTGGCTGCTCCGGGTATCCTCACTGGCACAATTATCGGTCTGGCGCAGGCGCTTGGTGAAACGGCCCCGCTGCTGCTGATCGGGATGGTGGGCTTCATCGCCTCGAACCCGCCCGACGGCATCGCATCGGGGCTCATGGACCCGAACTCCGCCATGCCGGCGCAGATCTACGAATGGGCCAAGCGCGCCGATCCCGCGTTCTATGAACGCGCCTGGGGCGGTATCATCATCTTGCTGGTCTTTTTGATCACCATGAACGCCATCGCCGTAATGCTGCGGCGCCGGTTCGAGCGGCGCTGGTAAGAATGAAAGGCAAGGCTATGAAAGACAACGTAATTTCGGAGACGGACGTGACAACGAACCAAACAAAAATCGCCGCCCGCAACGTGCAGGTTTTCTACGGGGACACCCACGCGATCAAGGATGTCTCTGTCGATATCCAAGACAAAACCGTCACCGCCTTTATCGGACCATCGGGCTGCGGGAAATCGACTTTCCTGCGGTGTATCAACCGGATGAACGACACGATTGATATCTGCACCGTCAAGGGCGATATCCTGATCGATGGCGAAGACATCTATGACAGCGCGGTCGATCCGGTGCAGCTGCGCGCCAAGGTCGGCATGGTGTTCCAGAAGCCGAACCCGTTCCCCAAATCGATCTACGACAATGTCGCCTATGGCCCCCGCATCCACGGTCTGGCCCGCAACAAGTCCGAGCTTGACGATATCGTTGAACGCGCCCTGAAACGCGGTGCCATCTGGAACGAGGTCAAGGACCGTCTGCACGCGCCCGGCACCGGCCTCTCTGGCGGGCAGCAGCAGCGTCTGTGCATCGCCCGTGCCGTTGCGACCGAACCCGAAGTGCTGCTAATGGACGAACCCTGTTCCGCGCTTGACCCGATCGCCACCGCGCAGGTCGAAGAGCTGATCGACGAGCTGCGTCAGGACTATTCGGTCGTGATCGTCACACACTCCATGCAGCAGGCCGCACGGGTGAGCCAGAAAACAGCGTTCTTCCACCTTGGCAATCTGGTGGAGTTCGGCGAGACCGACAAGATTTTCACGTCGCCCGAAGACCCTCGGACGGAAAGCTACATCACTGGCCGGATTGGATAAGTATCATGCAAGATCAACACATTGTCTCTGCCTTTGACCGTGACCTCGAAAGCGTTCAGGCACAGATCATGAAAATGGGTGGCATGGTCGAAGATGCCATTCGCCTTGCCGCACAATCGCTTGAAACCCGCGACGAAGAGCTGGCCGATCAGGTCCGCGGCGGGGACAAGGCGATTGACGCGCTCGAAGAGCTGATCAACGAACGCGCCGCCCGCATCATCGCCCTGCGTGCGCCCACAGCCGTAGACCTGCGTCTGATCCTAAGCGTGATCAAGATCAGCGCCAGCCTGGAACGTATTGGCGACTATGCGAAAAACATGGCCAAGCGTAATTCAGTGCTCGCGCAGCTTCCGGCAGTTGCTGATAGCGCCGGTGCCATCCGCCGCATGTGTAAAACGGTTGAATCCATGCTCAAGGACGCGCTGGATTCCTATGTGCAGCGCGACGCAGAACTGGCGATGGACGTGATCGCACGCGATGAAGACGTCGATCAGATGTATAACGCGCTGTTCCGTGAATTCCTCACCTTCATGATGGAAGACCCGCGCAACATTACATCGTGTATGCACCTGCATTTCATCGCGAAAAACGTGGAACGCATGGGCGATCTGGTCACATCGATCGCGGAACAGGTCGTCTATCTGGTGACCGGCACCCATCCGGACGAGGACCGCCCAAAGGCGGATAACACCTCCACCAAGCTGAAGGGGTAGAACCATGTCGGCGGCGCAGCCCCAGATCCTGTTGGTGGAAGACGAACCCGCACAGCGCGAAATTCTGGCGTATAACCTTGAATCCGAAGGGTTTGACGTAAGGCGGGCCGAGAATGGCGAAGAAGCGATCCTGCTGGTGGCAGAGGCGCTGCCGGACCTAATTATTCTGGATTGGATGATGCCGCTGCTGAGCGGGATCGAGGTGTGCCGGCAGCTCAAGACCCGCGAAGATACGCGTAATATCCCCGTGATCATGCTCTCGGCACGGTCAGAAGAGGTGGACACCGTGCGCGGGCTAGAGACGGGGGCGGATGATTACGTCGTCAAACCCTATTCCATGCGCGAGCTCATGGCCCGTGTGCGCACCCAATTGCGCCGTGTGCGCCCGGCATCCTCGGGCGCGGCGCTTAGCTATGCCGATATCACGCTGGACACCGAACGCCACCGCGTGAACCGCGCCGCGAACGAGCTGAAACTGGGCCCGACAGAATACCGGCTGCTGGTCACCCTGTTAGAGCGTCCGGGCCGTGTGTTCAGCCGCGATCAGCTGCTGGATCACGTCTGGGGCCGCGATATCTATGTCGACACGCGCACCGTGGATGTGCACATCGCGCGGCTGCGCAAGGCGCTGACATCTCACGGTGGCGATGACCCAATCCGCACGGTGCGCGGTGCAGGTTATGCATTAGGGTAGGGCGCTTACCCGTTGAATTGTATGACTTCTTGCCGTTGATCTCCCAAGCCTTCGATGCCCAGTTCAACGACATCTCCCGGTTGCAGGTACACCGGCGGCTTAAAGCCCATGCCAACGCCGGGCGGTGTGCCGGTGGCGATCACGTCTCCGGGCAGTAAGGTCATGAAACGGCTGAGGAAAGAGATAATCTCGGCCACCGAGAAGACCATCGTGCGGGTATTGCCCGTCTGGCGACGGGTGCCGTTCACATCAAGCCATAGATCAAGGTTCTGCGGGTCCGGCACCTCGTCTGCTGTCACCAGATACGGGCCGATGGGCGCAAAGCTGTCGCAGGACTTGCCCTTGACCCACTGACCGCCGAATTCGATCTGAAAAGCGCGCTCTGACACGTCGTTGAAAGTCGCATAACCCGCGACATGGGACAGCGCGTCGGCCTCGGACACATGCTGCGCCTTGGTGCCGATCACGACCGCAAGTTCAACTTCCCAATCGGTTTTCTCGGAATCCTTGGGGATGATAATCGGGTCGTTGGCACCGGTGGCCGCGCAGAGTTTACTAAACAGGATCGGGTGATCGGGCACGTCCATGCCAGCTTCTGCCGCGTGGTCAGAGTAATTCAGCCCGATACACAGAATACGACGTATGTCATTGATCACAGGCGCAAACCGGCCCGTGATGACAGGCAAGGCCGAAACGTCCACATCGCGCAGCTGGTCCAGCGCTGCGGGTGCCATTGTGGCAAGCTCGATATCCGTCAGATGCTGCGTCAGATCGCGCGCGGCACCATCTGCGTCAATCATCGCAGGTTTTATCCCGTCAGGGGTTTCGATACGGCAGAGTTTCATTAGCTAATCCTGTGTTTGTGAGGGGTGCGCATGTGTGAGCTCACGGTGAAGTGCAGTTCCTGATATCTCGTTTTATTCCAAACGGTTCTGGATTTCCATCAGCTTGGTCTCAAAGACTTCCGCCGGTGTCCGGTAATCCAAGCATTTGCGCGGC